>Ga0007804_1000306_pt1 | contig 18839 bp, 16 predicted proteins | sample CryBogCBE25Aug07_FD_60367 | JGI IMG/M metagenome (GOLD analysis project Ga0007804, IMG submission 60367) | Freshwater microbial communities from Crystal Bog, Wisconsin, USA - CBE25Aug07 | ecosystem: Environmental > Aquatic > Freshwater > Lake | place: Crystal Bog, Wisconsin, USA | collected... | reverse complement strand
ACGTGATGCCCACCACATGGCTGAAGGGGTCTTCAAGGCTCTTGGAAGGGCTCTTGATATGGCCATCTCCCATGACCTCCGCGTGAAGGGAATCCCAAGCACCAAGGGGATTCTGTGAGTTTGGGGAATTCTCCGGTCCTGGGACTTGTTGATTACGGCAGTGGTAATCTTCGCAGTGTCCGTCAGGCAATCGAGCAAGCCGGTGGCCACTGCGCCATGGTTAGTTCTCCGGGTGACGCCGCGAACTGCTCCGCCCTGGTAGTGCCAGGTGTGGGATCTTTCGGTGACTGTGCTCGTCAACTTCATGAGGCGGGCCTCTGGGAGATTATCAGGGAATGGATCGTGGCCGATCGTCCCTACCTTGGTATCTGCCTCGGATACCAACTCCTTTTTGAATCGAGCGAGGAGTCTCCCGGTGTCGCGGGATTCGGTGCACTGGCTGGAAAGGTCGTCCATTTTCCGCGAGGTGAGGTGGGTGGCGAGGCACTCAAGATTCCACACATGGGCTGGAATCAGCTTCACATCCGCACGCCCTCCGATCCCCTCATGAAGGGATTCGAAATCAATCCGGACTTCTACTTTGTGCATTCTTACTATCCCGTTCCGGAAGATTCCTCGGTGGTTACCTCGACCTGCGACTATGGCGTTGAGTTTGCCGCAAGCGTGACCAAAGGCAGGATAAGTGGTGTCCAGTTCCATCCTGAAAAGAGCCAGGCTCTCGGTCTCTCCATGCTTCGGAATTTCATCTCCTCCCTCACTTCCAACCCCTAAAGCTTAGCCTCATCGTATGCTCCTCTATCCAGCAATTGATATCATGGACGGTCAGGTCGTCCGTCTCGAACGTGGAGAGGCCGCCAAAAAAACCATCTATGGCTCTGATCCCGTGGCCATGGCTCTGAAATGGGAGGCTGCTGGTGCCGACTGGATCCATCTTGTTGATCTTGATGCGGCTTTTGAGGGAGTAAGTCGTAACCTTGATGTGATCCGCGAGATTGCTTCAGCCGTCTCCGTGCCGTGCGAGCTTGGTGGAGGGATGCGCGATGCTTCCTCGATCGAAGCGGGCCTTGCGACGGGTGTCCGCCGGGTCATTATCGGGACCAAGGCCGCAGAGCCTGGATTCCTAGCTGAGGTGTCGGGAAAGTTCGGCCCTTCTCGCCTCGCTGTAGGGATCGATGCCAAGGATGGGAAAGTTGCGGTCAAGGGATGGGTCGAGACGATGGAGTTAACGGCTCTGGATCTCGCTCGTGAGGCTCTCAACACGGGTATCCGGACGATTATTTATACAGACATCGCCACTGATGGAATGCTCCAAGGCCCCAATATCGCTGCGATGCGTGAGATGGCCTCGGAGGTGCCTTGCGATCTGATCGCCAGCGGTGGTGTCTCGGGTCCGGAGGATGTGCGTCAGCTTTCAGGCGTTCCGGGACTTCATGGTGTGATCATCGGGAGGGCCCTTTACGAGGGACGGATGCCGGAAGATCTGAGAACGATCCTAGGCTGAATCTCACAAGGGATTGGCATGAAACGCCGAAGTCAGGGAGAAGGATCTGTTTTAGCTTTTTAGTTTTCCGTTTTCAGCTTTTGCTTGAAACATGGCACGACCCTTTTCCGAACTTAACGAGCAGGAGATCCTCGCACTTGCCATCAATGCCGAGGAGGATGACTCCCGTATCTACGGTCAGTTTGCGGAGCGTCTGAAAGCGGATTATCCTGAAACTGCAAAGACGCTGCTTGTGATGAGGGATGAGGAATTGGGGCATGCTCATCGCCTGATGGAAACATTCAGGGCTTCCCATGGAGAGAGTCTTCCCTTTATCCGCCGGCAGGATGTGAAGGGTTTTCTCACGCGAAAGCCCCTCTGGCTATCCCGTCTCCTGACAGTTGATCAAGTACGCAAAGAGGTGGAGACCATGGAGTACGAGGCGAGGAACTTTTACGAAGCAGCTTCGAAGCGAACCTCTAATCTCTCCGTACGGAAACTCCTGAACGAACTCGCCCTGGTCGAAGCCTCCCATGTGGAGATGGCCGCGGGCTTCCGCGAATCGATGGAGAAGAGAGGGGTGCTGGATGTCGAGCGAGAGACGGAGCGCAGGATGTTCATCTTGCAGTATATCCAGCCCGGATTGGCAGGACTCATGGACGGATCTGTTTCAACCCTTGCTCCTGTCTTTGCAGCCGCCTTCGCGACTCGGGACAGCCACGATGCATTCCTAGTCGGCATGGCGGCCTCGATTGGAGCCGGAATCAGCATGGGTTTTGCCGAGGCTCTCTCCGACGATGGCGTTATCAGTGGCCGGGGCCATCCTTACATCAGGGGAACCATCTGCGGACTGATGACAACGCTGGGGGGGATCGGACACACGCTCCCTTTCCTGATCTCCGGGTTTGCTGTCGCGATGGCAGTCGCTGTTGCCGTCGTCGCAGTGGAGTTGGCCGTGATTGCTTGGATCCGGCACCGCTACATGGACACGCCTCTATTGGCCGCAACCTTTCAGGTGGTCGTGGGAGGGGTGCTGGTCTTCATCACCGGTATCCTGATCGGATCGGCCTGAAAGGCAGGAAGCTCAGAAAGCTACCGTGGAAGAAGATTTAATCCTGCTTAAACTTCTCGTGGCCCTCTCTCTTGATCGAATTCACCGAGGCAAGGAGTGACTTCGCCTCAGCGTATTGACCTGCCTTGACCGCCTCTTCAATCTTGGTGAAGGCATCGGAAAGTTTGTCCATCTGGGCGCGGTAATCGGCCAAAAACTTAGCCTTATCAGCGGCAGGAACAGTTTCAGCCATCCTTGGGTCAATGGATTTGGAGTCTTGAGCCGCTTTCTTCAGGTCCTCAATCAGTCCGACAGACGACTGCTGCTGAGCGGGATCATTGACCTGCTGGGAGAGTTGTCTGGTGCCCTTGGCCAAAATCTTCATCTGGTGCTCCAAGGAGGAATTTCCCTCCTCGGCTCTCAAAAATTGTGAGGAGGTGACGAGCGTGATGACCAGGATTAGTGAGGCTGTTTTCATGGGAGGCTTGTAAGGGATTAATCTTAATCTGCGACCACGATATTCACAAGGCGGCTTGGAACGACAATCACTTTTTTCACCTCTTTTCCTTCAAGGAGTGCCTGTACTGAGGTGTCGGCCAAGGCTGACTTTTCAATGGTCATCCTATCAGCTGAAGTGGCCACGGTAAGGTGTCCCCTGACCTTACCATTGATTTGAACGGCGTAGGTGATCTCATCCACAACCAGATATTCCTCATTCCAATTGGGCCAGGAGGACTGCGAAGCAAGCCCCACAAAGCCGGAGTTCGGAAACCTTCCAGCAAGTCTCGACCAGATCTCCTCGCAAAGGTGAGGGGCAAACGGACTGAGCAACGGCAGAAGGATTCTGAGTGCCCCGATCGGCCTTGGATTTGCCCCCGTGAATTCGTTCGTGCAGATCATCATCTGCGAAATCGCCGTGTTGAAGGCGAGTGACTCGATGTCCTGAGTCACCTTCTTGATGGTCGCATGGAGAACACGTCGTTGGGTGCCGGTCAACTCTTGCTCTGCGAGATCATCGGAGACGACCCAATTCCCTTCCTGATCCTCGGTCAGGGCGAGGCGCCAGACACGTGCCAGAAATCGGTAAACGCCCTCCACGCCTGTCATGCTCCAAGGTTTTCCATGCTCCAGCGGTCCCATGAACATCTCGTAGAGACGGAGTGCATCGGCGCCGTATTCGCTGACCACCTCGTCGGGGTTCACGACATTGCCACGACTCTTGGACATCTTCTGGCCGTCGTCCCCGAGAATCATTCCTTGGTTAACGAGTTTCTGAAAAGGTTCCGGCGTGGTCAAATGGCCGAGATCAAAGAGGACTTTGTGCCAGAATCTTGCGTAGAGGAGATGAAGGACCGCATGTTCCGTCCCACCCACATAAAGATCGACGCCTCCGGGTTTGCCTCCGCTCCCCATCCAGTAGGACTCAGCTTCTTTGCTGATGAATCGATCCTTGTTTGCGGGGTCGCAGTAACGCAGGTAGTACCAGCATGACCCGGCCCACTGTGGCATGGTGTTCAGCTCACGCCTGGCGGTCTCGGAATAGCGAACCCATTCGGTGGCCTTCGAAAGGGGGGGCTCCGAGGTCCCCGTGGGCTTGAAGTCCTGCATCTCGGGAGGTTCGACAGGCAGTTCTTCGTGTGAAAGGGGGCGGTGTGTTCCATCCTCCCAGACGATTGGAAAGGGTTCGCCCCAGTAGCGTTGTCGCGAGAAGAGCCAATCGCGTAGCTTGTAGGTGATGGTGCCTCGTCCGAATCCCCTCTCTTCAAGCCATAGAATTATCTTTTTCTTTGCTTCAGATGTAGGGAGCCCCTCAAGGAGGGGGGAGTTCACGGCAATTCCTTCGCCGCTGAAGCAGGTCTGCACGTTGGCTTGATTTTGTGTCCGGGAGGGGTCAGCGGAGCGAACAACCTGGATGATCGGAAGGTTGAAAGTCACTGCAAAATCATGATCCCTTTCGTCATGTGCCGGCACGGCCATGATCGCCCCAGTGCCGTATCCGGTGAGCACATAGTCGGCGATCCAGACGGGGATCTTTGCCCCGTTAACCGGATTGATCGCCGAGGATCCGAGATAAACGCCCGTTTTTTCTTTGGCAAGATCCGTCCGCTCAAGGTCGCTTTTGGAGGAGCAGGACTTCTTGTAGGCGTTCACGGCTTCGCGCTGTTCCGGTGAGGTAAGTTCACCGACCAAGGCATGCTCGGGTGCCAGGACGATGTAGGTTGCCCCGAAGAGGGTATCCGGTCTTGTGGTGAAGACGGTGACCTCCGCATCGGATCCCTCGATTTGAAAACGAACCTCGGCTCCCTCGCTCCGTCCGATCCAGTTGCGCTGGAGTTGCTTGATCGAATCCGGCCAGTCAAGTCCGTCAAGATCCGAGATCAGTCGCTCCGAATAAGCGGTGATCCGCAGCATCCACTGACGCATCGGACGCCTCTCGACCGGAAACCCTCCGACCTCGCTCCTTCCTTCCACGACCTCCTCGTTGGCGAGGACGGTCCCGAGTTCGGGGCACCAGTTCACCGGTCTGTCCGAGACAAAAGCCAGGCGCACGCTATCAGGATCGTTTCCCGCATAGGTGGAGATCGGTTCTGCGCGGTTGGTGAGGGGGTTCAACCAGGAGTTGTAGAGTTGCAGGAAGATCCACTGTGTCCATCGGAAGTATTCCGGATCGGTCGTGCTGACCTCACGGGACCAGTCGTAGCTGAATCCGAGTGACTGGAGTTGGGTGCGGAAGCGATCAATGTTTTTTTCGGTGGTCACCCGGGGATGCTGGCCGGTCTTGATTGCATACTGCTCGGCAGGAAGCCCAAAGGCATCCCATCCCATCGGGTGGAGGACGTTGTCGCCGCGCAGGCGGCGGTATCTGGCAAGGATGTCCGTCGCCGTATATCCCTCGACATGCCCAACGTGGAGGCCATCCCCGCTGGGATAGGGGAACATATCAAGCACGAAGTATTTGCCTGCATCGGGGCGAAAACCGGGATCCCCGGGGTTGGATGCACGGAAGGCGTTGGTTTCGAGCCAGAGCTTTTGCCAGCGGGCTTCGAATTCAGGAAAGGGATAGTGCTTGCGGGTAAGGGACATCTCGTTGGAACGTTGGACTGACATGAGACCCGAAAACACCGCATCCGCCAAGCCGCTCTCTTCCGAAAAGCCCAAGATTCTTTTGGCCACCCGGAACAGGCACAAGACACTTGAGATTCAGACCATGCTCGGGGAGGGGGTCATTGTCAGTGATGTGACCGGCATGGCACATCTTCCCGAGATTGAGGAGACTGGCGTCACCTTCGAGGAGAACTCCAAACTGAAGGCCGAGGGGATCTCCCGCCATGTGAGCGGGATTGTCTTGGCTGACGATTCCGGACTTGAAGTCGATGCCTTGGGGCGGGCCCCAGGGGTCTATTCGGCCCGCTACGCGGGCCCCGGTTGCACCGATGAGGCCAATACCGCCCTCGTTCTGAAAAAGATGAAAGGATTTCCTGATGAAGTCCGATCAGCCCGTTTTCGCTGTGTTTTGGCCGTAGCGGAGAACGGGACCACGCTTGCTCTCTTCGACGGAACCATCGAGGGGATGCTGGCCCATGAGGTTCGCGGAGAGGGGGGATTCGGATATGATCCTATCTTCATGCCGGAGGGGCATCAGCAGACCTTCGGGGAGCTTCCGGCCGAGATGAAGAACACGATGAGCCACCGCAGTCGCGCGCTGCAGCAGTTCAGGGAGTGGTGGGCAATGAGGACTTGAGGCTACGCACACTCTCCCCCTCCAAGCCATGGAGAGCAAGATTTAGCCGTTGAAGCCACCACACTTCAGCCTTTCAGGGGGATCCGGGAGATTGAAAATGCAGGAGGAGTTTCACACTCGGGATTGACCCACTGGATGACGGCAGCCCAACCGGCGCTCTCAATATCATGCGGGAGATAACCCCGGATGGCAGTGATCACCTCCCATCCATCATGGAGATGAGCCGTCAGTACCGGATCAGCTATTTCGGCTCGACGCACCATGGCGATGTAGTCGTTGGGCTTGATCCTCCCGGCAACCTTCCCGTATCCCGGCATGCGGCTTCCCCCGACCATCCTCCAAAGCCTGATTTTAGAAACCAGCTCCCTGGTTGCCAGGGTGAGAGCTTTGGCAAGACCATGATGCTGATGGTCCGGATGAATGAAGAGATCAGCACCGTAGAGGGTGTGTCCCTCGGGATCATGATCTGAAAAACTTCCCCCCGCAGTGAGTGTTTCCCAGGAGTCATCGAGGTGGAAATGCTTTAGCTGAATCAGGAGAGTAAAGTGTGCGCCGGCCACGCTACCGCTAAAATCATGGACTACGACAAACTGACCTTCGGGGAAAAGACGATGGTGATCGGCAAGCTCCTGATCGGTGTAGGGCCTTTCAGTGGGGTAGACCATGCTGCATATGGCCGAGATTTCCGGGTAATCACCCGCTGTCATCAAGCGGATCGAATATCCCTCCGGTAGCCTGTAGCCAGTGGAGATCATCGACTTTTTTATGCCGCTCACAACCCCTCTTGCATGAAGCTTGTTAAAAAGGGCTTATTTACCGGGTCTAGGCCGGCACGGGAGCTGCTAAACCGCCTGTCGGGTAATCCGGCTTGATCGGCATGGTCGCCTCGCCAGCGGGTGTGTCGCTGGGCGGCGGGGGGAGTGGAGGTGGTTTCTGGGCGATCACGGGAGGATTGCGCATGTAGCCGAGATTGATGAGGTCCTCGATCTGTGAGCCCTCGAGTGTTTCAAACTCAAGCAGGGCCTTGGCAATCAACTCCACCTTATCCTGTTTTGATTTTAGAATCTCGGTGGCCTGATGATAGGCGTCGTCGATGAGGCGCTTTACCTCGGAGTCGATCTGCTGGGCGGTGGATTCGCTGTACTCTCGCGCCCGGGAGACGTCACGGCCGAGGAAGACCATTTCGTTCTCCTCGCTGAAGCGGATCATTCCCAAATTGCTCATGCCCCACTCGCAAACCATGCGGCGAGCCAGTTTCGTCGCCTGCGCAATATCGCCGGAGGCGCCGTTGGAAACGTCCCCCGTGAACATCTCCTCGGCAATGCGCCCGCCCATGGTCATGATGAGCATGGCTAGGGCCTCCTTGCGTTGGGTGGCGTATTTGTCGCCCTCCGGAAGATACATGGTGGCCCCGAGATACTGTCCACGGGGGATGATGGTCACCTTGTGAAGCGGGTGGGTGTGGTCGATCACCACGTTGAGAAGGGCATGTCCGGCCTCGTGCCATGCTGTGGAGGTTTTTTCCTTTTCACTCATCGCCATACTGCGGCGTTCCTTGCCCCAGCGCACCTTGTCGCGGGCCTCCTCGAGATCGCACTGCTCGATGGCTTTCTGTCCTTTGCGGGCGGCCATCAGCGCCGCCTCGTTGAGGACATTCGACAACTCCGCCCCCGAGTAACCCGGCGTTCCACGGGCAATCAGGCTGAGGTCGACATTCTCCGAGAGCTTCACCTTGCGGGCATGGACATTGAGGATCTCCTCACGCCCTTTCACATCGGGCAATGAGACCGTGACCTGTCGGTCGAAGCGTCCGGGACGAAGGAGTGCCGGGTCGAGGACATCAGGTCTGTTGGTGGCGGCGATGATGATGACGCCATCCTGTGCGTCGAACCCGTCCATCTCGACCAGAAGTTGATTGAGGGTCTGCTCACGTTCGTCATGACCACCGCCAACCCCGTGTCCGCGATGGCGACCAACCGCGTCGATCTCGTCGATGAAGATAAGGCAGGGTGCAGACTTCCTGCCCTGCTCGAACATGTCACGGACGCGGGAGGCGCCCACGCCGACAAACATTTCGACAAAGTCGGATCCACTGATGTTGAAGAATGGAACATCGGCTTCACCAGCGATGGCACGGGCGAGAAGTGTCTTGCCTGTTCCCGGGGATCCTATCATGAGGACCCCCTTGGGGATGCGTCCCCCAAGCTTCTGGAACTTCTTGGGGTCCTTGAGGAACTCGACCAACTCCACGACCTCCTCCTTGGCCTCCTCGACGCCGGCCACATCCTTGAAAGTAATCTTGTTCTTCTCACGGGCCAGCATCTTGGCCTTGCTCTTGCCGAAGTTCATCGCGCCACGTCCAGCCATCTTGATCTGGGAGCGGAAGAAGAAGTAGAGGACGACTAAGAAGAGCAGGATCGGAAGGATGTTCAGGATGGTCGAGGCAAGCACGTTGGACTCGGGGCGCACATTCGGAGTGATGCCCGCTGCAGCCAGATCCTTCTCAAGACTTGTCCCGTTGAAGGGCATGTAGACGGATGTCTTGAAAGGGGTCGGGATCTCTTCCGTGGCAGGGGGGGATTTTTTGCGGTAAAAACCGGAGAGGTATTGCGTGTTGCGGCCCTCTTCAATGACCAGTTCAAGGGGCTTATCCGCCGTGGAAATAATTTTTCCATCCTTGAGCAGCGTGTCGAATTTAGGAAGCGTCAGTTCCTCGGTACTGGCCATGGTCGTTCCCCTGAAAAAGAGGGCTCCGCCGATCAAGGCCGTGGCGATGACGATAAGAACAAGCGACCTCCAGTTAAACTGAGGCTCCTGGGAGCCCGGTTGGTTGGGATTGTTACGTTTTTGGTTTGGTGTCTCGTCTGGCATTGCTCTTGGTATCGGTCTTGGACTACATCAGATAACATATCCAGCCGCCAATGCAAACTGCTCCCTCAAGTTCAAGTGTGGTGACCGGCTTGCAGCCCCTCCCTGAAAGGGAGCACTTAATGGGTAGATCGCTCGTTGTCTCGATCCACGATGTCTCCACGGTGACCCGCCCCTTGGTGGAACGGATGCTGGCTGATTTGGAGAGCGAGGGGGTGCCGGTCACTTCCCTCCTTGTGATCCCCGACCACCACCATCGCGGCAGGATTGATCAGGATCCCGATTTTACCGCGTGGCTGGCCTCGTGCGTCGCGAGAGGTCACGAGCCCGTCCTTCATGGATTCCATCACCTCAGGCCTCAAATGCCGGGAGAGGGAATGATGACCCGCCTGATGACCCGCTTCTATACTGCCGGAGAGGGGGAGTTTTATGATCTATCCTTCGCGGAGGCCTCCAGATTGCTACGCCTTGGAAAGGGGGCTTTTACGGCCTGTGGAATTTCTTCATCGGGCTTCATTGCTCCGGCCTGGTTGCTAGGCTGGGAGGCTCAACGCGCGGTCAAGGAGGAGGGTTTTGAGTACACCACGTTGATTGGATCGATGTTGGACTGCCGGGAAGGGGGCCAGTTTTTCTCCAGAAGCCTCGTTTACAGTGTCAGGGCACCTTGGAGGAGGGCCCTCAGTCTTCTATGGAACAAAATACTCTTCAGAAGATTGAAGAGATCCCCCCTGATGCGCTTGGGACTCCATCCTCCCGACTGGGAGCATCCCGCAATACGCTCCCATATTCTCTCCCTCATCCGGTTCGCAATCGTTGAGCGACGGGTGACCACTTATAGGGATTGGCTCGACCTGTGGCGCACAAGCGTTCATGAAGGGGCGCTCCCCTGCTAGTCATTTCATGTCACGCGCCGACCTTCACCTCCATACCCGCCACAGCAAAAGATCCTCCGAGTGGCTTTTACGTCGGCTTGACGTGCCGGCGAGTGTTTCTGATCCGAAGGTCCTCTACGTGAAATTGAGGGAGGCTGGAATGGATTTCATCACCTTCACGGACGAAGATTCCCTCGGTGGGTGCCTTGAGGTGGCGGATCGCCCCGGCGTCTTTCTCAGTGAATCGGTGAGTGCCCTCTTTCCCGAGGATGGATGCCGCGTCTCCCTGCTGGTTTGGGGGATCAGCGAAAGCCATCACAGGGAGATCCAACAACTCCGCACGAACATCTATGAGTTACAGCAGTACCTCTGCCGGGAAGAGATTGCCCACGGGGTGGCCAGTCCGCTAAGAGGGCTTGAAGACCGCCTTCGTCCGATTCATCTGATGCGCTTGGCCTTGCTCTTTCGACACTTTGAGGGTGTTAACGGGCGTGATGGCACGCTGATCACGAATGTCTCCCGCTATCTCTTTGATCTGCGTCGGGAGGATATCGAGAGATTCAGTGCGGTGACGGGACTTCTCCCGACCCATGCTGAACCTTGGGTTAAGGTCTGGTTTGGGGGGTCTGATGATCACGGAGGAACGACGCCGGGGCATGCATGGACGGAGACGGCATCGGTGAGGGATGCGTCGGAGTTCCTGAAACAACTGCGATCCGGAAATTGCGAGGCACGAGGAACCTCCGGTTCTCCGCTTCGCACGGCACTGGAAACTTATCAGGTCGCTTTTTCCTATGCCAAGGAGCGCATGGCCGGTCATGCGGCTTCCCCGACGCTTCGGCTTGTCGAGAAAGCCTTTGGCCGGTTCATGGAGGGTAAGGATCCCACAACCTTCTCGGCCGGTGAAAAACTGGCATTTTTGGCGCAGGGAATCGCCAGCGGCAAAATATTTGAACTGGCTAATCCGGGTCCACGTTCCCTCTGGAAGGAACTTTCCAACTCGCTGCACGAACCGGCGATGAGGGCCGAACTGAACAGGGAGTTGAAAGGCGTTGTGGAGCCGAGCAGGCGGGCCTTTCTGATGGCAAACATGATGGCAAGCCGCCTCGCTTACAGACTGACCCTCCAGTTCCTCCAGCAACTCATGGAGGGGCGTTTTCTGGAAAGCATCCAGATGATCGGTCCGGTGGTGCCATTGGTCGCCCTCCTAAGCCCCTATCTTTACGCGTTCAGGACACCATCAAGAATCCGCCTTAGAGAGGCCGCGATGGTGCTGCGTGAAGCGATCCCACCAGTTCTCCGTAACACAAGAAGGGCTTGGTTTACCGACACGCTTGATGACGTGAACGGAGTCTCGACGACGATCCAGCGAATGAGTTCCCAACTTGTGGCCATTGGTAAATTCGTCGAGGTCATGGTCTCGAGGAATGAGGTCTCGGTTCCGGGAATCCCGCTTAAAAACTTTCCCCCGATCGGAGAGTTTGAATTGCCGGAGTATGAGTTGCAGAAACTTAGTTTTCCTCCGCTCCTCCAGATTATTGACCATTTGCAGTCAGGGAATTTTACGGAAGTAATCATCAGCACCCCCGGTCCTGTCGGACTCGCTGCCCTCGCTGCGGCTAGGGTCCTTGGGCTTCCAACGATTGGGATCTATCATACTGATTTCCCGGAGTATGTCCGGATCCTGACCGAAGACGGACTGATGGAGTCACTCACTTGGAACTACATGCATTGGTTCTATTCCCAGATGGACATGATCTATGTGAACTCCGATCACTATCGTCGCTGCTGGGTGGATAGGGGTATCGCTCCCGAGAAGCTAAGAATCCTGCCACGAGGGTTGGATACGGGACTATTTCATCCATCGAAAAAGAATCCTGATTTCTGGCAAAAAAGAGGGCTGCGTGAGGGGGAAGTCGGTGCCCTCTACGTGGGCCGTGTCTCGCGGGAAAAGAACCTCGACCTCTTTGCCGCGGCAATGCGCCGCTTGCTTTCCGGAGGCGTGCCTGTCCGTCCGCTCATCGTCGGCGATGGTCCCTATGCAGCCATGATGAAGGAACTGCTTCCCGAGGGAATCTATACTGGAAGCCTTCATGGTGACGAACTGGCATCAGCTTATGCCTCCGCCGATCTCTTTGTGTTCCCGAGTACCACGGATACCTTCGGAAATGTTGTGATCGAGGCTCAGGCCAGCGGATTGCCCGTCATAGTCTCGGATGTCGGAGGTCCCAAGGATCTTGTCAACGATGGCGAGGATGGTTTTGTCACCAAGGGACTCGATCTCGAAGCCCTTACGATCGCCGTGAAGCGTCTCGTGGTTGATCAATCGCTCCGAATGAAAATGGGAGTTCTCTCCCGGGTTCATGTGGCGGAGCGAGATTGGTCACTTGCTGCGAGACTCTTCTGGGAGGGGGCTCCCGAGTAGGCGTTCGATGAGTTGACAGTTTCGTATCGTGGCCCCCGCGTTGGGCTCAAGAATGAAACCTGCCGCAAGGATCATTCTTTGCCGCAGGCCTTCGTCCGAAAGTAATTGCCCGATTTGCGAGGCCATTGTGATAGAATCGTCGCAACGCAGCAGGGCCCCTGCATCGGCTAGCCTCGTGGCCAACGGTTCGAAGTTGCCGGTATGTGGTCCCGTGATCACGGCACACCCGGCCTGGATTGGTTCGATCATGTTCTGACCCCCGTGATTAACCGAACAGGGAAGACTCTTTCCGACAAAGACGACGGTGGCGAGGGGATACCATCCCGAGAGTTCCCCTGTCGTATCGAGTAAAAGGACATCGCATGGAACGGCAACGCCCTCCGATCGAAGAGAACAGGTGAGTCCGAGTTTGGAGAGTTCTCCGAGAATCTCTTTGCGGCGCTCCACATGCCGCGGGGCAATGACCAGTCGCAACGAGGGATTTTTTGCGCGTAGGGTCAGGAAGGCTTGTGCTATTTCGGATTCTTCCCCTGCATGGGTGCTTGCTGCGAGAAGGATGGGATCCCCTGAACTCCAGCCTGTTTCACATGGGATGGAGATGTTCGAAAACCTTGTGTCGGACTGCGGATCATACTTCATGTTTCCGGTCCAACGCAGCACCTGCTCCCCTACTCCCAGAGAGCGCCATCGTGCCTGATCCTCCTTTTCGGATAGTGTAATCAGCCGGAGATCATTGAAGAATGGTGAAGTGATCGTTCTGAACCATCGGAAACGGGATTCAGAACGACTTGAGAGACGTGCGTTGAGGAGAGCAGTGGGAATCCCGAGAACCGTGCAAGCAGCAATACGGTTGGGCCAGATATCAGCCTCCACCATCAACAGGGCTGCGGGCGCCAGTGCCTTCACGAGACGTGAGGTCAGGATGGGAAAATCAACGGGATTGGCCATTGGTTCCAGCCATTCCGAGGCCTCCTGCTGCAGGATCTTCAATCCTGTTGGAGTGGTGCTGCTGATCAGAAAACGAGCCCTTGGATGGATACGATGATAAGCCTTGGCGAATCGGAGTCCGATGCCAACTTCTCCCACACTGACGGCATGGATCCAGACTCTACCCTTACCGATGCGTGCAAGGGTTTCCCGGTCAAGAATGCCAAACCGCTGTTTGAGTTTGGTCCCGTATCCGCCGCGGCGCCAGTTCCTCAAAGCGTATCCGGGAAGCAGGATCAGTAGAACCGGGACAAAAAGCAGATTGTAAAGGAAGAGTGTAATTCGCTTCATGCCGGACTTCTCAGGATAAGGATGCGTGATTCCCCGTAATTCCGATCCGAGAGAATGTCCCATGAACCAAGTGAGGTGAGGGGTTGACGTCGCTCGCACTCCAGGACAAGAAGGCCCTCGGATCCAAGCGCCTTGGCAATGGCAGGATGAGACAGGAGTGCTTCCGCAGGATTCGCCTCTCCGCCCTTGAAATGCTTCAGATACGGTGGATCTGCCAAGATCACGTCGAGGCTGTCCGGTACGAGGTAGAGATCAAGAAACCGGAAGACATCCATCTGTTGGACATTTCCTTCAAGATGCGTCTCCCGGAGATTACGACGAATGAGGGCCGCCGTCGGACCGTGGTTCTCGACAAAGGTTGCGGATGCCGCTCCACGGCTCATGGCCTCGATACCCAACGCGCCGCTTCCCGCGAAAAGGTCCAGCACTCGGGATTCCGGAATCCGGTCGCCCAGCGAGGAGAAGATGGCCCCCTTGACGCGGTCCATGGTGGGCCTAGTACCCTTGCCCGGAGGAAGGAGGGAGAGTCCTCCGGCTGATCCCGCAATCACTCTCATGATATGATCAGTGTGGGGAGGCGCCGTTTGAGAGAGCGGGTTGGGTGCGTGGGGCCGGACGTCCGAAAAGACCCTGCAGCAGGCCTCCCAAATCACCGCCCAGGCGAATCCCCGTGAGACGTTCAAGGAGGTCCGTTTTAGGATTCATGACAGATCCCGAAACATGGAAAGCAACCTGCGAATAACCGGATTCAGGGGCGGGTGAAAGTTGAGACCCAAGAAGTCCCCTCAAACGGCCCGTGAGCTTTTCGTTGAAGAGGAGTCTGGAATCAAGATCAAGTTCGCCGGAGGGATGAAGCGGGCCCTTAGCCGCCAGGATGAGATTTTCAGTGCGAAGCATCAGATCATCGATCACCACATGCCCGGCGTCGATTCTGAAGAGGCATTTTCCCTCTGCTATTTTCAGGAGTTGGAGTTCCTCGACCTGCAGAAGTTGACCGATCTGCTTGAGAAAACCTGCCGGTTGAATGATGGTCTCCGCGCAGTTCAGGGTGCCACTACCCGTCATGGTGGAGCCTTTGCCGACCTGTCCTGCTAGTTCAAGGACGCCCGTCACACCTCCCTCTGCGCCGGAACCATCCATGGAAGCATCGGTTAGCAACTCCTTCATGGAAGCCCCCGTGAGGTTGAGTGAAAGAGTGTAGGCCTGAGTCGTTGATGAGAGATCAAGAACTCCTTTTCCAGAGAGTTTTCCACCCCCAAAAGTTGCCTTGATCTGTTCCATGGCAAGAGATGAGGAAGCCGTTCCATAGGTAAAACTCACCGGAGATTCAACGTCTCGGATCATGAGTTGGTTCCCGGAGATCACGCGTGATGCCTTGAGGATTCCACTCCATCCATCACCACGATCGTTCCCACGCAGATCGAGTCCTTGGACTGATAATGAGGAGATCCCTGAGCTATCAAGGAGCACAACTTCACCTTTGGTGATCGTGATGCTTCTGAGTGATGGTGCAAGCGATCGGACCTGTTTGGGCAGATTGCCGGACCCGGGTGCCTGGAGCGTCATCCCTGATGCCCTATCCCGAGGTGTCGTTGCAACATCTGTCGAAGTCGATGTCGGTGACAAGGGGGAGTGGTTGGAAGTTTTCGGCATCGCCACCATGCCATTGTGAAGATGCAGGCATGGGTGGCGCAATGTGATGCCGGCTATCTGAAGTTGACCATGGATCAGGGCCGTGTAGTCAGGTGTAAGAGTGATTGATTCGGAAGTGAAAAGGGGGGGCTCCCCAGGGTTTCCCACGGAAATTCCATTCACTCTTATGGAGGCGGGTGGCACACCAAAAGCCCCCTTCACCGTGACAGGGACCCCAGTGATACCCGCAAGGCTCCCCTGTAGACGTTCTTTGCCATACTGGGTCTGCAACACGATACTCACCAAGACGGAAACAATCACGGCGACCGCCACAAGAACGACCACCAGAGAAAAAATGAACTTGGCAATCAGGCGCACAGGGAGAAGTTAGATGGACTGCAGATTTTGTGAAGTGTGAAGAAGAACCTTATTATCCTCAATCCAGCCGCCCATAGTGACAGGGCTTCCTCGTTGGAGGATCAAATTCAATCCCTCGGCGATGACTTGGAAGTCCGTCTGAGCAAGATGCCTGGTGATGCCGAGCAGATCGCACACACGGCTGCGCAGCAGGGGTTCACGACAATCATTGCGGCGGGTGGGGACGGAACCATCAATGAAGTCGTGAACGGTATTATTTCTTCGGCTGTACCCGGGGTCTCGCTTGGGATCTTGCCGGTTGGCACGATGAATGTCTTTGCTCTTGAACTGGGAATCCCCCTGAATTCGGTGAGGAAGGCTTGGGACATTATCATGAAGGGAGAGTTGGGATACATTGATCTCCCCAGGTGCGAAACCACGGAGGGATCCCGATACTTTGTCCAACTGGCCGGAGTCGGACTTGATGCGGAGGTGGTTCGCCGCACGTCACGAAAGTCCAAGAAAACATTTGGTCCTCTGAGTTATCTGATCTCGTTAGCCCAGGTTGCGTTCAGGAAGCCCTCACCGATCACGATGGAGAGTGATGATGGGAAAGTTCGAAAGGGATCCTTTGTCCTTTTAGGAAACGGACGCTTTTACGGAGGTCCTTTCAAGATGTTCCGTAGTGGATCCTCTAGCGATGGGCTTCTTGATGTCCTCGTGTTCCAGAATCAAAGCCCATGGGATCTGCTTCGCTACATGCATGCCATCCTGATGGGGCATCATACTGAACTCGATGATGTCGAGTATTTCCAAACATCCTCACTCCACCTGCATTCGGAGGGGATCGTTCCTTACGAACTTGATGGTGAGATGGTTGGGTATCTTCCGCTATCCTTCAAATTGGAGCAGTCTGCGCTACGAGTGATCGTGCCGGCGGGCCGTTCATTGATGTCGGGAAAGAGCGCTGGGGAATGAATCGGCTTCGCTCAGCCCCCCTTACTTGTGCCCTTATCGGGGTGAATCTGGCTTTCTTCCTCTCGGAGGAAATCTTCCGCCATCTCTTCGATTCATCTCTCTTTCCCGCTCTTGCCCTGAGTAGGGAGGGGATTGTCGGCGGAGCTTGGTGGCAGTTGTTTTCCCACGCCTTTCTTCATGGAAATCTTCTTCATTTGATGGTCAATATGGCGGCCCTTTGGTTCACGGGGCCGTCGCTTGAAGAAATCCTAGGTTCTGTTCGTTACCTGGTGCTCTACTTCGGAGGAATTGTCGCGGGAGGAATGCTCCAGACCTTTTCCTCACCGGCCAGCATCGATCTGGTTGGGGCCTCGGGTGCGGTGTGCGCCCTCCTGGTCGGCTTTGCTACGCTCTTCCCAAGACTCGAGATCACGGCATTGATCTTTTTCTTGATACCGGTCCGTATGAAAGCGGCGACTCTCGGTTGGTTGGTGGTTCTTGGTTCTATTGTCTTCTGGCTTTTCGGGATAGAGAAGGAAGTGGGGCACATGGCGCACCTCGGGGGTGCTATCGCAGGATTTCTGATCTGCACTTACTTTAAGAGGAGAGGGGTACTGTCGGATCTTTTGATCGCATCCCCCCCGATCCGCTAAATCCTCAAACTTTCTTTCCCGTATCTTCGTTGACTCAAGGGACGATCACCTGATTTTTCAAAGGCCCTTAAGTCCCTGAAGCAAGAGCTCCGCATTGGTCTTTGTCGTTTCGAGATTCAGTCCCAGGATCTGCATCGCCTCGACAGCGGGCAACTCGGAGAGTTGCTTCCGCAGGAGCGTCACCCGACTGTACTCATCAGGATGATAGAGGAGTTCCTCGCGGCGGGTACCTGATTTCGTGATGTGGATGGCGGGGAAGATGCGCTGTTCCATGATGGAGCGGTCCAGATGAATCTCCATGTTTCCGGTACCTTTGTATTCCTCGAAAATCAAATCATCCATGCGGCTATGGGTCTCGATCAAGGCTGTCGCCAAAATTGTCAGACTCCCTCCCTCCTCGACGTTTCGGGCTGATCCGAAGAAGCGTTTTGGACGAGCAAGTGCTGTGGCATCCACACCTCCGCTCATTGTTCTGCCCTTACCCTTGATCCCGTTGTTGTACCCTCTGGAAAGACGGGTAACACTATCGACGAGAACGACGACGTCCTTCCCAAGTTCCACCAACCTCTTAGAGCGCTCAGAGACCATTTCAGCTACCTGAACATGCCTGCTGGTGGGTTCGTCGAAGGTGGAACTGAAGATATCGCAGTCCAGAGATCGACGCAGATCGGTGACCTCTTCAGGTCTTTCATCCACAAGGAGGAGCATGAGATGGATGTCGGGGTGGTTTGCCCGTATCGCAAGTGCAAGACTTTTGAGCATCATTGTCTTTCCTACGCGGGGTGGGGCCACGATGAGTCCTCGCTGCCCCATGCCAAGGGGGGCGATGAGATCGATGGCTCGTGCCGTGGGGTTATGTTTACCCGGTTGCTCCAAGTGAATCCTCCTGTTCGGGAACATGGCGGTCAACTTGTCGAATTCCGGGGGACTCTTCCATTCTTCCACTGGTATTCCCTCGATAGAGAGAAGGGTATCGAGTCCCAATCGACGGTCTCCAACCATTCGTACCGTTCCCCGAAGCCTTAGGCCGGGCCTCAGTTCATATTGACGGAGTAGAGGGATAGGCAGAGTAAGATCACACGGAGTCGGTTTGAAGTTGACGAGCGGCCAACGGATCATTGGTGCATCGGGCGCGAACTCCAAGATTCCCTCCGCCGTGACAAGGCCACCTCGTTTCAGTAGGTCACGAACCAGATCGAGGATAAGATGGTTGCGTGAAGAATCGTGGTAAACGGAAAGATTCCGGGATGTCGCCAGAGCAAGCAACTCGGCGTGGTTCAACCTCTGCAGGTTGGAAAATTCCGTTGGTTCCGGTACGGGAGGTGCTGCAGGAGTAGGAGTTTCACCTTCCGCGGGATGGGCTATCTCGTTCTCAGTGAAAGAGGTGGTCATTGTTTCAAGAGATGTGATGCAAGAAGAGATGTTTGGTTTTTCAGTGCCTCCAGGGAACCGTCATTCCAGATCAGGTGATCGGATTTTGAGATTTTACCCTGCTGTGGCTCCTGAAGATTCATCCAGACTTCG
>Ga0007804_1000305_pt1 | contig 18978 bp, 17 predicted proteins | sample CryBogCBE25Aug07_FD_60367 | JGI IMG/M metagenome (GOLD analysis project Ga0007804, IMG submission 60367) | Freshwater microbial communities from Crystal Bog, Wisconsin, USA - CBE25Aug07 | ecosystem: Environmental > Aquatic > Freshwater > Lake | place: Crystal Bog, Wisconsin, USA | collected... | reverse complement strand
AGATAGGGGAGTGAGGCAGCGATCAGGATCGCCACCAAGGCCAGAGCGATCAGGATTTCCAGCAAGGTGAAGGCCTCCATTCCCCTTGGCTGGGCATCAGGATTTCCAGGAGTTCCCTTCCGCGTTACCGAATAGAAGAGATCATGGGAGTCCACGATAGGCGGTGCCTCGACTTATTTGCCGATATTACCGTCCCCCTCGACCCCTTTTGGTCCCAGTGAGTAGAGGTCATATCCGTCCGCCTTGAACTTTCCAGGATTGTGGTAGATGTACTCATTACCCCACGGATCCAACGGAACTGATTCCATCAGTTTTTTCCAATGCTGGGGTTTTGGGTCACTGGATGGCATTTGCACAAGGGCTTTCAATCCCTGTTCTGTCGATGGTTTGCGGTAATTAAGCATCTCATAGGTGCGCAACTGCATCGAGATGGCCTGGATGTCGCTCGTGACCCGCTGTTCCTTGGCCACGTCGATGTTGCCTGCCAGCATGTAGATCGCGGAACCAACAAGCACCGCAATAATGCCAAGCACCAGCATGATTTCGAAGAGGGTGTAGCCCGACTCTTGGCGCAGGAGAGAGCGGCGATCGAGGGAGTTGGTAAGGAGTGGCATGGGACGTAGGTGATTTTATGCTAAGGCTTAAAAAGCCGATATTGATAGATCTCCTCCAGAGTAGCGTCCGGGTCAAGTGTCACCGGTGCATCATGAGGAAATGAAAAGGAATGAAGAGAAGTGGGCTTCTTAAGGAGTGATTGTGCCCGGAGTCGCGTGGAAGAGGGCAGGCGAGGGGTTGCCGTAGAGTGATCCTGTGGAAAGGGCTTCGCTGGTGGTGGGGGTAGGGGTGCTCGAAGGCTCCGCGTCCGCCGGAGATAATGATGAGGGCGCTGCAGCGGAAGGTGATGATGGGAGCGGGAGGACTGGTGGCGCTTTCTCGGTGGATGTCGAGGGCATGCTCCCGGAGGCGGGCAAGAGAAGGTCCATGACAGTATTTTGGAGATAGACCGCCTGCCCTTGATCGCCTGTTCCACGCTCCAAAGTGAGCATTACGGAATTTTCCCCCTCTTTCCAGAGCCCTCTTGGAATGAAAAGGGAGCCGTTACGCCATCCTGCAAAAAGAAGCTGTCCGGAATCGGCAATCACCACGTGGGGGTCATCCAGGGGAAAAGAGGCCATTCCGAGGGCGCCGCACGGGACACCATTGATCTCCACCTTGATCCAGGAAGAGGGGTCGAGACCAGCTACTTCAGCGTGGAGATAGCTCCCTTGGGGAGTGGAGGCAAGAGGAACGACGAAATCAAGGGGGCCGTTACCCTGCGGTGTATCAAGGCGTTGGGGTGAGGCTGAGAGTTCGGCCCGAATCATGTTCCCCCGCTGGGTGTCACCATGCTTGATTGTCTCATCGATTCCGGAAACTGCCGATGCCCCGATCACGTGATCGTTACCCATGAAGAGTGCAGGCTGAACCTCGTCATCCAAGGTGGCAATACCCAGCTCTTTCGCGGGACGAAGTGAAAGAGAGAGGAGGCGATTGAAGCGTCCTGCAAAGGAGACCCTGATGATGCCTCCATCCAGATCCAGAGCCTGAGTCAGCAAGAGGGTCCGGGCATTGAGCCCAAGGGAAAGCCCCATGGTTCCGAGTCCGGGACTTAGCAAGACTCTCCCTCCCTCCTTTGATTGCCACTCCACCACCGGGCCTCCATCGCCGTTGTCTTGAAAGATCACTGTCAAAGCAAAGGCTCCGATCTCATTCAGGGTAGCCAGCGCCGGCACAGGAATGCTCACGGCATCCGACTCGGGTTGAATGGAGATGCCATTGGTGGCTCCCGAGTCCGTAGACCCATCATCCGTGACCCATGAGGGAAGGGGGCTCGTCGAGACTTGGGGTTGCAAGGTCACGGTGAGAGGAGCAAAGGATTCCCTGTCCGAGGAACTCTCGGCCTCAAGCTTACCGATGCCCAGGATCCACGTGAAGCCGATCAGCACAACCCATCCGAATCGAGAGAATCTGTGTGATCTGTTACGCATCAACCTTTCTCCTAGCCTCTGCCAAGAGCGTTTAGAAGAGCAAAAGGGAATCTTTTGTGGCGGCGTCAGGATCCTGCGGCCCAAGCCGCGGGAGTCTCGAGTTGAAAGAGCATTTCTCCCGCCTTGGGAACCAGAAGAATCCCCTCCTCTTCACGATTGGCGTAATCCTCCATCCTGATGGTGGCGGGGTCCCGGTAGCCCATGTTGATGCGTTCACAGACGTCACGTGGAATTCCCGTAGCCAGCGTCACCTTCACGCGGCACTTCTCGACGCCGTTTTCGTAACTTCCGATTCCACGCACGTGCGTGCTGTGGGCGATGACACCCCACGGGTAGTCCTTGAAGCGATCCCATTGCCCCAGGAAATAATCACGGCAGTGGTAACCGAGTTCCTCGATCAGTTTGCCATGAACAACGGAGACCTCATGGATGTGAGGTGCATAGATGATCAGTTCCCCCCCGTCAGCCACGACCGGCTCCAGCTTGTACATGCACTTTCCTCCCACCCAGAGCTCGTCATACATCTGCGGAGCGCAGGAGAGCACGGTGTGGAAAGGATGTTTCTTGTAGGTGATGTGGAGTTGCCGGGAGAGCTCGGAAGCTTCGTCCCATGCCTGCTCCGGGGTGCCTGCAAAAAGTCCAGCCAAGCCCCCTTTCTCAACCACCATGCAGAGACAGCGCTTGGGAATGGGGATCAGCGCAGCGGCCCGGTCAACGACTCTGCGGACAGGGGTCCACTTGTGGCCGATGATCATGGGGTTGGTGACCACGGCTCCGAGCCAGTGGAAGAAGTTCAGGATCTCGGGTCCGGCCACGCCGGGAAAGAGGTACTTGTTTCCGCCGGAGAAACCAACGACCTCGTGTGGGAAAACAGGGCCGATGATGAGGAGTTCATCGTAGTCAAAAAGACGCTTGTTGATGTCTACTTTGACTTCCATGGAGAAGAGCCCGCCTGAAAGTGCGGAAATCTCATCAGCCGTCAGGCTGCCTACCTGCCTCAGGGCCTCGGGGTTGTCCCATTCGTGATTAATGAGGGAGACTCCTGCATAGAGGGATTTTCTCTCCTCGGATGAAATTTCCAACCGTTCGCAAATCGCCTCTTCGCTCATGGGGGCATGCGTGCCGAGAGCGATCATCACATCCAGGGCGGCTGTCTCGTGACCGATCTGGCGGTAGACCTCCTTGAATACCATCCCAAGCGGACAGCTTCGCGTGGAGTCGGGGACAATGAGGAGAACCCTCTTGCCCTTGAGTTCTGAAACGGGACATCCCCGTGCAATAGTCTCCCTCAGTTCCTCTGTGCTGACCTGCTGGTGCATGATGCTAATTAAATGGTCTGGCTGAGGAAGCCGCCGTCAACCCGCAGGTCAATCCCGGTCACGAATGCACTGGCCTTGTGGCTTGCCAGGAAAACAACGGCGCCAATGAGTTCTTCGGAAGTGCCGAAGCGCGCCATCGGAGTGTGGGAGAGGATGGATGCCGCCCTGGGTGTCGGTGTGCCATCCTCATTGAAGAGTAACTTGCGGTTCTGTTCGGCAGGGAAGAATCCCGGGGTGACGGAGTTCACGCGAATTCCTTTGGTGGCCCATTCACGAGAAAGGAATTGGGTCAGATTCAGGACGGCGGCTTTAGCGGCGGAGTAGGCCACGACGCGGGAGAGGGGAAGGTGGGCGGAGACGCTTGCAATATTGATGATGCTGGCGCCTCCGTGCTGCGCCATCTTAGGGCCGAAGACTTGGCAGGGAATCAGGGCTCCGCCGACAAGATTGAGATCAAAGCTGGCCTGCCAGTCCGAGGTCTTGATTTGCTCGAAGGGGTGGTCCGGGGTGACTGTCACGCTGGGGTCATTACCGCCAGCGGCATTTACGAGGATGGTCGGGGCGCCAAGGGTCGCTTCGATCACCGAGGCCGCCTTGGTAACGCTCTCCATGGAGGTGGCGTCCGCATTGATAAATGCGGCTTTCCCACCGGCTTTGGTGATTCTATTAACGCAGGCTTCCCCGCGCTCCGCATTCCTACCAGTTACGGCAACAGTGGCTCCAGCGGCAGCTAATCCCTCGGCAAGGGCTCCGCCAAGAACGCCTGTTGCGCCGATCACGACGGCAATTTGTCCGGAAAGATCAAAAAGGTTTTTTTCAGTGGAATTCATAAGGTTGATATTTTCAGTATTGAGGTGGATTAAGCAAGCGAATGGCGGGATCTATCCAGCGTTTGTCTGGAAAAATCAGGGGGGGATTGGTGGAGATGACGCTGGCTGATGTCAGGATAAACTCGGGGTAGAACGTATCGCTTGCCGGCTCGTAGACCTTTTCACCTGAGAACCGACCGGTAAGACGGTATTCGTAATTGTTATCTGTTCCAACAGCGTTGCGCTCCCTGTCGGGGGCCAGCTTTTTCTGCTCGTTGAACATGACAAGCCGCGATTGCTTCCACGTCTCGCCTGGGCCCTTGACCCACCCCCACATCTTGTAATCGACCTTATAAAATCTGCGGCCGATAAAGTAATCTCCGGGGGTCTCTCCCTTGATGGTGGCTGCGATGGCTTCCCGATCCTGAGTGGTCTGAAGAATGAGAGGGGCCTCGCAACCCGAGAGGAGAAGAATAAGAAGGAACGGAAGCAGGAGTGATCTCTTCATGCGTGAATGTTTCCCGGATACGGGAATTCTGGCGGTGTAATCCCCGGGACTACGAGTGATCAGACCGAGACGCGCATCGGCATGAGAACGTAGAGGAAGCGCTGTGCCGAATTGATCTTGATCACGCCCGGGCTCATTTCATCAATCAGTTCAAGGGCGATCGTGTCGTCGCTCAAGTTGCGAAGTGGATCAATCACGAATTCCGGATTGAAGGCGATGGAAAGATCACGTCCCTTGTACTGCACGGCAATGGATTCCTTCGCTTCACCGACTTCGGGGGTGTTCGAGGTGATATCGAGATTGTTTTTCGTGAAGTTGAGACGTACGGAGCCGCTCTTGTCGCTGCTGAGGAGGGAGACACGGCGAACGGACTGAAGAAGCATTTCCCGTTCCAGGGAGACCCTTTCCTTCGCCTCGCCGGGAATGACTTGGCGGTAGTTCGGGTAGGTGCCATCGACAAGCTTCGTTGCCAAGACGGTGCTTCCAAGATCAAAAGCCACGAGATTATCCCCCACATGTAGGCGAACTTCCCGGTCGTCGACGAGGAGTCTCTGGAGTTCGCTGATGGCTTTCGTGGGAACAATGAAATCACGCTCGTGACCAGCCGGGTACTTGATCTCCCCGAGCTCTGCATCGCATAGGGCAAGGCGGCGTCCATCGGTGGCCACCAATGTCAGATGACCATCACGGAAGGAGAAAAGGATGCCATTAAGGACATACCTAGTCTCGTCGAGGGAGATGGCATAAGAAGTTTTTTTCAGCCCTTCCCTCAGTTCGCTTTGCTTCATGGAGAAGCCCCGTTTTTCTTCAAGCGAGGGGAAGGCGGGGTATTCATCCTTGGAAAGCCCGAACACCTTGAAGAAGCTGGGGCCGCTGCGGATGGAGGTGATGTTCTTGGAATCCGTGTCAAACTGGATCTCCTCGGCGGGAAGTTCGCGGATGATCGAGAGGAGACGCTTGGCCGGCAGAGTCGTGGATCCGGTCTTTTCAACGGTAGCGGCTGTTTCCGTCCGTACGCTTACTTCAAGGTCGGTAGCCGTGAGTTGGAGGCCCGATTCCGTGGTTTCCAGCAGGACATTCGAAAGAACGGGCAGGGTTACCCTGCTGGAGACGATGTTTTGAATGCGCTGGAGGCCGTCTAGGAGCGCCTGTTTGGTGACCGTGAATTTCATGGATAAGGAGTGTGCTGCTGAATGCAGAAGATGACCTATGTGGATAGATTCGGGGGCCTCCCGTGTCAAAGCGATTCTGACGGCACAGGTGCCGAAATCACGCCTTGGACCACTACCGCTGGAGTTGCTGGTCGAGCAGACGCACCAGATGTCGGGCCTTTGGGTCCTCCTCGATACGCGATTTTATCAGCTTGCAGGCATGAATCACGGTTCCGTGATCCTTGCCACCGAAGGCATCCCCGATTTCAACCAAGGTCGAAGGGGTCATTTCCCGGGAAAGGTACATGGCGATCTGCCTGGGGTAGGCGATGCTGGTCGGCCGCCGTTTGCTGGTCATGTCCGCAAGGCGGATGTCAAAATGTTCGGCCACCTTCTTCTGGATCTGCTCGATGGTCACGGCTTTGCGGGCCTGCTCCTGAAGGACATCACGAAGGAGGTGCTCCAGGGCGTCGTTGGTGAGGGCGTGGCCGCTGAGGGATTTGTAGGCAGCCACACGCATGAGAGCCCCCTCCAGTCGCCTGATATCGCTGCGGATCTTGTCAGCAAGGAATTCCAGCACCCAATGCTCGATCTCAATGTGCATGCGTGAGGCCTTTCCTTGAAGGATCGCAATACGGGTTTCCATGTCTGGCGGCTGAATTTCGGCGGTCATGCCCCACTCAAAGCGGGAGACAAGGCGCTGCTCGAGATTGGAAATTTCACTGGCCGGGCGGTCGCTTGAGAGGATGATCTGCTTGTTGCCATCGTGAAGCGCCCCAAAAGTATGGAAAAACTCCTCTTGGGAGCGCTCTTTACCCGCAAAGAACTGAATATCATCGATCATCAGGATGTCGGCCTGACGATAGCGTTTACGGAAGGCAACCAAGGCATTCTTCTGGATGGCATCGATAAACTCGTTGGTAAACTGTTCGCTTCGCAGATAAACCACGCGTGAACCCTTCCTCTCGGCAAGGATCTGATGGCCGATCGACTGGAGAAGGTGGGTTTTGCCTAAACCGCTTCCTCCGTAGATGAAAAGAGGATTGTAGGTACGCGCAGGTGAATTTGCAACGGCCTGGGACGCAGCATGGGCAAACTGATTGTTGGCCCCCACGATAAAACTTTCAAAAGTGTAGGAAGGATTCATCCCGGTGGGATTTCCGGCACCTCCCACAGCCTTATTGGTTGCGGCCTGCGGCTTAAATTCAGATTGGGCCTCTACCGGCATCTCTTCGCCGTGGCTTTCCACTCCTTCCGGTGAGGATTGTGTCTCCTGAACGGAATCGAGAATCAGTTTTCGCGGAGATCCGAAGGCCTCCACAAGTGCCGAAGAGAGAAGTGTCGAGTAGTTGCTTTCGATGAAAAACTGATGGATCGGGTTTGGAACCCCCAGGGTGACTTCTTCCGACGTAAAGGAAAGAAGGGAGACTCCACTGAACCAGCGGTCGAAGCTATCGGGGCTGACACGTCCTCTGATCACTTCGGCCAGTTGATCCCACAGTTGGGCCCTCGTTTCGGGAGTCGGGACTGATGAAAGTCCGGAGTGATGTCTGTGAGGGAAGTTCAAGGCGTAAAAAATTGGCTGGGGGAGGGACACAATAAAAACCGCACCCATGCACCCTCAAGAAAAAACCCCGAAAAGATCATTTTAATTTTTTGATCTCTCCCGAAAACCCTTGACGTCCTTCATGGTTTGAAAAGGAAGAGCCAGGAGGATGGTCACGAGGCAACCGATCAACACATACCAGGGCCAGGCGATCACGGGCCACCAGGAGGGCATCAAGCGCCCGAAGTCGACCAATCCGGGAAGATGGACCTTGCCCAGGAAGAGGACGGCAACGATGCCTCCGCACATCGCCGGCACATTTGTTCGATCCGATCCCCTCGTGGTCGTCAGCATCCCGAGCAGAAAAATGCCGAGCAATGCCCCGTAGGTATATCCGAGAACCCCGATGGCGAGTGGGATGATCGTGAGTCTTGGATCTTTGAGGACCGAGTAGGCGGCCGCCGTCCCTACAAGCACCATCAGCAATCCGAAAATCAATGTGGCAATTCTTGCCGCACGCACCGAGGCCTGCGCGTCTGCGCCCCGGTTCATGTAGGGAAGATAAAAGTCGGAGGTGAAACTGGTGGCCAGGGCGTTGAGCGCCGCCGAGGTGGAGCCCATCATCGTGGCAAAAACCCCCGCGATGATCAGCCCCCTCAGGCCGGTTGGAAGATCGTGGACAATGAAATGGGCGAAGATCTCGTTATCGGGGATGTCGGGAACGCCGCCCCCTGGGCCCGTATAATATAAATAGAGAAGGACGCCCACGCCCAGGAACGCAACCGCGATCGGGATGTCGGCAAACCCGCTGAGGATTAGCGATAGTCGGGATTTTTGAGGATCCGGTGCTGTCAGTAACCTCTGGACCATGTCCTGATCGGTACCGTGTGTCGCCATGGTGAAGAACGTCGATCCGATCACCGCCGCAAAGATTGTGTATGGCTCGGAGAGCATTGCCCCGAGGGCTGAACCGAATGGCAGGGAACGATCCCACCCTAACTGGATCCAGTGAAGGTGGCTCCATCCCCCCAGGGCCCTGCCCGTGGAGCGGATGCCTCCGAGGTGATGGATCAGGAACCAGAGGACAAAGCAGACCGATCCGAGCATGAGCGCCGCCTGGATCAGGTCCGTCCAGACGACGGCCTTGATGCCTCCCACCATCGTGTAGGCCGTCGTGATCAGGGTCACGAGCAGAATGCCCCAGAAATAATTGCCCAGTGTCACCGATGCACCGGGGAAAAGGTGCCTCCACAAAACCACGAGGATAAGGCCGCCAAGGTAGAGTCTCACCCCGATGCCAAGAACGCGTGTAAAAAGGAAAATCCCGCTGGCAGTGTTTTTTGTGCGCGGCCCGAATCGGACCAGCAGGAACTCATAGATACTGTTGACGCCGTAACGGTAATAGGGGCCGATGAAGGTGAAGGCGATCACCACACGGGCGATGACCGTTCCGATGGCCAGTTGCCCGTAAAAAAAGGCACGCGTCTTGAAACCCTCGGCCGGGGTTCCCAAGAAAGTGGCCGCGCTTGTTTCCGCGGCAATAATGGAGGCAAGAACGGCCCACCACGGGATTGATCTTCCTCCAAGGGCGAATTCCTGCAGCGTCGTGCTCCCCCTTCCTGCCCGGATGCCGATGGCGCAGATGAGGGTAAAATAGACCGCGATCACCAGGGCATCGATCCCGAATCCGTTCAGAAATCCATTGGCAAGGGGCATGGCGAGAGGCGTCAAGCCTTGCAATCCTGAATCAGGAATTCCGCGAGCGGAGTTCTTTCATGAGGATTTTCGAGTTCCTTCGGCTTCCCTCGTATCGGGAGCGTCTCTCATCGGGAAGCAGTTCGGCATCCGTCTCCACGAAGCCCCCTTTTTGCTGGAGGTAATTTACGGCCCGGGTGGACAGGGCGTAGATCCTCTCCATCCCCTTCTCCTTTGCAAGATTTTCGGCAAAGGCCATGAGCTTTCGACCAAATCCCTTGTTCTCGTGCGCCTTGCTCACGTAGAGACAGGCCATCTCGGCCAGTGATTGGTCCGGGTGGGTGTGTAGCGCCACGCAAGCGATGGGGGTGCGGTCGATTTCAAGGATCCAGTAATCCTCGATCCGATCAAGGATGTCGGCTCTCGTCCTCCGGGTGATTTCCTCATCCTCCACGGACTGCCTGATCAGGGCCATGACCGACCGGACATCCTTTTTGAAGATGCGCCTGATCTGCTGGTACTCGTTTGAGTAGATCATGGTGCCGGAGCCTTCGTGGCTGAAGATTTCAGTGAGCAGGGCCTCGTTGATGCGGCCGTCCAGCAGATGAGCTCGCGGCACCCCTCCCCGACAGGCACGCGAGGAGCACTCCAGTTTCGAGATGAGGCCGGCATTGGCGCCGGAGACCCTCAGCTTCCTGACCATTTCATCGGATTCGTCGATCGAGAGTTGGCGGGGCAGGGGGTGAGTGCCTCCGACGACCTCGTCGGCACCGAGAAAGATGATTTTGGCGGCGTGCAGGGATTCCGCCACCTCGAGGGCGATCCCATCTGAATTGACCCGGTAGGTCCTGCCCTCTCCATCGAATCCCAGTGGAGGGATGACCGGAATGATCCCCTCTTTCAGCAGGAGTTCCAAGGCGTGGTTGTCGACGCGCTCAACCCGTCCGGTGAAGAGTTGATCGGTCCCGCCGAGGATCCCGGCAGGGTGTGCGATGATGGCATTCGCGTAGGCGGCCCTCAGGTCGACGGCGGAGAGTCCCTCCATGATGCTGTTGGTAAGTCTGATGGCGGCGTCGATCGCGAGTTCAAGGGTCGTTTCGCTGGTGATGCCCGTTCCGTCACTGTTGGTAACCTTGATGCCGCGTTTGGCTGCCAACTCCTCGATCTGGTGGCTTGCCCCATGGACAAGCACCACGCGGATGCTGAGTGAACGCAGGACAGCAAGATCCAGGAGAATGTTTGGAAAGTTTGCCGAAGCCGCCACCGTTCCATCCACCGCAATGACAAAGATGCGCTCGCGGAAGCGCGGGACATACTGGAGGATTTCTCTAAGGTCTGAGACGTTCACGGATTTGTTTCAATGTGTGACGGAGGCTCCAAGGGGCGCAATCCTTTTATGTCATCTCCTCCGAGGGAGGCAAAAGCTCCCGCTCGATGGCTGAGGCGATGATCTCCGGTTCCGCAAGGGGAGCCAGCGGTCCCTGGGCAGCCACGTCGACAATGCCGAAGCGGTTGAGGAGTGGTCGCAGATCATTGATCGCCGCGGAGGAGTCCTTGTCAGATCCGATCGCCAGCAGGATGGAAACGGACGAGGAGAGATTACGCAACCCGGTGCGGAGGCTTCTCCAGTACGCCTTTGAGGACTGGGAGAGGAAGGCGTATTCGGAGCCGTATTGCTGTGCCGTCGAACTAATGACAGCCAAGGATTCCTCAAGCCCGTTGCCCTCGACCGTGAATCCTGAACGGAGCAACCAGGCGCGCAGGAAAGACTCCGTAGAGAGTTGATAGCGGTAGACCAGGCGTGCCATCCGTGGAAACCAAGCGAGCCGGTGCCAGCCCCTTGATGGGTTCGCCTTGCCGAGAGCCACGTCGGGCATCCAGAGGATCAGTTTGATGGTTTTCTCCGGATAGCGTGAAGCAAAGAGGAGGGCGATGTTCGCCGTGAGTCCGGAGGCGATGATCACGGCTGCTTCCCGCGGCGCGGTATGATCCAGAAATTCAGCCAGCGAGCGCACCTGCTCCTCGGCCGTTGCGGCGGGATTCGGGCGCTGTGACTCTCCGAACCCGATCATATCGGGGACCAAGACACGCCAGGATTCGGCAAACCTCGGGTAGATCTTTGACCACTCGAAGGAGGAGGCTCCCGGAAAGACTCCGTGAAGGAACAAAAGCGGAGCTCCCGGCGTGTGGCTGTCCGCCGTGTGATAAACGATCTCGCCGACCGAGGTGTCTGCCACCCGGGTGGCGAAGACCGCCGGTGAAATGGCATCCGGGATGATCCCCCTTAAGGTGGTGCGCCATCCATATCGCAGGGCCAGTGCAACCGCACCAAGAAGTCCTGCTCCCAATCCCACGCCGAGCGCTTTCCTTCCGGGTGGAGGATTCTGGGAGGGATCGATCATTCCAACGTGGGAGGGCTTCCTTGTGAGCGAAACTTTATTTTCCGGGTTCCGGAACGAAGCGCACCACGCCGCTTCCTTTGGAGATGCCGCCGATAATCTTGCCTCCAAGACTCCTGGCGATCCGCTGTCCATCCTTTCCGGGCACAACCAGAACCATGCCGATTCCCATATTGAAGACCTGATACATCTCGAGCGGATCGACATTCCCACCACGCCCGATGATCCCGAAGATGGCCGGCACTTTCCAGGAGCGTGGATCGATCACCGCGTCGCAACCCTTAGGAAGGATCCTGGGAAGGTTGTCGATGAGCCCTCCGCCTGTGATGTGAGCGGCAGCATGCAGGGGATTCCCCTTCATGGCGCGCAGCTTGTCAAAGGCCGGCAGGTAACTGCGGTGAACCTTGAGGAGTTCGGCGGCAATCGTGGTGCCCAATCCGGCCGGGCGATCCGTAAGCTTCAGTCCGAGGAGATCGAAGAGCACCTTGCGGGCGAGGGAGTATCCATTGGTGTGAAGCCCGTTGGAGGGTAGGCCGATCAATGCATCGCCCACCTTGACGCGGCTTCCATCCAGGAGGTCCTTTCGCTCCACCAGTCCAGTGATGGAGCCGGCCAGGTCGTACTCTCCCTTGCCGTAAAGTCCCGGCATCTGAGCCGTTTCGCCTCCAATTAAGGCGCATCCGGCCTCCTTGCAGGCACGCGCCAGACCCGAGATGATCTGCTTGAGAACGTCCGGATCCAATTTTGCCGCAGCGATGTAATCGAGGAAGAACAAGGGGCGGGCCCCCGTCACGGCGATGTCATTGACGCAGTGGTTCACCAGATCGGCCCCGATCGTGTCATGGCGATCCGTGGCAAAGGCGATCTTCAGCTTCGTTCCGACACCATCCACGCTTGCAACCAGGACGGGATCCTTGACCCCGCGTTTTTTGAAATCCGGACGGAAGAGTCCCCCGAAACCACCGATGCCCCCAAGCACTTCGGCTCCGTGAGTCGGTCGAACGAGTGCACCGATACCTGATTTGACCCGGTTGCCGAGAGCGACATCAACGCCGGCTTTTGCATAAGAGCTTTGCTTTGTACCAAGTGCTGGAATGTTGGATCCTTTTGACGGTTTCGTCGGAATTTTAGCATCCTTGATTGGCTTCGGTGCAGTTTTCTTGGAAGAAGTTGTTTTACGGGTACTCATTGCAGGATGATCGCTTTGGCGCTCTTAATAGTGATGTGTTGGTGAAAGTGGGCCTCAGGAGCGTGGAGAGAACAGGGGAGGTTGGGTGCTCTGATCCGGAAGCAGTTGGGCACTCTCCTTGCGTCGCTCCATGATCAGTTTGTCAAAGGCGGTATCGAAGGGAACGGGATACTCGCCGGTGAAGCAGGCCATGCAGAAGGAGTTTTTCTCCAACCCGGTTGCACGAACCATCCCGTCGATATCAAGATATCCGATGCTGTCCGCACCGAGGTAATCGCAGATCTCCTGATGAGTGTACTGGTTGGCGATGAGTTTTTCGGGATCTGGAAAGTCGATGCCGTAGTAGCAGGCATGCTTGTGCGGAGGGCAACTGATACGCAGGTGTACCTCTTTGGCCCCTGCTTCACGCAGATTGACCACGCGAGCCTTTGCCGTTGTGCCCCGCACGACGGAATCATCCACGACAACGACACGCTTCCCCTTCACTGCTTCCCCGATCAGGTTCAGCTTCACTCGGACATTAAAATCCCGGATGAGCTGAGTCGGTTGGATGAATGTTCGGCCGATGTAATGGTTCCTCACGAAGGCCGGGTCATACGGGATGCCCAACTCCTCGGCAAGACCAAGCGCCGCATAGATTCCGGAATCGGGGACGGGGATAACCACATCCGCCTCGACCGGGTGGAGTCGCGCAAGCTCGCGTCCCATGTTGACTCGGGCCTTGCTGACAGTTACTCCGCGCAGGCGACTGTCGGGCCGTGAGAAGTAGACATACTCGAAAATACAGAATGCCTCACGCGATTGCGTGAAGGGAAACTCCGACCTGATGCCCTGATCATTGATCACGACGACCTCGCCGGGCTCGATGTCCCGGACAAAAGTGGCCCCGATGAGATCAAAGGCGCAAGTTTCCGAGGAGAGGACCCATCCGCCATCGAGTTTGCCGAGGGAGAGCGGGCGTAGGCCGCATGGATCGCGCACGCCGATGATTTCCTTTTCACCCATCACCACCAAGGAGAAAGCACCCTCAAGTTTTCGGAACGATCCGATCGGTCCTCCCAAGGAGTCATCCGGTTGGGCGAGGAGATGCAGGATGATCTCGCTGTCGACCGTTGTCTGAAAGATGGACCCCTTCATTTCAAGCTCGGCACGGAGCGCGGCGGCATTCACCAGGTTGCCGTTGTGGGCCACCCCGATCTGGCCTCGTGCTGTGTCGACCACGAGGGGTTGTGAATTGAGAAGGGTGCTTGAACCGGTGGTCGAGTAGCGCACATGTCCGATGGCGCGGGTGCCGGTAAGGGATTCAAGATTCTCGGGCGCAAAGATCTGCGAGACCAGTCCCATCCCCTTGTGCAGATTGAAAGATCCGCCCTCCCCGCTGCTACTGGCGATGCCCGCACTTTCCTGTCCGCGGTGTTGCAGTGCAAAGAGTCCGTAGTAGGTCAGTAGGGCCGCGTCCTTGTGGCCATGGACGGCAAAAACGCCGCATTCGTGTTTGGGACGATGTGATTCGGACAAAGGGTGAATTGTGTTGAATTAAGAGCGTTGTAAGAATGGAACTTCCCACTTTCCTCCCGCGCGTTCAAACACGATTTGGGAAAAGAACATATTTGATCTTCGGACTTTTCATAAAATCCGTTGACCTTCCGAATTATTTCGGCTCATTTCACACCCCTCGGAATGCTCCGGCAACCCGAAGACAACTTTCCAATGCCTTTCAACCAAGCGCCTGCTTCCACTGCAAACCCTCCCGGAAACCGTCCGTCCGGACTCACCCGCGGATTATTCACTCCGCCTTGGGTAAGTTTCACGTGGGATACCGCGCAACTCCCCTCAACCCTAACCGCCCTCACGGACCCACTGATTCGGCCTGCAACCCGTGAGGAGGGAGAAGAAGTCCTCAAGGTGATCATGCTGTCGCTCTCGATGGATTCGGGTTGGAACGATTCGCTGGCCCTAGCCGAGGAGTATCTGAAGCAGGCGATTCAACGGCTTTTCAACGCAGAGGAGCCCCTCTGCCTTGTTGTTCCCAAGGGAAACAGACTCATTGCCGCCTCCATCCTTGAAGCGGATCCCTCAGCCCAGAACCAGTTGGTCTGCGGACCTTCCGTTATCATGGAGTATCGCAACCGGGGAATCGGGAAGCATCTGCTGTTTTCTTCCCTCTTGATGCTCAAGGAACGCGGCCTTGCTTCGGTCACAGGGATCACGCGTGCCAACACTGCGGCCGCCCGCTACGTTTATCCGAAATTCGGAGGTAAGTCGGAGCCTGTGCAAATTTCGATCACAAAGTCAGGGCCCGCAGCCTGAGTGTTCGGCTAGTAGCAAAGTCTTGAACAACGCGCCGATCTCCGGCAGTTTGCTCAACCGCGGTTTTTACCACTGCCTTGTGTTGTAACGGTAGGACTATTTGGCGTTCTTTTGACTGCGGTTCTACACTGTTAGAGTGAATTTTCCAGCGGTAGGCTGAAAGAGGTGAGGGGAACTATGGGGAACTCTTAGCGAACAGCAATCAGCTTCCCCAAACCCCCACCAGATCCTCGTCCTCTAGCGCAGTTGCCTTGAGATCAGGATCAATGCGAAGAGCCGTTTCTAGCCTTCCTCTTCCCTTCATCGATCCTTACTGACCACAGGCGGCTTCTAGGAGAGCGTTACTGCATTGCTACATATTTTCAATTGACTTGTTTTATACGCTCAATAGCTTACAATTGTATAACTTCATATTTTCCTACCTTAGGCATTCATCTCCATGAGAAAACTCCTACTCCTGTCTGCCTTGATGGCATCAGTTGCTTCCTCCTTTGCTCAAAATTCGCAGAGCAACTACTCGACTTTATCCAATGGATTGGTGGCTTATTATCCTCTAAACAATAATATTTTTGATTATGTAAATTCTTATAACCTGTTTGGTAGTAACTCGGTTTATACTAATGATAGGTTTGGAGCTCCAAATGGTGCCCTTAACTTTAATGGCAATTCTTACTTCCAAAGTGCAACAAACCCCTATCTTCCTTATGGTAATCAGGATAGGAGTTTAAGTTTATGGGTAAAATGCGACTCTAGCCTAATTGGCAATAATGGGGATGTTGAAATTATTGACTATGGAAATACTATTAATAATCAGGCAAATCAACATTTTGGATTATTTATTCAGGGAGGAGTTTATGGAATACATTTTATGGGAGCCGACCAAGATATAATGTCTACTTGTGTTCCGGATACAAATTGGCATTTATTCACATGCATATACACCAATCAAGTTGCTCAGCTATACCGCGATGGAGTTTTGCTTAATCAATCTCCAAAATCAACCTTTACTACAGAAGGTTTACTTACTGTTGGAGCTGGATATACAGGTGCCAATGGTTTTAAGGGAGATATATCCGATATACGAATATATAATCGTGCTCTTTCCCCAAATGAAGTTACTGCCCTTTACACGTTGGAATCAACCTTACCAACACAGGAACAGGATGAAGATGTAGCTTATTTTGCGGCGACAATCCCCACTAATCAAGTCTTCTGCTCAGCACTTGCCGCTAATACGGCATTTGCATCTGACCTTGCCTCTACGATAACCTCCAATCCTAGTATCTATGGACTTTTTGTCGGTCCGCAGGGCCCCAAAGGACCGGTTGGGCCTCAAGGGCCTCAAGGTTTTCAGGGTCAGGCTGGTGTCGGTTCACCTCAGAATCTGCTAACCAATACAGCATTCCTGCAAGCATTGGCGACTAATCAGGTTTTTCTTAATGCGCTTGCGTCAAATGTACTAATCGCTAGCAAGTCCCTTCAAACCATTACCTTCGCTCCTATCCCAGCGCAGACCTACAAGCCCTTCAAAACGCTCAACCTGAACGCAGCCGCCTCCTCCAAACTGCCAATCACCTATTCTTGCGCAAATCCTGCGGTTGGAACAATCATTGGAAACGTACTTCAACTTCAGGGAAGTGGCTCAACAACGGTGACTGCAACCCAAGTTGGAAATCAATACAACAATCCAGCGACTGCCTCACAGCCTTTGGTGGTTCACTGAAAATTTCAGACTCTTACAGAAACCCCATCCTCTTAATCGGGGATGGGGTTTTTATTGCCTTAGAAATATCCCACAAAACATTGGCCTCTTGAGTTTATTACCCAGAGTATTGTCATAAGAAAGACCTGATTCGGAGAGGCTTTAAAATCAAAGGACGAGTGGATAGGGGTTGTCTTTGAGATCATGATCAACATGGGCTGTCGCTTTAACGAGACTCGCATTCCCAAGTCACGGGTTGATTTTGAAGGACAAAAAATCGTCATCGAGGACAGCAAAAGGAAGCCACACGATCGAAGGAAACTTTATGAGGCTCCCATGAAGGAACGCTTCGTAAAGTACCTTCGAGGAATCAAATGGGAAGAGGGGTACTCAGTTCCTGAATTCAAGAAATACTCAAACCAGAGGTTTAATGAGGTTTTGAAATCCGTTTGTGGTGCTACCTCGCATTCATGTCGTGTCAGTTTTATCACTCGATGCCATAGGGCAGGACTGACCGCATTGCAGACAATGGAATTGGTAAAACACTCCTCAGACGAGGTGCATAAAATCTACTCTCGCCTCAATATTACAGATGCCGCTGCATCCCTTTCTAGGGTGCCACCACCACCTGATCCGTTCTGAGTTTGAGGTTGAAATGGATTGCCCCGAATACGGTGCTGATGTATGATTTCCGACCCTTCGACCTCGCTTGAGGGGTTGTTCATCAGATGCCCTTTTGGGGAAGTTTTGGGGAGCAGCCTGTAGAGTCAGTGTTTAAAAGGGTCTAAATGCCTTGTGGTGTAACGGTAGCACAGCAGATTCTGGATCTGCTTGTCATGGTTCGAATCCATGCGAGGCAGCCATTTCTTACAGAAAAATGGGGAACAGCTCCAAGTTGGAGTCTGTTTTTCAAAGGGCCAATTCCGGTTCCTGTTTCTTCCCGCCCGTCTTGGAATAGCTCAGTACCTTCGCTGGGGGGAAATTATTGATGACTGTTTTTCCACCATGGTGGTGATGGAAGTGTTCGCTGACCAGGCGACGGAAATGTTTCGTCCTCGGGCTCAGGGTCGAGAGAAGGTAGGTGAAGGTACGGAAGATCCCGTCGTGGTGCAGCGCCTCGCGCGTGGAGTGGAGAATTCTTCCCTGTAGGTCGGCCGGCATGTTGGCAAAGGGGAGCCCCGACACCACCAATCTCGCGGGTCGAAGGCGGTGGTGAGAGAGTATTGCGGGGGTTTCCTCGGCTGATCCGTGATGAAAACGCATCCCTGGAAAGCGTTTTACCAGATTCCTGTGGAGCTCCTGATCATGCTCGATGCCGAGATATTCGACGCCAGAGGGCATACGCTCCCTGAGTACCCGGGTGAAAGAGCCCGTGCCCGGTCCATACTCGACCACGACATCCCCGGGATTCATCGGGACATTTTCGATCATGGCCTCACCGAGTTGTCGGGAGCTGGGCCAGATCGATCCTATGCTGCCGGGCCGTGTTACGAAGCGCCCCAGGAAATGGAGTGCATCCTGAAGCTGTTCGAGAGGAGTGGTGGGAGAATGAAGATCCATGCTGTCGGGGGCATCCGGCGGATGGTAAGAGTTCGGTGAAGAGCGAGGGTAGGGGATTGGGGTGGAGTGAGGCAATCTGGCGTCTCACTTCCAAGAGCTACATTGAATAAACCACTGATGGGGGCTTGCCCGAAAGCTTTTCCTTTGGCTTGATACTAGAAATGCGCACTTCCCCCGCGCCCGTTTCCCGTCTCGTCTTGTGCCGTGCGTTGTTCGTAGCGTCTCTCTGCGGCATGGTTCTCTTGAGCGGCTGTGCTTCGATCGGGGATCATTCTCCCGGCATTGAACTCTATGATTCCAAGCCGGTTTCCACGGAATTCGGGAAGGCCTCCTATTATGGAGGGCGCTGGATCGGACGATTAACGGCCAACGGGGAGCGTTACCGCGCCTCCGACTGCACGGCGGCTCATAAGAGACTTCCGTTCAATACCGTGGTGCGAGTGACCAACATGAAGAATGGGAAAAGCGTGGTCGTCCGGATTAACAACAGGGGACCCTACGCCAAGGGGAGGATTCTTGACCTGAGCATGGTGGCGGCCCGCAAGATTGATATGATCGGGGATGGGATCGTGAAAGTGAAGGCTGAGGTACTCAAACCGATCGAGATCATTAGCAAGCCAAACAGACAACTGCCAGAGGTTCAGTAACCTGTTTTAGAGGGATTGGCATCAAAGGGCATTGACCGACCTAAAACATATCATCATATTTGAATACGATGATCGCAAATTCCAAGTCTCTCACTCTGCTCATTCTGATAGGAATG
>Ga0007804_1000303_pt1 | contig 19048 bp, 17 predicted proteins | sample CryBogCBE25Aug07_FD_60367 | JGI IMG/M metagenome (GOLD analysis project Ga0007804, IMG submission 60367) | Freshwater microbial communities from Crystal Bog, Wisconsin, USA - CBE25Aug07 | ecosystem: Environmental > Aquatic > Freshwater > Lake | place: Crystal Bog, Wisconsin, USA | collected... | reverse complement strand
ATACTGATTGGGGTTGTAGTCGGTGACGAGCTGCTTGCCACCAATGGCCTGCAACCAGGCCAGTGCGTGATTGAACGTGAAGTAGGCCAGGGCGACACCGGCGGCGAAGAAAACGAGTGAGCTCACGACGAAGGGCACGGCGTAGCGCCGCTCCTTGGACTTGAGTCCTGGGGTGATGAAGCGCCACAACTGCCACAAGATGACGGGCGTCGAGAAGAGGAAGCCGGCGAACATCGAAATCTTGAAGCGAAGGGTGATGCCGTCGAGGGGGTTCGTCACGAGGAAGCCACAGTGGCCGGGAGAGGCGTGACAGTAGGGCGTCTGTAGGAGGTGCAGGAGTTGCGGGTAGATGAAGAAGGAGCCGGTACCAAGCGCCGCTACGGCGGCTACCGAAATCAGGAAGCGACGACGAGCCTCGGCGAGGTGCTGTGCCAAGGTCATGCGGTCCGCGACGTTCGTTCGGGCCATAATCAGTTCATCGAGGGATCGAAGGGGCCAACGGGCGGTTGCCACGAGGTGTTCGGATTGACGAGGGGCTTGCGTAACTGCAACCCAATGGGCTGCTCCTCGACCTCATCGCTGGGCTCGTCGACGGGCGCGACTTCACTCGCCGCTTCCGTGTTCGGCGTTGCGCGGTCGGCTAGTTCGTTCAGGAGATTGATGGGGCTTCGCGCGTAACGGGCTAAGTCGCTCGTGCCCGGCAGGTCAGGAATAACCTGGCGCACTTCGGTTTCAATGCGACCCTGGACCTGCTTCAGTCGGCGCCAAGCCCGCCCCAGGTTGCGAGCGACCTCGGGAATTTTGTCCGGTCCGAGTAACACTGCCGTGACGACCGCAATCAACAGCAACTTGATGGGGCTGAGGTCGAACACGCTCCAATACTAGGAGCGAGGATGGGGCCTTAAATCCAGGCGATGCGGCCGAAGGGCCAGATGCGCAGGAAGACCTTGCCGATGACGTTGCCGCGAGGAACGAAGCCCCAGTAACGGGAGTCACAGGAGTCGCTGTGGTTGTCACCGATCATGAAGTAGTCGTTCGCGGGCACCGTGGTCGGCGTGAGGGCCTTGCCGAATGGTTCGGTGTGGCTCCAGCGCTCTACGTAGGGCTTGCCGTTCACGTAGATGGTGTTGCCCTTGGAAGAGACACGGTCCCCGGGAATACCCACGACGCGCTTCACGAGGTCGGCGTCGGCGTCACCGCACTGCGTATTGACTGCGGGTGGGGCCTTGAAGACCAGGATGTCGCCACGGTTGATGGTGCCAAATCGCACGGAGAGCTTGTCGACGATGATGCGGTCCCCCACCTGCAGCGTCGGCTCCATCGAGCCGGAGGGGATGTAGAAGGTCTGGAAGCCGAAGTCGCGGACCACGATGGACAGTGTCAGGGCGACGCCAATAATCGCCACCCACTCGACGAGAACGCGCCAGCGTGGCGCTCGGGCTTTGGTGGTCGACGCCTCGGGGGCTGCCATGGGCGTTTCGGACATTGACAAAGTTTACTCGGCGACGTCGCGGGCCAGGGAGGCCACGAGCCGTCGGAATCGGTCGTCATCGTACTTGAAGGGGTCCTTCAACATGACGGTTCGCTGCATTTCGTCGTTCAGTTTGAGATGGACCCAGTCGACCGTGAAGTCCCGCTTCCAGCGCTTGGCCTCGCGAACGAAGGTGCCGCGCATATGGGCTCGCGTGGTGGAGGGCGGTGTGGTGGTGGCGGCCCGAATGGCCTCATCGGTCACCATGCGGCGGCTGAGTCCTCGCGCCTGCGCTCGGTAGTAAAGACCCCGTTCGAGGGAGATGTCGTGGTAGAGCAGGTCAATGAGGGCGATCTTGGGGTGACTCAGTGGCACACCAGAACGAGTCTGCTCGCGGTCCATCATCTGCCACTTGCAAATCCAGTCGACCCGGTCGGCCAATGCCATCGGGTCGCGACGGTACTGCTCGATGACCTCTCGCCAGTACCGAACGGCCAGCACCTGGTCGGCCGGAACGTCTCGGGTCGAAATGAAGCCCTCCGCCCGCTCGCAGAGGTCCTCTTGGATATCGAGGGCCGTCATCGACCGTCCGTTGAGGAGGGCAACCGGCTTCTCGCTCCACAGGTCGTAGGAGATGTCGCGCAGGGCGTTAATCGGTGAGACCAAGTTGTAGTCCCGCAACACCGTGGTGCGGTCTTCGATCATTGCGAGTACCACGGCGGCCGTGCCGACCTTCAAGAAGGTGGCGAACTCGTTCATGTTGGAGTCCCCGACGATGACGTGGAGTCGTCGGTAGAGCTCGGGGTCGGCGTGTGGTTCGTCACGCGTGTTGATTATCGGCCGCGACCGAGTCGTAGCCGACGAGATCGCCTCCCACATGTGCTCGGCGCGTTGACTCATGGCGAAGGCCGTTCCCCGCACCGGGTGAGTGACCACTTTGCCGGCCCCGGCGAAAATCTGCCGTGTTACGAGGAAGGGGATGAACACCTGCTCGAGACGGGTGAGGTCGTCAAGGCGTTCAATGCAGTAGTTCTCGTGGCACCCGTAGGAGTTGCCGGAGGAGTCGGTGTTGTTCTTGAACATGAAAATGTCACCGCGGACACCCTCCTCTTCAAGCTGTTCCTGGGCGAAAGAGACCAGCTCGCGAACGATCGACTCCCCCGCCTTGTCGTGGGCGACCAGGTCAGTGAGTGAGTCGCATTCGGCCGTCGCGTACTCCGGGTGAGAACCGACGTCGAGGTAGAGACGCGAGCCGTTTTCGAGAAAGACGTTGCTCGAACGACCCCAGGCGACCACCTTGCGAAAGAGGAAGCGCGAGACTTCGTCTGGACTCAGCCGTCGCTGGCCGCGGAAAGAGAACGTGACGCCGAACTCCGTTTCGATGCCGTAAATGCGACGAAGCATGGAACTCGTTACTGCGCGCTGCGCAGCTGGTCGACTTCCGCGTCGCTGAGACGCTTAAAGGTACGCCGACTACCGCGATCTTCGAGAATCCCCACTTCGAGGTCGGTCGTTGGGATAGTCCGATCAGGACCAGCCAACGCGGCGACGGCGTTCTGGAGGGTTAACGCAAGGGAGAGCGGTTCGGGTTCGGACTGGGCGAAGCGGGCCTTGATGGTCTCGGCGTCGCCACCGAGCACGGCGAAGTGGGGTTCGTCGGCGATGGTGCCTTCGTAGGCCACGCGGTAGAGCTTGGTTGGCCGCAACTTGTTGCCCAACTGGGCGACGAGCAGTTCGACCTCCAGAGGCTTCTGTCCCTCGGTGAACATGTCACCGAGGTGCTGGGCGTAGTAGTTCGCGAGCGCGCGGGCGTCAACGTCCTCGCGAGAGTACGTAAATCCCGTACCGTCAGCCCAGCGGATACCGGCTTCGCGGAGCCGGTCGAACTCGTTGTACTTACCGACACCAGCGAAGGCAATCCGGTCGTAGATCTCCGACACTTTGTAGAGCGAGGCCGAGGGATTCTCGGCGACGAGGACGACGCCGACGTCGTAAATGGCGGCGACGATGGAGCGACCACGGGCGATGCCCTTCTGGGCAAACTCCGCCCGGTCCTTCATCATCTGTTCGGGGGCGACGTAGAAGTAGTTGCTCATCGCAGTGAACCTCCCGCGACGCCACCGGTCTGGGTGCGGCGCTCCATGATGGTCCGGAACGTGGCGGCGACGTACTCCTGGGGCAGTTCCTGGAAGCCTACAGCGGTAATGGTCACCATCATTGGGAAGAGGTTGCGCACGAAGTCGGGGCCACCGGTGCTGGGGTCGTTATCGCCCGCCTCGTAGATGGCCAGGGCGGCCAACTGCAGGGCCTCTTCAATCGTCATGTCCACGCGGAAGCCGAGTCGCAACGCGCTCTCGGCGAAGGGCGTGCCCGAGCCGATAACGGCGAAGTCGTTGCGTTCGTAGCAGCCGCCGGCGCCGTCGTACTCAAAGACCCTACCGACCAGGTGACTGGTGTCCCAGCCGGCGAGGAGTGGCAGTACGACCAGGGGCGTCGTCAGGTTGTTGCGCTGAATGAGCGGCGATAGATAGTTGGCTTTGCCCTCGAGGCTCAGCGAGGCGTCGCTCATCTTCTCGTAGTGCTCGAAGGAAAGCTGGGCAATGCGAAGGAACTCCATCCCCCGGGCCGCCGAGCCAGAAATTGCCAGACCGGTGTAGTGGTCAGCGGCTTCGATCTTGCGGACATCGCGGCTCGCGATGTAGCCACCAGTGGCCTGCCGGTCACCGACCATAACGACGCCGTCGGCGCACTTAACGGCCACGACGGTGGTCGCGTGCGGGCTCAGTTCGGCGCCCGACGTGGTGGACAGGGAGATACCCGCGGCCTCCGCGTAGTGAACAAAGCTGGGACCCGGGTCGGTGCTGGCGCTAAAGAGCGGAAGACCCACGACTACTCACCGCCCTTTTGGACGTAGTTGCGGACAAACTCTTCGGCGTTCTCCTCGAGGACGCTGTCGATCTCATCAAGAAGTCCATCGAGTTCGGCCTTCAGGGCATCGCTCTTGGTGGCGTCGACGGTAATTTCGTCGACCTCGGACTGGGAACGCTCGGTGTGCTGTTTTTGGATTCGCTCTTGTTCGCTCATACCACTAGTTCTAGTCGGTCAGTGCGACGACGAGTTCATTCGCCGTACTGATACGGGAAAGGAGCCCTTCCGTTAGTGCGGCCGTCCCCTTGAGCGGGTCCATCATCGCGATGCGGCGAAGCGGCCCCTGCCCCACGTCGAAAACCAGGGAGTCCCAGTTGGCGCTGACGACGGCGTCGGGAAAACGGTCAACGCAGGCGCCACGGAAATAGGCACGGGTGGAACGCGGAGCGTCGTGGACGGCGGCGGCAATCCCGTCGGGGCGAAAAAGCTGACGTAGACCAACGCGGGCGGCCAGCGAGCGGTCGGGACGAATGTCGTGGTACTGCAAGTCGATGGCCCGAAGCTTGGCGTCGAGGGGGTCGAGACCGTATCGCTCCTGGTAACCCTGGACGATGCGACGCTTGGCCACCCAGTCAATGCGATCGGCGGCCAGTTCGGGTGTGGTCGACAGCGCTTCGAGCAGCGAACGCCACTCGTTGAGAATTTCCCGCACTTCGTCCGCCGGTGCGACGTCGGGTGCCCCGTTGCTCGCGACAAAGCGCTCGGCGATGTCGAGCAGTCGCCACTGGTAGTCCAGCGCAGTCCAGTGTCCGTCATCGGTCGCCACCGAGGCCGTCAAACTCGTGTCTCGAGCGAGGGCGCGAAAGGCCGAGACAGCGCGCTGGGGCATCGGAGGAAAGGACTCTGGTCCCTCGGCTTCGAGCACCGCGAGCAGAAGGCTCGTCGATCCCAGTTTGACCAGCGTGGCCACCGGGCTCATATTTGCGTCACCATTGATGACGTGGAGGCGACGGAATCGCTCCGCGTCGGCGTGGGGTTCGTCTCGAGTGTTAATGATGGGGCGCTTCAGCGTTGTCTCGAGTCCCACGACTTCTTCGAAGAATTCGGCCCGCGCACTCGTTTGAAAGGTGGCCCCGTACCCGCGGGCCTCGTCCGTCTCGGCCCCGACCTTCCCCGCCCCAGCAAAAATGTGGCGGGAAATGAAGTGCGGCACCATGGCCCGAACAATGTCGGCGAAGGGGACGTCGCGTTCGACCAAGTAGTTCTCGTGGGTGCCGTAGGAGTTGCCCTTGCCATCGCTGTTGTTCTTGTACAGCGTGACCGCGAGCGAGGGCGGCAGCGTTTCGTTAGTGGCGATCAGCGCGCGGCGCATGACCTCCTCCCCCGCCTGGTCGTAGAGCACGGCCTCGCGGGGCGTGCGCACTTCGGGCGAGGAGTACTCGGGGTGAGCGTGGTCGACGTAGAGTCGCGCCCCGTTCGTCAGCACGGTATTGGCCAAGTGCACCTCAATGGCCGGTGCCAGTTGTTCGGCACTCATGGGTCCGCGAGCATCTCGCCCGGGTGATTCGTCGATGAAGTCCCAACGCACGCGCGTGCGCCCTCGCTGGGCGTAGGCGTTGACGATGAGACTGGAGGCCGTAATGGGATCGCTCTCGGGACCGCCGTGGATGCCGTACTCCGTCTCGATGCCGAGAATCTTGGGCACGCTCACGATTACAGGTACTGGCCGGTGCCGACGCCCTGAATCGATCGACCACCGTTGAGGTCGTGCTGTTCGCGGTTGATCAGGGTGCGAATAAAGACGATGCGCTCGCCCTTCTTGCCCGAAATCCGCGCCCAGTCATCGGGGTTGGTCGTGTTCGGCAAGTCCTCGTTCTCGTGGTACTCCTCGCGAATCGAGGCCATGAGGTCGTCGAGGGTGATGCCCCGTCCACGACCACTGATTTCTCGCTTGACCGCCATCTTCTTGGCCCGGCGAACAATGTTCTCGATCATGGCGCCGGATGCGAAGTCCTTGAAGTAGAGCACTTCCTTGTCGCCGCCCTGGTAGGTGACTTCGAGGAAACGGTTTTCGTCGTCCACGCGGTACATCGAAGCGACCGTCTCTTCGATGAGGTAGCGAATGCCCTTTTCGGGGTCCCCTCCCCCGGGTCCGGCCACGGTTGTGGGATCGATGGGCAAGGAGGCGTGCAGGTACCGCTCGAAGATCTGCACGGCCGCGTCGGCGTCGGGCCGCTCAATCTTGATTTTGACGTCAAGACGGCCGGGGCGCAGGATGGCCGGGTCGATAAGGTCCTCACGGTTGGTGGCGCCGATAACGATGACGTCGCGCAAAGACTCGACCCCGTCAATTTCGGCCAGCAGCTGCGGCACGATGGTGGACTCCATGTCCGACGAAATGCCGGTGCCTCGGGTGCGAAAGAGCGAGTCCATCTCGTCGAAGAAGACAATGACGGGGACGCCCTCTTCGGCCTTTTCGCGGGCGCGCTGGAAGACCACGCGAATCTGGCGCTCCGTTTCGCCTACGTACTTGTTCAGCAGTTCCGGTCCCTTGATATTGAGAAAGTAGGAGCGGACGTTGCGATTGCCCGTCAACTCGGCCACCTTCTGAGAAAGCGAGTTGGCGACGGCCTTGGCAATGAGGGTCTTGCCGCAGCCCGGCGGGCCGTAGAGAAGGATGCCCTTCGGGGCCGGCAGTTCGTACTCCTGAAAGAGACGCCGATGCAGGTACGGTAACTCCACGGCGTCGGTAATCGACTCGATCTGGGCGTCGAGGCCACCCACGTCGGCGTAGGAAATGTCCGGCACTTCCTCGAGAATGAGGTCCTCGGCGTCCTGACGAACCAACTTCTCGACCAGCAGGTTGCTGCGGGTGTCGAGCACGACGTGGTCACCACTGCGGAGCTTGATGTCTTTCAGCGCGTCGGCAATCTCGGCTACCCGCTCGTCGTCGCCCCGGCTGTACACCAGGACGCGCCGATCGTCCAAGACCTCTTTAACGGTGACGACATCGCCCTGTCCGTCGCCGTCACGAACGCTGACGACGTTGAATGACTCGTTGAGGACGACCTCGGCACCTCGAGCAATCTGGCCGGGGTCGAGGCCGGGGTGTAGCGAGACACGCATCTTTCGCCCGGCGGCGAAGATATCGACGGTGCCGTCCTCGTTGAAGTCGATGAAGGTCCCGTAGACGGCGGGCGGCTGGCTCAACTTGGCCACTTCGTCACGCAGGGCGGCGATCTGGTCCCTGGTCTGCTGAATTGTGATTGTCAGTTTTTCGTTATTCGAGCGAGTGGTGGCCAGTGCGGCTCGGGCCTCGACCAGTCGGGCCTCGAGAACGTCAATCCGGCGCCGGGCCTGATCAATGTCAACGACGGAGAAGATGCTTTCATCGGCGTTCGGGCCAGATTCGTCGTCGAAGTCATTGAAGCTCATATCGCCACCCTACGTGAGAAAAGAGGAGGAACTCAACGCTGTATCGCCGTGAGCATTGACTAAAGTGGTGAAAGAACGTTTAACGTAAAGGATGTTGTTATGAAGGTGTGGATCGACCAAGACCTGTGCACGGGTGACGGACTCTGCGAAGAGATTGCTCCCGCGGTCTTTACCCTCCTCGACGACGGCCTCGCTTACGTCAAGCAGGACGGCACCCCGCAGAACAACCCCGGCGGCGCCGCGGGAATGGCCGACGTGCCGGCCGAACTCGAAGACGCCGTTGTCGAGGCATCGGAAGAGTGCCCCGGCGAATGCATCTTTATCGAGCGCTAAGCCTCGCTGCTGGACGACCGCACGACTCGTCGGGCCGTCGTCAAAAAGCCAGTGTGCCCCACCATCCGGTGGTCTGGCCGTACTGAACGCCCATCGATGTGCCACGTCCGGCGCAGGATTTCGACCGTCTCTTCGAGGCCGAACTGGTGCTGGCGAAGCGTCTCTCGCAACAACTGCGTCTGGTTGATGGTCGGCAGGTAGGCGAGGAAGATTCCTCCGGGTCGCAACGCCTTTTCGGCGTGCGCGACGACGGCCGATGGCTCGGGCATGTCGAGCAGAATCCGGTCGAGATCACGCTCTTCAATGGCCTCGGTGACGTCGCGAATCTTGACGTCGTAGGGAACGTCGGTGCCGAGCATCTCGTAGACGTTCTTCTTCGCGTGGTTGGCGAAGTCCTCACGGATCTCGTAGGCCGTGATGTGGGCCCCCGCGCGCAACAGCGTCATCGACAGGGCACCTGAGCCGACGCCGGCTTCGAGGACGCGCATGCCGGGCGCAATGTCGGCCATCATCAAGATGGTGCCGAGGTCCTTGGGGTAGATCACCTGGGCGCCACGGGGCATTTTCAAGACGACATCGGACATGGTCGGACGAACGACGAGGAAGCTACGGTCCGTGGTGCCGCGAATGAGCGAACCCTCGAGCGAGCCAATGACGTCATCGTGGGCCACAATGCCGGCGTGCGTGTGAAAGGTGTTACCCGACTTCAAGGTAATCAGGTACTGACGGTCCTTGGCGTCGATGAGCATGACGCGCTCACCCTCTTTAAGAATTGCTGCACTCACGGGTTTCTCCTACTACTTAGCGACCGCGTGGTGCGGAACGACGCGTCAAGACGCGTAGCAACACTAGAGCCCCCGCGGCGAGGTACCAACGACCGTCACCCGCTGCACCCTTGCGGGTCAGGTAGCGAAAGGCCTGGCGAAAGAGTGACGTCACGAACGTTTCTTTGATCGACGTCCTCGGAGCCAGCCCCAGACGTAGCCGGCCAGCAGTCCCCCGGCACCAGCCGCGGCCGCGGCCGATTTAGGGTCACGGTCGTTCAGCGACAAGGGGGACGTGGGAACTAAATCCCGGAGGCGACGTTCGAGCTCGTCGCGCGTCGCCGACGACTTCTTCATGCGTCCTCGCGACGACGGGGCCCGACACTGGCGAAGATTCGCGTGATCGTGATGGCGATGGCCGCGATGGCCACAACGGAGACCACGGCGTAGGGAATCCAGGACTCGGAGCCGTCGAGGAAGGGGAACTGCCACTGCAAGTAGCGCAGTAGTCCCAGAAGCATGAGAACGCTGCCGAAGCCGACGAACAAGCTTCCCAGGGCGCCGAAGGCGAGAAAGCGACCCATCGACTTCAGCGGGGCGATCGTTTCTTCCTTGACGTAGCGAACGATGACGGCCCGCAACTCTTCAAAGTCGCGCTGGAGTGAGGCGCCGCGCCAGAGGGAACGCCACTTCGGGGTCTTCATGGTTCCAGACTACTCACGACGGGGTGAAATTACCTCGAACGACCGTAAAGCGACACGAGTGAAGAAGCGATTTTTACTACTGTTGAAGAAATGACCGACCAGTTCTATAACGGCGCAACTACTCGAGAAGGCCAGGCAATTCGCCAAATTGTTGGCCTCGCCATGGATGCGCCGGCGGCGGCAAAATCCGGCCACAGCGGCACCGCCATGGCCCTCGCGCCACTAGGCGTTCTGTTGTTTTCGCGAATTTTGAAGCACGATCCCCGTGACCCGAGCTTCGCCGACCGCGACCGCTTCATCCTGAGCTGCGGTCACGCCTCAATTCTCCAGTACGGACTGGCGAACGCTTTCGGGTACGACGTGACTCGTGAGGACCTGGTGGCCTTCCGTCAGCCCTTCAGTCGGACCCCTGGGCACCCCGAAAACGGTGTAACGCCAACGGTGGAGGTGACCACTGGTCCCCTCGGCCAAGGCATCGCGAACGCAGTGGGTATGGCTATTGCCGAACGTCTGCTTCGCTCGCAGTTCGGGGCCGATCTCGTTGACCACCGCACCTACGTCATCGCCGGCGACGGGTGCCTCGAAGAGGGCATCAGTCACGAAGCAGCCAGTTTGGCGGGCTCCTTGGGACTCGACCGACTTACCGTCTTCTACGACGACAACCACATCACCATCGACGGTGCGACCGAACTCGCACTGCGCGACGACGCGGCCGCCCGTTTCGCGTCCTACGGCTGGCACGTCATCAACGTGGGCGAAGCGGCGCACGACCTGACCATCCTCGAAGAGGCGATTCGTCAGGCCCAGGCCGAAACGTCTCGCCCGACGCTCATCATCGTTCGCTCCCACATTGGTTACCCCTCCCCCACGATGATGGACCGCCGTGAAGCTCACGGCTCGCCCTTCAGTGCGGACGCCATCGCTGAAGTAAAGGGACTCCTGGGCTTGGGTGCGGAAGGATTCGTCATTGACAACGACCTCGCCGCCGCCAACGCCGCCGCTGCGCCGGCGGTCGCCGATGCCTGGCGTGCCCGTGTCGCTGAGGCGGGGGCCCGCGGTGAGCAGCTGTTGGCCCAACTGGCCTCGAATGGAGGCCTGACGGGTGAGGTTCGCGCAACGCCTTTCGAGGAAGGCACCAAAGTAGCCACGCGCAAGGCCATGCAGCGTGCCATGGACACCTTTGCCCCACACACCAGTGGCCTGACCGCCGGTTCAGCCGACCTTACCGACAACACCGGTGTAGTGGTGAGCCACTCAGTGGCCCAGACCAGCGAGCAGCCCAATGGGCGCCAGATCTACTACGGCATCCGCGAATTCGCGATGGGCGCAATCATGGTCGGCCAAGCCCTGCACGGCGGCGTTCGCCCCGTGGGCTCGACGTTCTTCGTGTTCGCGGACTATGTCCGTCCGGCGGTGCGCATGGCGGCGTTGTCCCACGCGAGCACGCTGTTCGTCTTCACTCACGACTCCATCGGTGTCGGCGAAGACGGCCCGACCCACCAGCCCGTGGAGCACCTGATGTCGTTGCGAGCGATGCCCCGTCTCCACGTGGTTCGTCCCAGCGACGCCAATGAAACGTTGGCCTTTGTCGAGTACTTCCTGCGCGACCCGCAGCCGGCCGCAACGGCCCTGGTATTGACTCGACAGGACATTCCTGTTCTCAGCGGCGCTGACGCCGCCGCATCGACCGCGAACGCGCTGCGTGGTGGGTACGTGGTTCGTGAAAACGAGGCCGCTGTCTTCACGCTGCTGGCCACTGGCTCGGAAGTGTCGGTCTGCCTGGCCGCGGCCGACGAACTCGCCGCCGAGGGCACCGCGGTTCGCGTGGTGGCTTTGCCGTGCTGGACCTGTTTCGAGTCGCAGGATGCCCAGTACAAGGGCGAAGTGCTGCGCTACGACATCCCCAGCGTCGCCCTCGAAGCCGGTGCGACCCTGGGCTGGCACAAGTACGCCGACGAAGTAATTGGCATCGACACCTTTGGTATGTCCGCCCCGGGCAATTTTGTGTTCGATCACTTTGGCATCACCCCGGCCGCCGTGGTGGCCCACGTCCGTTCCCGATTGGAGTCAGAATGACCACGTTGCACACCTTGTTTGAGGAGTACGGCCAGAGCGCGTGGATTGACAACATTCGCCGCGACTGGCTCAACGACGGCACCCTCGCCCAGCTCGTCGCCGACGGGGCACGTGGCGTAACGTCGAACCCGGCGATTTTCGCGAAGGCGTTCGCGACGTCGAACGCCTACGACGAACTCGTCGCCGGCGTCGGCAGCGCTGACCCGGAAGTGGTCTTCGAGACCCTGGCCGCCTCTGACGTTCGTGACGCGTGCGACGTACTTCGGTCGGTCTACGACCACTCGGTGGCCGAGCGCGCTGCGGGCCGCCGTCGCTACCTGGACGGGTTCGTCTCCCTCGAAGTATCGCCCCGTCTCGCTCACCAGACGCAGGCCACTATTGATGCCGCCCAGCGACTGGCTGACGATGTGAATCGCCCCAACGTGATGATCAAGATTCCGGCCACCGTTGAGGGGCTCCCGGCCATCACCGAAGTGCTGTCGCGGGGCATCAATGTCAATGTGACGTTGATTTTCTCCCTCGAGCGCTACCAAGAGGTCCTGGACGCCTGGACGGCCGGCCTCGAAAAGGCGGAGGCCAACGGACTCGACATCGCCACCATCGCCTCGGTTGCCAGTTTCTTCGTGTCGCGCGTGGACGCGGCCGTCGACGCCCTGCTGTCCGAAGGTGACCCTCGTCGGGGCACCACCGCCAACGCCCAAGTGGCGGCGGCCTACGAGACCTACCTTCGCCACGTGGGCTCCGCTCGCGTTGAGGCGTTGTTGGCCGCAGGTGCACAGGTGCAGCGTCCGCTGTGGGCATCAACGTCGACGAAGAACCCTTCGTACTACGACCTGCTCTACGTGGGCACCATCGTGGCCGACGAGACCGTCAACACGATGCCCGACGCGACGCTCTACGCCACGCTGGACCACGGCTCCTTTGCCGACTCGAAGTTGATCGACGCGCAGGTGCGCGCCGAAACGGCCGCCGCTCTCACGCAGCTTCCTGATTCGGTGTCGCTGGATGAGGTAACGGCCACGCTTGAGCGTGATGGCGTGGCCTCGTTCATCGCGGCCTACGAAGAACTCCTCGCCCTAGTTGAAACAAAATTGAATGGAACCCCCCAATGAGTGAATTAGTCCAGCAGATTCTCGACGGCGACGTCTCCTTCTTCGAGGGCGAGACGGCCGCGCACGCCACCGGATGGCTGCGCCACCCGGAGACCTACTTCGGTGAGTGGCTTGATGAGATCAGCGCCAAACTGCCCCGCCGCTACGAGCGCACGCTCTTGCTGGGCATGGGTGGCTCGAGCTCGCCGGCCCGTCTGTACGCCGACTGGCGTCCCGAGAATCACCTGACGGTGGTCGACACCTCGCACCCCGACACCGTGGCCAGCCTGGACTTCCGCGAAGCCACTGTTATAGCCTCTTCCAAGTCCGGCGGCACCGTGGAGACCCAGACGTTGCTGGCTCACGCGCTGGCCAGTGGTCTGGAGCCACAGGACCTCATCATCATCACCGACCCGGGCACCGCACTGGCCGAACTCGGTGAGTCGCTGGGCGCCCTCGTCATTCTCGGCGACCCCAACACGGGTGGTCGATTCTCCTCGCTGTCGCCCTTCGGCCTCGTGCCGGCCCTGTACGCCGGGTGGAGTGTCGAGGACCTCCGCGAAGAGCTCTCGAAGTGCTTCTTGACCGATGACCTCGTGGCGCGCGCAGTGCACGACTCCGCGAAGATGGCCGAGAGCATCTGCGAAGGCGAAGCGATTTTCCCCTTGGGCGCCGACCCCATTAGTAGCGGTGGTGCGCTGTGGCTCGAGCAGCTGGTCGGTGAAACCACCGGCAAGTCTGACCGTGGTTTCATCCCGTTGGTGCAGGGCCCGGTGGCGCTGTACGCGCCCGGCGACATGCAGTACTACCACCTGCTCGCCGCCTTGCTGGCCTACCACCTCGGCGTCGATCCCTTTAACCAGCCCAACGTCGAATCGGCGAAGAAGGAAGTCTTCGCGCTGCTGCAGGGCGCCGTGACGTGGGACGTTGCTCCGTTCTCCCGCATCGACCTTGAGCGGGACCTGCACGACGCGCACTACATCGCGGTCCAGGCCTACGCGCCCTTCAGCGCCGGTGTCGACCTCGCCGAGCTTCGCCGTGACATTGAGGCCGTCTACGGCCCCACGACGGCCAACCTGGGTCCTCGTTACCTGCACTCGACCGGCCAGTTGCACAAGGGTGGTCCCACCCACGTCGTCGGTCTGCAAATTGTGCAGCGCCCGAAGACCGAACCGGTTCGTATCGCTGGGCGCCAGTACTCCTTCCACGACCTGCACATGGCCCAGGCCATCGGTGACTATCGCGCGATGCGTGAAGCCGGTCGACCGGTCTACCAGTTGCTCGTTGACGACGTGGCTGAGGCCCGTACGCAACTCGGCCTCGACTCATAGGCTGAACCCATGAAAAGTGGCGTGCCGACGTTCGAAGTTCTGCTTCAGTCCAGCGCCGCTGACCTCGCGCCGGTGGCGTACGAGAAGGCGCGCGCCCTCTTTGGGTGGCAACTGACGTACTCGCCCAAGGTCTTCATCCCTCTGACCAAGTTGTGTCGGGACCGCTGCGGGTACTGCACGTTCGCGCAGGCCCCCGCTCGCCTCGCCTCGCCCTTCATGAGCCTCGAAGAGGTCATGGCGGTCGCCGAAGCCGGTCAGCGAGCTGGCGTTACCGAGGCCCTCTTCACCCTGGGTGAGCGGCCCGAACTGCGCTACGACGAGGCCGCCAAGTGGCTGGCCGCACGGGGCTACCGCAGCACCGTGGACTACGTCGCGAACGCGGCGGCGATGGTGCTCGAGGCCACTGGTCTACTCCCCCACGTCAACGCGGGAGCCCTCTACGAACACGAACTACGCCAGCTCCGTACCGTCAGTGCGTCGCAGGGCATGATGCTCGAATCCTTGGCGGAACTCGACGCGCACCGCCTCGCTCCCGACAAGGACCCGGCCCGTCGGCTCGCGACCTTGGACGCCGCCGGTGCACTGCAGATTCCCTTTACGACGGGACTGCTGGTTGGTATCGGTGAAACGCGACAAGACCGGCTGGAGACGCTGGCGGCAATCGCTGAGTCGCACCGTCGCTTCGGGCACGTGCAAGAAGTAATTATTCAGAACTTCCTGCCCAAGCCCGGCACGTTGATGGCCAAGCACCCGGCCGCGGCCGACGAAGAGTTCCACTGGACGATTGCGGCGGCTCGCCTGCTGTTGCCCGATGACGTCCACCTGCAGGCGCCCCCAAACCTCAGTGATCGACCCGCCGAACTGGTGGCCTTCGGAATTGACGACTTCGGTGGCATTTCCCCGGTCACGAAAGACCACGTCAACCCCGAGCGCGCCTGGCCGGCCGTCGCCACCCTCGAAGCGGCGGTGGAGGACATCGGACTGCACCTGATCCCTCGTCTGACCGTGTACCCCGAATTCACTGGACTGCGTACGGACTTCCTCGACCCGGCCGTTCGCCCGAGCGTGCTGCGTCTCAGTGACGCCACGGGGCGTGGTCGCACCGATACATGGTCATCGGGCGACGAGGTCTCTCCTCCCGCCCCGCCGCGCAGCACGTTACGCACGCCGCCCGTTCTCGACATTCTGCGCCGCTACGAGCCGGGTAACGGGCTTGAGCGCGACGAACTGGTGACCCTCTTTGGTGCTCGAGGTGGGGACTTCCGGGCCGTGGTGGAAGCGGCGGACGATCTTCGTCAGTCGTTGGTTGGTGATGACGTGACCTTCGTGATTAACCGCAACATCAACTACACCAATGTCTGTACCTTCAAGTGCCGGTTCTGCGCCTTCTCGAAGGGCCCGTTGTCGCTGAATCTCCGCGGTGACCCCTACCTGCTGACGCTGGAACAGATTTCAGAGAAGGTCCGCGAGGCGGCCGACTTAGGCGCCACGGAAGTCTGCCTCCAAGGTGGCATCCACCCGAAGTTCGACGGCGATTACTACATCGACGTGGTGGCCGCGGTGCGAGCGGGCTCGCCCGACATTCACATTCACGCCTTCAGCGCCCTTGAAGTTTTTGAGGGGGCTCGTCGGTCGGAGCAGGATCTCGTGACGTACCTCACGCGGTTGCGCGACGCCGGCCTGCGGACCTTGCCGGGCACCGCCGCGGAGATCCTCTCTGACGATGTTCGGGCCGTGCTCTGTCCCGACAAGTTGTCGAGCGACGAGTGGTTGGCCGTGCACGAGGCCGCTCACTCCGTGGGTCTTAACTCCAACGTCACGATTATGTTCGGCGCCGTTGAGTCGCCGGATCACTGGGCCACGCACCTGCTGCGCACCCGCGAGCTGCAGCTGCGTACTCGCGGCTTCACCGAGTTCGTCCCGCTCCCCTTCGTTCACATGGCCACGCCCATCTATATTCAGGGCAAGGGTCGCCAGGGTCCAACCTTCCGTGAGGCCGTGCTGATGCACGCCGTCGCGCGACTGCACTACGCCCACGCCATCAATAACATTCAGGTTTCCTGGGTCAAGATGGGCGCCGAAGGTACTCGCCGCATCCTGCAGGCCGGCGCTAACGACGTTGGTGGAACCTTGATGGAAGAGAACATTTCGCGCGCCGCTGGCGCGGTCCACGGTCAGGCGATGGACGCCGCGACACTCGAGGCCATGGTCGCGCCCATTGGCCGCCCCCTCGTTCGCCGTACCACCCTCTACAAGACGTTGGCTCATGACTAATTTTTCCTTCGCCGAAACGGCCTTTGCCGACCTGACCAACGGATTGGCGCTCATGGAGCGTCACCCGGGGGCTAAGAAGGTCACAATTTTCGGGTCGGCGCGCACTCCGCAGGATCACCCCTTGTCGCACCTGGCCGCTGACGTCGCCGCAGCGCTGGTGGACCAGGGCTGGATGGTCATCACTGGTGCCGGTCCCGGCATTATGGAGGCGGCTAGCCGTGGCGCCGGCCGAGAAGCCACCATTGGCGTCAACATTGAACTGCCCTTCGAACACGGGACCAACCCCTACGTGGACCTCGATACCAACCACATCGCGATGACCCACTTCTTCACCCGAAAAGTGGTCATGACCCGATCCAGCCAGGCTTTCATTGCCCTGCCCGGTGGTGTGGGGACGATGGACGAGATTTTTGAGGTGCTGACGCTGCTCTACACCGGTAAGACCGATCCGGCCCCCGTGTTGCTGCTTGACACGCCGGGCGAGACCTTCTGGGCGCGATGGTCGGCCTTCATGCAGGCGAGCATCATTGACGAGGGCTACTTGAGTCCCGGTGACGCCGTGGCCTACGTGCACTGCCAGAGCGTTGAGGCGGCCCTGACCGAAATCAATCAGTTCTATCGAAACTATGTTTCCTACGAGTGGCACAACGAAGTGGCCTCAGTGGTGGTGCGCCAGGGGCCCAGCGCCGCGCAGGCTGACCAGCTGCGTACGCTGGTGGACAACCTCGAAGTAACCGCGGGAGAGGCCCCGCTCATTCGATTCGCTTTTGAGGGCCGTAGTTACGCTCAGTTGCGACGAGTGATTGACCTCGTCAATACCTGGGTCGACTAGTCCTCGACGCCTCGCAGGAGGTGTTCGGCCTTTTGCAGGGCTCGGCGCACCTTGCTGAGCTGCTTCTCTAACTGCGCCGCAGCGTCGGCTTCGTCGTCGCGCAATTGGGCGCGAACGGCGTCAAAGATGGCGTCACTGACGCGCCGTTCCAGTTCGGCGATGTCGTTGGCCAACTCGTCAAAACTCACGCGACGATCTCCACGGGTAACGCACCTTCCGCGTACTGGGCGCGAAGCACCTTCTTATCGAACTTGCCCACACTGGTCTTGGGCACGGCCTCGATGAATGTCCAGCGCTCCGGCAGCCACCAACGGGCGACCTGGGGCTCCAGGAAGGATCGCAGCTCGGCGGCCGAGACGGTGCGACCCTCCTTGAGAACGACGCAGGCCAGGGGGCGTTCGTCCCAGCGTTCGTCAGGAACGGCGACGACGGCGGCCTCAAAGACCTCAGGGTGGCCCATCAGGGCATTTTCCAGCGCAACGGAGCTAATCCATTCGCCGCCGGACTTGATGACGTCCTTGGAGCGGTCGGTAATCACCATGAACCCCTCGGGGTCCAGCGTGCCAATGTCACCAGTGCGCAACCAGCCGTCGTGGAACTGGTCGTGGGAGGGGTTGTTGTAGTAGCCACCGGTAATCCAGGGGCCGCGAAGTTCGAACTCCCCGACCGACTCACCATCGCGAGGCAGCACCTCACCCTCGGGCGAGACGATACGGGCCTCAACACCGGCGACCAACCGTCCGGCCTTCACGCGGTACTCAATGTCCATCGCCGGGTCGGAGCCGAAGGGTGGAATCGACACGGCCGCCAGCGGGCTGGTCTCAGTCATGCCCCAGCCCTGAACCACCGTCACGCCATGGCGATCGGCGAAGGCCTCGATCATGCCGCGCGGCACGGCGGCGCCACCGGCCAGGATGAAACGCAGCGAGGAGAAATTGGCGTCACCCTTTTCCTCGGCGGCGCGCAGCAGGTCGTTCCAAATCGTCGGGACGCCCAGGGCGACCGTCGGCGAGAGCCCTTCGATCATCTGGAGGAGGTACTCGCCCTTGAGCAGCATGTTGGGCATGATCATCTCGGTGCCGGCGAGAAATGAGGTGAAGGCCGCGCCCCAGGCGTTGACGTGGAACATGGGGACCACTAACAGGCAGCGGTCTCGCTCGCTTAGTCCCACCGAATTGGCGGTCGTGGAGGCGAGCGAGTGCAGCCACGTCGAGCGGTGCGAGTAGAGGACGCCCTTGGGGTTACCCGTGGTGCCCGAGGTGTAGCAGAGTATGGCGGCCTGACGCTCGTCGAGGTCGGGCCAGTCAAAGTCGTCACTGGCCCCGGCCAGGAGCTCGTCGTAGGAGAGGGTGTCGCCGAGCAGGTTGTCCTTGTCGACACCCTTGACGATGATGTGGCGAACGCTGGTGAGCTGGTCACGGACGCAGGCCAGGACGGGAATGAGCGATTCTTCGATAATCAAGACGTCGTCGGCCGCGTCGTTGATGACGAAGGCTAACTGATCGGGAAAGAGTCGAATGTTGAGGGTGTGCAGAATCGCACCCATCGTCGGCACGGCCAGGTAGACCTCCATGTGGGTCTGGGTATTCCACATCAGAGTGCCGACGCGAGCGTCATCGCTCACGCCGAGCCCCCGAAGGACGTTGGCCAGCCGACGAGCGTTTGCCGCCACTTCGGCGAAGGTCGCGACGTCAACGCCGGCGGGCGTCACGGTGAAAATCTTCTTCGCGGCGTAGACCTGCTCGCCACGCAACACAATGTCACGAATAAGTAGCGGCGCATCTTGCATGGTGCTCAGCATGGAGCCCCCCTTTGTTGGCACTACCACGATGCTACAAAACGCAACGTGAAATTGCTGGTTACCAGGAC
>Ga0007804_1000302_pt1 | contig 19075 bp, 17 predicted proteins | sample CryBogCBE25Aug07_FD_60367 | JGI IMG/M metagenome (GOLD analysis project Ga0007804, IMG submission 60367) | Freshwater microbial communities from Crystal Bog, Wisconsin, USA - CBE25Aug07 | ecosystem: Environmental > Aquatic > Freshwater > Lake | place: Crystal Bog, Wisconsin, USA | collected... | reverse complement strand
TCACAATACAAATATTATATTACATATCCATTTTAATTATATTAAAAGTAATGAACGCTATAGTATTAATTGTTGAAAAGAATGGAAATATCAAAGAACAAACTATTAAAAACTTCCAAGAAGAAGAATTATATAAGAAGGCGGGTTTCAAAACACCTGAAGATTTCTCCTGCAAAACCACATGGAAAGTAGAAGTGAGTAAAAAACAATATTCAATTAATCTTTATGGTAAGACCACTGGTCGTGCAAATCAGGAAAATAAATATGAATTTCCACCACCGGTAGATAATACATTATTCTTTGGTGGTTGTATTCTTCTAAATACGGTAGATTATAAATTATCTGTCAATGAATGGGAAGCCATCTATGAAAAATTATATGGCGGTTTTGATGATTTAGAAGAGGATAATGATGATGACGATGAAGAAGATGATGAAGATGTGAAAGGTCTTAAAACATCAAGTGGATATGTGAAAGACGGTTTTGTAGTAGGCGATTCAGATGAAGAAGAGAATGAAGATGAAGAGGATGAAGAATATGAAGACGAAGATGAAGACGAAGATGGATATTATGCGAAAAAGGCGAAAAAAAGCACTTCTAAAAACGCTAAAAAGAATGTGCAAAAAACAACCCCGATAGAAATAGTGGAAATAGAACCCGATGAATATTTCAATGTGGCGAGCGAATTAAAAGAAGAAGAATATGAAGATTAGGGGGAAACCCATGGTTTCCCCTTACCCCTTCCTTAGCCTCTAGAAAGCCATCCGTTCCTCAGGAGGAACGCATGGCTTTTATTGGCAATCCTTTGTGATGAAAAAGGGGGAACCGATGGTTCTTCCAAAAAGCACGACAAAGTCGTGCTTTTTAGAATGTTGTAAAAATCGCAAAGCGATTTTTACAGCACCCCCTATTTCATCACACGAAAGCCGGACTGAAAGTCCGACTTTCTAAAGGTTAGGGGGAAACCATTGCTTTCTCCTAGTAATAAAAAATTGAATTTATAATATTATAAACAATATTATAAACAATATTATACATATTATTATAACACACTATTATTGTGCTTCTATTAACAAACAAAATGACAACAGTTTCGCCTGATATTTTCCGTATTAAAGTTCGCACAATGTTAAATACTATTTTACAAATGGAACAAAAACATGCAAATAATTTGGAAAAAGCAATTTATAATTATACGATTCAAGAATCCAACTCTAAAAAAATCATTAAAAAGTGGGAAAATCCGTTATTCTTACAAATGTATAATGACCGCCTACGCACTATTTATAGAAACCTAAAAAATGAAGAATTGTTAATGAAAGTGAGAGCAAATGAAATCAAAACCGTAGATTTAGCCTTTATGACACATTATGAAATGGCACCTGATAAATGGGCCGAATTAATTAAACAAAAAATGAAACGCGATTCTAGTAAATTCGTCAATGGACTTCAAGCCAATACTGATATGTTTATTTGTCCAAATAAAAAATGTAGATCGAAAAATTGTTCTTATTATGAATTACAAACACGTTCTTCGGATGAAAGTATGACCATCTTCGTGAATTGTATCGATTGTGGCCAAAATTTTGTTAGATAATTTTCTGGTTATTAGGTAGGTTAGCATATTACATATCATATTTTTTCATATATGATATATATATTTTGGCTGTTGTTCATGATAGAAAAACAATATAAAGAATCACTCATAAGAATAAACATATATATCAATATGTCTCCCGTTGATACTATTTCTGGTGCATCTATTGGCATTGATCTTGGAACTACCTATTCATGTGTAGGTGTTTGGCAGAATGATCGCGTAGAAATTATTGCAAATGACCAAGGTAATCGAACCACACCTTCTTATGTGGCATTTAATGATACCGAAAGATTAATTGGTGATGCCGCTAAAAATCAAGTAAGTATGAATGCGTCGAATACTATTTTTGACGCCAAAAGATTAATTGGACGTAAATTTAATGACTCTGATGTTCAATCCGATATGAAACATTGGACTTTTAAAGTAAAAGAAGGTGAAAGCAGTAAGCCTATTATACAAGTGAAATTCAAGGGTGAAGATAAGGAATTTACACCCGAAGAAATTTCCGCCATGGTTTTGATAAAAATGAAAGAAATTGCCGAATCTTATTTGGGACGTGATGTCAAAAACGCAGTCATTACTGTTCCAGCATATTTTAATGATTCCCAGCGTCAAGCCACGAAAGATGCCGGTGCAATTGCTGGTTTAAATGTTTTGCGTATTATTAACGAGCCCACTGCTGCTGCTATTGCATATGGCTTGGATAAATCTAAAGGAAAAGAACAAAAAGTATTGATATTTGATTTGGGTGGTGGCACCTTTGATGTGTCCATATTATCCATTGAAGAGGGTATATTCGAAGTGCTCAGTTGCAGCGGAAATGGACACTTGGGTTAACTTTTGGAAATAATATAAAGACATTGTCTTTTATTCACAGGCTCAAGTAAAAGAAGGTGAATTGCTGGAACAGCTTTAGAGCCTATATCACTACAACGTAACTAGTAATGGTAAGCGTGAATGTTTGAAAAGTATATAGGATTAGCCAATCAGCAGGCAAGCTGCCTTGAAAGAGGTAGAAGCTTCAACGACTAGAGGAAGTAACCTAAAATTTAGTTTATAATTGTCCAATTATAAATAATGATAATCATGGTAAAACCTCCACGAGTGCCTTCCACCAATTAGTGAGGTTGGAAACTCATATTTTTTGGTGAAGATATAGTCTGAACTTACATGAAAGTGTAAGAAGTTACCTTAAGAATTGACTTAACCTTTAGAACGCGGACATTTTATGTCCGCGTTCGTGTGACGAAATGCAGTAAGGCATTTCGTCACAAAGGATTGTCAATAAAACGCGGTGTGTGGCACCGGTGCCACACTCCGCGTTTTGAAGATTAAGGGTTGAAATTATTCAACGGATAAAGAGCCTAACGATAACATAATTGGGTGAAGATTTTGATAACCGTATGGTAGAGTATTTTACAGAAGAATTCAAGAAGAGATTTAAGAAGGATATTACAGATAATCAAAAAGCACTTCGTAGATTACGCACCGCATGTGAACGTGCAAAGCGCACTCTTTCCAACAGCACACAGGCAAATATTGAAATAGATTCATTATATGATGGTATTGATTTTAATACTGTGATTACACGTGCTCGTTTCGAAGACATGAATATGGATTTTTTCCGTTCTTGTATGAAACCAGTGGAACAAGTATTACAAGATGCAAAGTTGTCCAAATCGCAAATCAATGAAATTGTGTTAGTAGGTGGTTCAACACGTATTCCTAAAATCCAAGAAATGTTATCCGAGTTTTTCAATGGAAAGGAATTGAATCGTTCTATTAATCCCGATGAAGCAGTTGCTTATGGTGCAACTATTCAAGCAGCAATTTTATCTGGTAGTGATAAATCCGAAAAACTACAAGATTTGTTATTGTTGGATGTTACACCCCTTTCATTAGGTATTGAGACGGCTGGTGGTGTTATGACTACATTGATTAAGAGAAATACTACGATTCCAGCAAAGAAATCACAGACATTTTCCACATATGCGGATAACCAACCGGGTGTATTAATACAAGTATTTGAAGGTGAACGTGCAATGACGAAAGATAACAATATCCTGGGTAAATTCCAATTGGAGAATATTCCTCCTATGCCCCGTGGTGTCCCACAGATTGATGTTACCTTTGATATTGATGCAAATGGTATTTTGAATGTGAGTGCATTGGAAAAATCTACTGGAAAAGAGGAGAAAATTCAAATTAAGAATGATAAGGGGCGTATGTCAGCAGAGGAGATTGAACGTTTGGTTGCCGAAGCAGAAAAATATAAGGCAGAAGATGAAGCGAATCGTTCGCGCATAGAGGCATTGAATTCATTAGAAAATTACATATTCCAAATGAAAGGCAATTTGAATGATACAAAACTTACTTCTAACTTGACTGAAGAGGAAAAGAGGGATGCAACGACAAATATTCAAGAAGTTTCTTCATGGTTGGATACCCATAGAAGTGAAGAGAAGGAAGTATATGAGAAGAAACGTAAATCATTAGAGGAGAAATTAGCACCTATTATATCGAAATTGTATATGACGGGTCAAACAGATGATTTTTCTAACACCACATCATCAACACAAAAACCAGCATCACAAAGTTCTTCTTCCACTTCTAACTACGAACCACAAATTGAAGAAATTGACTAGTGGAGGGGGAACGTAGTTCCCCCTTACCCCCTCCTTTGGGGAAGCTCATAGTTTACCCTACCATTGGTTCCACTTAAAATGATTTGTTATGTATTCTATAATAAATAACAAATTGAAAATGATACTAATCTTCAAAACGCGAAGTGTGGCAACTGTGCCACACTTCGCGTTTTGAAGATTGATAGGAAACATGGGTTTCCCCCTACAAAAGTGAAAGAACATGATTACTTGTTTCTAATGCGCTTTCCATCCATTGTTGATTTTCGGAATAATTTTCACCACAAACAAAAAAATCTATATCGGAAAAGGGGTGTATTATATATCTGGATATTTCCGCACTATTTGCACCTATTTTCCAATAACCAACACCACATTTCCAATAGAAAATTTTCGTATGTTTAGGTTTGGGTATTGATATACCCAAACTTTGATGTATATATCGTTGTAATTCGCGATTTACATGTTCAATGCCTTTTTTATGGTATAAGTGGTTCCAATAATCCGCGTATTTATTATCCGAATAAGAAATCATAATTGTTCCTTTTTTCTCATTATATGGAATTATAATACGCAAATTATTATTTGTGGTTGTTTTCGATAGTCCCTTGAACCATATATTATCGAAATTAGAATAAATACGACATAATGAACCGCAATATATTTTGTCTAATGATTCACGGAAAGTATTTTTCTGTTTCATTGGAAATCCCGCTCGCAATTTTATTTTTTTCATTGCATTACTGGGTAATGTGCATATTATTTTATTACATGTATATTTCATTTGGTTATCTGTTGTAATTTCGAATATGCCATCGCTATGTTTGAAAGATATGACTTCCTTCTTGACAAAAATCGTAATATTTTTATTTTTATTCAGTTGTTCTACTAATTTTTCAATAATTTGAGAAAAACCACCTTCTAATGAATGAAATTTATTAGATGGACGCATATCTTCCAATAGACGAATAGAATCATATGCATTCATTACCACCAATTCACTATAATATCCAAATGATTGTTGTATATATTCTACCTCTTGTGTGGATAAAAATCGCGATGAATATTCTGTGAATGACAGATTTTGTAAAACTTCGCGTTTTTCTGATTTACCTAGCTTTATGATTCGGTCGATTATATTGTAATTTTCATTTTCGTAAATAGAATTTGTATAATCACTTGGTGCATAATAAGATTTACCTGTTGTGTTCTGTATTTTTCCTTCCAAATTCAATTCTATTAGAAGATTCAATAAAAGTTTGTGTTTATTATTAAATCTACCAGCACCAGCTTCTACATCCATGTATTTATCATGGTAGGTAAATACCCTACCACCTAAATATTCTTCTTTTTCTAACAATGCTATTCGTGAATGTGCATATTTCGCAGATTTACTTATCTTATATGCTGTATATAAACCAGAAATACCACCGCCAATGATTATTATATCATAAAACATTATACAATAATATCATATTTTCATGTGATATTATTCTTCATAAACATTGCATATATGCATTCACCCCCAACGGATAGCTTTTATTGGCAATCCTTTTCGAAAGCCCGACTTTCAGTCCGGATTTCTACAGGTCAATTGATATATTGACTATATAATTTAGATAATTTATTCAAGTTCTGTATATATTTCATCGATGTTTGTTTATTTTCATCCGACATATTTTTTATAGGATTTCGAATATTATCTATCATTTGTAAAATATTATCTGCTTGTCCAACTGATGCATTCGATAAATCTTCACTATAATCCTTTTCCAAGAAATAAGTTGCATCGCCACTATCTATGACGTCAGAATAACGAGAAGATATAAATATATACCATGCTTTTATCAAAGCCGTTGGATTTGCTTTTTTTACCATCTCCCATGATTTTTTTGCTGTTAATATCTCCACATTTTCAGGTAGTATTCTCAATATATCTTCCAGTAATTCGAAAAAATGATTATTGAATGCTCTTAATATTGTTGTTTTATCCATCTTTACTTGAAATTATGATGTATAAATAATATTATAATGTGTGGATTTTTCTTTATATATTTTACGCAGTGTTTGATTATCCTACACTATATTTGACTTCGTTGTTGCATCAATTTATCTATTGTTACATCACCACCAACTTTATCTGGACGATAATTATCTTGTGGTGTAGGAATACTTAATTCACTTTGATGAACACTCACATAATTATATAATGGACGATTACCATTTCCCTTTGCACTTAATTCATCGCTCGTCATATTATAAGACGTATATTTCTCGGAATATATTCCACTATTAGAATCAAACATTCCTAAAGGTATTTCGCGGGGTTCGCCATTTCCAAAAGTAGATGCTTGTATTTTATTCTTTATATTCTTCTCGAAATATTTCACAATGGCTTCACCTTCAATCACATTATAGTTTTGTTTGACAGAAATTAAAGCTGGAACACTATGTATATTCGGTGGTAATGTATATATTGTTCCGTTTTCTAATATCACTTCTACTAAACCTGTTTTCTGATTCGTTTTTCTCTTATCGATACAGATAAAATTTAATTCATTGGTTAAATTCCCTTTTACTAAAAATGACAGAATTTTCTGTGAATGGGGACAATAATTACTATAAAAAAATATATCCATCGTTGCGTCTTCTCTCGTGATAATACAAAATTACATTAAAAAATGCATTTTTTTACTTGTTGTTGGATGTCGTGGATGGGGTGTAAAGAATAAAAAAATTATATGTTAATAATATACAGGAGCCTTATCTAAAATACTAAAATGAATAATATGATTATAATATTATATTTTAGTATATTGTTATTTTTATTGATATTGTTCAATTATAAAGGATTTTCTAATAAATCGATTTTTCTATTTACTGTCATCCTCGTCATCATTATAGTTATAATTCATCTTTTTCTGTCTAATGCAACAGAACCATATTATGATGGTTTGTCCTTGACAGAAATTGAACAAGATATACAGAATAATCCATTTGATGTCACGGGTTCATCATTAAATGATAATGTAAATATTATTGGAAGCAACCTAAATAAATTATTTAATGTAAATTCTGATGGAGTTCAACAGACGGCTTTAGGCACAAGATATTTTTTTCCTATAGATAATCCTGGTTCTTCTACGTGTTATTTACTCGGGTCTAATTCTGTACAAGTTCCTAAAAGTGGTTTTATGAATGAAATAACCGAAGGTTCTGATAATTCACTTCTGTCAAGCGCATTCAATCAATTACAGAGTATCAATGATTACGATATTCAATTATCTTCTTTAAATATAAGTGCAAATCCCGATGGAGATAAATGTGTTAAAGTAATGGCTATTACTAACCAATTAACAGGTTCAAGTGATTCGGCGTATATTACGTTAAATGAATATTTGAAAAATCAAAGTGTTTTAACACAAATTAATGACGTAGATAGTGGTAGTGGTAATGGTAGTGGTAATGGTAATGGTAGTGGTAATGGTAATGGTAGTGGTAGTGGTAATGGTAGTGGTAGTGGTAATGGAACTTCCGGATTTACCACTTTTACCGGACAATATGCAAAGTATTCTGTCGATGGCGATTATGACAGATTCGCGATTAGAATGAAAGATGATTACGTTACACAATTTTATTTCGCTTCTATATCTGTCGTTGGATTATATATGTTTTATTTATTATTGAATAGACAGAAGTAATTATCTGTCATTTGCATAATATTATATGTCATGTATAATATTATTCAGTCAATATGTTGAACCTACATCTTATAACGTTTGAATATTTCCAATGCACATAAGCCACCAAATACTTGCAATAATACAAATGGGAATAAATCATTTAGATCTATCTTACCAAGGGATGCGTATACTACAGAAACTGCCGGATTTACTTGTGCATTTCCAATTAACATGACTAATGCCAAGGCAACACCTATAGCAATAGGATTTTGTGTGGCTAAAATTATATATACGAAGAACATTGTTCCAAAAAATTCGGCTAAATATTTTCCATATTCCATTTTTATTTGATATATGTTATGTCCACACAATATGTCTATTATCCTTTAGAAAGCCGGACTGAAAGTCATCCATAAGGGTATCGTGGGGATGTAGTTCTTCTATAAAGCACGACAAATTCGTGCTTTTTTACAACGCCCTCTATCTTTACAATATCTATACCCTTACACGCATTATAGCAACATAAGAACCATTACTATCATCACCACCATTGCTCAAATCATTATATGTTTTATTCGCTGCTTGTTGACGTTTAAATTTAATATAATCTGAAGAATCAGAAACGAATTTGGGATTACCCGAATAAGCTGGAATACCAGTGGAATCAGTATTCGTCCACAAAGTTCCTATTCTTGATTTATATCCGGGCTTGTCGGCATTGACTTGATTAGAACCACCACTATTATAATTTTTACGTGATAAAAAATCACCTAAATTATTAACAGCACGAAAAGGGGTTATAACACGATTATAATTATTAATAGTTCCAAGTGCATTAGCAGTATTCCATGAATCTCTTAATTGTCTTCGAGTAGATGCATCATCCATATTTTTATAAGTATTAATTGTTTGTTTTGGACTAAAACCATTGTAGGGACCACCTCCTAAAGAACCAGGACGAAACATTTTCTATATTTGAATTATATACTATATTATAGCATACTATAATTTATCTGTTTCCTTCTGACAGTCTATTCAAAATTATAATTCTTCGAGAACACTATCCTTTCTCTTTCTTGTCTTTTTTTCTGTGGGTAATTTTGGTGGTTTTCTTTCTCTTGTTGCTTTCTTTGGTTTTATAATTGGTGTTACGGGTTCTGTCAAAAATGTAGGTTCCAAAGGCGCCTTTACTTTTCGCGTTTTTTTAGCAGGAACAGGTGCCTCTAATTTATTAACTGAATCACTGATGCGTTTTGTGTATTTTTCCATTAATTCTTTAACCATTTCATTCTCTTTTATAGAACCTACTCGCGTAGAAATCTTCATTGTTTTTTTCGCTATTTTTGCCTCTTCTTTTTTCTGTTTCTTCTCTTCATTTTCTCTTTGTTTTTTATCTTTCTTAATCTTTGCTTTGACAGAAGTTCGCAATTCCGTAAAACGCACCTTCTTTTCTTCTGTCAAATCTCCGCGTTGTTTTATTAGATAGTTCATTGTCTGATTATTTGCACCAGTTTCCTTCTGTATCTTCTCATGTTGTTCTTTTAATCCATTCAACAATTCATATCTGTATTTGTCAGGTAATCCAGTTATAGATTTCAAACTCTGTTTATATCTATCATTTTCGAAATTTATCTGTTCCTTTAATTTTTCAATTTGTTTTTCTAAAGCCTCAATTTGAGCATCTAAATTTAATATTTCGGGTTCGCGTTTCAAATATTCTGTAATTTCCTTCTCAATATCATCTTTTAATGGAATACCACATTTCGCTTTTAATACTGAATATGCGGATTTCTTAAAATTTTCGAATTCATTTCCTACCTTTTTCATTTTTATTTCTGCTTCTTTTTTCTGTTTCATCTTTTCCCTCAATATAGAGATTTTAGCCTTGATAGAATTCTTATATTGCTTAATCTCATCCAATAATTCGCTAATTTGTCTATCAGCTATCTTATTACATTCTTTTGGATTCGGATTCCTTACACATATTTTATTTAAATCTTCAAAATCTTTTTTCGTTACTTTGGATAATCCTTGTTTGTCAATTTTATCTGTCTCCTCTTTTATCTGTCTTTGTAAATCTGCAATTTCTTTTTTATTGGTTACATCGCTAAATTTCTCTATATCTTTCACATTACGCATCATAGATGTTGTTATATGTTTAATAATAGGTTGTGAAAATTGACGTGCATCACGTTCGCGATTTAAATAACTTATATATCCAGAAATATCGTCTAAATATTTTCTTTTACCTACTGCGGTAAATTTTCCTGTAGCATCTAAATATTTTTTTGCAAAATCTGCGAAAACTTCGGGCATTTGTTCCGATAAAGGTTTGCAAAGATTGATTAATTGTATTAATTCCATAGGATTTTGTGTAATAGGGGTCGCCGTCATTAATAATAATTTTACTGAATCTACACCAGAAATCGTATAGGAATTCATTAATGCCTTATGAAAAGCACCCATATCTGGTTTTTCAATTGCCATTAAATCTGTTCCACCATATAATTTATGGGCTTCATCAATAATGAGCAAGGTTTTTCTTAATGGGTCTTCTACACCATTTATTTTTACTAAATCTATATAAAACTGGTTTTTCTTCAAAATCATATTACTAAATTGTTTATAGGACATAGGGCGTATTTTCCAACTAGGCGATAACATTCGCATTCGTTTCACGTTATCAGTGGGTATAGTTAAATCACAATTCGCGATTTTTTTGCGGAAAACTTCATGACAAACTTGATTAAACATATTCTTCCATATATCATTTTTAAGTGTAGTTCTTGTTACCCATAATATCGTATATCCTTGTTCTTCGAATTTATTGGTTGCGGTTGCTATAGCTGTGCATGTTTTACCTGTTCCTACACTATGATATAATAACATACCATTCACGGGACTATTAGGTGTAAAATAAGATGAGATGAACCCTTGTGTTGGTGTAAATTTCAGAGTTTTATCTTTACATTTACCTTCGGGTTGTAAATCACCACCATGCGTTTTCTTTTTCATTTGTTGTTTTCCACCAGTCTTGGTGGGTGGTGGGCCACATAAATTTTCCATTTTTATATCTGTCCATGCATATTCGGGGTAGTAATAACGTTCAATATAAGATTTCATTCTGTCATGTGATAATCTGCCCGAATCTTTATGACGAATCAAAAAACCTTTATTACCACCTTTTGCTGACATTTCTTCTTTTTCTTCTTCTGATTTGCCTTCCTTTTCTTCTTGTATTGAGGAAACTTCTTCTTCTGGTATTGAGGAAACTTCTTCTTCTGGTATTGAGGAAACTTCTTCTTCTTCTTCGGCTATTGGGGCTTCTACCTCTTCGGGTATTTCTTCTTCCATGGATTCCGTTATATTCTTTTCTTCAGCTTCTTCTTTCAATGGTGATAATTCTTCTTCAGTTACTGTTGGATTCTTTGATGGTATAATTGGTTCTGGTGTAAATTCAGTAGGTGTCGTTTCTATAGGTTCTTCTACTTCTGTCTCTTCTTTCTCCTCAACTGGCGAAGGTGGTGGAGTAAATGTAGGTGATTCACTCATCATTTCTTCCAATGATTCTGTAGATTTTATACTTTCACTCTTTGGAGAACTCTTATGTTTAGACGATTTTGTGGTTGTGGGAATAGGACGAAATACATCTAATGCTTGATCTAAATTAGGAATTCCAGTAGAGGATTCTTCTTTGGGTTCTTCTACTTTAAAAGTATGAACCAGTTTATTCAAATCATAATCCACTGCACCCTCAATAGTTGCTTGTTCTAAATCACTCGTGAAATTAAGTAATCGCAAATCAACATTTAGGGATTGTATATATAAATCAAAAAGCGACTTCACATTCTTAAATTCATGTCTTATTTCTTGTGGAATTTCAACATCGTAAATAAATACGTATAATGGCCAACCACTGGTAGGATTAAAGTTCAATCCCATCTGTCCACATGTTCTCGTTCCGCGTCCAATTACCTGTTTTTGATCCGCCATAGTTAATGATGGTTCAAATAAATGCACATATTTCACATCAAATAGATCAATACCTTCTTTAAAACCACTATCCAATATAATAAAACGAATATTCTCCCCATGACTATTATTTGGACGCTCGTTAAATCTACGCAATATTTCCTTTTTGGTAGCTACAGACATTGGTTTATCATAGACTGCGACAGAAGATAACAAGTAAAATGATTTATTCTTGGATTTTTCCAATTCAGTGTCACTTAATAAAGATAATTTACCAGCGCGTTTTTCAAAACCCAATGTTAATCCATTTGCAATTAATGCTGATGCTATCATTTTAGCGCCATATGCACTTGATTTTAAATCAGTGAAAATAAAATGTTTGTATAGCGTGTTTTCTTTCTCTAAATCTTTTTTGTCCAAATCGTTGATTTTCTGTAAAAGCGTTTTCATTTTTGGTGAAAATGATTCAATATCATTGAACAATTGTGTAGGGTTAAAATTTTTCTTTTCGAAATTATATATTTGCGAAGGATTACTCCAATTTGTCACATTACGAACACATGTAGGTTGATATGTTATCAAATCCTCTTCTTTTTTAGATTCCATTATAAATATTAGTAATATATATTAGTGATATATTTTCATCATTTATTCCCTTGAAGATTTGGAATGGGACAAAGTCCCATTCCAAATTTCGAGAAATCGCCAACAAAATTTCAATTGGGACACCTTTGGTGTCCCAATGGAAATCTTCGTTGGTCTGATTTTATGTTTTGATTTCCTACTATCAAAATGATTATATGCTTTTATTCAATAATTTCGAAAATTTTGAAAACTTTGTTTATTGTATAATGAATCATGTTCCAATGATAACAATCGAGGAAAATGAAGATTATAATGATTATGACGCAAATTATAAGATTCATAATACAAACGAAAATAAAGAGAAAAATGACGATTTTTCTGTCGAATCCACTTTAACTGATTTGATGATTCCTTCAATTTCATCCAAAGAATTTTATGATATGAAACATAAATATCGCGATGATATTATGAATATCACGTTTTATTTATTATATGATATTGAAATTGATATTCCCGATAATATAAAATATTATTTTAATCATTATGCACAATCATGTATGTATTTATTACATAAAAATACAGATGTTTCATCTGCTATACAATCAAATGATGCATATGACTTTATTGCTGATTATATTAAAAGTAGTATGAATACACCAACAAATAGTTTAATAAGTTCAAATGATGATTTAAATTCTATACATTCAAGTTCTAATTCTTCTCGTTCATCTTCCGATGAAAGATTACCCCTTTAGAATTTATACACCTTTGCACATTTAGACCAACGAAGATTTGAATCCGCACCCTCAGTGGGTGCGGATTCAAATTTCATGGGCAATTCCCTTGAAGATTCCAAACCGCCCCAGCGGTTTGGAATCTTCAATGGTATAAAACGCCCAAATTTTTATATTTTTATTGTAAAAATATAAAGACTATTTTATTATTTATCCACAAATTAGTTCTCAAGAAGAAGCAACTATTTGGCTTATTCTATTCGGGTCTTGCTTGTTTCTTCCTTTCATTGGTTGTTTAGTAATATGTAAAAATGCTATAATGATTTGTCATAATGAATACAATGTAGTAAATGCAGATAATACAGCAAACGTATGAATGTTGAATATTGAATGTTGAATATTGAATGTTGAATATTGAATGTTGAATATTGAAAAATATAACAATATATTATATTATTACTATAATATATTGAAATGCCAATTCAGTTTGGAACATTAAAGAATTATAAAAAAAAATATGCAATGAATAACAGAAATATAACATATAAAAAAATGAATTGTCATCCGCGCATTTTAAAAAAATATAGAAAGAAAAGTGATATAAAAACATGTTTTACTAATGAAGCCCTTTTACAAATTCGTGATGCCTATAATAAAAAACATCCCATTACAGAACAAATTATAACAACCACAAATCCAACCGAAATATGGAAGTCATTGCAACATAAAATGCAATGTAATAGTGACGATTGTTTTTTAAAAGAATTACAGAATAATATCGTCCGTCAGAAATTAGAAAACCGTTTTTTTTCACCTAAACAACCTAATAAATGGAAAACAAATCCAAATGAATGGTTATCTAATTACGATTTAGATAATGTTATGAAACAATACGAAGAGGCATATCCCGAATATAAATTTATCGGTCCAACATTTATTGATTTTAATAAACGAATTCGTGGAAAATGTGTTTCTGAAGAATTATGTGCATTCCAATTATCAAAATTTATGAATTTAGATAAGAAAAAAATTGGTGTAATATTTAATTTAGATAGACATGACCAAGATGGAAGTCATTGGGTATCCCTTTATATAGATATAGATGCGAAATTCGTATTTTATTTTGATAGTGCTGGTTCAAGAATTCCCGCAAATATTAAACGTTTAGTGGATGAAATTGTGAAACAAGGTGGCGAAGTAATGCGTTTTTATCAAAATTATCCTAAAATTCATCAAAGAGGAGGAACTGAATGTGGTGTTTATTCATTATTTTTTCTTGTTACTATGCTTACAAATAGACGCGGGGGTGATATTGACGAACCAGAATTTAAAACTCCTATTGAAAAAATACAATTCTTTAAAAAGGCGAATTTGACAGACCAATATATAGAAAAATTTAGAGGAATTTATTTCAACGGATGATTTTATTTCCACATGTAATATAGATATTGATGAAGCAAACTAGAAAAGCAAATCGCAATTCAAGGAGGGATACTAAAAAAAGAAAAACAAGGGCAATAAAAAAGGGTGGCGCCGATGCCGATGTTGTTAATATCAAATTATCTAAAATAGACGCTGTAGATGGTAAAGGCAATCCAGTAACGCAAAATTCAGTATATGAATTATATTTGAAACCAACTGGTGATGTTATTACATATTATATAAATGGAATTAATGATTATTTAATAACAATAACGGGACAAATGAAAGGCACTTTCCATAGAAACCCAAAATCAATATCAACATAAACCGATACTTATAATATTATATATATGTATGGACTTCTTCCTATCTTTATTGTTACTTAATATATTAAAATCGTGTTCTGTTATCACATTCCCTCCTAAAAATCATGTGGTATACCAAAATATGCATAAACGCGTATATCACAATCATAATCACCCAGATTTTTTTACTGATAACGAATATGATAAAGAAAATATGAAACTAATTACTATATCTCCCGGTGGATTCAATGGATTTTATATGATGGGTATAGTTAGTTTTATAAAAGATCATTATAATTTAACTAATTTCATATTTTCTGGTGCAAGTGCAGGTGCATGGAATGCCGTTGTTTTTTCTTATAAATATAATGCTAGTGACCTTATTGATATATTATTTGATGACAGAAATGATGCGAATACACGCACATCTTCATTATTTCCATTACCTAATAAAAAAAATAAGCATTTCATATTAGATTTAGAAAATTCTATAAAAAACAGAATTTTAGACAAATTTTCTTCCGCTGATTTCAATTTAGACCGGTTGTTTATCGGTATGACTACATTACAATGTAATGGTTTTAAAACTCATATATATAATGATTTTGAGAATTTAGGTGATGCATTGGATGCATGTTTCGCTAGTTCTCATATACCCTTTTTAACTGGTAACGTGCTATTAAAATATAAGGGAAAATATTATGTTGATGGGGGGTTTTCTAGTTATCCTTATTTCGCTTATATGAAACCCATATTAGAAATTACGCCTTCTATTTGGAAAAGAATGGATATTTATACTCGTCCTAGATTTTCCAATTGGGGAAGTGTTGAAGAATATACCACTCTTTTCTCGAGTGATAAAATGAATTTCACACAGTTATTTTTAAATGGTTATAATGATGCACTTATAAATAAACCTTTTTTAGATAGTATTTTTGTAAATAATTAGGGATTGGTTAGTGATGTGAAATATCATTATATTTTTGTTGAAATGTAAAAAATATAAATGTATTTATCATTGTAATATACAGAAATTTGTATATCAATAAAGGATGACAAATTTTGTGGATGCAAAAAACCAAACCTTCTTATGGAATTTATTAATGAAATTACCTAATTTTTCCACTTCTAGTGAATCTATTTTTAAACATTGTATAAAAACTATCTACGAACAGAATGCGCATCGTGGTTTTATGTCACCAATAGAATTACAAATGTTAAATAAGGAATTCCTTGCCTTATACATTCACTCATTGAATGTAAATCGCAATCGCGAAAATTCTCCACCACCAGTGCCACCTAAATTAACACGACAAAAACATTATAATGAAGATATTACGCAACGAATACCGTTTCAATTATCTGCGACAGATAATTTTGCAAATTATCAAGTAGGAGGCATTGGTATTGGTAGTGCGCCTATCAAACGAGAAGTAACAAGTCAAATGATGCAAGAATATGAATTATTACAAAGTGAATATAAAAATCGCGACACAAAGACAGATATGGTATTACAAACAGAACGTATTGAAGATAAACCCATCGATAACATGGAAGAATTAATGGCACAATATATTCGCAATCGCGAAGAAATAGACTTGATAGCAACTACTGCATCGAATACTAGCGCAAATGCGAAAGAAACACATGTTACATTATCTATTTCTCCTTTACCTTTAGATTCAAAACAATTACCTATAGAAGAATTGACAGAAGACTTGGGTAGTGCGACAGAAAAACGCGTTCATTGGAAAAAAGATAGTGATGCAAGGGTAGAAGTGGAAGAATTAAAAAAAGAAATGCAAAATATCCGCGAATCCATTACAAAACTATATGAAATATTCAATGGGTTTCGAGATTCTACGATAAAGAATATGTAAAATTTTTTACAGAAAATAAGGATAACCATCAAACCGTTGATTGTGGCACCGGTAGGGGCGAGGGGACTACATTCCTCCTATTTTATGCCCGCGGTAGAAAGGATAATATTGTATAACCCACATAAAATATTATCTATATTATACATCTATGGACGAAGTAATGGATATAATGAACACATCGGTTATTGATGGTGACGCACTCGAACTATTAACGCCACCCGAAACTGAAGTCCTTGATGATTGTAAGGGTAGTGGAATGGATTTATTGGAACATATTTTATTTATCAATTTAGAACAACGCACTGACAGATTGATACATATACATAATGAATTCGAAAAATTAGGCATTGAAAATGCAGAAAGGATGAACGCTGTCAAAACTGCAAATGGCGCAATTGGATGCACATTATCTCATATTAAATGCATTGAAAAAGCCAAACAACAGAAATGGGAATATGTATGTGTAATGGAAGACGATATTGTTTTCACTAACCCTATATTATTCATGAATAGTTTAGATAAATTTTATCACGAATATCACTCTAAAGGACTTCCATGGAAAGTGCTTATTTTAGGTGGAAATGCTTGTCCACCTTATGAAATGATTGGTGATTATATGATTCGTGTAATTAATTGTCAGACCACTACAGGATATATCTGTCATTCATCATATTATGATACTCTTTTACAAAATTTTAAAGAAAGTGCTGATAATTTAGTGAAAACCGGAATCAAACAACATTTTGCGTTGGACGTATATTGGAAGCGTCTACAATACTCTTCGCGACAATGGTATATGTTATATCCACCCACAATAACCCAAATGGATGGACATAGTGATATTGAAAATCGTTCAATTTCTTATACACATTTAATGTTAGATTTGGAAAAAAGATGGTTATTTGAACGTCCCGTTATGCCTATGAGTATCGGGTCTTCTACGTCTCCGAATATATCGAATAGAAATTAATATAATTTCATAATTACAATATATACATATATTATAATTGTTTATAAACGTTCATTTTAGTTATATCAAAATGTCTGTTGTATGGTACCATTTAATAATAAATGCTAAAGGCGTTCATCACCAAAATATGAAATCAAAAGAAGTAGTTTTGTCATTTTTACATGAATTAATACATAAAGCTGGATTAAAATCTTTAGGCGAACCTATCGTAAAATGCTTGCCTGAAAATTTACATAATAAGAAAAGGAAAATTGATGGATGTAGTTGGGTTCAATTAGTGGATAAAAGTTCTATTACATTGCATTTCATTTATAGCCAAAATATTTTATTTATGGATTTCTTTTCTTGTTCTTCTTTTTCAGTAGATGTTGTGGAAAAATTAATTATGAAATACTTTTCACCACAAGTATTATCGGGTAATTACTTTTCTAGAGGGATATAGATTATTTCTTCTGTATATTGTGAGTATAACCTCTAGAAAGCCATCCGTTCCTCTGGATGGTGTTGTTTCAATCGCACTGCGATTGAAACAACATTTTATAAAGCGCAACTTTAGTTGCGCTTTATAAAATAACGGATGGCTTTTATTGGCAATCCTTTGTGCTGAAATAGTGGGGAACTACGTTCCCCCTTTTTCATCACACGAAAGCCGGACTGAAAGTCCGGCTTTATAAAGGATAATACAATCATTGATGATTATATTATATTATAGTATTACGATTATTTTTTACATGTTTTTTCTATTTTATCATTCAAATTTTTTATAATTGTTTCTGTAGCATTTGATATCAAAAGATTCATATATTTCTCTATTACATCCGTATTAAAATTGCAATTACACCTACAACATTTTTTACTATATTTCTTTGATGGAACAGATGTTGGTTTATTGGTAAGAACGCTTGTGGATACTATAGTTGGAAAACCTGTTTTAACTATATTATTCGGTGGTGATGGACTACCTGAATTTGGTGTCATTATAGTTGGCTCACTTGTTGGTGTGCTTGATGGTTCACACGTTGGTGTGCTTGATGGTTCACTTGTTGGCTCACCGGATGGTTCTCTAGTGGGTTGTATTTCTTGATATATAGTTGGGAAACCAGTTGGAATTGTGGGGGTATTAGGATTTGATGGACCATCACCTACATAATTTAATGTTGGGATTTCAGTTGGATATAGAGTAGGGTCGCCAGTTGGAAGAAAAGTTGGTTTATGTGTTGGTTGTCCTGTAGGAATTTCAGTTGGATATAGAGTGGGGTCGCCAGTTGGAAGAAAAGTTGGT
>Ga0007804_1000300_pt1 | contig 19148 bp, 16 predicted proteins | sample CryBogCBE25Aug07_FD_60367 | JGI IMG/M metagenome (GOLD analysis project Ga0007804, IMG submission 60367) | Freshwater microbial communities from Crystal Bog, Wisconsin, USA - CBE25Aug07 | ecosystem: Environmental > Aquatic > Freshwater > Lake | place: Crystal Bog, Wisconsin, USA | collected... | reverse complement strand
ACCTGGGCAGGACTCCCCCTCTGGTGGAATTGGCAAGGCGTCATTATCAGCGAGCGCTGGAGCTTGGAGCCCAACATGATCCGGTGATTGAAAAACTCATTGCCAAAGCAGTTGCCAGCCAGCCCATTGATTCACCAAAATCACTCCTTCCGTAACAGTCGCCCTTTTCCAAAACACTTTTCTTAACGCAGAACATTCAGGCCTTATGAAGAAATTTTACCTTCCGCTGATCCTTCTTTACCTGTCGATGCCGATTTTTGGCGCCACTCCCCCACCCCCTGATGTGAAGGGAGCTTCCGTGGTGGTCGTGGATGCAAATTCCGGTGATGTCCTCTATCAGAGGAATCCGGACGAGAAGCGCCCCGTCGGCAGCACCCAGAAGCTTCTGACCTCGCTCATTGTCGCCGAGCAGGGGGATCTCGACAAGCAGGTCGTCATTGATCCCATCGATGAGATTGCCGAACCAACCACCCTGCAGTTAAAGCCAGGCACATCCTACACCAAGGGAACCCTCCTCACCGCTCTGCTTGTGAAGAGCCCGAATGATGTCGCGCGTGCCCTGGGACGGGATACGGGGGGAAGCCTCGAGGCGTTTGCCAACCTGATGAACCGCAAGGCCTCGAGCCTAGGAATGAACTCCTCCCATTTCGTCAATCCCAACGGACTTCCCGCAGAAGACCAATATTCCACGGCTGCGGACATGTCGAAGGTGGCGCGCGCCGCCTATGCCAACCCCATCCTACGCCCCATAATGGCCACCAAGTATCTTCCCTTTCGCTACGCCGACGGCCATGTTCACATGCTGCGCAACACAAACCAGACCATGAGGGAAAACTGGTTCTGTACCGGAATGAAGACGGGATACACCGACAAGGCCAAGCATTGCCTCGTCTCCAGCGGATGCTACAACGGCAAGGAGGTCATCACGGTGATTCTTGGCAGCACCAAGGAGCGCGTCTTCAGCGATTCAGCGCGCATGTTACGCTGGGCCCTCGGCCTTCCCCAAGAGGCCAAGTCGACACCCTCGGTCTCAAGTCGCAAGCCCCATCGTCAGCAGGAATCGGGCAGTCAAGTTGCGCCAAAGGTAAAAAAATACCATCGCCATCACTCTTCCCCGGCTCAGCAACCTTCATGAGCAGGAGCTACCAACTCAATCCCGCACAGGGATCGGGTAGCGGCATCGACTTTGCAAAAGAGCTCAACGAGCAGCAGTTAAACGCCGTCACCTCTCCGTCAGGTGCGCATCTTGTGATTGCGGGCGCTGGAACTGGCAAGACGCGCACCTTGACCTACCGGGTCGCCTGGCTTCTGGAGCAGGGATATCGCCCCGGGGAAATCCTTCTCCTCACCTTCACCAACAAGGCGGCACGTGAAATGCTGGAGCGAGTGAATATCCTCCTGCCCGGAGCTGCCGAAGGTCTCTGGAGCGGCACTTTCCACTCGATCGGCCACCGGATCCTGAGACGGCATCCGGAAGCGGTGGGATTCAATCAAGGATTTACCATCATGGATCGCGAGGATCAGGAGGAGTTGCTGGAATCCGTGGTGGCACGACTAGGATTCCGTACCAGTGACAAACGTTTTCCCAAGGGACAGGTGCTGGCGGAACTGATCAGTCTTGGATGCAACACGGGCGACTCTCTACGCACACTGCTGGCACGCCGCTACAGGTACTTCATCGATCTGGAGGATCAGATCGCCCAAGTCGCAACGGCGTACGAGGGTCGGAAGAAGGAAGTGAATGCGCTCGATTTCGACGACTTGCTTTCCAAGACCAATGAGCTTCTCCTGACCAATCCGGAGATCGCCTCCACCTATCAGCGACGCTTCCGAGCCATTCTCGTGGACGAGTACCAGGACACGAACAGACTCCAGGCGGGACTCATTGACTTACTGGCAGCGGCTCACAAACACATCATGGTCGTTGGGGACGATGCCCAATCAATCTATTCGTGGAGAGGGGCCGACTTTGCGAACATCCTTGAGTTCCCAAAGCGCTATCCGGATTCGGTGGTTCACAGAATCGAGACGAACTATCGGAGCGTTCCTCAGGTCCTGGAGCTTGCCAATGCCTCCATCCTGAACAATCCCCGCCAGTTCCCAAAGGAACTCCGTGCCGTCCGCAAGGAGGCGATCACCAAGCCGGCCCTTGTCCCCCTGGCCACGAACAATGAGCAGGCTTCCTTCATCGCACAACGCGTGCTTGAACTTCATGACGAGGGGATCGATTTCCGGGAGATCGCCGTCCTCTACCGTGCCCACTATCACTCGATGGAGATCCAGCTCGAGTTCACACGCCGGGGAATTCCTTTCGGCATCACCAGTGGACTCCGATTCTTTGAGCAGGCGCATATCAAGGATGTGGCGGCTTTTCTGAAATTTGCGATCAATCCGAATGACGAGGTGGCTTTCAAACGCATGGTTCGCCTTCTTCCCGGCATCGGTTCGAAGACTGCCGAGAATCTCTGGCAACAAACCATGAAGCTTCTGGAGGGAGGACGGAGCTTTCCCCTGCTTGAAAAAGGATGCAAACCACCCTCCAAAGCCACAGGAGCATGGTCGCAACTTGTCACCACCCTCTCGGAACTCGCACCCAAGGGAGTGCCGGCAACACCCTCCGACATGATCACCGCCGTAATGAAGTCGCTCTACGATGACTACATGCAGGCCAAGTTCGCCAACTACGAGGCTCGTCGCGACGATCTGAACACACTTGCCAACTATGCGAAACAGTTTGATCAGACAGATGAATTTCTTGCTCAACTGACCCTGTTGGGAGGAACAGAAACAAGTGAGGTAACGGGACGGGATGACGAGGAGGATCGCGTCTGCCTCTCGAGCATCCACCAAGCCAAGGGACTCGAGTGGCAGGCCGTCTTCCTAGCATGGCTAACCGAGGGAATGTTCCCGGGGACACGCTCGATGGAGGATGACAATGCACTCGAAGAGGAACGCCGCCTCTTCTATGTCGGCGTCACCCGCTGTAAGGATGAGCTCTACCTCACTTACCCGGAACTCCGTCTCAACGCGGCCTATGGCGAGGCCTTCCAGCGTCCCTCCCGCTTTCTTGAGGAGTTACCCGAACACCTCACCGAGCGCTGGGAGGTCGCCCGAGCAGTTGCGCGATTCACACCCCAGGGCGCGCGCGATTCCGAAAAGAAAAGATTTAGTCAGGAATTCGATCCCGCAGAGGAATCCCAGATCCCGGAGTGGGAAGACTAGTACACCAACTCTTTTTGAGCTGATCTCTCCACTGCCAACTCCACGGAACGGAGAGTCTGGTCAATCACCCAGAGTACCGTTGCCAGCACAATCCCACTCAGGACACTGTAGAGATTGGTGAGAGTCATATCGAAAGACTGGAGAGGCTTGGGACTCATGCCGGCCCCAGTCAGGAAGATGATAAGGAAAAAGGAGAGAATCGGCGTCAGCGAAGCAAAAGAAAATTTCAGCCAGTTTATCAACCAAACAATTGCTAGAAACGCAGCCAGAAAGAACATCAGGTTGTTCGTGGATGCGCCGATCATGACGTCAAAGGACAATGCGAAAATCACCGCAGCAATCGCCATCAGGAAAGTCATCGGAAGGGCCGACTTATCACGCTGGGTACAGAGGGTGATCCCCCAAACAAGTGTCACCATGACAAGGAATGGAGATGCCAAATACTGGCTGGCAATCAATCCGACCAAGAGGGAGATAACGGCGCAGGCACCAAGATAGAAACAGTCGCGGAGCGGAAAGTTCACAGGGCGAGCCCTGGCGGTGACGGGGGCTTTCGGAACGGGAAAGATTAGAAAAGAAAGGGAACCGGAAAGAAGACCAACCGAGCACCAGAATGCACGGTAAAACCCGTCAAAAACCGGTTCATTTCCGGAGCCGGGGAACTTATTGAGCAGCGAACCACTCAATCCATAAGCAATGATCACCATGGTCGCGGTATCGCGGCTTTTGGATCCGATCAAAAAAACAAGGCACACAAGGCCAAAGTAGAACGGAAGAAAAAACCATGGAGCTTCGCGAAACAAAACCTCCGAGAGCATCCCGACCCCGGCGCCCGCCCACATCAAAAAAAAGCGTTGCCTCATCATCGCCCGCCGGAAGGTGGGAAGGCCAGAGACCAGTGAAGCACAGAGAAGTCCTCTGACCGCAACTGGGTTGGGATAGATCTCGGTTGCAAACAGCGTCAAACCAATGGCCAGAGTACACCTACTGGCCATCCTGACCGCTTTGTTCATGGCACCGAGGACAGGGGAAGATCCTTTGCCGAACCGATCGGTGCACGGAATTCGGGCGCGTCACCTTTCTGAAGTTCGCCAAGGCGCTTTAATCCCTCCTTCGTGTCAATGGTCGTGCGAATGATCACCGCGGCAGTCCCTCCCATTCGGAATGAGTGCTCTTCGGGAGCATCAAGAATGATGCGAACCGGAAAACGCTGGGCAAGCAGGATGAAGTCGAGTGTGGGTGAGACATTCTGAAGGATTCCCTGACCGCCCGAGACATTCTGTGTTGGGGCAAACTGTGGTGTAATCGCCTTGGGGAGCCCCTGGACAATGCCCTTGATCTTCCGATTCGACTCCGCCAGAAGATAGACTTCGGCTTCCATGCCGGGCCGAATGTTGCGCAGATCGGTCTCACGGAAGTTTGCCAGCACGTACCAGATTTTCTGGTCCACGATCGAGAAAACCTGTTCACCGACCGAGGCATACGCTCCGGGGGTAATCTGAAGATTCACCACATACCCGTCACAGGGAGCATAGATCTTGCAATAGGAGAGTTTCAGTTCCGTATCACGGAGATTGGCCTCGGCGGCCGAGCGGCGGACATTGATATCGCCTTTTACTCCAAGCAGGTTTCGAGCTTTCTCCAAGGCTGCCTGATCCTGAGCGACCTTGTCGGTGGCAGTCGTCGCCTCGGTCTGGGCCAACTGGTTCTTATCGACGGTCACGTAGAGATTGCCGACCAAAGCCTGAACACGCTTTGCATAATCGACGGCGTAGGCGGCCTTGGCCTGACTCTGCTTCAGTTCAGCTTCAGCGGCTGCAATCTGATCCTTGTAGGCCTGGATCTCCAACTCCGTCAGCGCGAGTTGCGCCTTGGCCTGCTCGGCCTGCGCCTCATAGGGACGGGAGTCGAGTTCAAAGAGGAGATCTCCCTTGTGGACCTGCTGGTTATCCTTCACATGGATGGCGATAATGGAGCCGCCTACTTGGGGACTCACACCGATGACATTCGCACGGACCTGGGCATCTTCGGTGCGGGGATTCACTCGGATATTCCGGTAGACCTCCAGGGAGAGGAAAATTGCGGCGGCATATGCAGCCAGTGAAAGAAGCAGTCCGATAATCCTGCGTGCCGTTTGTTTTGGACGGGGAGGTGCTTCCGCTGATTGAGGAACCGATGGAGGAATCGCGTCACTCATCGGGCGGCAAAGAAAAGGAGCCAGCAACCGCAGGTGAGGGCGATGTAGAGCGCTGCGTAAAAAAGAGGAATCGGGACAAAGAAAGGAACCATGTTTGTCCGCATGAAGATCAGATGGAGGATCCAGAAAGCAGCCAGGCCGATCAATCCGGAGAGCAACCAGGCCGGAAAGTAGGCTCCGGCGATATTAATCTGCGGATCGCAACCCGTCATCGTCCACAGGACAAGCAGGAGTGTGAAAATAATCCGTAAATTCATCGAATTACCTTAAGATTGCGAACGATCTAGGGGCAACGCTAATTGAAGCTCTGCAAGACATCAAAGACCGCCGTGCTTCCAAGTGGAGAGGGCGATACGAAGGCACATGTACCCACCCCAGCAGAGACCGACCAGGCCGATCAAGGGGATGTGCCAGACCTTCGGCGGTATGCCGGAATGGATCAGGAGAGCGGAGCAGATCAGTACGGAGGCGGCAACGATCGCATTGGCCAGTCGGTTGGCTATCGAATCGAGTGTGACTCGGAGCGGCTCTATCCCTTGGGCGTCGATCCGGTGCTGAAGCGGAATCGTGACTTCACCACGTTTCATCCTATTCCAAAGCACTCGAAAATCACTCGGGAAAACTTCTAGGAAGTCGACCGAAGCCGTTCCAAGCTTTTTGAGCAGCTCTAGCAGATGAGAGGGCATGTACTTGCCAGTAATCAGCTTCTCGGCATAGGGGCGGCCAAGTTCGATAAAATTCAGTCCGGGATTCAGGGAGCGCCCCACCGCTTCGACTTGTGAGAGAGCCTTGATCCCGAGATAGAAGCTCCCCTTCATCCGGAGACGGTGCGTCCTGAGAAGTTCGAGCAGATTGTTCAGGACGAGGGAGAGATTGATCTCCGAGAGCGGCTTATTGAGGTACTTGTCACTGAAGTCTTCAACGTCTCGCAGCATGCGATCGAAATCCTCAACGTTCCCATCCTCGGACATATCGATCAGCGCAAGCATCACCTGCCTGTTGTCTTTCTCACCAAGGCCTGCGATGAGTTGGGCCAAATTGGATCGAAAACTCGGGGAGAAGGCCCCCATCATCCCGTAGTCATAGAGCCCCAAAACCCCGCCGCAGGAAACATCCTTGGAGGGAATGATGGCCATGTTGCCGGGATGGGGATCGCCGTGGAAAAAACCATGGGTGAAGACCTGTTCGTAGATCAGGCCGGAGATACTCTCGGAAAGAACAACCGGATCGATGCCATGGGATCGCAGCCCCTCGGTCTTGGTGACGGATTGTCCTGCGATGAACTCCATGGTGAGGATCCTTTCCCCGCTCAACTCCCGGAAGAGCTTCGGCACCTTGATGGCGGGATTGCCCCTGAACTGCTCAGCAAAGCGCTCCGCATTGCCCGCTTCGTGGGTAAAATCGAGTTCCATCTTCAGGGTCTCGGCGAATTCCCGCACCACGGCGACGGGATTCAACGAGGCCAGGTCGGCAACATGCTGTTCAAGAAATTTCGCCAGATCCACCAGAATGGAAAGATCCTGCTCGATCACGGGTCGAATGTCGGGACGCTGGACCTTGACGGCAACGATCTCCCCGACGACGGTCACGGCGCGATGGACCTGGGCAATCGAGGCGCCGGCAAGCGGCTTCTCATCAAACTCAAGGAAAGCCTCACCCACCGTCTTCCCGATCTCACGGGCAAAGATCTCCTTGGCCAGACTCCCGGGGAAGGTCGGCACATTGTCCTGAAGTTTGGTAAGCTCCTCGTAATATGTGTCATCCACCAAATCGCGGCGAGAACTCAGGATCTGACCGAACTTGATGAAGGTGGGGCCTAGTTCCTCAAGGGCAAGGCGCAGTCGCTCTTGGGGAGGTTTGGAGAGAAGACCGGTCGCGTGGGTCTCAAGAACTGCTTTTTCCACCCCGATCAGCTGCTGCCAGGCCACCAACTTCAGGACATCGGCGAATCCATACTTGAACAGGATAGTGACGATCTCGTTGTAACGGGGCAATTGCGTGGCAAAGCCAACAGCAGAACGGATTTCAGTAATCACAGAGTGAGATCAAATCGTTCCACTTCTGGTATAGCAACATCATTCCCTTGACCTTCAACGAAGGGATTGAGTTTGAGTCCGGATCACTCCATCGTCACACCATCCCGACCTACAGAGGGACTAGTCAAACCAGTGATCCTTTCCATCAACAACGCAATTCGAGTCAAGATGACGGCACTTCTTGCAGTCGTGCTTGCTCTTGCTTGCCAGGCAGGCCGTGGAAGCGATGGCAATATCATGGACCCTGTCTTGGGTCGCCAACAGACATTCCCTCTGTCCGATCACATCGGCACCATGGATCCGAAACGTTCCTATGAACTCTCCTCACTGATCGAGTTGGGTCTGGCGAATAATCCACAAACTCGCTCCGCCTGGTTCAACGCCCTCGCCAGAAGTGCCCAGGTGGGCCAAGCAAAGTCACCCTACTACCCCAAGCTCTCGCTTCAGGCCTCAGGGGGGTACCAGAAAAGCTTTTACCAGATCAACGACGGCCCCATGGGACTCAGGCAGACAAGCTTAACACCGGAACTCGATTTTGAGTATCTTCTGCTCGATTTCGGACGCCGTGCCGCCGATGTCCGCCGTACGGTTGCTCTCTTGGATGCAGCCAATCTTGCCTTCAGCAGGAATATCCAGAACACGGTGTACGCAATCCAGCAGTCTTACTTTGCTCACGCCGCCGCCCTCTCCCAGCGGGATGCGGCCAAGGCCAATCTGGAACTCAGCAAGACCATCCTAGCCATGGTCGAGGCTCAGGTGGCCAATGGCCTTGGAACAAAGCCCGAGCTTGATGCCGCCAGAAAGACCTTTGCCCAAGCTGATTTCGATCTTTCCAGCGCCGAACGGAATGTCGAGGTCACCCTTGGGAACCTGCGTGTCGCCACGGGCCTGCAGGCCAATGCCCCGCTTAAGGTTGTTCCGGGAGAGGCTGGCGGTAATGACACAAATGCCGCGGCGGCCCATTACGAGGAACTCGGCTCGAAAGTCGACAAAATGATTGATCAAGCGATCATGAAGCGTCCCGATCTGGCAGCGCGCAGGGCCAATATCGCGGCAAGCAGGGCGGCGGTCGAGCGGGCCAAAGCGGACTTCATGCCGAAGCTATCTCTCCAGGGAGCCTACTCGAGTGAACCCTACGTCTATACGGCATCCCAGCCCTCTCAAACAGGGACCTACTATGGGAATGCCCAAGGTTACTCCGGTTTCGCCGTCCTGAGTTGGGATCTCTTCGATGGATTCCAGCGCGTGGAGAAGGTCAAGCAAAGCCAGGCCGAGGAGTCGCAGGCACGAGCCAATGCCGACTCAACCAAGCTGCAAACGACTCAGGAAGTCTGGATCGCCTACAACGATTTCCTCAAAGCAAAAAAGAAAGTTGCTTACGCCAGCTCTCAAGTAGTTTCGGCGCAAGAGAACTTCAATTCGGCTCAGGCGGCCTTTGCCAACCAGTTGCTAAATATCACCGACCTGATCTCAAACCAAAGCGCCCTTGCCGCGGCTCGTTTTGATGAGGCTGGAGCCAGGGCCGATTACCTGACCTGCCTCGCCTCACTATCCCTTGCTATGGGCCAGTTTTCCACGCCTGCTGGAACAAAGGTTAAGCCGGCCGCGCTCTGAAACCTAGCAAGACCTAAACGGCCCCCAAGATAAGGCACGAATTAATCCCACCAAAGCCAAACGAGTTGGAGAGGATCTTCTTGGGTTGAGCCTCCCGTCCGTTGTTGGGAATCACATCCAGCACACATTCCGGGTCAGGTGTATGATGATGAAGTGTCGGAGGCAGGAATCCCTCCGTCATCGCCAAACAGCAGATAACGGCTTCCAAGGCTCCCGTGGCTCCGAGCGGATGGGCCGTGTAGGCCTTTGTGCCACTGACTGGAATCGATGCAGCATTGCTGCCGAAGACAGTATTGATGCAATGGGCTTCGTTACTGTCGTTTACTTGGGTCGAGCTGCCATGGGCATTGATGTAGTCGATCTCTTCCGGATTCGTCGCGGCATCAGCCAAGGCATCCTGCATGGCCTTGATGGTCGGCTCTCCGTTCGGATGCGGTGAGGTCATGTGATAGGCGTCATTGTTATGCGAGAAGCCCAAGATCTCGGCGTAGATCCGGGCACCACGTGCCTTGGCGTGTTCATATTCCTCGACGACCAGGGAGGCAGCCCCCTCCCCCATGACAAACCCATCTCGATTCAGATCAAAAGGTCTGCAGGAAACGGAAGGATCCGCCTCGCTCATCGTCCTGATATTGGCAAATGCACCGTAGGTCAAGGGGCTCAGTGGCGCCTCGGAAGCCCCCGCGATCATCACATCGGCGATCCCGTCACGGATATAGCGCAGAGCTTCACCAAGGGCCACGGTGCCGCTGGCACAACTATTGGAATTCGTGGTGCCGACGCTCTGAAACCCGCATGTGATGGCGATATTGGAGTGTGCAGATCCACCGAAAACCTGGAGTGCCAGCAGCGGACTCACCGCCTTGAATCCACCCTTCACAAAGGCATCATGCTCTTTCTCGGCATTGCAGATACCACCAAGTGCCGTGCCGAAGCTAACCCCGCGACGAGGGTCGGGAGAATCAGGAGAATATGATAGCCCGCTATCCTCCAAGGCAAGAAGCGCACTGGAGACCGAAAACTGTGCATAGCGGTCCAAACGCCGAAGCATTTTCGCAGGAAAGTAGTTCAGGGGATCGAAATCATCGACCTGTCCTGCCGAGCGTGCATCCAAACCGCCCAGATCGAAACGGGTCAGCGGGGCGATGCCGCTTTTTTCAGCAAGGATACCTCGCCAGAAAGAGTCCTTCCCGATCCCGATGCAGCTGATAGGACCAATTCCCGTGATCACGGCGCGACGCGTGGATCGGGTCGGACTCATCTGGTCACCTCCAGAAGTTTTTTGAAGGTGGCGAGAGTCCGCGGAGCAACCCAGCCGATCATGAAGTCACCGATGATGGGATTCGCGATCGGAGCAAGAAAAGGCCAACGGAAGTGCAAGTCATGCTCGATGGTGACATGAATTCCTTCGTCGCACTGATCAAAGATCCAACGAACCTCCATCCCCTTGGTGAAGGTGGAGATATGCTTGAACCAGAGTTCGTTCTTTTGGCAATCACGGCGAAACTCGGATCTCCACTTGATCGGAATCGAGCCACGCATCGCCGCCATCTCGACAATACCATGATCGGGACCTCCCTCCTTCCATCGTACCCATCGATAATGCGGCATATAGGCCGGCCATCGGGTCAGATCGGAAGTCATGGAGAACACCCGCTCCATCGAGGCCTTGATCAGGATGGTGGACTCGGTATGCATCAAGGCTTTTGCCCCTGTTTCCTCCATGACCTGATGTAATGAAGCCTGGCAACACCACCCTCCTCATCCGTGATTGATTTGAGAACGAATTGCCGGTCTTTGGAGAGGAATTTTTGAAAACTGGCACCCCTCCCCTTTCCTGCCGTAGCTCCCAAAATCACGGGATGAATCCGGACGAAAACTTCCCGAGCGGCTTCCATGGAAATCATTGGATCAAATCCTGATGGGGAGATCACTCTCCCATCCACACTCATCGAAAAATCGAGTACCCGCTCCGTTGATCGCGACTCTTTCATGATACGATAGGGAGGTCAGGCCCGATCGCCGGCAGCCTCTTCATCAGCCTCAACCTGATGTTCGACCACCCCTACCTGGGCCTCCATCTCTCCGATCGAGACGCTTCCTCCATCAGCAGGCTTGTAAGTCATGTAGATAATTCCACCGATCAATCCCCATCCGACGCCCAAGGCAAATCCTGTGATCGAAATCAGCACCGCAAGATCCACCGGCGTTCCATAAAGGGAATTGAGCATCACGGAGAACAACCCCTCCCGGACTCCGATTCCGGCCAAACTGATCGGCAGGGAACTGATTGTGTTCACGATGGGGATGACCGAGGTCATGGCGGCGGCACCAGGATTTCCCACAAAGGCATAGGCAGCGAAGATGGCCGTCCCAAAAATGAAGGCATTCAATGGCATCGAGATCAGAACGGCGAGCACCACGGCCTTCCAGTCCCGTGCATAGATGGAAAAGGCCCCCGCGACATCAAGGATCGCCGCATGGCCCGGCATTTTGGCGGGAAGTTTTTTTGCAAGATGAAACCGGTCGATGATGAGACCCATGGCGATCAGACCGATGAAGGCGCAAAAGATGATGGTCACGGTTAGTAGGAAGGCACGGATCATCGGCAGGGACATCAGTGGTTTGTAGAACCAAGCAAAGACTCCGGCCGAGACGATGATCAATGCGAACATCCCTGCAATTCGGTCAACGATGATACTCAAAAACACGGCGCTTTTGAACTTGGGAGCCTCGCGCATTGCAAAGAAGACCTTGATCAGGTCGCCTCCCACACCACCTGGGAGACAGAGATTGAAAAACATTCCGATCATGACGAGTTTCCAAACGCGAAACCACCCCAGGGAGATTCCCTGTACCTTCATGAGAAGTTGCCAGCGAAAAGCGCCGCAAACGAGCACAAGGCCAAAACAGAGGAATCCGGGAATCAGCCAGAGGAGATTTGCCGTATGCAGTGCCTGGACCATTTGGTGACGGCGCACCGGATCGTGAAAGAGCAACCAGAGGAGCAGGATCGTCACACCTGCTTGCAAAAGCGTCATGATGATTTTTTTAAGATTCATTTGCGAAGAGTGTTTTCCATTTTGTAACAGCGGCCTGAATGGCTTCAGGAGTAGCCCTGGAAGAGAGTTCCAAGACGTAAGGGAGTGATGATGGCAGAAGTGGAACAAGCTGGTCGAAGGGAATCGATCCCTCGAAAGGGATAAGATGATCCTCATCAGGCCAACGGGCATCCTGGAGATGAGCGCCAACTGCGAAGGGTGCGATCTCCCTTAGCCACTGGGCATGATCCAGCAGACCGAGACTCTCCCTCATCTGGGCATGTCCAAAGTCATGCCAATACCGGAGGTGGATAGTATCGAATCGGCGAAGTAACGCCAGCAACTCCCTCTCCGTCGGCACAGCCTCAAAGTCACTCCGGTTCTCCACGACCAGGGTAAGCCCGAGGGTGGAGGCAAGCTCCACAAGTGGCTCTAGTAAACGGGTTACCCTCTCCAGAACGGCAGGGCCCTGAGCCTCCCTTTTCCGGACGGCAACAAGCTTGGCCCGGTTATAGTCGCGGTCTGCAACACCCTTGACCTTTAGGGTATCCAGCAGTGAATCGGTCATTCCACGTATGGATGTAATGCGTCCAAGGTGGAGCACCACAAAACGTGCCCCGAACTCCACAGCCGTCTCCATGGTCTGACGGGTGAGCCTCACGGCACGCTCCTTCTCACTGGATCGCTGAGAGGTGAACTCATAACAATCCGGGTTATCGGTAAGCACCTCGAGAGGCATCGGACAGAAATTATGAACACTCGAAACCTTGAAACCTCCGTGGGCAAGGCTTCCCGGATTCCATGAAGTTGGGAGATGGAAAGGCCGTGGCCCAACTCGATATTCTCAAAACCAAGCTCCAGAATCTCCCTGACAATCGAGGCGCCGTCATGATGACGGGCGGCATTCCAGTTGGTTGAGAAGGCGAGCATGGCTGAAGATACTACCGCACCCGTTAATGGATACAGTTTAGAACTTCATCGGCGACCCGGAGCCCGCTTGCAAGCGCAGACTCAATGCTTGCATGGGCAACCTGATCGCCAGCAAGCCAGAGATTGGGGGCGGGACGACGTTCCGGTAGCAAGCGCTGGAATCCCGGTCGCTGGGAAGGAAGTGCCCTCCGGACCCTCACCTCCCGTAAAAACTCCCATCCCGCAAAATCAGGAAACAAACGCGTGATCTCATCCTGCACCCTTTTGGAGAGGTCCCCTTCGGGCGGGTTAAGAACGGTTGCTGAAAGAAGCCTTTTTCCCGCAGGGGCATATTCGGGTGCCGAGTTGGTTAGATCCGTAAAGTGCCTGACAAGGGAGGTTTCTCCTTCAGGCAACACCAGAAGCCCTCCCTCATAGAGGGGAGATTTGCCTGTGAAATAAAAAGTGGAGACATCACACCAGTCACGTTGCTCCTGCAGACCGAGCAGTCGGCAGGAGGTGCTTTCGTCAGTGGCAAGAATCATGTGCTCAGCCTCGATCCTTTCCCCGCTGGAGAGCACTGCCCCGGTGATAAAACCAAAGCCCCCGCTCCCGCGAAGAATCGTCTGCACTTGAGCGCCGTAGCGTTGACGGGAAGCAGGGAGACGGGAAGCGAGTTGACGGGGAATCTCTCCCATTCCATTGGCCGGAAGCAGGGCCCTTCCGAGGGCAAACTTCTTCAGGTCATAGCGGAAGATGGAAGCATCCGTTCCCAATTCGTTATCCAGAAAGACACCGGCAAAAAATGGCCTGAGGAATTTCTCCAGAATGTCACCCCCCAGACCCCATCGACGGATTTCCTCAAGCGCTGTTATTCCCGCCTCGTTACCGAGCAGGGATTCATCCGAGCGAAGGCATTGAAGGACTGCACGGAAGCCGAGAGCAAACTTCCCCCGCAGAGAAAACGAGCGGATAAAGGGAGCCGAAAACAACCAGTAAGGATGATGGAGTGGATTTAGAAATCTTTCCCACCCATCCTCGCCAACCATGAGGGCACCGCTCTGAAAAAACCGGGGTTTCAATGCCTCGAGGTCGAGAATGCGGCTGGCCGTTGGATAGGAATCGAGCAGCACCTGAAATCCCCTGTCGAGACGGAATCCCTCCGGGGTGATCTCCGTGGCAACACGACCTCCCGGTTGATCTGCGGCCTCCAACAGGAGCCAATCAAGACCAGCTTCCTGCAAGCGAGTCGCACAGGCCAACCCGGCCAGACCAGCACCGACAATAAGTACCATGGGGGAAGCGGTTAGTCTGAAAAGTCAGAAAACGACCGCCGCCTAAACCGGCATAGGGTCGAGATGCCAGATCTCGCGGGCATACTCCGCAATCGTGCGATCACTGGAGAATTTGCCCATACGAGCGGTGTTGAGAATCGCCATCTCTGCCCAACGGGACTTGTCTAGGAAAGCTTTGTTCACTCTCTCCTGTGCATCGCTGTAGGAACGGAAATCCGGAAGGCAGAGGAAGGGATCGCTGTAGATCAGATTGTCACGTAGCATCGTAAAGACACCGTGCGGTTCGTCAGGCGTGAAGTAGTTCGACCCGACCCAATCCACCACGGACTTGAGTTCCTCATCGGCGGCCAGGAAGTCCTGGGGATTGTAACCCTTTTTCCAAAGTGCCTCGACCTCCTCGACGGTCATGCCGCAAATAAAGATGTTCTCGTCGCCAACCTCCTCCTTGATCTCGACATTGGCTCCATCGAGAGTGCCGATCGTGAGTGCCCCGTTCAGAGCAAGCTTCATGTTTCCGGTTCCGGAGGCCTCCTTGCCGGCGGTCGAGATCTGCTCGGAGAGGTCGGCTGCCGGAACAATACGCTGTGCGAGCGAAACGCGGTAATTAGGCAGGAAAACGACCTTCAACTTGCCGTTGATACGGGGATCCGCATTGATCTTGGCACCGACGGAGTTGATGGCCTTGATGATGTTCTTGGCCAGATCATAACCGGGAGCCGCCTTGGCGCCAAAAATGAAGACGCGGGGTGCAATGTCCAGCTTGGGATCCTGCAACAGGCGCCGGTAGAGAGCCAGGATATGAAGCAGATTCAGGTGCTGGCGCTTGTACTCATGAAGTCTCTTGATCTGCACGTCGAAGAGGGCCGAAGGATCCACATCAACACCGCAATCCCGCTTGATAATACGGGCGAGATCGACCTTGTTGGCGTGCTTCACCTCCATGAACTGTTGCTGGAACTCGGGATCCTTGGCGTAGGCCTCAAGTCCGCGGAGTTGTGTGAGATCGCGCTCCCAACCGCGGCCGATCTTCGAGGTGATCAGGGAACTGAGGCGGGGATTGCAGGCGAGCAGCCAGCGGCGCGGGGTGATGCCGTTGGTTTTGTTGTTGAACTTGCCGGGGTAGAGGGCGTCGAACTCCGGAAAGAGATCGCTCTTGAGCAATTGCGTGTGGAGCGCGGCCACGCCATTCACGGAATAACTGCCAACAACGGAGAGGTTGGCCATGCGAACCATCCGGGAATGCCCCTCCTCGATCAGGGAGAGCTTGCGAACCATGTCGAGATCCCCGGGCCATCTCTCCTCCACTTCCAAGAGGAAGATCTTGTTGATCTCAAAAATGATCTGCAAATGCCTCGGCAGGACCTTCTCGAACAGCCCGACACTCCATTTTTCAAGGGCTTCGGGGAGCAGCGTGTGGTTCGTGTAGGCGAAGGTATGGGTGACAATATCCCAGGCGTTTTTCCAAGGAAGACCATAAACGTCATGAAGGAGGCGCTGGAGTTCCACCACGGCGATGGCCGGATGGGTATCGTTGAGTTGGATGGCAACCTTCTGGGGAAAATCGTTCCAATCCATGTTGCTCCTGCGGAATCGTCGGATGATATCCTTCAGCGAGCAGGCGACAAAGAAGTACTGCTGAATGAGGCGAAGTTCCTTGCCGCTTTCAGTCTTGTCGTTGGGATACAGGACCTTGGAGACCATCTCACTGTAGTTTTTATCCCTGACCGCCTCGTCGTAACCGCCGCGATTGAAGGCCTCGAAGTCAAAATCCTCGTGAGCCTTCGATGACCAAAGACGGAGGAAATTCACAGTGTTCGTTCCGTATCCAGGAACTGGAATATCGTAGGGGATGCCCATCAGCTTCTTGGTGCCTGTCCATTTCGGGACATAGTTGCCAAGGTCATCGAAGACATTCTCGACCTGACCATAGAGATCAATCTCGGTGGTGTGCTCGGGACGGACAATCTCCCATGGAGTCCCGAACTTCATCCAATCGTCCGGAAGCTCGACCTGATAACCGTTTCGGAACTCCTGCTTGAACAGCCCGTACTGGTAGTTGATTCCATAACCGATGGCAGGCAGGTCCAGGGTGGCGAGCGAATCGAGGAAACAGGCGGCAAGACGGCCTAGTCCTCCGTTCCCGAGTCCCATGTCGTACTCCTCGTGACGCAGTTCCTCGATATCAAGCCCCAGCTCCTTGATGGCCAGCTCCATGTTCTGGTAAACGCCGGCGCTGTAAAAGCTGTTGATGTAAAGACGCCCCATGAGAAACTCCAGGGAGAGATAGTACAAGCGCCTGGTGTTTTCACCCCGGTGCTTGGTCTGGGTCGCCATGAGGCGTTCGATAACGACACATTGGACGGCCTTCGAAGTGGCCAGCCACCAGTCGTGCTTGGACGCGGTGCTGGGATCCCTGGCAAGGCTGTAGCGAAGCTGATTTTCGATCAGGTTTTTGAGACCTGACACCGAGGTGTCGAGACTGGAATGAAAGGCGGTTGGTTTCGTCATGGAAATAAAAGATGGATCTCGTTGGCTCGTCCTGGACGGGTTGTGGTTTTTAGCGAAGGCCAGTTGTGGCAATCACAAGGAATCCCGTCAATCTACTAGCAATTAGCAAATGCCGTTCCAAGTCTCGGAGCTTGGATTGTCATCTTTCGAGATGCTATTATGCTTTCGGAATGAAGTACCGCACATTCGACAAGGACCCTGATCTCAAGATCAGTGAAATCGGCTTTGGTCTCTGGACCGTCTCAACGGGGTGGTGGGGAAACTTTACCGACAATGAAGCGGTTCTCCTCATGCGACAGGCTGCGGATCTAGGCATTACGCTCTTTGATGCCGCCGACACCTATGGCAACGGACGGAGCGAGGAACTCATCGCCAAGGCCTTCACTCCCGCTGATCGCTCCCGGATCGTGATCGCCACGAAGGTCGGTTACGATTTCGTAAACCATGGTGACGGCCGGCGTGGTCAGAAGGAGATTCCCCAGAATTTCAGTCCCGCGGGTATTCGGAGCGCTGTGGAATCAGCCCTCAAGCGACTCGGAACCGATCACATCGATATCCTGCAACTCCACAATATCCGCGAGGCCCAGGTCAACGATGACGCCTTGTGGGAGGTAATGAACGATCTCCGTAGCGAGGGAAAATTCCGTCATGGCGGAATCGCACTGGGACCCGCCATCGGCTGGATCGGCGAGGGTGCCTCCACCATTGCCCGCCGCAAGCCTGCTGTTGTGCAGCATATCTACAATCTGCTTGAACAACACCCGGGATCCGATCTTCACAAGATTGCCGAGGCGACGGATGCCCCGACCAGATTTCTGATCCGCGTCCCCCACTCTTCAGGCATGCTCGAAGGCAAATACACGGCCGACACCGTCTTCCCTCCCAACGATCACCGCAACCATCGCCCGAAAAGCTGGCTAATCAATGGTGTGAAAAAGATCGAGCAACTCCGCTTCTTGGAACGTCCCGACCGGACCATGGGACAGGCCGCTATGCAATGGCTGCTCAAGGATCCGCGGACCCTCTCCGTGCTACCGAATATCTACAATGCCGAGCAGATTGCAGAATTTGCCGCTACATCTGATTCACCTTCACTCACTGACGATGAGATGGGACGCATCAGCCGACTGGTAGCCTCCCATTTCGGACTGGAACCCGAAGAACACAAATTCAAGGGCGAGATGGAATTTCCCGTCGAACTCGCCTCACTGATTGCGTAAGAGACAATACTTGGAAACACCCTGCATCTGATGACCGACTCCCCTAAAACCTATCAAGGGGAACCGCATTCGGTCTGCCAAACTACGCCCATCGGCCTTCAAGATCGCGAAACGAAAGTTCTACTCTTCGATTTTGATGGCACGATTGCGGACACCAGAAAGATTGCACATGGTATTCTCAACGACATGTCCAAGGAGTTCGGTTTCCGTGAACTACCGGAAGAGCACCTTGAAAACGCCAGAGACATGGGGACCAAGGAATTCATCCGACATCTGGGAATCAGCACTTGGCGGGTGCCCTCGATTGCCCGCAGAGGCTTGGAACTCCTTCACAAAAGAATGGACCAGGTGAATCCGATCGAGGGAATGCCGGATGTCCTTGCGGCCCTTCATGGCAGGGGTCATCGGATTGGCATCCTGACTTCCAATTCGGAGGCAAATGTCAGTGCGTTTTTAAAGCGCCACGATCTCCCCTACTTTTATTTCATACGGACTTCCTCCAAATTATTCGGCAAGGCGCGGGAAATGAGGCGACTCAGCCGTGCCGAGGGGGTCGCTCCGGGTGAAGTCCTCTATGTCGGCGACGAGACTCGGGACATTGAGGCGGCTAAAGAAAGTGGTCTGCGCATGGCCGCCGTGACCTGGGGTTACAACTCCGCCGGCGCACTGGCAGCACTCAATCCCGAGCATCTCCTGAACTCGCCATCCGAACTTCTTGGAATAAAGTCACCTCTCTCTTCGTTGTGAAAACCTCCTCCCCTTCCCGCATCCGTCTCGATCAGCATCTCGTTGATGCCGGTCATTTCGATTCTCGGGAGAAGGCGCAGCGTGCCATCCTGGCAGGACAAATCACCGTGGGGGGACAGATCGCGGACAAACCGGGAACGAAAGTGAGTCCGGAAAGCGAGATCCTCATCACGGGCCGCGATCGCTATGTCGGTCGGGGAGGACACAAACTCGAGGGGGCGCTCACAGGATTCGGCATTGATCCGACAGGCTTCTCCTGCCTGGACCTTGGCTCCTCGACGGGAGGGTTTACTGACTGCCTTCTGCAGCACTGGGCAGCCCATGTCACGGCGGTCGATGTCGGCAGGGGTCAGCTTGCC
>Ga0007804_1000297_pt1 | contig 19186 bp, 16 predicted proteins | sample CryBogCBE25Aug07_FD_60367 | JGI IMG/M metagenome (GOLD analysis project Ga0007804, IMG submission 60367) | Freshwater microbial communities from Crystal Bog, Wisconsin, USA - CBE25Aug07 | ecosystem: Environmental > Aquatic > Freshwater > Lake | place: Crystal Bog, Wisconsin, USA | collected... | reverse complement strand
CCCGTGAACCTCTCATGAACGGACGATGGGATTCCATCGCTGATCTCGTCGACGGACTTCAGGATGTGAAGGCTCGCGTGGCAGAGATTCCTTATCTCTCGGCCAAGTAGCACTCAGATGAACGGCGGCGTTTTCCTTCCACAGGTGAAGGACGCCTCCCTCAAGGACAAGTCCGGGGATGGATCGGAGATCCCCTTCCTGAGCCGGCGTAATGCCTTGGAATGCCTCCTCGGGGCCTTCGGCGTCTTCACGCTCTGCATGATCGGTCAGGAGTTCTACAAGGTGGCGGGCACGCTGGCTGCTCCACTCTGGCCTTCCAGTGGACTGGCTCTTGGGATCCTGCTTCTGCGCGGATGGAGGCTCTTCCCAGCCATTACCTTGGGAACGATCGCGGCGACCCAGACCTTCGGTGACAATCCAATATTCTCCATTGCGGGATCTCTGGCCAACACCCTCGAATCGCTCATCGGTTGGTTCCTGATGATCCGCGTGTTCGGTTTTTCAAACTCGATGACCCACATTCGTGACATCATGGTGCTGATTTTGGGCGGCGCACCGTGGGGAACGATCGTCAGTGCTGTGATCTGCACCCTGGGTCTGGTGGAGATCGGCGCTGTGAAACCCGATTGCATCCCCCTCTCCAGCCTGCTTTTTTGGACCGGCAATGTTTTGGGTATCATGGTCTTCACGCCACTGACACTACGTCTTGCAGAGCGCTGGACCAATCGATCCTCCCTGCAACTTCCTATCTCGGGACTTCTCTGGTTTCTTATTTTGACAGGAATTGTGCTGGTCGGTTTTTGCAATCGCTTCACAGCTCATAGCATCTTTTATCCACTCGCTTATCTTTCGTTCCCTTTGCTTGTCTGGCTTTCAGTGACGCTTCGCAAGGATGTCATCTTTGCGGTGGCTCTCGTTACGACATTGGCCACAGGTTTTACCGCCTTCGGGCTGGGTCCCCTGATACGCTATGATGCGATGGCGACCTACGCCGAGATGACGGTCTTCATCATCATCTATTCGCTTTCCTGCCTGATCCTCATGGCCGCGATGGAGGAGGGCGCCATGAACTCGGAGAATGCACTCAGTCATAGGCTGGATTCCCTGCGTAAGGAGGCGGAGCTGAAAAGTATCCGCACCAGTCTTAATCCTCATTTTCTCTTCAATAGCCTCAATGCCATCAAATCCCTCACCGCAGATAATCCATCGAAAGCCCAAGAGGCCATCATTGCCCTGTCAGCTATTCTTCGATCCTCTATCCGGATCACAAAGTCGGAACGCGTCTCTCTTCGCGAGGAACTTGCCATCATCACTTCCTATCTGAATCTTCAGAAGATCCGGCACGAGGATCGCCTCTCCTGGGAATTTCGGATCACTCCTGGGACCGAAATCCAAGAGATTCCCCCAATGCTCCTTCATCAACTCGTGGAAAATGCAGTCAAGCATGGCATGGAACTCCAAAGCAAACCTTCCACGATCCTTCTGGAAACCTCCATCATCGATCAAAAGCTCCTTCTCCGAGTCACCAATGACGGAAAATTGAGTGAGATTGAGAGCATGGGACTCGGCTTCCATTCCATCAAACGCGAAATTGAAACCCTCTACGGAAACGATGCCTCCTTTTTCATTGTAGAAACGGAAAATGATAGAGTGGTCGCCCAGATCTCTCTTCCCTGCAACTCAACAGCTTGATCAACTCACGAGAAAATGCCCAAGCTACTCAAAGAAGAGCCTTCGCCTCTTACAGATATTCTCATTATCGAGGATGAGCGTCCTGCCCGATCCGAATTGAAACGGATGCTCGTGAAACTGGGCGCCTCTAAGATTCGGGAGGCGGCCAATATCACGGAGGCGATGGCTCAGATTCACTCGCAATGCCCGGATCTGCTCTTACTTGATATCCAGATGCCGGGCGGAAGCGGCTTTGACCTACTGAGTTCGCTTGGAGTAGATCATCCTCCAGTCATCTTCACCACCGCCTACGAACAGTTCGCCGCAAGAGCCTTTGACAAGGAAGCTGTCGACTACCTCCTCAAACCCTTCGATGAGAGACGTCTTGCCAGGGCCCTGTCCCGTCTTCCTCTTCCAGAGAGACAATCACCCCCACTCACAAAGGGTGACTCTATCCTTCTCAAGGTGGACGGAGAGTGCCTCCTCCTACCCGTCGAGACCATCGACCTTATGGTAACCACAGGGAATACAACAGAGGTCTTTTGGGGAAGCAGGTCAGGGAAGGTCAATAAACCAATGAAGTACCTCGTGAAGAAACTCGATTCGACGATGTTTTTCCGAGTAACCAGGGATCAGTTGATCAACCTGCGAAACCTCATTTCTCTCAAGACGAATGCTGCGGGACTGATAGAGGCAAAATTTCCCCACAAGCGTGAGGTCACATTTTCAAGGCGTCAGAGCCTCCTCTTCAGAAAGAGCCACAAGATCTAAGGATCAGTTGGAAGAATACCTCAGAATGCTGCCATCACGACTCAGCGCGTAAGAAGGTGTCTCTACTTTCCGCTGACCTCTGTTTATGTCCCGCAGAACGTCTGGTAGGGTTCTCTTCCTGGCGGCAGGGCCTCGCGGTAGGATTCATTTGCAGAGGTTTCCTCGAATGGTTTTGCCAGCACCTCAAGCAGTCGGTGAAGGGGGGTTAGATCACCGGATTGGGCAGCTGCCAATGCCTCCTCAACGCGGTGATTCCGAGGGATGATCACGGGATTAGCACGTCGCATGATATCGACGACTTCCGTCTTGCTCAGTTGCTGACGCTTTAGGCGAGCCATCCATCGGTCATGCCATACATGAAATGCTTCGCCTCTCTGGGAAAAGGCACCATCGAATCGCCCCGTCTCAAAGGACTTGGTGAGTGCTGAGAACGTTGAGGTAAAGTCTGCTCCTGCACCTTGCATCCAATCCAGGAGCCCCTTGGTTAGTTCCGAATCCCCCTCCTCTTCCGTGATCAGGCCGAGCTTTGAACGCAATCCGGCCTCATAATGCATATGGAATAGCTTCGGATACTTGCCCAAAGCTTCCTCGGCGGCAGAGACGGCTTTTTCCTGGTCAGGATCGATCAGGGGAAGCAATGCCTCAGCCAATCGTGCCAGATTCCAATGCGCGATATCGGGCTGATTGCCATATGCATATCGGCCGTTTCGATCGATTGAACTGAAAACGGTCGACGGATGGTAGGTATCAAGGAAGGCGCAGGGACCGTAGTCGATGGTTTCCCCGCTCAAGGCCATGTTGTCGGTATTCATCACGCCATGGACAAACCCAACGCACATCCACCGGGCTATCAGCTCGGCCTGTCGTTCGATCACTCCTCCGATGAGCGCCAACGCCTTGTTTTCGGCTCCGAGAAGTTCCGGATAGTGCCGCTGAAGCGTGTACTCGGTGAGCGCCTCGAGAGCGGCGCGATCGCCCAGGGCGCTGGCATACTCGAATGTCCCGACGCGGATGTGACTGGCTGCCACGCGAGTTAGGATGGCTCCCTGCAGAAGCTCTTCTCGGATGACCTGCTCTCCCGTTGCCACCACCGCCAGGCTACGTGTCGTCGGGATACCGAGAGCATGCATCGCCTCGCTGATTACGTATTCACGAAGCATCGGACCTAGGGCGGCCCGCCCATCGCCACGACGGGAATACGGGGTCGGACCCGATCCCTTGAGCTGGATGTCGAAGCGCAGGCCCTGTGGTGTGAGGTACTCCGCGAGCAGGACAGCCCGTCCATCACCAAGATTGGTGAAATGACCGAACTGATGACCTGCATACGCTTGGGCGATCGGATCGGCTCCTTCCGGAAGACGATTCCCCGCAAAAATCTCCCCACCCCCTTCCCTCAGGGCATCTGTATCCAGAGCGAGATCCGATGCCAGCTTTTCATTGAGGATGACCAGATTCGGATCGGCCACCGGAATGGGAATGACACGGCTATAGAGCGACTGTGGCAACCGGGTGTAGGAATTATCAAACCTCCAGCGATCCTTGGCGTCTTTATGATCAGTGTTTGAAATCTTCAAGATGGTTTCTTTCCTTAGTATTGCACTCAATTTTCCTAGAAGCGACCGCATACCAGTGCCACCACTCCGAGGACGGCAAGCAGGGAACCGATGATGGCACGGGGAGTGGGGCGTGTTTTCTCGAAAACGAATGAGAGCATCATGACCGCGAGTGGTGTGGTGGAGACAATGGAGAGTACGATCGCGCTCGGTGAGTCACGTAAGCCCCATTGGTAAAGCGCCACGCCGAACACTGGTCCTGCCATGGCATTCCCAATGATCCATGGCATTGCATCTCTCCATGGAAACCCTTGGCGATCGGCACTCGGATTGCGCCAGCGACGCACCAGACTCGTGACACTCGCCAGTAGGGCCACGCAGACGATGCCGCCCAGCAGTCGCTGATAAGCCGAGGAAGGACCATCCAACTGAAGCCCAATCTTGTGGTCGAGCAGGAACCCCTGCCGGCTCACGACGGCACCCCACGCCTGACCGATGGCCCCGATGATGGCAAAGACCACTCCAGCCCTACGATGCCCCTTCGGTATCGCACTCTCTCGCTCAGGAGCAATGGCGAGCACCACACCCGCCAGGATGACCGCCGCGCTCACCATTTGAGTCGGAGTGATGCGAGTGCCAAGCCAGAGCCATTCCGTCATGGCACCGATGGGGACAGCCAGACACTGAACGATCAGTACCGTCAGACCAGCCCCTAGCCTCGGAAGCGCCTCGAACAACGCAATATCGCCCATTCCAAAGCCAAGGACACCACTAAGGATAAAGAGCGGAAGACCGGTTCCCCTCACTCCTTGCCCGAAGTAATGCGCCCAGAGTCCCAGGATGACAAGCGCCACCAATTGGCGAGCGAGATTGGCCGACTGCGATCCCAGCATTCCCGCCGATCGGCGAGCAAGAATCGCCGAAGCGGCGAAACAGAACGTGGTTAGGAGGGCAGCGAACATGGAAGGGAAGGATTAATTCACCTCACCCATGAACCGAAGATTTTAATTTGAAACTCAGGAAAGCAGGAGGTGTTGCCCGAGAGTCCCCATAACTGAGATGCTAAGGTCATAGCAGTTTTACGTCGAAGGACCCTGAGAATCTCGAACTCTTACTCATAAATGTTCATCAGAAAGGATTCCTAGATCTGGAATTGCTCTATCAGCACAAACAGAAGGTAGAGGTGGAGAGAGTTGAGGAGGAGATAACTGACAGGATCGAGAATTCGTTGGAGCAAGGGACTCCGATGTTCCAACGAGTATTCGAGGAGTATCATTCCTCGTAGAAGTTGATTCTACCTGCCTCTACAGACCAAAGAAAAACCCATCCCCGATGAAGGAGATGAGTTTTTGGTGTCAGTCTGAGAATTTTTTAAGCGGTTTTCTTACTGCGGAGAACTACACCATCGATATGTGACATATGCCTCTAGCAAAGCAGCTAAAAGGATGAATGGAATCAGCAGCAAGAAGAGTTTCAGGTTGGCAACAAATTCACGCTTTAAAATATTCCATCGACCTCCCGGACCTCCAGTAAGGCTTTTCAGACCACTGCTCATTGAGATGGAGCATGCATAAATGGTTACCGACATCTCAACCAACGCATGCGGTAGGAAGAATTTGCAACAAAGCCATGGTGAACCAATGCTCCAAAATGAAATCCCCAAGCTGAGTCCAATCGCCGTGATTCTAATCCAAGAAAATAGAAAAATTATTGTTCCAACACCTAATATCTGCAGGGTAGCTGCAGCGTTGTATGTGAAAATATGCAAAAAAGCATGATGCTGCATCGAAAGAGTGGGAGGGACCGGTACGAAAGCCTCAGTTCTAAAATTAATAGGGTTGTCGAACAACCCATTCAGTTCTGGCGCAAAGTGGTAACCCGCTATGAAACTAACTGTAAAAGTAACCAGCACAACCATTGTGCAACGCAGGGGCAAAGGTCTGTAGAAACTGAGCAGGTTCATAAAAAACACAATCTTTTAGATTATGCAGTGTACTTTCACCTATAAGTGGTTGTTGCTGGCGTTGTCCAACGCCAATACTTATCCCCAGATAATTGATTCCTTTGCGAACTACCAAAAGAATCTACCCCACCATTCCTCTAAAACCTCTTCAGAGAGAACAACCTCTACGGAATATCGAGGAATCGGGCGGGCGGGATTAGTAGCCGAAAAATATAGTTAAGGCTCGCCAACTTGCATGGAGAGCTAGGCGGACAAGCGAAGCTGAAGATATTCTTTCCTTTGGGCGACGTTAATTTGCGGCCAGAGTTAGGCGGTCAAGTGACGCTGTAGTAGAGCTACTGCGAGCGCAGACCAACGACGCTGTGGCCCAAAGGACCAAGCCCTTAATCGATTGCCCCGACGGCTTCGCTGAGTTCGCCGCGGACATACTCGCGGTTGAGCATCGCTATCACGCTGGCAGGGACATTCGCGGGGCAAACGGCCTCGCAGGCGTAGTAGTTGGAGCAATTGCCGAATCCTTCCTCCTGCATGGTGCGAACCATATTGCGGGCGCGGCTCTTACGCTCGGCCTGACCCTGGGGAAGGAGTCCAAGATGGGTAACCTTGGCACCAACAAAGAGCATGGGAGAGCTGTTCGGGCAAGCGGCGGCGCAGGCTCCGCAACCAATGCAGGCGGCGGCATCCATGGCGGCGTCAGCCACAGGCTTGGGAATCAGGGTTGTCGAGGCGTCAGGTGCACCGCCGGTGTGCTCGCTGATGAAGCCGCCGGAACGAATGATCCGGTCGTAGGCGCTGCGGTTGACCACGAGATCCTTCACGATCGGGAAGGCGCCGACACGGAAGGGCTCAACCGTGATGGTCTGGCCATTCTCGAACTTCCGCATGTAGACCTGACAGGCAGCTCCGCGACCTGGGCCCTGGGGAACACCGTTGATCACCATGTGACAGGTCCCGCAGATGCCCTCGCGGCAATCGCTGGCAAAGGAGACCGGCTCTTTACCCTCCCTGGTGAGGCGATTGTTCACGATATCGAGCATCTCGAGGAAGGAGCACTCGGAGGGGATTTCCGTGGCGTGAATCTCGATAAACTCACCCTGATCCGCGGCGGACTTCTGCTTCCAGAGTCTGAGATGAAAATTCATGGTGCTCATGATCGTAAGTCTTGTAGGGGTATCGGCGATTACTTGTAGCTGCGGGTAGCGAGATGGACGGCCTCGTAGTGAAGCGGCTCCCTGACAAGCTCCGGCTGGCTCCCCACACCTTGGAACATCCAAGCGTAGACCTCGGCGAATTTGTCGTCATGGCGAAGCGCTTCGCCTTCCGGTGTCTGATGCTCGACACGGAAGTGACCGCCGCATGATTCCTCGCGAGTGAGGGCATCAATGCACATGAGCTCACCGAACTCGAGGAAGTCGGCCACGCGAGCGGCGCGCTCCAGGGATTGATTCAGCTCGGTTCCGGTACCGGGGATGGCGACTTCTTTCCAGAAGCGCTCGCGCAGGGCGCGGACATCGGCGATCGCCTTCTTGAGTCCCGCCTCGCTGCGGGCCATGCCGCACTCATCCCAGATGATGAGTCCCAGCTGGCGATGAAATTCATCGACAGGAACGTTCCCCTTCACAGCCAGGAGCTTCTCCACACGGGCACGGACCTCTTCTTCGGTCTTCTTGAACTCGGGCATGTCGGTGGAGACCTTCTTCCCGAACTGGGTGGAGAGATATTCGCCGAGGGTATTCGGGATCACGAAATAACCATCTGAGAGTCCCTGCATCAGGGCCGAGGCTCCGAGGCGATTGGCACCATGATCTGAGAAGTTCGCCTCACCGAGCACATGGAGTCCCGGAATGGTGCTCATGAGATTATAGTCCACCCAGAGTCCACCCATGGTGTAGTGAACCGCGGGATAAATGCGCATCGGACGCTCGTAGGCGCTCTCGCCGGTGATGTTCTGATACATCTCGAAGAGATTGCCGTAGCGCTCGCGAATGGTCTTCTCACCCAGACGGGCGATGGCAGCGGAGAAGTCGAGGTAGACACCGAGTCCACCGGGGCCGACACCACGTCCCTCGTCGCAGACTTCCTTTGCGCTGCGGGAAGCGATGTCGCGGGGTGCCAGGTTGCCATAACTCGGGTACTTCCGCTCGAGGTAGTAATCACGCTCTTCCTCGGGAATCTCCTGGGGAAGGCGGGTGTCACCTTTCTTCTTCGGAACCCAGACGCGTCCGTCATTACGGAGCGACTCGGACATGAGGGTGAGCTTAGACTGGTATTCGCCGGCGACCGGAATACAGGTGGGATGAATCTGGGTGTAGCAGGGATTCGCGAAAGCAGCTCCACGCTTGTAGGCACGCCAGGTGGCGGTGACGTTGGAACCGCGGGCGTTGGTCGAGAGATAGTAGACGTTGCTGTAGCCTCCGGTGCAGAGAAGGACGGTATCGGCCGCATGGGTGGTGATCTCGCCAGTGACTAGATCACGAACGACGATTCCCTTGGCATGGCCGTCGACAAGCACGAGATCGAGCATCTCGGTGTTTTCATGCATCTTCACACGGCCGAGGCCGATCTGCGCGCTGAGTGCGGAGTAGGCTCCTAGAAGAAGTTGCTGGCCGGTCTGCCCCTTCGCATAGAAGGTACGGGAAACTTGGGCACCACCAAAGGAGCGGTTCGTGAGTTCCCCACCGTACTCACGGGCGAAGGGAACTCCTTGGGAGACGCACTCGTCGATGATGTTGCCGCTGACTTCGGCTAGGCGGTAGACATTGGCCTCGCGGGCACGGAAGTCGCCACCCTTGATCGTGTCGTAGAAGAGGCGCCAGACGCTGTCTCCGTCGTTTTGGTAATTCTTGGCGGCATTGATACCTCCCTGCGCGGCAATGGAGTGGGCGCGACGAGCGCTATCATGGAAGCAGAAGGTCTCCACCTGATAACCAAGCTCGGCAAGCGTGGCGGATGCGGAGGAACCGGCGAGTCCGGTGCCGACAACGATGACCTTGAACTTACGCTTGTTTGCGGGGCTGATCAGCTTCGCGTTGTTCTTGAACGAGGTCCATTTCTTCTCGATCGGACCTTCGGGTATTTTGGCATCAAGAATCATGGTCGGTGTATGAAGGTTTCTTACTAGTTTCGATTAGTGGCAGAAGGGGCAGGCCGGGAGACTTGAAGGAGCCTTCACCAAACCGAGAAGAACGGCCGTCGGAATGGAGGCAAAGCCAAGGAAAATAATCCAGGCGACGATCAGACCACCCTTTTCAAAAACAGGACGCATCTTCTCGGTCGTGATGCCGAGGGTCTGGAAAAGGCTGGCGATCCCATGGCTCATATGCATGCCGAGGAGCCCAACGGCGAGAATGTAAAAACCACTTACAAAGGGACACTCGAAAGCGGTCACAACCATCCGATAGACATCATGGCGTCCCTGGGCATCAATCCAGGTCTTGTACTCCGGATTGAAGGCTTCCCAGGTAAACTGGGCAAGGTGGTAGAGGACGAAGGCCAGGACCGTCAGTCCTGAGATTCTCATGAGGCGCGCGTAGACCGTGGTGCCGAGCTCTTTCTTCACGGCATATTTCTGGGGACGGGCGGCAAGATTCTCCCGCCAGAGGGTGATCGTGAACCAGATGTGGAGCACCACGCAGGTGAGCAAAACAATACGTACGACCCATAGAAGCTCTCCTGTACTCTTCAGAAAGGCCGCGTAGGCATTCATCGCATCAGGGCCGACAAAGATCGAAAGATTCCCCAAGAGATGACCGATCACAAAGAGGACTAAAACGATGCCAGTCAGGGCGACGATCCATTTGCGTCCGATCGGGCTTGAAAAGAGCGGCATGCAGCAACCGCAGGATTTTTTCGATGAGGTAGCCGGACGAGTCATGGGGAATTCTTATAGATGGGAGGTTTGAAGAAAACAAGGACTCAGAGAGGATCAATGCAGCATCGTCCATGAATTTTACCCTCTGGATGCTCTGGGGCTTTCATTTTTCAGGAATCGAACTTTTCGTAGGAAAGCAATTCCCCCCAGTTCCCTCACCTGTTAGATAGAGGACTCACTTTCATGTCCGCCGAACTGGAATCCCCTCAGAATAATGACCAAGAGTTGGTCGCACGCACCCAGGGGGGTGACCCGGGAGCATTCGATGAACTGATCATCAAGTATTCCCCACGGCTTTATGGACTGGTCTATCACATGACCTCCAACCACGAGGATACCAACGATCTGCTGCAGGATATTTTTTCCAAGGCCTACCGATCGATTGTGAACTTCCGCGGCAATTCGAGCTTCTACACTTGGATGCACTCGATTGCGGTCAACATGACGATCAATTTCCTCAAGAGGAGGAACCGTCGCCAACATCCCAGCCTGAACGATCCCGACAGCAATATCGAGAACGACCCGGATTTCATCGCTGCCACCAGTAATGGAGACCCGACCAAGGAAGTTTCGATCCATGAACTGCAAAAAAAATTGAACGCTTCCATGCAGAAGCTGTCTCACGACCATAGAATCGTTGTGACCCTGTTCGATATCCAAGGAATTCCCCATGCCGAAATCGCCAAAATCCTCAAGATCTCCGAGGGAACGGTGCGTTCCCGGCTCTTTTACGCCCACCGTCAGTTGCAAAACTCCCTGCATGAGTTTAAGAGGAACTAAGAAGGAATCACTCACCTGAAAGAATACGGTATGAGTCACGAACCGATGCACAAGATCATCAAACTGAAGCGCTACGAACAGCCACCCGAGGGGTACTACGAGGACTTTCTGCGCGAGTTTCACCGACGCCAGCGTGCGGAACTTCTCAAACCCTCGCTCTCGGCCCTGATCATGGAGCGCTTGTCGGGACTGATCCCCGAGTTACGGGTGCCCGCCATGGCCTTTGCAGGGGCCGCTGCAGTCGCGGTGATCGCCAGCGTCGCCATCATCCGCGAAACCCCTCGACAGGATGCTCCACGTGCCTATTCCGTCTCCTACTCTCCGACTCTCCCCTACTCCCAGGTGCCGGTGACGATCCGGAATATGCAGCCTGTCTCGCTACGAATCGATCCCTCTGGCCTAAACCAACCCCAACCACAACCTCAGGGGAGCTCTCTCTCCTTCCCAACCTCGTATCTTTTGCAAGCCCGTCCGGCGAGCCATGAATCGCCGCTCAGTTTCTGATCGGTCTCACTCCTTAGCTCTCCTGAGGAGGCTGGTGACACTGCCTCTTCTGACTGTCTCGCTCTCCGCTTCGCCCGGCACCATCGGAGAGGCGCCCACGACGCCCTCCATAACCTCCACCGCCGCATCGGCGATCCGCACTGCAAGCATTCAACAAACGGGTGCAGTCGTGAAGGTACGCGGCACCGATGCACGAGGTGAAGTCTATGGCACCGGCTTCGCGGTTGATCCCAGCGGCACGATCTGCACGGTGACTGATCTTGTCAGGGGATCGGACATCATCGTGATCGTGAAGGACGGGAAGGAGTATCCCTGTGACATCGTTGCCCTTGATGAGGGAAGCGGAGCCGCTTTTCTGAAAGTAACCGGGGAAATGCGACGATCAGGCGAACAATTCCTCCCTCCCCGCGCCACCACTGCACCCTCCCCATTCACTCCCGTCCTAGCCATCGGATATTCCCGAGAGGAGAAGCCCGCCGCCTCGCTCGGTATGATCACGGGAACACAAAGTCACGAGGGTGAGTCTTACTTCCGTGTGCCGCTAAACTTGGCAAAAATCCCCATTGCGGAAGGAGAGGCCGGATCTCCTGTCTTGGATCTTGATGGGCACTTGATCGGGATGGTCCTTTCCTGCATCCCACAGAACGGCGACTGCAGAATCCTCCCTGTGGGAGCGATCGAAAAACTTCACACAGACCTGCTCCGCTTCGGGCAACTTAATCCCGGTTGGGTCGGAGCAGTGGTGGAGGAGGTTGCCGTTCCGGAGGGTAACTCCAGCACACGGATCGCCCAGGTGGAACCGGGTAGTCCGGCCGAGATCGCGGGACTTCGGGCTGGAGATATGATCCTGACTCTCGGCAACCGGCGGATCACCCAGCCGGACAAATTGCTGGAAGCCTCATTTTATCTCACGGCCGGAGAAAACGTTCTCATGAGCATCTGGCGAGGAGGAGAAATCAGGCGAGTCCAAATCCACTGTATCAATCCTCCTGACACAAAGTATCAACCGGCGACACCCTGATTCCGATCTTCAGACCCCAAGACTGAATGGGGTGTGAAATTTTTGAGCATGACCTTCGGGGATAATCAGGGATAGATTATCAATCCACGTTCCAGACTTTCGAATTTCCAACGGGGGTATAGCTCAGCGGTTAGAGCAGCCGGCTCATAACTGGTTGGTCCCTGGTTCAAATCCAGGTGCCCCTACTTCTTTCCGCCCAAAAAATAAGGCACTCGCCTGACCCCGGGTAAAAAAAGAGTTCATCTCAAACTCAAGAAAGCTGGAAAGCACTCCCTTCATCGTCTTTAATCCAGTTCCGTGAGCACGAGCACCATCTACGAAGCACCAGACGCACTGGGTCGAACACAGCAAGCCATTCAGGAGCATGGAGCTCATCTCCCCGCCAGCGAACTGCTGGGAGAAACGATGTCACTGAACTTCGGCCCCTCGCATCCTTCCACTCATGGAGTGTTCCGTATTGTTCTGGATCTCGACGGTGAGTTGATCACCAAGGCGAAGCCCGAGGTCGGTTACCTGCACCGCGGTGACGAGAAGATCGCGGAGAACATGCAGTACAATCAGTTCGTTCCCTATACGGATCGCCTCGATTACCTCGCCCCGCTCGCCAACAACGTCGCTTATGCCCTGGCGGTCGAAAAGCTCATGGGCTGGGAACTCCCTCCGCGCGGCAAGGCCATCCGCGTCATATGCTGCGAACTTGCACGCATCTCCGCCCACCTGCTCGGGCTTGGTGCAAGCTCCATGGATATCGGAGCAATCACCGTCTTCCTCTACACCTTCACCGAGCGTGAAAAGATCTACAACCTCTGCGAGCTCCTCACAGGCGCCCGGTTCACCACCAGTTACACCCGCGTCGGCGGTCAGGTGAGGGATCTTCCAGAGAAGTTTCCGGCTCTTCTCAGGGAATTCCTTGATTCCTTCCCGATCGCCCTCAACGAGATCTCCAATCTCCTCACTCGCAACCCGATCTTCATCGATCGCACGCGCAATGTCGGAATTATTTCCAAAGAAGACGCCATCGCCTACGGCCTCACTGGTCCCATGCTCCGTGGTTCCGGCGTCGACTACGACGTCCGCAAGGCCCACCCCTACCTCGACTACGAGAAGTATGACTTCGATATTCCGGTCGGCACCATCGGCGATTGCTACGACCGCTACCTCGTCCGCATCGAGGAGATGCGCCAGAGCTTGAGCATCCTGCGTCAGGCCATCGATAATATCCCGGATGGCCCTGTCAACGTGGTGGATGGTAAAAGCACCCTTCCTCCCAAGGAGGACGTCCTTCAGAAGATGGAGCAACTCATTCATCACTTCATCATCACCACCGAGGGCATCGATGCACCGGCAGGCGAGATCTACTCCAGTTGTGAAAACCCCAAAGGTGAACTCGGATTCTATATCCACAGCCTTGGGGGAGGCGTTCCTAACCGCCTTCACATCCGCGCCCCGTCCTTCGTGAACCTGAGTATCGTCCCTAAACTCCTTCCCGGCCACATGGTCGGGGACGTCGTGACTATCCTGGGGTCCATCGACATGGTCTTCGGAGAGTGCGATCGGTAGTAGCTTTGGGAGCAGAGCGGTGTTGACCTACGATCGCTGTAGGTACAACTACGACTTCCCTTGGTCGCCCAGCTCCACATCCAAAATCCCTCTACCGAGAGAAAAGGCGCTTTAGGCTGTAGGCTATTAGGCAGTCTTTGATATGCTGGTCTTCCCTGACCAGGCATCCTCGTGAAACTCTGACTACTTTCGGTTGATTAGGCCTCATTCCCACGAGCCTTTTGTGCCTCTTGTGGCCCATGACTCTCAGTTATTAGCTATCAGCCTAACAGTCTCGTCTCCCCTCTCCGCGTCTATGCGCCTTTGCGGGAGAATCTTCCCCATCCAACAAAAAAGGCGTCGCTCGTTAAAGAGCGACGCCTAGAATTGAAAACGCCGATTAGACGAAGAGGCTCTGAATCCAGCGAACGATTGTCGTGGCTTCATGACCATTCACCGCGATGAGCGGGGCGATGGTCAGGCCGACCAGCGAGGAGAGCTTGATAAGGATGTTCATCGAAGGACCGGAGGTATCCTTGAATGGATCGCCCACGGTGTCACCAACAACGGCGGCCTTATGCGGTTCGGATTTCTTGTAGAACATCTCCTTCTTGCCGTTGACCTCGATCTCGACTCCCTGCTCGAAGGACTTCTTGGCATTGTCCCATGCACCGCCAGCATTGTTCTGGAAGATCGCCCAAAGAACACCGCTGACCGTAACACCGGCCATGTAGGCACCGAGGGCTTCTGGCCCCATGATGACACCGATGAGCACCGGCGTGACGATGGTGATGACGCCCGGAGCGAGCATCTCGCGCAGGGCTGCCTGGGTGGAGATTTCAACGCACTTGCCGTATTGAGGCTTTCCGGTTCCCTCAAGGATGCCGGGGATCTCACGGAACTGACGACGCACCTCGTTGACCATGTCCATGGCTGCCTTGCCAACACTGTTCATGGCGAGCGCGGAGAAAACGACCGGAATCATGCCTCCGATGAAGAGGGCGGCGAGCACCTTGGCGTCGAAGATATTGATGCCATGGATGCCAGTGAGGGTCACGTAGGCGGCGAAGAGAGCCAGCGCAGTAAGGGCGGCGGAGGCGATGGCAAAGCCCTTGCCGACGGCGGCAGTCGTGTTGCCGACGCAGTCAAGGATGTCAGTCTTCTCGCGAACCTCCTTCGGAAGCTCGCTCATCTCGGCAATGCCGCCGGCGTTGTCGGCGATCGGGCCGAAGGCGTCGATGGCAAGCTGCATGGCGGTCGTGGCCATCATGGCCGAGGCGGCGATCCCCACGCCATAGAATCCGGCCAGCGAGTAGGCGCCCCAGATCGCGGCTGCGAAGAGCAGGACTGGATAGGCCGTGGAGTACATACCGGTTCCAAGACCAGCAATAATGTTGGTGGCGGCACCCGTGGCCGACTTCTGCACAATCCCGGCAACTGGCTTACCATCAAGTCCTGTGAAGTGCTCCGTGATGAAAGAGATCAAATAGCCGACAACCATACCGATACAGACAGCCCAGAAGACATTCAAGGAAGAGGTCGTGGTGATGCTGAACTGACCCGCATTGAATACACTCATCTTGATCGATTCGGGAAGCATGAGTTTGATGAGCCCGAACGAGGCAGCAAGGGCGATGAGCATGGAGAGGTTATTTCCCCTGTTCAGCGCACCCTGAACGGTTGCGGTGTTGGCCGGAGCCTTGTCGGAAATCCCGACAAACCAGGTACCGATGATGGAAGCCAGAATTCCGATGCCGGCGATGGCCATGGGCAGAAGGATCGGTCCGATGCCACCAAAGGCGTCGGCAATACTGCCTCCGTTGTCACGGATGATGTAGTTGCCAAGCACCATGGAGGCCAGCACGGTGGCCACGTAGGATCCGAAGAGGTCGGCACCCATGCCGGCCACGTCACCGACGTTATCACCAACGTTGTCGGCGATCGTTGCGGGATTGCGGGGATCATCCTCGGGAATGCCAGCCTCAACCTTGCCAACCAGATCGGCGCCCACATCGGCAGCTTTGGTGTAGATACCACCTCCCACACGGGCGAAGAGGGCAATCGACTCTGCACCGAGGGAGAACCCTGCCAGCACCTCAAGGACCCTGGTCATGCCTTCGTAGCCGCCACCGGTCGAGAAATTGCCTCCCATGAACTGGAAGAAGAAAAAGATAAAGAGTGAACTAAGTCCAAGGACGGCAAGGCCAGCAACGCCGAGTCCCATCACGGCCCCTCCGCTGAAGGATACCTTGAGGGCCTTGGAGAGGGATGTCTTCGCGGCCTGGGTGGTACGGACATTCGCCTTAGTGGCGATCTTCATTCCTAGGAATCCCGCCAAGGCAGAGAAGAAGCAACCAACCACGAAACCGGCTACAATCAGGATGCTGGAGTGTGCGGCCACCTTGGGAACCTGAGAGAGAATTCCAAGTCCGGCACCCGCAACGACCACATAGATTCCGAGAATCCGATATTCAGCCTTCAGGAAGGCCATGGCACCTTCGGCAATATGATCCGCAATGCCGGTCATCTTGGAGTCGCCGGCATCCTGCTTGCTGACCCAACTGGAGAGGATCGTCCGGTACACAAGTGCCACGAGTCCCAGAATGGGAAGAAGATAAATGAGTTTTTCCATTTGTTTTTGCTGATATGGAAATCACTTCAGGGATGACGCAGGCGTTTGCCCGTCGCTTTCATCCATGAAGGGGGGCTTCCATGGGAAGGGTCGTTTTTAATCGAAAACAGCAACCCTGTCCAGCAATTGGGACACCCTTTCTCTAGCAGAATCAGGAGTGCGCCTTGTTCAGAACAACCTCACCGCCACCACGCCATGTTGTGTAAGTGGCAAGGGATTCCGATATGACAGGAAGGGCTTCCGCCGCGGAAAGAATGTCATCCACGATCACGGACTTGTTCTCAAGGATTTTGTAATCCTCAAAGAATCGTTTCAGGACGGCTAGACGGTGTGGTGGAAGCTCATGGACATCGTTGCAGTTCTTGTACTCGGGATCGCCGACAGGCACGCCGATCAACTTGTGATCCAGTTCATCCTGATCCTTCATCACCATGAGGCCGATGACACGTGCCGTCACAAGCGTGAGGGGGTAAACCGGTTCGGCGCCCAAAACGAGAATGTCCAGAGGATCCCCGTCGTCGGCCAAGGTCTGGGGAATGAATCCGTAGTTCGCGGGATAATAGACGGCCGAGTAGAGGACGCGGTCGAGTTTTAGCAGACCAGTCTCCTTATCCAATTCGTACTTGTTGGAGCTTCCCATGGGAATCTCGATGATCGAACGCACGATACCCTGTTCCGCCTCGTTGCCGGGAGAGACGTCATGCCAAGAATTGGGGCAAATCTGGCGGTAGGGATCGGGAATTTTAGTCATGGGAAAAGAAATTGGAGTTACGAAAAGAAAAGGAGGTCGACACTAGGTATCCATCGGCATCCCTTCAACCTTTCTTGAGGAGGAGTGAGAAAATAACGGACTACCCCCTACTTGTCCCGAGGGGGCGGAGCAGGAAGGGGTGGTTCGCCATGCGTGATTTCCTTTTCGACTTGGCGCCCCAGATTCTGAATCCAGAGATTGAGGATATAGGTCAGCACCACGGCAACATAGAACTGACCGATCATGGCCTGGGTGACTGCCAACGATCTCGCAAAGTGCGAGACGGGAACGATATCTCCGTAACCAAGGGTCGTCTGTGTGCAGAAACTGAAGTAGAAAAGGTCGTTGAAGTTTTTCATCCATTCCTGGATGTCCATCCCCTTCACCAATTGATCGTCGAGATGGAAGGCCATCACATCTTCTTTGGAAACAAAGGTGTAAAGACAGGCATAGATAGTGGCGATCCAGATATAGAGGTTGAAAGCACCCACAACCTCGTCGAATCCGGCACGCTTTCGACGAAGAAGTGCACGAACCCAGACAAAAGCTCCAAAGAGCATGGTAAAAAAGACACTGGTCACCAGTGAGAGTTCCATCGATTCCCAAAAATCGATGACCACCCCGTTATATGTTCTGTACTGCCTCACGTATAGTACGGCTAGCTGAAAAACAAACGTTCCAACGGAGATAGCAACTGCCGAGCGGAATCCTGAAAAGGAGGCAATTGCCAACCAGGCCACGCCAAGCAGAATCAACAGATTCAGAATAACCGGCATGAAATATCCGAAAAACAGGAGGCCGAGAAGAATGATCCCTCCCACCACATGGCGGCGTTCCTCGAACTTTTTGCTTTTGGGGCTCCAGTTCTTCATGTTCACCAATCCCCGCCGCCACCACCTCCTCCACTATCCCCACCGCCTCCTGAAAATCCGGAGTCCCCTCCGCCGCCTTCTCCACGACCACCACCCCAGCCGCCACCCATTCCCCCGATAAAGAAACCGGTCGCGGCTGCAGCACCGGGACTGATACCTCCCCGGCCGACATCGCGACGATTCCTTCCGCTGATGATCAGTACAAAAAGAACGAGCAGGAAAAAGCCGAGCGGCGAGAAGAGAAAATCCTTCAGTGTCGTCGGCTTTCCATGGGTGTGACCCGTTCCCTTGTACTCCCCCTTGGTAGCCTGCATGACAGCGGTGATTCCGGCAGCGAGACCAGCACCATAGTTTCCCGACCTGAAGGCGGGTGCCATGGTTTCGCGAATGATCCTGCTGCAGAGAGCGTCCGGAAGTGCCCCCTCAAGTCCGTAACCGGTTTGAATCCACCCTTTGTGCTCCTGAACTGAAATCAGGATGAGAGCACCGTTCGAGGTTTTTTTCTGCCCGATGTGCCAAGCTGAATACAGCTGTTGCGCGTACTGATCGATAGAGGATCCCTCAGGCAGTTTCGTCAGCACCAAGGCAACGATCTGGTTTGAAGTCTCCTTCTCGAAGGCACCAAGACGATGATTGAATTGCGATACCAACGCCGGAGCGATCACTCCCGCCGCATCAGTCACATATTCCTGCGGAGCGGGAGGAAGCGTAGCCTCCGCGGAAACCTTCCCGAGTCCGATCCCTGGCAAAAGCAGAAGACCAAGGAAAAGGCGACGGAGCATGACGGAAATCCCCGCGGACTTATTTCGCGGGGGTCGGAGCAGTACCAAAATCAAATTTCACCGCAGGAGCGGTATCGGCTCCCGCAGTTGCCTGGAAGTAAGGCTTCTGCTGGAAGCCAAGCAATCCCGCGAAAAAGACGGTCGGCAGAGTGCGGATCTTTGTATTGTAAGCCTGCACCGCGGCATTGAAGCGGCCACGCTCCACGGTGATCCGGTTTTCCGTCCCTTCAAGCTGAGCCTGGAGGTCGCGGAAGTTGGCTGTCGCCTTCAAATCAGGGTAATTTTCCGCTACCACGAGGAGACGGGAGAGGGCGGAACCGAGTTGACCCTGGGCCTGCTGGAACTGTGCAAGTTGAGCCGGGTCGCTGGGCGCTTGGTTCTGGTTAATGTTCACCTTGCCGACGGAGGCGCGGGCCTCGGTGACCTGCACGATCGTCGACTTCTCGAAGTTCGCGGCACCCTGGACGGTCTGCACC
>Ga0007804_1000296_pt1 | contig 19333 bp, 15 predicted proteins | sample CryBogCBE25Aug07_FD_60367 | JGI IMG/M metagenome (GOLD analysis project Ga0007804, IMG submission 60367) | Freshwater microbial communities from Crystal Bog, Wisconsin, USA - CBE25Aug07 | ecosystem: Environmental > Aquatic > Freshwater > Lake | place: Crystal Bog, Wisconsin, USA | collected... | reverse complement strand
ACATATATTTCACCCCATTTATTACCAATTGTAAAAAATTGATTTAAATCCGATGTGATATTTTCTTTATTTCCATGATAGAAATGCACATTGATAAAAGGTTTTAAATTTGATGCTAGTTTAAAGTTGTCATAAAAAGCCTGTAATTCATGACTTAGATGATTTAATCTGACTATCTGCCATCTAACTTCTGGATCTGCTTTACCAAAGTAACTAGTTACATTGTCATTATGTCCCAATAACTCTGCAAAAATTTGATGTGTGATATTAAAATCAGTCCTTTTAATCTGATTAATATCCACTGGTAATTGTAGGTTTTTACAATTATTAGGAAAAAAATTATTTAAACGTGTTAGATTATCATTAATGTCACTAATTAACTCTTGCCATTGTCTTTTTTTATTGTTTGTCCATCCTAAAAAACACGCATGTTTCTTAAAGAACTTTTCTTCAAATAAATTTTTTTCTAATAGATTCATCCAAAATTTTGACAATGCATTATCGTATATTTCAAACTCTAAAGTTAAAATCTCATTGACTTCATCTCTGAGATTTATTTCTAATGTATTCATAGTGATCTATACCAATCAGCTATTTCTGGAAATGTAAATATTAAATTTTTTGAACGCCTTTGATTATAATGATCGTAAAATACTTTGAAGTCTTTTTGAAGCTCTTCAATCGAGCTTGCTCCATTATGAGGAGTTTCAATCTCTTCAAGATATGTAATCAATCTCAGAATATGTTCACGTTCCATATCATGTAACAAATTACTTTCTGCATTCTTATTATACCATGATCTTAGATCATCTGCTGTTTTCTTTTTAAAGTCAGCAGGCATCACAGTTGGTGATTGAAAACTGGGGAAACGTAATATGTTTAAAGTTATTGTTGGCCAGTTTTTTCCATATGTTTGTTTCATTGACATTATAGTATCTAGAAAATTTACGATGTCTGTCAGACACAAACCATTAATTGTTGCCATCATATGAAAAGCTTTAAAGTTGCCTTTAGTTGCAATTAAGTCAATGTTATCCAGCCATTCCTGCCAAACTAATCCATCTCTGATATATTCTGCTTTTGCACCTGTAGCTTCACAACTTGTATAAAGTTCAACATGTGGGATGTCATGACTTGCATCGATGAGTCGTTGAATTAATGCTGGTTTTGACCCAAGATTACTGTTGATAGCCAGCTTGACATCGCTTTTATTAACTTTAAACCAATCCAACAAACGCCATAAATCAGCGGACATAAGAGGTTCACCACCTGTTATTCGAAGCTCTCTGAGTGAGTTCTTAAGGTCTGATTCCCACCACTTGAAGAAAGCTTCAACATAAGGATTTGTATCACCTTCTCTATACAGTTGACTGCTATTATGGCTATGGGTATAATGGTTACGACCGTCGCTAGTAAGATTTCTGTATGGTCCATTTGTATTAATATCCTTTGCCCAAGTTGTTGAAAATGCAGGATTACAATAACTACATGCAAAATTACAATTTCTATCGAATGCTATTTCTAATGTTTTAAGATCTACATCTTCAGAAGGATTTAAATTCACTGCAAAATCTAGTTCTTCCTCGGTATATATCATACTCTTATAAGGTCTATCACTTATAGCATCGGGACCTGTATCTTCAACACGCCAGCAATATTCACAACCTTCAGGACGTTTGCCCTGCTGCATTAACAAACGATCCATTTTCTTTTCTGGCGTATTATGTAATGTTTTAGGATTATATTGTACTGATACTTCGCCGACTCTATGTGGTAAAGGATGATGACAACTTGTAGTCATGCCACTGCCTAACCAAACAGTAGCATTGTACCACTTGGCTCCACAAAAGCTTCCGCTTTTGGTATCTAATACACGCCTTTTATAATCAATAAATGATTCTTTATTGTACTTGCTTCCTACCATTGTGTAGCATATTCCCTGTTGTAATTTGATTCAGAACACTTATCTGAACATTCTCTATTGTTATGTAGCGTTGCAAAGAACTCTTGCCATAAATTATCACTTAACACGTCTGTAATCAAACGAGTATTCAAATCAAATTGTGGCTGCTTAAATTGTTCCCAACGTGTATGATCATATCTATTTGCCATCCAACAGCAGGGATAGAAATACCCGTCGGCACTAATATACAAACCTTTGTTGCCAATCTTACACATGGGAATAATTGATTTTGTTTTATCAATGTTTTGCCACAATGAATAATTTATAGATGCTTTGCCATTATCATATTGCTGTCTTTTAGTTAGATCAACGACTTCTCTGCTGAAACGGCGACCTTTAGCAATCAAATTTAAATTATGTGGTTCTAATAGATCATCCCCCGCTTGATAATAATGCGGATACGTATGACCAAACTTTGTACTCTTAGTTAATTGAAATCTATCAATGCCTAATTCCTTAGCCATTGCTTGCATATCATTGATGTTATTTTCATTGAATCTAAATCCAATTGCAGCCCAAGTCATTATTGCAGTTGTGGCTTTACGAAAAATTTTTATACCCGTAATTATACTATCCCAATCGCAATTTACACGATATTGTTCATTACTCTGCTGATCCCACCCATCTAAACTAAAATGAATCTCATCGTATTGATTCATTGCTCTTGCAAGATTATACCACCACCAATATTTCTTATAACTGCCATTGGTGATAATACGCAGACTTAGTTTAGGTTTAGCACGTTTTAAGTATGATATAATTTCAAAAAAATCTTGTCCATAAATAGGATCGCCATCATCACCACAAAAAGTAATTTGCCAAACGTCTTTAAGCATTTCTTTATTGAAATTACGTTTAAAAAATTCAAGATCTAAACTTGTTTGACGATTACCTGTAACTTCTTGTCTGGGACAACGTGGGCATCGCAGACTACAGATGCTGGAGTTTTCAATATGCCAATGCCATAATGGGAAATTCATTGTTCGCCCCAATACTTACATTCGTCGTACCATTCACTCATCTCAGGAAAAGTTTGAAGAAAGTTAGTACCACGCCGACGATCATGTTCCTTGAAGAACTTATAGAAATCTGCTTTAGTAGAATTATCAAATTTGTTTACCTGCAGATTCATCTGATCTACTATACGCTGTAATCGCTGTACTTCATAATCTTTAAATCCATGGAACCTAGTGTCAGACATTTCTGGTATGGACTTCATCCATTCGATTGTATTTTTCAGTCTATGTTGATAAGCAGCAGGCATACCAATGGGAGTCTGCCATGACGGCTCGCGAAGTACTGGAGTATCAAACCATACACGTTGATATGTTGTACTATGTTTTTGTCTAAGATCCAGTATCCATTGCAACAATTTTTGCACACTGGGAATAGCAAGATTACTCACGGTGACAATAAATGTTAAGCTATTACGATAGGGAATTTCAGTTAAAAATCTTTCTACATTCGCAGTAACAAGATCAAAGTCCATACCATCACGGATATACTCAGCTTGCTTACCCCATGTATCTAAGCTGACAAACTGCATGAAGTGTTCAATTGTTTCGCCTTCACATAGTTGCTTTACATAATCTAAATACTTGTCAAACACAACAGGCTGCTGACTGAAATTGCTGGTGGTGTTAAGATGTAGATCAGGTTTTGGATTGGCCAATACATAATCAAATACACGATAGGTATTCTTATCCATAGTTGGCTCACCGCCAGTCATACGGAAGTGTTTTAATTGAGGATATAGTTCGGGCCACCAACGCCAAAAAGCATCAACATATGGATTAGCGTCACGATTAGGAATAACGTGCCGTTCGCCCACAAAGTGACTTGGGTCGTTGTGTCTATTACTGGTAGGATACGCTCCATGCTTGGCGATTTCCTGAGCCCATGTGCTACTAAATTGAGGACTGCAATAACTACATCTAAGATTACAAACATTACTAAAATTAACTTCAACATAAGCAGGATTCACATTCCATGTTAAGGGATCTTGAACCAAAATCTCATCAAATCTCTCAGCCGCCCAGGGCTCCCCTGACCGATAGTGCCTATCTGATAAGTTTCCAGTGGCTTCAGCACGCCAGCAATATGAACATTCTTCTGGCTTCTCTCCCCGTAACATCCTGTGTCTTTGGGTCTTCTTGTGATGGGTGTTATGCAGCGAACTGGGGTTACTCTCAAGTTCATTTACCTCTATTTTGTGTAAGGGCGGATGGTAACAACTATTGGTATGACCTGTAGTTAAGTGTAAGCTAGTCTGCTGCCATTTAGCAAGACATAATGCGGGACCAAGCTTTGCCCGCATTTGTTCGGCAGTGCTCATAAACTCGCTATTAAGAGTTCCATCATCGTTTATAGTATTTTTATCACCTGAATTGTCTAGCGGTGTGGTTGATGACTCTGTCATAATCTCTTTCTGGTAGCATTATATCTATATTCTTATAAACTGTTTGATGTGCTTTATACCATGCACTTTGATCTGCGCTCAAATGAACAATATTAAGTCCAAGTCTGTTGGTTAATGCTGAAGTGTAATCTTCAATATGTGAGTCTCGAAAGTTTTCATAAATTTCTGTTAGTTTATTGAAATCTCTAACTTCAGTATGATCCCAGGCGTTATCAAACATAACCCGCCATGCACCATATCTAGCACCCATTATGGCCCAATCACCATAATCAACATCGTTACCAACCGTGCACCAAATTTCAAGATTGCGTCTGTTACCATGCCAAGCAGTTTCAAACTCTGCAGGAGTTAGTCTGCGTCCTTGATCCAAACACATCTTAACACCTTCTCTGAATCCAGCTCGCCAAGCATGATACTTACTTTGATTAGGATAAGTTGTGCTATACAAGTCATGCATAGCCCAATAGCGTGTATCAAAACAAAATTCTACCGTAGTAGAATCGCTGCCATCTGTTGCTTCGTGACTACGCATATTTTCTACATACGTTTTTGTCCAGCTACTGATTCCGCCATTGCCATATGATAAACCGTTAATATTATTATAAGCACGCCAGCGGAATACACAGCTATCATTGGACTGATCTATGCGTAGCTGTTCGTTGAAGAAAGCAAAGTTTGGCAAGTTATCGCCATCGATTAAGATAAATCTTTCAGTATCACTTGCGGCAGCAGCAGCTTTATGCGCTGCATCACTGCCTTTTACTCCATGTACTCGTTTAGCCCAAGGTGCATGAGCCTTAATCTTTGCCCAAAATTCATCAGCACGTGGTTCATCATAGGTTAGATATATGCAATCTAATTCTGCTACATCTATAAGTTCAACCATTGCTCCAACCTTTAGCTCGTGGATGATCCGCAGTTACAGCAAACTGACAATCATCCTCTAGAGTATAGTACATATTACCACCCTCTGTCAATATGTTCTGCGTTATTGTTGAAATGAGTTTTGATTGTTCTAATGGCGGCGTATATTCAACACAGGGAATAGTTTGTTTGGCTAACTCTTGCTCAAATTCTTCTAACCATTCTTTATCGTATGATAGCTCGTTCATATTGGTCAATGATCTCATCGGTTGCGAATGACTTTATTTGATAATGTAATGGGCGTGTCTGTCTAAAGAATCCAATTGCAGGACAAAAGTCATTGTGTATTTCAATATTTAATTGATCAGTCCATTCAGTGTCGCGATGTAGGTTTTGCAGCTCTGGCTTCATATGAACAAAGCCCCACCCAATATCAATCAAAGGAATATCCAAAATCTTAGCAGCAAGTGCATATACTTCATCCGTGCGTGGAGTATCATATCTACAATTGACAAGATGCTGATCTCTATACCATGCCCAATCTGCAATAATTGTCTGCATCGTATCATAAAACTTCTTAGACTCCCTATCAAATGTAAAATAAGTCCATCCACTATAGATATTAGGTAGCAGGTTATCATCAAATAACTTACGCTGACTGCGACTTGTAATCTTCTTATGATCGTATGTATAAACTGTCTGAGTGAACAGCATAGTATAAGGATTATAAACATCCCACAGCCAACTGTAGTCAGCAGTGAATAGCATATCAGCTTCTGTCTTAATAGTACGCTTGTAAGGACTTAGTCGGAATACCTGCGATTCATTTTGTTGTTTGATAGCACCATTAGCAAGATCAGTATTCATAACAATAACTTTATCAAACACTGCTCGCTGTTTGTCTGTTATAAGATCAGCAGTGGCGGTGTCTGTTATGATACTGAATGATTTAACTGTGCTTTGTGTTATCTGACAGCTTAATGCTTGTAGATAAGCAAGTCTTAGATAATCAACATCGCTGTTCTGTACTATGCAAACATATCCAGCAGTCATAGTTGATCCTTGTTCATAAGATGCAGATCGATATCTTTAATCTTATTAAGATAAATCTTATCATCTACATATTGATAAGTCAGTTGATCCATATCCCACACTTTGTATTCAACTTGTTTATTACAATTAACAAGAGGCAAATTGATTGTGTAAGATTTCAATCCATATCCGCCAATCAAATGACAAGCGATACTGAATAGATAATCGTTACGTATTGGACTGGGAAGAAAACCATATAGGTTACTATAATAGCCATAATTGTTCTGTACCAACTTGGCCATTTCAAATATTGCATGAGCTTCTTCACTTTTATTGAAGGTCATAATAGTTGCCCAGCACATTGCAATTTGACTACGTCCAATTTGAAGTTGGTATGTGGGCAATCCTTGTCGAGGATCGTATATATTCCCGGCAATTAGAAAGTCTGCTGAGGAATCTACATAAGGTTTTAAATTGTCGGTTGAGAGCATATGATCACAATCTATTATCAATGTGCGATCATATGGGGACAAATCATATAAACTAGTTCTAATTAAGTTATACCAATCGCTTGGCGGTTTCCCCATTGGATAACGAGGATTATTTTTAGGACGTTCAACTATCAGTTGTGCGTGTTCTGTGTCAATTGATTTGTCAGTGACTATAGTAACAGGTATGTTTAAATGTTTGACTACACGATCAGCCGCAGCAACAGCCAATGTTGAATAGCTGTATTCATCAGTATCAAAAGCTGTAATTAAACAACCTTTAGAGCTGTTTAGCTGATCGTATTTTTGCTTGTTCATTATATTGCGTATACCATTCATTCATTACTTCGTGATAGCGTTGAAACATAATTGACAGTAGCTCATGAGCATTTACCATAATGGGAATCTTATGATCGTCCAGCAGCACAACATCCTGCGAACCTAATAGATTCAAAAAGTTAATTTGTTCTTTAGTTACGGAGAAGACACCATTGTTATATACAACAGTTAGCCTGCTGGTCATTGCAACTTCAAGATTTTGTTTGGCTAATGCACGATCATATGCCAGTCGTGCAAGATCTCTAAGTGATTCAGTATCCATCTAATAATTATAGCAGGAATTGAACTGTTGTCAATTAACTTTGTGTATTGACAGTATTGGAGATGGTTGGAGTTCCCCAAGTATTGCTAATATAAGTTGTTTCTGGCGGAGTTATTACACCTTGTGTGCCAAATGTTCCTGTTACGGTATCATTGAATGTATCAGTAGCAGCATCAACAGCATACAATGTGATTGTAATAACATTGCCTGTATTGCCAGATCCAGTAACCGTGCCATTAACGCTACAAAGTACCTGTAGATAGTTACTAGTATAGTCTGCACTACTTGGGCTATCTGTTAGCTGTAGGAATACAGTTGGAGTAGTAGTTAGATTATAATATCCGCTTGTACTTAGGAAAGTATTTTGAGTATAACCTGTTCCGCCGCGAACTGATGAGTTAGCTAATAAACTAAAATAATTAAGACCACCAGTTAAAAAACTACTCCAATATGTGCTTTTGCTATTAGCAGACATGCTAGTACCACCGGCTGTGATCGCTAACTGTCCCCCACAATTGAAGAAATATCTTGCTTGATCTCCTGAGGCAAAAGTGAAAGTATAAGTTTTAGTAGCCGAAGTAACCCATCCAGTGGCATTAGTGTTACTTGTTGTATTTTGTGTTCCATAAGTATAAGTTGCTAGTCTATTAGTTGTAATAGTTGAGATACAAGTGCTTACAGTGCTGAGATATGTTATAATGCTGCCAGCAGTTGGCTGTCCAGGAACACCAGTTGTGTTATTTGATTGATGCTGTTGCATACTCTGCATACGAGCAATCATTGTAGCCCACTGGGTCGCAGTTACAGTGTCAGTTGTTGCATTAACGGCAGGAACAGTAGTACTTTGACCATATCCGCTGTTTCCAGATCCAGTACCCCATAATCCATTTACACTGGTTGCGAATCCATTGTAATCTGTTGCTTGAATTAATCCACCAGAGCTATAAGCCATTTCTCAAAATCCTATTACTATGTATTTATGTTTAATGCTTACCTACAATAATTTCAATAATTCCGATATCGTCAGAATTATATGGATTTAGTGCTTTTCCAATGACACTTCCTGAAGCAGAATTAACTGAAGAAATAGCAACACCTGAGATATCACTGGCAATCAACATATCACCTCTTTCAATTGATCCCATGACCTTACAGGGAACACGACCAGTTAATGCAACTGCGACTCTTGTTCCCTCACAATCTGTGTTCATTAAGTAAGCAGGATTACTAGATACAACACCAACTACTTTTGTAGTTCCAACAATATTAGCAGCAGTAACTTCAGCTTCGCCACCAATCATCAGTACCGTACCTGCTTCATATTCGTTGTCTGAAGTATAATATTCTGCCAAATCAGCATATTTTGCATGTGTTGATGTTCCTGTTAAAACACCAGTGGTCAACGTCATTCCAGCAGTGATATTAGTAAGTCCAGCATATGATGTTCTAGCTGTAAATGTATCACTACTTAATACTGCAACATTAACTCCATTAACTGCAATCCTAGCTACATTATGATTAACACTAATATTATCACTGATCGTATCAGCAATCAGTGGACTAGAAACTGTCTGTGGACCAATTGCAATCCAATTAACACTATCAAAAAGTTTTAGTTGTCCATTAACAGTATCCCACCATAGATCACCAATTCCGGGACTCAATGGAGCACTAACTTGATTTGAAATTGCAGCTAATATCTTATAACCAGTTCCATTATAGAGTTTTAATAAATTTGTATTTGTATCAAACCAAAGCTGCCCAGATAACACTCCATTTGGTTGATTAGTGCTTGCAAAATTCTGCATTAAGTTTACTAAATTTTGAGCAATTAACTGTCCATAATTTGGAACATTCTTACCAATAAGAGTTAATGCCGTACTAGTATCTGAGGCACCAGTGGCTATTGTGATGGGTGAATGATTTGTTACCGTAATATTATATGACATCTTAACCCCTGAGAACTATTAGTATTTATGTTAGAAAACTGCCTTATTGTTAACTTATAATTTCGTACGATAGTGTGAAGTGATAGTTTTGACGCGAGCTCACATTGGACGCCGGCGCCGCAGAAACAATTAAAAAATCACCTTCCATCATATATATCGACGAATCTTTATGTAGTACAACATTGCAACCCATTACTTGATTCTTAAAAATAGGATATTGAAATAATCCATTATTATACCTGGCAATCTCTAATGTTGCATATATCCCATTGGTATATTGTGAAATGACATTGGATACATAAAAATTATTTTGAGCAGATCCTTGATTATAAGAAAGCATCTCCAGTCGGCCTACATCACTAACGCTAGTCACTTGTCCTCCAAGTGTCAGTCCAACATCTAATATTCCTGTATTAAGCTTGTATATTGAGTTACTGCCAGTGGGATTATAAAGTATTATACCCCCTGTGGTTGTACCTGGTGTTCCTGTATAATAAGAACTAACAACATTTCCAACTGGCGAAGTATTATCTAAATATGTTGCCCCAGATATGCCATTGAATACCAGAGTCTGTGGAACAATCGATGTTGCGTTCATTAAATTAGGTGTTGTCATATTATCCTCCAAATATCATTGATAGTATTATAGCCAAGCCTTTGGTAGTTGTATTGTTATTATATGATACACCATTGGACCAAAATACTCCATTTGTTGTTTTAACATTTCCTGCACTGAGATTGCCACTATAAGTTGGTAGATATGCAGCAACATTGGTATTACTATAAGTAGACATACCAGTTAAGTAATAGCCATTTCCAGTGAAGAAAGCAGCGTTTGAGTTACCACTATAAATTGGCAAGTATGCAGCAACTTGTGTATTTCCATAAGTACCTGCTTGCGGGTTAGCAGCTAAGAAAGCAGCAACCTGTGTATTTCCATAATTACTTGAACTGAATGAAAGTCCGTTGGCATAAAAATAAGAAGGGCTATAAACAGCAGTTGAAACAACAGCATTACCAATTGTAGCATTTCCAGTAATACTGGCTATATTAAATGATCCACTGGTTCCAGCAAACGCTGTGCCATTTATATTAGTGACAGTCAGCGTATCTCCACTGGAAGTATAGCTCATTGTAGTTGATTGTACAATACCATTGGCAGCAGTATAAAGCAATTTGCCAGTACTAGTGCCCGTAATAGCTAAGTTGCTAACCACTGTAGCACCAGCGCCATTGGGAACGATATTAATATTGGCGTTATTGATTTGACCCGATATACCGCTATTATAAAATCTAATTCCACCTATTGTTTCATCATTGAAATTAAAATAATTTGTAGATACAAAACTAGTGCCATTATAAACTTTTAATGCAGCATTTAGACTATCATACCATAGTTGTCCAGTAATGGGGCGAACAGGAGGAGTAGTGTTACTAAAATTCTCCAATAGTTTTAAAAAGTTTAGGTTAAGTGTATTGCCATATCCAACATACCCACGCCCAACTAAAACAAGATCTAAATCTGCTGCATCTAGATGCCCGTCTGCAACAGTATAAGTTGTTGAACCTGATGTATTAGTAATTGTATAAGCCATTGCTCACGCTCTCATTTATTAATATTTATAGCTTTTAGCAATAACTAATCTTTGGAGTGATTCCTTAACTAATTCTTAAAAACATAGACATTGTAGTATCAACTGAAAGTGATTGACCACCTATAGTATAATTTGTTGCATTATCTCCACCTAGTGGAACATATATACTCTGAGAAGGTATAGTTAATGTTTGACTTCCACCACTACTGCCCATACATCTCCAAGTTCCGGATGGTAATCCAGCTATGGTATTATTAGTATAAACCTGCCCTGATGTAGCAGCACCTGCTACTATAGTATATGTTCCAATGGCACCATATGCTGTTGGCGGGCTATATGTAGATCCTGTCGGTGCTGTTATACTAAGTCTCTTGACAACTGTTCCACTCTGACTAAAGTGAAACACTACTTCGACATCTCCAGTATTTCCGCCCCAATTACCATTGGTATAGCTAGTTGAGCCAGACCCATTAAGTGAAAAAGTACCTACTGTGGGAATACGATCATAAGGACTAGGTAAATTGCTTGTTGCATACCATGTTTCGTTTGCAACACCATTGCTAACTGACCAGCTAAAAGTACTATTTTGAGTTATTGCAGTTGGATATGATATCTGAATGCTGCTTAATATTGTAGTTGTATTATTAGAAATAGTTGGTTTGTTTTTAATATAACTAGGTTGTGTATTATCTGTTACATTCCAGTCGGATTGAACCTGAGGACTAGCAGCGGTAGCAGTAGCAGCAGATCTCTGTACCGAGCCATCTTGAAAAGTAATTGTACCACCTTGGCCTGATGTTAAGATAATATTGCTAGATCTCATAACACCTGACGCCAATGTTAAATTAGTACCATCTGTTGAAATGCTTGAGGTACCTGTTAAATGTGTTGAGTCACTAAAATATGCCAATTCTCCAGTGGCACCTGATCCATTTACTGCACTGGAATTATTAAATGCAGCAGTTGTTTGTACACTGCCGTCCGGGAAAGTAATTGAGCCGCCGCCATTGTTTAATAATGATAGATTTTTAGCACTTAGTAAACCTGTAGAAAATAAATTTGTTCCATCGGTTGTTATAGCAGTTGCACCCGTTACGTGAGTTGTATCACTGAAATATGCCATTTGAGTAGCGCCGCCTGTACCATTGACAGCATTACTATTGTTAAATGCAGCAGTTGTTTGTACAGTATTGTCTGGAAAAACATAGCCATTTTGAGATGATGTGACTTGATTGGCTCTTAGATTAAGTGCTTGAAATGTACCGTTGGTAGAAGTTAAATCAGTACCATTTGTTGTGATACTTGCACCAGCTAAGTTACCTAAATGATTGTATTGTATCTGAGTATCAGTTCCACCTATTACTAGTCCACCGGCATAATATGGATTTCCGTTGCCAGCCCAAAATATACCATTTTCAGTCCGCAGATAATTGGGAATATTAATACCAGGATTGATCCAGGAAAATCCATCTATATTATTAATTCTATATTTTGTATCAGTACTGAATATAATAACTCTTTTACCGTTATTATAAAAGGTTAAAGCAACGTGTGACAAATTACTAGTATCAACCAACCACTCGGCAGAAAGTTCAGTTCTTCCTTGATATTGACTATAGCTAGGGGAGATCAATTGCCATTCAGTTGCTGTACGATAGAACATCTGTTGAAGATCTGAATTATACCAAAAATCTCCTTCTTTAGGAAGCGATGGTTCACTGTTGCTAATTTTCATATTATTGATGGGTCTAAAAATATCTCCATCAAAAACTTCCAACTGATTAATGGCATTATTGAACCAAGTTTGGCCGGTTACAGGGCTGGCAGGTGGATTAGGATTTGAGAAATTTTCCAGCAGAGCTACCATATCCTCTGCTACAGTTTCAGCATAGTTGGGATATCCGATGCCAATAAGCTTTAAGCTGGTTTGGGTATTGATTGTACCATCTTCAACTACAGCAGCAATATTTCCATCAGTTCTATTAACAAAGTATGCCATAAATTTATTTCCCTACTTATTTATTGGCTATTACCCTACTAATTGTATGTTATAACTAGTATTAGTATAGCTGATCGCCGATGTTGCATCAGAAGCAGTGCTATATAAGAATTTAATAGTATCGCCTGTGACTGCAAGTATTAACCCACTACACACCAGTTGACTAGTTTGACCAGCTATAGCTGATCCGTTTAAGTTAGTTACTGCTGAAATATTAGCGTCTGAACCATTCTTCTGCCATTTTACACTAATAGCTGTTCCACTTGATGTACCTATTATGGTAGTAAGCTGACAATAGACTTTATAAACACCAGGAGTATTAACAATAAATGTTCCTGTTGATTGAGTAAAATTACTTGCTCTGTCAATTGATATAGTTGGATGCCAAGTGTTATAACTACCTACGCCCCCAGAAGTTAAGTTACTGGGTGCACCTGAAAAATAATGATCATATCCGCTTACCAACGGATTCTTAGGAAGTGTAAGACCGCCAAATGTATCAATATTCAAATATGGGTTGCCACCGATAGACAGGATAAAACTATTATTTCCAGTAACATTTAATCTGCCACTGTTAGTAGTCTGAGGTCCAACAACGATCCACGATTGACTTTGAGTATTATATATTTTAAGTTGATTATTTGAAGTGTCCCACCAAAGATCACCAAATCTAGGATCAGCTGGTGCTGTTGCACTTTCTGTTGTTGTAGCTAATTTTTGCCATGTGCTGGTTGTTGATCCTTGTCTATAGAATTTAAGCATCTTATTAGTGCTATCATACCATAGTTGTCCGTTCAACGGAGGATTAGGCGCAGCCCCACTGGCAGAGTTTTCCAATAGTGTTATTAAATTTTGGTTTAAGTATTGACCGTATGTTGGAAAATTCTTACCTACTAATGTAAGATTAGTAGCAGTATTGTTGATAGTACCATCTTCTACAGTTACTAAGCTTGTACTATCACTATGATTAATATAAAAAGGCATCGGGTATCCTGTTATGATGTTAATGTTGTAAGTGTTTGTATTCTTACGGTATAATCAATCTGTATTAAACGGTTAAGAGATTTCTGAACTGGGTGAAAAATCACATGTGTTAATAAATTACCAGTGTCAGTGCCATTTGGACTATAACTCTTAAGTCCTAACTCATCAAAAACAAAATTGTCACCCATGCTGGTGCTATTATCAAATGCTGCTTGCCCACTTGGCTCGCCATAATCCAGTAAACAACTGACTAATACATCAGTATATACAGTACCAGGAACATGTCTAACTTGAATTAAATTTCTTGTAGGATCGGTATTATAAATGCTGTTGGTGTCAACAATCTTATAATAAGTTTGATTATATAATGCAGCATTGCTTCCTGATGTATTTGTAGGAAGATATGTTATAATACCTGTTGGATCCACATTAGTACCACCATTACCAAATGCCATCTCAGTGATCCAACCCTGCTGCTGATTGCCAACACTTAACGCCAATGATTGACTGAAATTTTCATAATGAATGGCATTACGTTTATTAACTATGACTTCGCCGGTAGCAGGATCCCATATCTTAATATGTCCTTCTATTTGTAAGCCACTAGTTTCATTGGGTTTAGATGACATTTTTTTCTTCTCTTGCTGTTCTTTATTTATTACATTGGAATCTGGTGTAGAATTCATTATAATGCCTTCAAGAATTTAACTTGTATACTTGTAGAGTTATCAAGACCTAACCCATTGGTAGCTGAAGAATCACCCACATCATACCATAATTTTCCTTGTCTAATCAATGATCCTGAAGTGACGGTAACTTCGTTTCCTTTCTTACCTATCAATATAGTATCAGTTGACACAGGAACATAACTATCTCTGGAATTTGGTATATCAACTAATGAGCCACCATCATAAACATAAGAGCCCGCTTTATGAATTACTGCTCCGCCGGTGCCATTGGTAGCCCTGCGTATGTTACCTAATCTGTTGCCAATAACATCAATTACAGAGTACGTAATTCTTTCTCCATTGATAAAGACTACCCCTGGAGATGAATTTATTGGATCTGGATAAGATAAAACACTGGCATCTCTCACATAGATCCATTCATCCGTTAATAACAAATCTTGTGTTAATCTAGATGTTGTACTTCGGCTAATTTTTTGATATTCATATGTTTCAGTTATTCCTTTGAAGATTCTAAATTCAATTGGCACCTGGCGTTGATTTTCGCTGACATGTGTAACAACAATAATGTCATTTGTTCCAATATAATATGAAGGATCTATCTTTATTACAGTGGGAGTAGTAAACTCAAAATCATAATATGCAGTTAATTCAACACCATTTAATGTAACTCTAACATTACTCATATTAGTTATTGCTCTGCTTAACGTGTATATTGGAGAAAGTACTGTTTGTGTTTGCTCAGTTGCAAAACCTTCAACATCAAAACTAACCCTGTCAAAACCAACATATGATGATAAACTATTGGCAACTTGCCCACTTAGTACTTCCACGTGGAAATCATAATTGTCATGATTACTATACATTATGATGTTTACCTTATCACCTGCGTTTAGCGCATATGATGGTTTAATAATTAGATTATCTTGATTATGAATTACATAATCAGACTGCCCTCTGTTGCAGACGATAATATTAGAGTTGTAAGCAGGAGGATTATTAAATGTAATAGTTGGTATATTGATTCCATCTCTATTAATAATATAATCAATGCCGTTAATTTTTACTACTCTATCTACTAGAACTATGATGTCGCTATCTTGAATTGATGTAACATCAAAAATATTTCTTTTAACTGGTAGACTGAAGTTTGTTGTTGCAGCATCTCCTAAATAGTATGCTTGATTACCAGGCTCTAAGTAACTGCCATTTACTTGTACTGCAACTGAAGATTCCCATGGTTGACTATATTCAATTGTTTCAGGCAATGCAATTACGCAGCCCAATGGATTAGCAACGTCTGACGGTTTCACTTGATAATTAAAGGAAATTACTTCGCTATATGATTTTGTTGCAATGGGTGTATCAAATAGATGAACCTGTATTATATCATTAATTCTCGGAGCTTTGTCAAAATTAATAATAACATGATCTCCAACAGCAGTTCTATCAAAACTCCAATTGGTTACTTTTTCACCGTTTATCTTAACATATGCCTGCTGAACATTTCCGGTAACAGAATTATTAAACATATTTGTTGCTGATAATTTAACGTCAAGTACTTCAAAACTACTAGCGATGCCATCACCAACAAATTCAACATCAGCAACATTATTTTGTCCACTGGCTCCAATCAATGATATGAATATTGTGCTGGGAATCTGAGGAGGATTCTTAAAGACTACATATTGATTAACCCAATCAATGGTATAATCTACTCCTAATATTCTAGGACCATCGAAATCATTATAAACATTAACAAACTCAACGCCGCCAACTGGTAAAGATACATTTGTTACTAGTGGATTGAAACTAAAATGTGTAGTTATTCCATCAGCATAGGGTGCAATAACAATAATGTCAGGTGAGCTATATGTATTATATCTAGGTAAAGATTTGACTCTGATATTCACCGAGTCAAACATATAACCAGGTACAAATTCTTCAGGAGCATAACTGCTATAAACATCAATGAATCCAGCACCATCAGTAATCATATCTTCAGGGCGTATACCCAACTGATTATCGTTGTAAAGACCATAAAGAATTGTATCTAATTTTTGTTTACCATAGATATCTATTAGTCCATTTTCATCAAATGTTCTAGTATCATATGAAATTTGATCATATAAACCGAATCCAAATCCAGGAATCTGGTCGAAATCTGCACCAGTAACTTTAATGCCACCATATTCTAAACCAGTCATTACCTGTGTTAGATCTCTGCCAGGCATGCCAGCTTGAGGCTTATAATATCCCCAAACTCTACTGGCTGCATCGTCAAAATAGCCGCCAGGATATTTTGCAATGTTATAAACAACTCGTAGATTATCTTCAGTGAATATTACTCCACTTGTGAAATCTGTAGTTGCTTTGTATGCAGTTCCGTTATTACTGATTATTGTATTAACAGTATAATGTGTTTGAGCTTTCCATTCTAAACTATTTGTTACACTAATATCAGTATTATAAATGAAATAACGATCACTGACAAAATCAGCTAATGCAACATAAGGAGCCTTTTGATAAACTATGACAGTATCTTTAGCATAACTCTTATTTGGCTCCCACACACGAACAACAAGAGGAATGAAATTGTCAGGCAAGAACGCAGGCTCAGGGGGTATTGTATCTGTTAATCCATTGCCCCCATGTGCAATGTTTGTTCTAAAGACTTCGTTATTATAAACTACTAAATCGCCAATACCATAACTAGTGTAAGGTTGCCAATCTTTAGTAATTGGAGCATATGTAAATCTGTCAAATCTAATTGTAGTTGCAAAGTTTCTTGCATTAGAATTTCCCAACTTAGCATATGCAGTTGCACCCTTTCCTAAAGAATCTATAATCTGAACAATAGCATATGTGTATCCAGTACCAGGATTATCAATGTTAATTTCTTTAACTTGTCCATTGCGAACATAAGCTGATGCTTTTGCTCCTGTGCCATCACCTAATATATTAACCTTAATGTTGCCATCATAAGCATACCCAGTGCCACCGTTAAAAATATTAATTTGATCTATGCCATATGTATGCCCATCGACCCAAGATTTATAAATGCTCTTAGTCAGAGCAGTTTCATCAATTGGATTACCTAATTGAGGAGAACGATATCTTTCAAGATTATTATTATAATATGCAGGTAAATCAAAATCTACTGCATCAAGTGCTGCAAGATCAGTTTTATCATAAGTACTCAGATATTGTTTAATTTGTGTATGATAAGGTTTTACTTCGTCAATGAATGAAGTAATAATATTTTCAGGTTGTTTAACATAAACAGGAATTTCATCCAATGAACGTATATGATGCTTAATGTTAATCAAACTGGTTTTTAGCAACCAATCATTTTGTACAAATTGAGTAGAAATATTATCAATGATTGCGCTAATTACTTTCTTAAATTCTGTTCTTAATTCATTATTTAAAATATTATTTTGAACTGCATCAAATATCTTTCTAAATTCGATAGCAGAATCCCATGAAAAACCATTTATAGTTTCAAAACTTACGGTATCAATACCAATACCAGCAGTTATATTATTATATAGATTACTTGTAAATTGTATAGTTGCATTTTGTTGTCCTATTAGTTCAATTGAATTAGATTTTACTAATAGAAGTTTCCAATTGCTGCCATTGCCATACTTTACCTTAACAATATCGCCAACATTTATATTACCATTCGCAATATCATATTCATAATCTATTATCTTATTAATAGTTGTCGACGAATTATATGATGTAGAATACCAATCAGAGTAGGTCCAATAATTACGCAGATCATATGTTTGTGCCTTGACTATCTGCCAGACTCTATTAGTAACATCCAATGGATCAATTTGAAGTTGACGCACTGTCCACCCGCCAGTAGTGTCATTAACTACAACAGCATGATCTCCAACTTTATAAAAGAAAACATTGTAGTAGCTCAATGAAACATAATCATTTACTGAAAATAATATGTTAACGCCATCAACTACAGGGATAGGATCTATTTCATTTAATGAATTTATATCTCGTAATAAAGTAATTGGGTATTTTGATAATATGTTATTAACATTATCAACCCATACTTGCCTGCCAGCTGCTGGATCTACAAAAGTAGTTTGTCTAGGTCTTAGTCCTAATCCATATCGTTCTTTTGTTGTCAATGATGCATCAGGAACTATTCTACCTCGAGCATCCTGTGCTGATAAACTATCATTGACTCTGTCTAAAAATTCAGTAGCAACTCCTAAATCACTACCATCATCAAACATACTCCATTCTTGATGTATTGGATTTGCTTCACGATTATCAGTTATTGATATATGTAATCTTGTATCGTTATTGATAATATTTTCACAATTGAATAAGGCTATTGCATTGGTGTTTATTATTGCAGCAAAAGGATCATTCGTATTTCTAGGATTGGCTATTAAGTTTTGAATAGCCAATGCAGTTTCTCTTTGTTTTTGTGTAACATTCGAATTACTATTTCTTACCCAAAAATAATATTTTGTAGATGAACGTAAAGTTAAAGGATCAATTGTAGTCTTACTAGTGTAAACATCACTTACTGTATATGTAGGACCATCAACAACATGAACTTTTGCATACTGACTGGGTATCAAATCACTTTCAATCCATTCATATACATTAATATAACTATTTGGGAAAGTTAATCCCCAAAGATTAAGTCTGTCAGTGATTTGTCCTTGATTCCAATCAAGATACTTGAGTGCATTTGTATCCCACCATAGATCGC
>Ga0007804_1000295_pt1 | contig 19385 bp, 16 predicted proteins | sample CryBogCBE25Aug07_FD_60367 | JGI IMG/M metagenome (GOLD analysis project Ga0007804, IMG submission 60367) | Freshwater microbial communities from Crystal Bog, Wisconsin, USA - CBE25Aug07 | ecosystem: Environmental > Aquatic > Freshwater > Lake | place: Crystal Bog, Wisconsin, USA | collected... | reverse complement strand
CGAGATCCATGTCCTGGTAGAGGAATCGGCGGTTCCCATCCTGCAGAACCTCCCGTGGATTCAGAAAGTCTGGGGTCTCCCCCGTAAACGAGGGAGTGCTCGGCCGAAGAGCACCCTTCCCCTGATAGCACAGCTAAGAAAAGAACGCTTCGATCGCTCCGTCGATTTCGTGGGGAATGACCGTGGTGCCATCATCAGCGCCATGATCGGAGCCAAAAAAAGACTCGGCCTCCGAGCCCCCAAGGGATTCTGGGGACGTAGGTTCTGTTACTCGGAAACAGCCGCCGAAAAAACCACCAACCTCGTTCGGGGTGACCTACACACCTTGGAACCCTGGGATGTTCGGCCACCATCGTCACTGAAGCACGAACTTCATCCCGATCCTGATCTCCGTGCCTTTGCCGAACAGCAACTTCCCGATCCCAATACCATCCTCTGCCATCTCTCGGCAAGCATGGCGAAGCGGGAATGGCCCGTTGCCTGGTGGGCCGAGATCGCAAAAAAGGCCCGCACAGCAGGCCACCCCTTGGTTTTTTCTGCAGGTCCGGGAACCCGGGATCAAGAGCTCCTTGCCGACCTGAAAGCCCTATCTCCCGAAATCCATTGCCTGGAGGAAACCAAGGACCTCGGGAAATTCCTAGCTGTCTTGGCCCGCGCCAGGATGTTTGTCGGGTCCGATTCGGGTCCCTTCCACTTCGCCGTGGGACTTGGCACGCCCAGCATCGGCCTCTTTGGCCCCATGCTCCCGGAACGAGTAGCCCCCCTCGAGGGCAACTTTCGCGCCTTGGTCGGCCGGGAATGCACCTGCTGCGTCCATGCGAGGGAGTGCACATCCCCCACCTCCTGCATTCAAGGCGTCACCGTCGAGCACCTCTGGGAGGAGACACAGTCCTTTTATTTTCAAGCTGGTAAATCATTAGCTTGAACTTCTAATTGCTTCCGCTAGCAGGCTTCCAATAGCAGGCCCCTTCGATTTGCTCTACTCCCTGAGGCGTCTCCTCCTCAGAGGGATAGGTCCAATGCTCATTATAGAAGTGCATCTGCTCCCCCCATTGATCCCAGCGGCCGCCCTTGATTCCAAAAACCATCTGCGTAATTCCACCCATATGGATTCCCACCTTCCCCCGACTTTTGGCATGAGTTGCCAGCGGCAGCCCCCAAGCACCTGCTCCTGCGATCAGCACATCATACTCCAGCGCATCGCATTCGGCACAGAGTTGCCGGAGGGCCGCCATCCAGGATGGATGCTCCGGAGGAACCATATGCGAATAAATCGGACACTTGAGCGTTATCAGATCAAACTCGGGCAAGAGTCCCGGAATCGCTTTCCAGATCTCTACCCTGTTTGCATATTGGCTTTGGATTGTCTCAGCGAAAGGAGAAATCACCAATACACGCTTTCCCCCGAGACTTTCCAACCACGAGCCACGGATGAAATCAGGAAAGATGCCATCTTGTGAGAACCGCGCACCACGTGCATGACGCTTAGCCAAAGCTGCTTCTTTTGTCTTATATTGCCAGAGCGTGAGATAATCCACATTGGGAAGCACTTGACTGCGATAGAAATCACAGAATTCATAAAATGTCTCTTTGGTGACTGGAAATACCCCGGAAAGCATGTGAAGTTGCCTAGCATATTTCAACCACGACATGGAATAGGGCCACTCCAGTTGCAGAATGCGATCTGCATGATAGAGGGACCTCGTCTCCGTCCCCCCAATCTTGCCCATCGCATAGGGAGTGGACTCTCTAATCGCCTTGGCAATCCGAGTATGAGCTTCCTCGAACGTGATCCTACGATCGTTTAAGAATTTCGGGACAAAAATCCGCTTCACAAGCTGGAAAGTTCTCGGGATTTGATCAGGGGCTAAATCTAGGAGAAATTTGCGATAAGAGGTTTCTGAAAGAGTTGATTGAGAAACCAGACCCCAGTTTTAGACCGAAAGAAAGGATCACCACTAAATCTGAAAAAGACCCTTTTCCCCGGCCCTTGGAAGTGCAACAGGAACACCTTGACCAAACGATCACTCTTCTTGAAGTAAGGAATTAGCCGTCCCGCCTCCAGCCTCCAAAAGACCTTTTTCCGAGGTCGCCGCCGAAGCTCCATGCACTCGAATCCTTCTGATCCATGGATGTTGCAGTCGAGATATCCAGCAGAAGTGTACGTATGATACATACACATGTCCTCTGCAGCATCCAGATAATCGAAGAGAAACTGCATCTCACCCTGGTTGAAAATATTATGATCAGGATTGTTCTGGAGACGGAATCGTTCCTTGGCCGCACAGAGCTTGTTCTCATCCAGATAGAAACCTAAAATAAAATTCAGAAATCTCGAAATATCTCCCTTAATGAAGGTGAAATGGGGATTTCGATTCGACAGGCAGATTGTTTTATCAGGGAGATTGGCAAGAAGATCTGACGCCATTCCAAAGACAGCCACATCACTGTCCTGCATGATATAGATTCGTTCGGGGCGTTGCTTGCGGATGATTTCAGTGACGAACCATCGTTCGAGAACGAAACGCTCATACTTCTCCTTGAAGCAGGAGATGTGCTGATAGGTATTCTTGAATTCCCTCAACTCCTCGGAGTCAAACTCGCCCATCTCGAATTGCCTGACATTAAAAGGATCGATCCGTGATGTGTTTTTGATCCCATCAGTGATGACATAGATCTCGGCAGATGGATTAAAAATTCGAACCTGCTCAATCGCATATTCCAAATATTTAGGAATTTTGCCGTAATGATAGAACAGGAATGTGATGTTAGATATCACGTTTGTAGTGCTTTCTGTTCCCATCACAACTTCAGTAGTTGAACCTGATATCTTTGAGGCTGATATCTTTTAGGTTGATATTTTTACCACTCTCGGACTGAAGGGCATTATTGATGATCAGATGCAGCTTGCGCCTAGTCTCATCACGGCTCAAACGGAGAGCCCATGCGGATGGATTCAGAACCCAGGGCAACCAATGCCCCCGCTTTGTCTCGAGAGCAAATTGTTTGGCAAACCAGGCCGAAACCAACCCAAGCATCTCTTTTGCCTGATAAGTCTTATACTTTTGTTGAAACTCTGGACTCTCCTTGGCATGGTCCAGAATGGTGCTCTCCATCAGTTTGAAGAGATTGTTATTCAGATTGGAAACCGCGTAGGCATCCCTTGAATAGGATTTTTCATGATGTCGAAAATCGGTGAATTTTTCCGGGGTCACCGCCAGGCTGTATTTGAAGACATTGGCGATACCCCAGGCACCGTCACCTACAGTACCATATTCTGTAGGGAAAGGGTTTTCTTTAAGGATTTCAGACTTATAGACATTGCTGGCGGAGCTGCCCAGGATGGCATCGGGAATCGTTAACAGCTGAAACAAAAGACAGGTCATGGTACCTATTGGGGAAGGTTCTTTGATAGCCAGAATATTGATGATTTTATCAACGGGCCAGCTAGGGCCCTTCATGGGCATCCCCTCCTCGGTGATGAAATCAGGTCTCGAGATCACCACATCTGCAGCGTGCTTTTCTGCCACGTTGAGAAGATGATCAATACCATACGGGCTGATTGAATCGCCAACCGTCGACACATAGGTATATTTGCTCTGGATCTGGGCAATTCCATAGTTCCATGACTGATACAATCCTCGCGGGCGTTGATGAATTTTTAGACCAGGATGGGACAGTCGCTTCTCGATCATCTCCACAGTTCCGTCATCCGAATGACTGTCGACCACGACTATCTCATCCACCCTGTCGATCCACGGGATCATTGAGTCGATATGTGCTCCCAGCAAATGGGCACAATTAAGCGTTGGGAGAACTACTCCCAGAGATGGCTTGTCTGTCATATTACTCATCGTTGAATCAGAGCTCTATTGCGACAATTTTAATCTCAGGCGTTATTCCTGAACTGTAGGCTATAGAGTTTGGAATAGTGATCGGATTTTATGAGCAGTTCAGCGTGTGTTCCCGTAGCCACGACTCCTCCTTGATCCATCACCACGATCATATCGCTTCCAAGAATTGTCGAAAGACGATGGGCAATTGCAACCACCGTGCGGCCCTTTGAGAGCTTTTCAAGGGCATCTTGAATCATTTTCTCGGATTCGGAATCTAGCGCGGAAGTCGCTTCATCAAGCAAGAGAATCGGCGCGGCCTTCAACAGTGCTCTTGCGATCGAGATGCGCTGCTGTTGCCCCCCCGAAAGGAGGCATCCTTTGTCCCCAACCATGGTTCCGTAGCCGTGAGGTTGCTCCATGATGAAGTCATGGGCATGTGCAAGCCGCGCCGCCTCCTCAATCTCGGCATTGGTTGCATCAAGCCGCCCAAACCGGATATTTTCTCTGATGGTGTCGTGAAAAAGAAAACTCTCCTGGGTCACAATGCCGATTTGATCATGCAACGAATGCAGCGTCACGTCGCGCAGATCCACCCCGTCGATAAGAACCCTTCCCGACTGGGGATCGTAAAAACGCATCAAAAGGGAGAGGATCGTGCTCTTCCCTGCACCGCTTGCCCCGACCAAAGCAACCTTGGTGCCCGGCTCGATCATGATGTTAATATCCGTAAGAGCATTTTCATGAATCCCCTTCGCATCGTAGGAGAAGCTTACGTTTTCCAAGGCAATACGCCCTTCCGATTTCTTCAATACCACTGCTCCGGGGCGGTCTTGGATCGTCGGTATCGTTTCCAACAACTGCAGGATGCTTGTGGCGGCCCCCATGCAACTCTGGATCGCGACGTGAATCCTGCTGATATTCTTGATTGGATCATAAAGAAGGAACATTCCACCCAGCAGCGCAATGAAACTTCCCACCGTTAGATGGGAAAAGTAGACATAGAATAATGCCAAAGAAACCCCGAATGCCGACACGATCTCTATCATAGGTTGGACGATAGCTGAGTTCTTGCTCATCTTCATCGCGATTCCAAACTGATCGCTAAGAGATTTGTCGAATTGCTTCATTTGGAAGTCCTCGCGGGAAAAGGACTTGATGATACGGATTCCCGCGAAAGATTCCTGCAGGACCACAGACATAAGTCCCGACTCGTTCTGCATTGTCTGCGAGGCCTTGCGGACTTTACGCCCATATACCGCCACGGGCACGATACAGATCGGAAACAGCAACAGGGCGATGATCGTGAATTTCCAATCGATATAAAGAAGCGCTCCAATAGCCCCCAAGCCCGTCATGGGCTGCTTGACCAGATCTCCTACGATCTGGACAATCTGCTGTTGTGCAACGGTCGCGTCATTGAGAACACGGGAGATGAGGATTCCTGAACGGGACTTGTTGAAAAAGTCCATTGACTGATTCATTAGATTCGAAAATACCCGCATGCGCATGTCCCTAATCGCGCTCATGCTAACCCAGGTCAGGAAGTAGACGTTCGCGTAGGAGAAAAAACTGCGGATGATCATCACCACCGGAATGAGCAGTGCCATCCAGATGAAGGCATCGATCGCCGGGCCCTTGCCCACGGTTCCGCCAGTCATCATGGCCTTCTGATCAACCTGTCCATGAAACGCCGTGTCACCGATGCGGCGGATGATAAGCAGCATGCTGCTGTTGACCGCCGCAAACCCGATGCCGCACAGAAGCCCGAGTGCCAAGCGGTATTTGTAGGGGGAAAGGAATCCGAACAGGCGCCTCAGCGTGCCGATTTCCTGCTTAATGTTCGCCGAGGTGGTTTTTTTCCATGTGTTCATGCCGATTTTTTCCGTTTAGCAGGTGTGTTGCTTGAAGATACTTTTTCCCATATGAACAAGAAAGCTTCTTTGGCCACTTTGTGAGGATGCCTGAATGCCCTTTTGAGCGCGAGAAAGGGCCACATTGACCCCTCATGCTCCTCGAAAGCAACGAGGCTCTTGTAGGTGAGGTTGATATTCTCGTGCATTGCGACCGCAATGGGCAACGCAAGGCCCCCGTCCACACATCCTCTTAGTTGATCCAGCATAGCGTCGTGTTGCTCAAGGGTTTGCTTGTGACTCTTGAACCTTAGGCCGTCCCAGCAGAATGAGGCGGCGTTTTTAGTGATAATTCCGATTTTTATTTTATGCATGTTTTCCATCGTCCAATATACATCGCCAGTATGACCCACATTCTCGGGGAACTGCTTCTCCTTAAGGACACGGGATTTGTAAAGGTTTGAGGCGCTACTGCCGATGATCGACTCGGGTATGAAGTAGCATGAGAGCATTTTTCTCTCCTGTTCCGTCGGAATGATGACGTCGCCGGGTATTGTGATTGCTTCCAGTAACCTGTGAATCGGCCACTTTACGCTTATCTCCTCCTGATTTTCATCCAGGATGCGCGGAGGGGAAATGACCGCTTCTAGACCGTATTTTTCGGCGGTCCTTACCAGCAACTCCAATCCTTCGAGGGAGATGATGTCTCCGATGGTCGAAAAGTAAACATACGGCTGCGTCGCGAGGGAAACGGCGTGGTTCCAGCTTTTGTAAAGCCCCCTTTCCCGCTGCAGAAGATTCGCGGGGTACCCCGACAATCCTGCGTTCAGCAATTCCCAGGTGCCATCGCCCGAGAAACTATCAATGGCGATGATCTCGGCCACGTGGCCAAGCCACCCCGATGATTGGTTAAGATGCCAAAGCAATTTCTCGCGGCAATTCAAAGTCGGAATAATGACCGATATCGGCAACTTCAAGTTCATCGAAATTATGGCATGAATCCCAACTTCCTCCCCAGACGAGCCCACCGGCTATCCAGCGGAAGCCTGGTTTGCCGCAATTCCTCCTCCACATGCCTGTGCCGGGCCATGAGACTTTCCATAATCACGTCGATTTCCTGCTCGGACGTGACCGGGATACCAGGCCGTGGGACAACAGGAGGGGATTCAAGAAGCGATTCATAAAGCCGGATGTAGGAGGAAGCCTGCGTGTTCAAACTAAAGTGATTCAAGATTCTCCTTCTGCCATGGAGTCCCACCTCGTCTCTAGCCGATTTCTTTTGCAGGAACTCCATGACGCGATCAGCGCTTGCTCGGGCATTATTCATCGGCAGAAGAAGACCAGCCAGTTCACCCGATCCGAACATGTCCCTGATTCCAGGGAGGTCGTGGGAGACGACGGCCGTACCACAGGACATCGCCTCCATGACTACGTTCGGAAGATTATCCTGCGTAGAGGTGAAAAGTAGGAGATCCGCAGCATTGTAGAGCCACGGCATGGCATTCTTGGGTAGATATCCGACCCTGTCGACTGACCAACCCGGAAATTCAATGCCGTCATCCCCATGGCCGCAGAGCAAAAGCCGGAGATTGCCCGATTCCACAGAGGTGCGAAGGGCATCGAGATTGCCAACATGCCGCAGGATCTCGCGTGCCTCCAGAAATCCCTTCCGCTTTTCCGCGACGTGATGCGATGCCAGGAGAATGTAGTGCGCCTCTGTGCCAAGCCCAAGTTTTTGCCTCGCCTCGTCCCTGCCGATCGGGGCGAACAACTCCGCGTCCACCCCATAAGGAATGGTTCTCACTTTCCGGTTTTTTCCTGATTCAGATGAATCAACCATTTCCCTCATCCAGGTGCTTGGGGCCACAAAATGAACGTTGGAATAATCCAAAGCCTCCTGAAGCATGCTCCTTGCTTTTCCGGCCATCCCCCCGGGATCTAGAAGCAATTGTGGGCACTCCGCGCAAGAGTTCCGGTAGTTCGTGCAGGTTGCCGGGAAATGACACCCCCCCGTCAATGGCCTGGCATCGTGGAGCGTCCAGACGATCGGCTTGCCGAATTCCGCAAGCCTGCACAGCGTGGATGCAGAGATCAATCCTGCCACCCAATGGAGATTGATGACATCAGCATTACTTATAATCTCTTCCTCCATGCAAAATTGACCGGGGAGATTTAACGAAAAGTGGGTGTTGGATATCGACGTTCGTTGACTCCAGATCAGAAACCCCTCCAATGATTCCCTAGAGCAGAGAAACCGCTGTTTTCCCTCATGAACGCCTCTGCCCCCCCCCGAAGCCTTGCCCACAAGCAGCGTGCTCTCGACACCCGCCTGCAAAAGGCTGTCATGCAGATTGAACGCGGATCTGTCGGCACCCCCCATGCCATCACTTGCAGTGATATGGACGACTTTCATTTGATCGCTTCCATGAAGAGCGAATCAGGTTTGCGAATCTTTCCTTCGGAATTCTTGTCCAAATGATATTTATCAAAGAAAGGTATGCTAGACTCATCGGCGGCACACTTCTTGATTTGGTTAAATCCAACCTCCCGTAAAAGATTTTTCAATGAGATACTGTCATACATCCATTGATGAACCTCCCCACTGCTGCGAAATAAAGAGACCTCTTCTGGCGTGGATTCAACCTGATCATAAACCTTTTCCTTAATAAGCGCATCGAGCCTTCCTTGAGTCATCAACATGTCAAAATGCTCAATCCAATTGCTCGCTTCTTGCCCCAGACGTTCCACAATAAGGCTTCTAGCCTCCAACGGACGCATCACCCACAATCTTCCCATGAATCCACCAGAGAATGACCTGGTCATCTGATCCAAGAGTTCCATGGTCATCCACTCGTGTCGGGCTTTTGACCCCGGCACATCAGCGACCGCCGCGTCCAGTTCCCAAATATAATTGCGGGCGATCTGCTCCAAGTCGGGCACCACGATCCTGACAACCCCACCGGGCCTTAAGACTCTGTAGATCTCTGCTAGGAACTTGGGAGCGTATGAGCGGGTGAAATGTTCAAGTACATGAGACGAATAGCACACCTTGACCGATTCATTTTCAAAAGGCAGGGGTGCAAGCAAATCGATCGGACGCACTCCCTCGACAGGAAACAAATCGAAATTATCCCAATCTTTATGAAATGTGCTTCCACAACCCAGATTGATATACTTATAGGATGAAAGGAGTTTGATAATATATTTTTTTTGAGAAAACCTACCCAAAATATACTTAATCATAATATTTTATATTTTTTGTTAGGCCTCATTTTCTTTTTTTACTAAAAACTGCCAGCATGCTTTGACCCATTACAAAGTTGCGTCCACCAAGTTTTAAAAAGATTCTAAAGATAATTCCGTTTTTCCAACAATACAAAAGCTTTCTCCAAAAACCCGATTTATTGAACATCTCAGACATCGTTGATAAATAATAGTCAACATGATAGCGCGGGAGTGGTTCGTAAATAATTCTTTCTAATTTAATAGGAAACAATCGTTCCAAATATTTAAAAGCATTTTCATTCCACCCACCCATGTGATGAGGAGGAAGATCAAGCAGGTTGTGCGAATACTGTATGAAACTTTGGGAGTTCGGGGTTGCAAAGATGATTTTACCCCCGCTTGTTGTAGCCCTAATGCAGTCGAGTATGAATTCCTTGGGTTCCGCAATGTGTTCTAGCACCTGGAAGGCACAAACAATGTCGTAATACCCTTCATGTTTTCGCGACCAAGAATCCAACTTCTCGTCATGAATGTTGATTCCCTCTTGACTCTGGTCACCCTGAGCCGAAGGATTAATCTCTAATCCGTCACAACTGCAGTTCTTTTTGCGCACAAGTTTTAAAAACTCACCTCTCCCGCATCCAACCTCGAGAATCCTTGTTTTCGATTTGCACATTGCCAGCACTTGTTTGTGCTCCCATTTTTCAGGAATATAGTACCAAGTGTTTTTCGCCAGTTCCTGATAGAGCACACCGCTTCCTGCAAGCGAGGAAGGTAAATAGAAAAACAAGCCTGATTCCTCGCAGCGATATTTTAGGATTTCATCCGTTGATGAAATTTCATTGCTAATATTGATCTTGAATGAATTCATCCATTCATTAACTAAATCAGCTGATTTATATTTTCGTATCAGCATAACTTTTTCATGACCCGTGAGAGGGCTTCTCGGTGCACTCACTAGTATTCCCTCGGTTGAGCCACAGCTTCCATTAGCGATTGGGCTGGTGAACCCAGCCATCGCGGTTATTGCTCCTCCCCTTGAACCAAAATGCCTGATCGTTCTCAAATCTTTCAAGAAGAGGTCGTATCTTTTTCTCCGCACAGAAATCGTAAAAAGCCTCCCGACAACCTTCCCAATGACCGAAATCATCCAGAACTATTACTACTCCCTCCACCACTTTTTCATAGAAGGTATCCAAGGCTATTCTTACGGATTCATACCAGTCGGCATCAATGTGTAAAAATGCAATTTTTTCGGATGTTGGCTCCTTGAACGTATCACTGAACCATCCTTTTCTGATGGTGATATTCTGGCTCGGAATTCTCATTGTCTGCATGATCTGCTTTACATCTTCGACGCTTGCTATGCATTCACCTACCCATTTTGCCGCCTCGTTTCCGTCTTTTGCTGTAACGTTGGGCATCCCTTCAAAGCTGTCATAGAGCCATATTTTTCGGTCATTCCCCAATTCTGATGCTATCATGGCAGCGGCACCACCCTTATATGTACCGCATTCCACAAAATCCCCAGCAATTCCATTAGTGTTGATATGCTCACTTAATGACCTCAACGAGAGAAGTTTGGACGGCCGGCACAGCGTGAAAGGTTTTATTGCTTCATAAGCATCATTAATTGGTATTAGTGTTACCGATTTTTTTATTTTTTTAAAGATCATAATATTATATTAATAAAGAGTTTATACCCCATTGATCATCTTTCTCCCATCGACCAGTAATGAGAATATTTTGAAATGTAGCTTTCCAAATGTCGCAGTCCTCTAGGTTAGTAATAGAAACAGCTTCGTAAAGTAACTTTTTCAAAAATCATTTTGATGAAAATTTTTTAAATGCTATTTCAAGTTTAAATTTAATCTGCTTTTCACTTTACAGGCAATCTTCTCTTTTCAAAAAATCAGAATTTTTTGAAACATTGGTGTATGATTGAGGGTGGAAAAAACCTGGTTTGAATTTTGCCCAGATGATTCTCTGCCGAATCATCAAAGTCAAAGCACAATCCCTTGTTTCAACCCTTCTTAAAGTAGCGAACTCCACTCAGATTCTCAAAGTGGCCATCCTGAGTCCACAGTTCTGCGTCGGCAATTTGTGCCACGGCATAGACGAGAGCATCCGCCATAGCCAGCTTATGATTGTGTGCGAGTTCAGCGGCAGAATCGGCTACCCCAGCATCGATCGGAATAAGATCAAATTTGGACAGGGCGCTCAGCGCCAACTAACGGCCCTCAGCTCCTCTATGGAGGAACGCCCCACCTCATATCGGACGATCGCCGGGACCAATAACTGCTCAGCATGAAGGGCCGGCTCGAAAAGAGAAGCCCAATCCGATCCTGTCAAAAGTTCAATCCATCCGGAGCTATCGAGAACCAGCCTCATGACACCACTCGATCCTCTTCAGAGCGAGTGGCCGTATTATCCACAATCATTCCTTTGAGCAAACCTGCGATTTCATCGATCTCGGGCTCCCTTACCAATCTTAGACCTAAATCCCCTGAAGTCGCCTGAAGCCTCATCCCAGCTTTAATCCCCAGCTTTTTACGAGCCTCTTGGGGAATCACAATCTGGAATTTTGATGAAACGGTAACCGTAGTCATGAATGAATTGTAAAGCATTGAACAATCGGCGTTAAAACTCGGAATCCGATGACATTCTGTGTGATTTGTGGATAATGAATGATTCATGTCAGAAAGTCTGCCCATTCAAGATCAGGTCGAGGCGATCGCCCGCTCATTTCCTTTCATGGATCTGCCACGGGAGGAGGTGAGCTCCGCCCTCCGAGGCCGGGTTGCCGAAATCACCTTTCAAACCGGTGAGGAAATCCTGAAGCCGGGAGAACTCCCCTCGGCCCTCTACCTGATCCTAGAGGGGAATGCCCGCCTCCTTGGCGCAATGGCCCCGGGTGAAAATCCTGTCTCCCTGGAACTTCTCAAGGCCGGCACTGTGACCGGATGGTTCTCCCTAGCAACCGGCATCCCTTGCGAGTGGGTACGTGCGGCTTCTGCGGTGAAGGCGCTGATGATCCCCTCGAAATGTTTTACCGATCTCTGTCTCTCCCATCCGGGGTGGCTTATGGGACTGGAATCAAGCCCCGCCCTTGCGGAGCTTTTCATGCTGATCGCCGCCTTGCTGAAGGAGAGTCAACTTCCCTTGGCAGCAGCCAAACAGATATCGCTGGAACTCATCGGTCAGGCGACATTGGAAACAGAAGAAGATCTCACTGAGGGTGTGAATGCCGACGCGGGAGAATCAATCATCACTCGACTTAAATCGCCGAACGGTCGGGTGGTAATGGTTCCCCGGGAGTTGCTCGAGACTCTTCTCGGCACGATCGCCCAGGCCTCCGGCCAGCAACTCGCCCTGCGTGATCCTGCCTCGACCTCCGCGGAACCTCCCCAGCCCCAAACTGCGTCACGTCCTTCCTCCCATGATTTCGTTCCACATCTGGGAACGAAGCCGCCTCCGTATCACAAGGCAGCCTCCAAGGATGAGGTCATCATGGCCTGCCTCAGGATGCTGGCCAGTCAGCTGAGCCTACCGTTCCGTGAGGAGGTGATCCGAGCGGCACTCAAATTCCACCTCGAAGGGCGTACGGCCGTTTCCTTTCCCCGCATCGGCTCAGTGGCCGACATGATCGGCATTGCCACGCAGCCCCTGATGCTACCTCTGCATGCGCTGCGTGATCAGGATGCCCCCTTCCTTCTTATCCTGAATGATGCCCCCGTGGTAATCCAAGCAATCTCGCCGTCGGGCCTACTCATGGCCAACCCTTTAGCCAGTTCTTCTGAAGAGCAACAGAAGTGGATCGACTGGCAGGAGCTGCCAGAGTCAGGTGAGCAGGGATATGCGATCCTCCTGGCGCGCCGCTCGCGTTCGCCGAAGGGTGAGGCTTTTGGGTTCTCGTCTTTCATCCCCTATATTAGGAAGCACACGCGCACATTCCTTGAGGTGATTGTCGCTTCGTTCTTCATCCAGATATTTGCTTTGGCCAATCCGATGATCATTCAGGTGATCATTGACAAGGTGATTGTGCAGGAAAGTCTCAGCACCCTCGATGTGCTGGGTGGACTGCTGATCATCTGCACGATCTTCGGAGCGGCACTGACAGCCATCCGAACATTCCTCTTCACGGATGCCACCAACCGGATCGATCTTGCGCTCGGGCTCAAGGTGCTGGAACACCTCTACCGGCTTCCACTCTCCTATTTCCACCAGCGGCCTGTCGGCGAGATCGCCTCGCGCCTCCGTGAACTCGACAAGATCCGCAGTTTCCTCACCGGCACTGCATTGACAGCCTTCATTGATGCAGCCTTCTCGGTAATCTATGTGGCGATCATGCTTTTCTACAGCGTGGAGCTCACGGCCATCTCTCTGGTGGGAGTTCCCCTCCTGGTCGCCCTGACCCTTGGAGTCTCGCCGATCATCCGAAGACAGCTCAAGGACAGGGCGGAAAAGACCGCTGCCACGGAATCCCATCTCGTGGAATCACTCACCGGGATTCAGACAATCAAGGGCCAGAACATCGAGACACGCAGTCGCTGGAAGTGGTTTCAACGATACGGGGACACGATCGCCTCCTCATTCCGTAACACTCTGACCTCAACGAGCGCCTCCACCATCAGCACCTTGATCGCCCGATTCAATGATGTCGCCGTACTGTGGGTCGGCATTTACATGGTGATCGACCAAAAGCTTTCCCTCGGTCAGTTAATCGCATTTCGCATCCTTGCAGGTTACGTGACCAGTCCTCTGTTGCGTCTTGCTCAGTCGTGGCAGAACTTTCAGGAGGCTGCTCTCTCCATGAACCGACTCGGTGATGTCGCTAATCGCGCCCGTGAGGATCAGGACTCCGATGAACAGATTCCGATGCCAGAAATCGAAGGTCGCGTGGCCTGCCGCGACACGGACTTCGGTTATGCACCCGGCAAACTTCAGCTGGAACATATCACCCTTGATGTGCCGGCAGGCTCACTGATCGCAATGGTCGGGCTCAGCGGTTCCGGTAAAAGCACGCTCCTGAAGCTAATGGCCCGACTCTATGAGCCTGTCAAGGGAAGGGTCGAAATCGACGGCTTTGATCTCTCCAAGGTGGAACTCAACTCCCTGCGTCGTCAGGTTGGTATGGTTTTCCAGGAGACCCTCCTCATGGAGGGATCGGTGCTCGATAACATTGCGATGAGTGATCCGGATGCACCTGCTGCCTCCATTATCGAGGCTGCCAAGCTTGCCGAAGCCCATGATTTCATCATGACGCTGCCCTCAGGGTATGCATCCCCCGTCGGGGAACAGGGCCGCAATCTCTCGGGAGGACAGCGCCAGCGCATCGCCCTGGCACGCCTCATCATGCAGTCTCCCAACCTTCTCCTGCTCGATGAAGCAACGAGCGCACTGGATGCCCCGACCGAGCAGCGGGTCATCACGAATCTGCGAAGTCGCTTTGCGGGCAAGACGATCTTCTTCGCAACTCACCGACTCTCAACGGTCAAGATGGCGGATAAAATATTCTATCTCGAGAGTGGCCTTCTCAAGGAAAGCGGCACCCACACCGAACTCATGGAGAAAAAGGGGCTCTATTACTCGCTATCTCTCCAACAGGAAACTGCGACGTAAGAGCTTTCCACCTCCCTTCTCCTTCCCCACTCCATCGCTGTGAATCATCATACCAGACCAAAACGCGGCCTTCTCCGACGTGCCTTTGAGCCAGATGCTGGAGCCCCGATGCCCTCAACCATTTTCTGGTCTCGAATCTTTCTCTATATCCTTGTTCTCCTTTCAGCCGCTTTCGGAATCTGGATCTCGGTGGCCTCGATCGGCCAAGTGGTCCCGGCCCAAGGAAAACTCGTTCCTGCCGGGAATGCTCACGAAGTTCAGGCCCCGGTACAGGGAGTTATTTCCGAAGTCCTGGTAAAGAACGGCGACTCTGTCCGCAAGGGGCAGACACTGATGCGGATGAATCAGGATGTTGCTCAGGCAGAGATGCAGGGTCTGGAAAAACAACGCGCTGCCATTCTCCAGGATCTGAGTGCACTGGAGCAGAAAAAGGCGCAGAAATCCGGCCTTGAAAAACAGATCCCGGGTGCTGACAACCTTGTGCAGATTAAAAAGGAAGGATACGACCATTACAATCAGGTGGCTGGAGGCGTCGTCTCCCAGGTGGAGATCTTGGACCGAAAAGCAGAGTGGGTGAATGCGCAGCGTAATCTGGATCAACTCAAAAGCGATTTTGCCCGAGTCAGCTCCGAACTTGATCAACAGGAGCACGAGATCACGAGGCGCTTAGCAGAGATCGACTCCAATAGGGCGGCCTCTCAAGAAAAGCTAGGATACCACGAAATCAAGGCGCCGATGGATGGTGTGATCTTTGATCTGAGCAAGAAGTCACCCGGCACTGTAGTGACTCCAAAGGATAAGCTCTTTGATATCATTCCCGGCGAGGATCTCGTGGCAGAAGTTTTCCTGACCAACAAGGATATCGGATTCATCCACGAGGGACTACCAGCCGTTGTAAGATTGGATACCTTCCCCTTTAGGGAGTTTGGTGAGATCAAGGGAACGCTTTCCTACCTTGCTGCCGATGCCCTCCCCCCGAACGAGGAGTTCAAGTACCCACGCTTCCCTGCCAAGATCAAACTGGATCGCCAGTTCCTCTCACACACAGGCGAAAAACTTTCCCTTAAGTCAGGGATGGCCGTGACGGTGAACATCCAGGTTCGGAGCCGCACTCTTCTCTCCATCCTCACGGACGAGTTCTCCAAGCCTTTCGACACTCTAGAGACAGTACGGTGACCCCTTGAATTTTTTAAAGCTTTTGGAGATAAAGTTGATAAAGAGGTAGATTAGGTAGAATCCTTAACTTTCTTCTATAAATAGTGGTGAAGGCATCGATAGCAATCTTTGGGGAATTCAATGGGTCATCAAAGCCAGGTCTTTCCGCTGACCAGAGATAATCATCCATGGCCATTATACCCCCCTTGCGAAGTAAACCAAAGCCTAGGACACAGTCCGCGAGAACATCAGGCGCCTGATGGCTCGCATCCACGCTGATAAAATCATAACCCGGATTCTGTCTTCCGACGGAAACTAACCCAGCGAGTTCATCCAGAGAATCACCCTGGCAAATTTCCACTTCCGCCGGAGATTTGATAGACCCGATATTGCGTTCAAAAACTCCCCTCAATCCCTTCAAGTCCATTTTCTGATGCTCTACACCTCCAGCAAAAGTATCGATAACCGTAACTTTGGATTCTTTTGTGGTACAATAATTTTGGAGCAGCCAGCACGTTGAACGCCCCTCGAACACACCAATTTCTAAGACTCTTAAATCTTATAGATCCTGACGGATCTGCCTGAGAACAAGGTCCCAGCACGGAATACTTCGAGAAAACCAATCCTGCCAAAAAGTCAGAGAGGAATCGGTTTCTTTCATGGCTTCTGAAGATGCGTTCATAGTGAGAAATTAAGAGAACTTGAGTGCCTCGCCAAGATATCTAGGATGGAGATGCTCTAACTCTAGAAACGCAGCGTTTTGAGGAGAGGGTTTGTATTGCCTGAAGGTCTTGATGATCCCAAGCGAGGCAGCGCTCTCAAGAGGCCCTGCAAAAGATGAATCGTCATCGCCGAAATAAGGTCGAGACGACCACCTCTCCATCTGGCGGGCGTTAAGGAAGAAGCAACCTGAGTGGGGATTCGGCCAACGCTCAAATCGAAGGTTCATACCGAGGGTCTGATGCTCCAGAAACTGTCGGTCGGTCACATCCTGCCAAGCTGCAGTGAAATCGGGCCTCACGGAACCATCATGGTAGAGCTTGTGAGCGGGCTGGGTCAGCGACCGCTCGAAGCGCTGGGGGGCGAGCGTGGTCTCCTCACCATACTCTTTGACGAACCATTCGAGCTTGGCAAAGAACAGGGCGTCGGTGATTAGCAAATCATCCTCCAAATAACAGTACCAGTCGTAGCGACCCAGATTTTCCCTAAGCACCTGATGGCAGGAAAATCCCAGCTTCATAGGCTCCGAGCCGGTATGCCGGTGATGAAAAAGTGCTGATGGCGTTTCCAGTCTGGAAACAAGGTTATTCTCACCGGCGGTGCAGACAGCAATGTCGATATGGGAGGAGAGAGATTGGTTGGCCTGGATCAGCAGGCCGTTCCCCTTGCCCGGAACCTGCTGTTGGAGACGGAGAAGAAATGCCTGACGCGATCCGAGGCTCTGATGCAGACCCTGGATGACTCGATCCAATGCTCTCACCCTCCTAGAGACGTCGCTACTGGTGGATCCGTAAAAACCATTCCCGGCCCCGTAGAAATGTGGGATGACGACCAGTACTTTCCTCATGGGGAACGACCTGTTTTCCGCAGTAACATCTTCCATCCTTGATTTCCGATTTATGCCTCCGCGTCTTTCAATGCCCCTGCAGCATGTGAGCGTGTGGACGCCGACTCCTCCTCATCCTGCACCATTTGTCGCGGCGGCCGGCCGGTCATGGCCGCCATCTGCTGCTCGACCCAGTTGTTGAGCAACTCCTCGAGCAAGCGGTTCCTCATCCGTGTATCCAAAGCCGCCTCCCTGATCTCGATCACCCGTACCACGCAGTGGAAATGACCCAGTTTTTTTGGCCCCAGAAGGGCGCCTGATCGCGAACCGGTGACCAAGGCGGCAAGGCCCGGGCTGAGGCGTCCCGCGCCAATCGGTCCGACTTTTCTAACGGGCGGTTCGCCTCCGTCGCTGTGTGCAAGCTCATGGGCTGCCTCTTCGAGGGTCTGCTCTCCCTCAAAGCATCGGAACAGGGCTTCCTCGGCTACCGCCGCATGATGGAACTGAATCACCTCCAGAGTGACCCGGTCGAGGAGTCCCTTGCGTGAACGGAAGTACTCGGGAATAAGTTTCCCAAAATTATGCTCGCGGAACTTCTCGATTTTTTTTTCCCTCATGGCCGCCACCATCATTTCGGGACGCGACAGCCCCTCGAACACGGGGGCCATGGGATCCACCTCGTTGCGCTTGCACCAGGCGGCCCAAGCTTCGGTAGCCTCGCCGTCACTGCAGGCAATGCCGGAAATTGCCTTGTCAAGAAGGGCCTCCCGCAAGACAACGGGCCAGAGGTGGTAGCTTTTGAGGGAGGAAAGGACTGATTCAAAGTTAGCAAGACTGGGCAGAATGTCCCCAAGCTTCACAACGCGGGGAGGAGGTGAATTTTCCATTTTTCACTGGTATACATCCAACAGGCAGACTTCACGAGAGCGAATGTTCGACAATCTGCTGGTTAAGCCTACAATCCACTGACGTTTCAAGGTTATGCGCATCCTGCTTGTACACCCCAATTTTCCCTCGCAACTTCGATCCATCGCTGCCGTTCTAGGATCTAATCCCGCCCATGAGGTCTGCTTCCTCACCACGGCAGTTGCCGGTGAGATGCCCGGAGTACGTAAGATCATCTACCAGCGTAAGAGGGAACCCTCTCCGCAGACTCACCACTACATCCGTCCCTTCGAGGATGCTATTCTTCATGGTCAGGGTGCCTATGAGGTGATGCTGGCCGAGAAGCAGAAGGGCTTCATTCCAGATCTGATCTTCGGTCATGCGGGGTGGGGGCCGACCCTGTTCATGAAGGATATCTTTCCAAGGACCCCCATGGCCCTGAACTTTGAATGGTACTACCACTCGCACGGCACCGACTGTGACTTCGATCCCTCGGAGCCAGTCACCGCAGATGATGAGGCCCGTATCAGGATCAAGAATGCCTGCCTCCTCTCCGAACTTGCCAGTGCTGACGCGGGACTCTGCCCGACGCGCTTCCAGTATGAACAATATCCACCTCATCTCCGCCAGCGCCTGATCATCTCCCATGAGGGTATCGACACGAATTTCTTCAAGCCCGATCCCGAAGCAAAACTGATCCTTTCCAAACCCACCCCCGAAAATCCCGATCACAAGATTGATCTCTCCGATCACAAGGAGATCGTGACCTATGCGACACGGGGCATGGAACCCTATCGTGGATTCCCTCAGTTCATCGAGGCCGCCCACCTTCTACTGCAGAAGCGACCCAACGTACACATCGTGATTGCCGGTGATGACCGTGTGGCTTATGGCAAGGCGGCTCCGGAAGGCACGACTTACAAGAAGATGATGCTCGAAAAGTTCCCCTTGGACGAGGCGCGCGTCCATTTCGTCGGCTCCCTTCCCTACGGGGAGTATGTGAAGCTCTTAAAGTGCACCACGGCCCATGTCTATCTGACCCGTCCTTTCGTTCTCTCCTGGTCCATGCTTGAGGCCATGTCCTGCGAGGGGCTCGTCGTGGGTTCGGATACCGCACCCGTGCAGGAAGTCATCACCAATGGCGTGAACGGTCTTCTGGTGGATTTCTTCAAGCCCGACCAACTCGCCCAGACACTGAGCAATGTACTGGATCGTCCGGCGGATTTCGCCCAGATACGGAAAAAGGCCCGTGAAACCGTCCTGGCT
>Ga0007804_1000294_pt1 | contig 19472 bp, 13 predicted proteins | sample CryBogCBE25Aug07_FD_60367 | JGI IMG/M metagenome (GOLD analysis project Ga0007804, IMG submission 60367) | Freshwater microbial communities from Crystal Bog, Wisconsin, USA - CBE25Aug07 | ecosystem: Environmental > Aquatic > Freshwater > Lake | place: Crystal Bog, Wisconsin, USA | collected... | reverse complement strand
CCGCCGGCACCTGGTCGACGATGGGCTGGGCGCCAGCCCGGCGAACCGGCTTGGGCGGATCGAGGTCCGGCGTCGCCGCGCGCAGCGTCGGGGCGGCAAAGTCCAGTACTTCCTCCGGGGTTCGGTAACTCACTGTGAGGTCGACCCGCGTTGGCGTGCGTCGTGGTTCGAGAACGTCGAGGACGGAGTTCCACGAGGCCGAGGAACCGGCGGTTGTCGCCTGGCCCATGTCGCCCACGATGGTCATCGAGCCCGTTAGGTCACGCCGTTTCAGAACCCGCAGTTCCATCGGTGACAGGTCCTGGGCCTCGTCGAGGACAATGTGGCCGTAGGTGACGAACTCGGCCTCGTCCAGTTCGGCATTGAGCGAGGGCGCCAATCGCTGGGCCTCACGCAGGGCGGCGGCCCGGACCTCGGGCGAGAAGGTGTCAAGGTCCACGCCATCGAGCACCGTCGGCTCCTGGGCCTTGGTAAGCGAACGGGGACGCTTACGGGGTCCGAGCAGGACGCGGGCCTCGTCAATCAGGGCGGCGTCGGCCTTGGTCCACATGATTTCTTCGAGACTGGCACTCCGTGGACGGGCCAGCAGGGCCAGCTCCTCCTCGGAAAAGAGGCCCCGTCCGGCGGCCTTGAGCAGGGCCGGCGCGCCAAAGAGGTCGTGGAGAAGGTCCTGACCGGAGAGTCGCGGCCAGATGCGCTGGAGCAGCTGCTTGAACTCGGGCGTGGCACGGATCAGGTCGGCCAACTCGTCGACGGCGCTGACTTCGTCAACGCCTTCGCGGACGAAGCGCGCGTGGTAGCGCTGGGCCAAGCGGTGGGCCAACTCGCGTCCGACCATTGAACGGCGAGAGTTGTGGTTACCGGGACGGCGGCGGGCCCGTTCGACCACTTCTTCGGTATCCTTCGGCCGCACAACGACGATGGCTCGACCCACGGGGATCGACACCTCTTCTCGAATAGGGCGCTGACGGGTACGCAGGGCGCGCGAGAGCAGCTGAACCATACGAATGTCGCCCTTGAGCCGGTCGACCTCCTCGGCGTCGTAGGCCCGTACTTCAACGTTGGTCACGAGACCGGAAATCGTCGACAAGGTGACACCCGACTCGCCGAGCGAGGGCAACACATTTTCGATGTAGTTCAGGAACAACGGGTTCGGGCCAACGACGAGGACACCCTGACGTTCCAGCGTGGAACGGTGGGTAAAGAGAAGGTAGGCGGCGCGGTGCAGCGCCACGGCCGTCTTTCCGGTGCCCGGACCACCCTGCACTAGCAAGATGCCCGGCAGGGGGTGGCGAATGATCTGGTCCTGTTCGCCCTGAATCGTGGCGACAATGTCCCCCATCCGACCGGTGCGAGCGCGGCCGAGGGCGGCGAGCAGTGCGCCGGGACCACCGAGGGCGAGGCCGCCGTCAACGAGGCCTTCCTCCGTGGCCATCCGCTCCGACCCTTCAGGAATGTGGAGTTCGCCGTCGGCGTCGGCGAAGTACTCGTCCTCGATGCTGACGACCTCGCGACCGCGAATGGCGACGTGGCGGCGGCGCGACAGCCCGAGGGACTCCACGCCAGTCGCGCGGTAGAAGGCTTCGGCAACGGGGGCGCGCCAGTCAACAACGAGTGGGTTGAGGTCGTCGTCCGAGACAGCCAAGCGGCCAACGTGGAAGGTCTCGCCTTCGCCCCGGCGGTCGTCGTCGAAGTAGTCGATGCGGCCGAAGAAGAGGGGCTGGTCACCGATCGAGAGTTGTTCGAGTCGCTGGAGTGCGGTGCCCATCACCACGTCACGCTCGACGAGGTCACCGGCGCCCCGGCGCGAAGCCACGGCGACCGAGTCGCGAAGCGAGCTGGCTTCTTGGCGCATGTGCTCCAGCGCCGTTAGGGCGCGGTCGAGGAACTCCTGCTCCTCGGCAATCTCTCGCTCGTGTGCCATCACTGACCTTTCAGTCGACGCCGTTGGCGTCTGTCAATTCTAGGCAGAGCGCCGAGGGGTCACTTTCGGCCGCCCCCTCGCCCCGTCGCGCCTAGGCTGGACGAGTCAAAGGAGCAACGTGAGCGACCCCGTCTTTTTACGAGCCTGTCGTGGTGAGTCCGTCGAGCGGGTCCCCGTGTGGTTTATGCGTCAGGCCGGTCGCTCCCTACCGGAGTACCGCGCCCTACGCGGCACCGGCTCCATTCTCGAGGCCATCGCCGACCCCGCGCTGGCCTGCGAAGTGACGATGCAGCCCGTGCGCCGCTACGGCGTCGACGCGGCCATTCTGTTCTCCGACATCGTCGTGCCCTACCACGCCATTGGTTTCGGGGTTGACGTCGTTCCCGGTCGCGGGCCGGTCATTGCCCAGCCCTTCGCCAGCACGGCCGACCTCGAGCGCCTGCGCGACCTCACCGATGAAGACATCGCGCACGTCACCGCCACGGTCGACCTCGTCGTTGCCCAGTTGGCGGCCACCGACACGCCGCTGATCGGCTTTGCCGGCGCCCCCTTCACGGTGGCCAGTTACCTCGTCGAGGGTGCCCCGACGCGTGACTTCGCCGTTATTAAGTCACTCATGCACCGTGACCCGGTCCTCTTCGACCAGTTGCTGGATCGCCTGGTGGCCATCACGATCAGCTTCTTGCGGGCCCAGGTCGCTCACGGGGCGCGCGCCCTGCAGCTCTTTGACTCGTGGGCCGGTTCGCTCACCCGCGACGAGTACCGACGATTCGCCCTGCCGGCGACGCAACGGGTCCTCGACGGCGTGGCCGACCTTGGCGTGCCCACGATTCTGTTCGGTGTCGGCACTGGTGAACTCCTGCCCCTCATGGCCACGGCCGGTTCTTCCGTGCTGGGCATTGACTGGCACGTGGACCTCGACGAGGGTCGGCGCCGGGCCGGTAAGCCCGTCCAGGGCAACCTCGATCCAGCCCGCTGCCTCGGTGGCGTTGACCTCGGAGTGACGGCGGCCCGCGAAGTGCTTGCTCGAGCCGGCCGTGACGGCGGGTACATTTTCAACCTCGGACATGGCGTACTGCCCTCGACGGACCCCGCGGTTCTCGAAGCAGTAGTGCGCGTTGTCCACGACGAAGGATTGGCGGGAGTGCAATGAAAAAGACCGGTGTTCTTGTAATGGCGTACGGCACGCCCACGACCCCCGCGGACGTGGAGGCCTACTACACCCGTATTCGCCACGGTCGGCCACCGACCCCGGAACTGCTGAAGGAACTGCAGGACCGCTACAACGACCTCGGTGGCACCTCCCCACTGGCGGCGCGCACCGCGGCCCAGGTCGACGGTATTGCCGCCGAGCTCGAGAAGCGCTTCCCGGGCCAGTTCGACGTCCGCTTTGGTTCGAAGTACGAACCGCCGATGATTGAAGACACGGCCCCGACTTTCGTCGCGGACGGCTTCGAGCACGTCATTGGACTCGTCCTCGCCCCCCACTCTTCCTCGATGTCGACGACCCAGTACATGGACCGGGCCCGCGCCTGCTTGGGCGAGCAGCTCCGATTCAGCGAAATCCACTCGTGGTGGGACAACCCCGCCTTCGTGGCCATCATTGCCGACCGCGTGAACGCCGCCCTCGACACCATTCCCGAGGAGCGCCGGGCCACCACCGAGGTCCTCTTCTCGGCCCACTCACTTCCCCAGAAGATCCTGGCGAACGGCGACACCTACCCCGACCAGCTTCGTGACTCGGCGGCCCTGGCCGCCGAGAAGGCCGGCCTGGCCCACTGGGACCTCGCCTGGCAGTCGGCCGGTCGCACCGCCGACCCGTGGATCGGACCGGACATTCTCGACGTCCTCCGCGCCAAGAAGGAAGCGGGCTTCACTGACGTCGTCTCCTGCCCCATCGGGTTCGTCTCGGACCACCTCGAAGTCCTCTACGACATCGACATCCAAGCCCAAGAGTTGGCCCACGAGCTAGAACTCAATCTCGTGCGTACCACGTCGCTCAATGACGACCCCGCCTTCATGGCCATGCTGGCCGACGTCGTGGCTGCTCAGGCCTAATGGCTCGACAGTCCGTCGTCGTTGTCGGTGGCGGGATTAGCGGCCTCTGTGCCGCCTACGAACTCAGCGGTGGGGTGAACGGGCCGACCGACGAAACCCCTCGTATTGAAGTCCTCGATGCCGGCGCGCGCTTCGGCGGCGGACTAGCGACGAGCGAGTTCGCCGGTCGCACGATTGACCTCGGAGCCGACGGCTTCCTCGCTCGTCGACCCGAGGGACCCCAACTCGCGGCCGACCTCGGGCTGCGCGAGGAACTCGAGGCCATTGACGCCTCCGGTGCCTGGATCTATCTCAACGGACAACTAAACGAACTGCCTAAGGGTCTCGTCCTCGGCGTGCCGACCTCGACCGCTGCCGTTGCCTCGCTGCCGGGTCTACCCCGCAGCGCCCGCTACGCCGCGTGGCGTGACGAACACTTTCCTCGTTCCTACGTCGCCGGCGAGGACGCCACCGTTGGTGAGATTCTGCGCGCCAAGCTCGGTTCCACCCTGACCTACCAGTTGATTGAACCGATGATCGGCGGCATCCAGGCCGGACGCGTTGACGAACTCTCGGCCAAGGCCGTCTTCCCCGCCCTGCTGCAGGCCGCGCAGCGCAAAGGATCGCTCATGAAGAACCTCCGCAGCGTCGGTCCGGCGATGCCCGGTCCCCAGGCGGCGGCCGTTGAGGGACCGGCCTTTCAAAGTCTGCGCCACGGCGTCGGTTCCTTCATCACGGCGTTGACGTCCGTTCTGCTCGAGCGTGGCGTGGTGCTGCGTGCCGACGCGCCCGTCACGATGTTGCGTCGCACGCCCAGTGACGAGTACCCGTGGGCCGTGGACACCACGACGACCACGACGCCGGCCTCACTGGTCGTCGTCGCGACCTCGGCGACCATCGCCAGTGGCCTTCTTGGCGCCTACGAACCTGACCTCAAGGCCCTGTCGTCGATTCCCAACGTGGGCGCCGCCATGGTCAGCCTGCAGTTCCGTCGAGGCGACATCACGCTGCCCCCGACCGGGACCGGCGTTCTCATTCCACTGAGCACCCCCTTTGGCGACGACGTCCATCTCGTGACGGCCCTCACCTTCCTCCATCGCAAGTGGCCCCACCTGCGCCGAGACGATGACGTGCTGCTGCGCGTACACGTTGGTCGCAGCGACGACCCGCGCTGGACAACGTTTGACGACGAACAGTTGCGCGACCGCGTCCTCGCCGAGGTCGCCGCCGTCCTCGGCCCCCTCGGCACCCCCCAGGGCAGCCGGGTGCAACGCTGGCCCGACGGACTACCGCAGTACTACGTCGGTCACGACCAGGTGGTCGCCCGGGCGAAGGACGCGGCTCGACGAGTCGGCGTGGTGCTCGTGGGCAACGCCTACGACGGCGTGGGCGTGCCGGCCAGCATTGGTTCGGGTCGCCGCGGCGGCCGCGAGGCCCTCGCGCAGCTCACCGCGCGCTAGCGCCGAGTGGCGAACCGGCTAGAGGTAGTAGCCGGAGTGAATGTAGACGCAGGGCACGCCCTCACCCACGTACATCGCGTGGTTCTTTGGGTCGTCTTCCAGCGCGAGCTGAATATCAAACCCGAAGGTGCGTAGGTCATTCAAGACGTTGCGCTTAAAGACGTCGACCCCGGAGTAGTCCCCGAATTCGCGAGTAATGAGTACGTCCCAGCGCAGGCCGTAGCGCTCGAGCCACTCAACCGTGTGGGGCTCGACCCGACGGGGCCGACCGGTCACCAGAATGATGGAGAGGTCTGGGCGCAAGAGTTCGAGGAGTCGCTGGGACTCGGCGATAACCGGGTCCTGGCCACAGGCCTCGAAGAAGGACTTCCAGTCGCCCCAGTCGAGGAAGTGCTGACGGCCGGCCGCGTCGGCCAAGACGCCGTCAATGTCGAAAATTACGGCCGGGCCAGGGGTGACGGGGCCGCTGCGCCAGTGCCAGTGCTCGTGAAACTCAGTCATGGTGGGGTAACCGTTCTACTGCGGGGTGGTGTCTGCGAGACTAATAGGTATGAGTGGCCCCGTTGCGTTGACCCGAACCGTCCCCTACGGTCACCACGTCTTCGTACTCAGCGATCTCGACCTCACCGGCGAGGAAGTAACCCCGGCCCTCGAACGGCTCACGCACTTTCTACGCGACACTGACGACGCGGCCATCGTGATTGTCGCCGGCAATCTCTTTCGCCCCGGGAATCGCCCGCTGGCTACCGTCATTGATGACACCCTGCGCCTCGCCCCCACCTTCGCTCAGGCCCTCGCCGGGTTTCGCGGACCACATCGGGAGTTCATCGTTCTCCCCGGCACCCACGACCGGGCGCTGGCCGTTGACGAAGCCGCCCACGCCCGACTCGACGAGTTCGGTGTCATCGTCGCCCCGCGGGTGACCCTCGAACTGGCCGCGGCCGAAGGAACCCAGTGCGTCGTCGTCGAGGCGGCCTCGAGCAGCGAATCCTCCAACGAGGAACACGCCGACGGTCTCGACGGCGTCCACCTCGACGACGCGATGGCCCGCCCCCGCTTCCTCACTTCACGCACGCTCTATCGCCGCTTCGGCCTGGCCTTGTGGCTGGGTTTAGCCGCGGTCGTCGGCTTCGACCTGTTTAATTCGATCACCAAGGCCGTCGGCATCGTGACCGACCGCCACTACCGCATCCACGCACCCCACACCCACACCGTGGCCGGCAACGTCCTGTTGAATCTCCTGCTCGTCGTCTTTATCGAAGCCCTCATCGTGGTGCTGGTGACGGCCGCCGTTCGCCGACGCTTCGGCCTGCGCCGCAGCGATGACCGCGCCCTCTACTCCGAACCTCTAGCCAACACGATGCTCAGTGCCGACGACGCCCTCACCAGGGCCCGCGCCTGCGTGAGCGACGGGGCCGTCGGACTTATCGTGGGTGGCGCCGCTCGCCCGGCCCTCGCCTACCTTGACGAGGGCTTTTGCGCCTCGCCCGGACCGTCGCGCCGCGTCACCACCGAGCACGACGCCGTCTTTGGCCTCCCGAGTGTGTTCGTCGACGTGCACCGCTTCTCCTTCGTGTCGCTGGAAGTGGGCGCCACCGTGCAGGTCCAGCTCATCGGCAGCCAGGAGAGCGAGGGGCACGCGACGCTGCTCGAGCGTTTCGCGATGCGCGCGCCCGTCCAGCCCGGGTTGCCGGCCTCCGAATCGGTCGTGGGTTCGTGGCCCGATGGCCAGCCTTTCCCCCTTCAGCCCGAGCGGCTGGTGGCGGCCAGGCGCCAGCGCTCGATTCGACGCTGGGCCAGCGGTCTGTTGCTGTTCGACGGCCTCATCAACGTGATCGTCACCACCTCACCGCCCCTGCGCGAACGACTCCACCTGGTCTTGAAGTACCTGCCCCTCGGCGTCGCCCAGTCGGCCGCCGTCGTCACGGCCCTCGCTGGTGTGGCCATGATCATGCTGGCCCGAGGCGTGCGGCGCGGTCAGCGACGGGCCTGGTACGTGGCCGAGTTGGCCCTCGCCCTGACCGTCATCGCCCACGTCGCTCGTGCCGGCTCCCTGGCCTCCTCCGTGGTCGCGGCGGCGATCTTCGTCTTCTTGCTCTTGCAGCGCCGCCACTTCAACGCCATGACCGACCGGACGTCACTGCCGGCCATCTTCCCCCGGGTCATCACGGTGGCCGTGCTGGCCGTGGTCGCGGCCACCTTCGGTATTGAGGCGGCTGCCCGGGGCCACGCCGACATTGTGCTGCCCTCCTGGCCCACCGTCGTGGTGGCCTGCGTCGAGCGACTCGTCGGTCTCTACGTGATCCCCCTCCCCGACCGGGTCAGTGACTTCGTCGACCCCGTGCTGGTGACCATCGGCGTCGCCGTCTTCATCTCACTGCTCTACGCCATTACCCGACCGGTCGTGGACCGCCGCCTCTCCCAACACGCCACCTCGGCCGAACGACGCCTCTCGGAGCTTCGCGCGCGCGACATCGTGCGCCGCCACGGCCGCGGCACCCTTGACTACTTCGCCCTGCGCGACGACAAGCAGTTCTTCTTCCTGCGCGACTCCCTCGTCGCCTACGCCGTCTACGGCGGCGTGGCCCTGATCTCCCCCGACCCCATCGGCCCCGAGGCCGAGCGAACCGAGATCTTCTCGGCCTTCCGCTCCTTCGCCGAGAGCCGCGGCTGGACCATTGCCGTCATGGGCGCGGCCGCCGAATGGCTGCCGATTTATCACGCGGCCGGCTTCCACTCGCTCTACCTCGGCGACGAGGCCATCGTCGACTGCCAGACCTTCTCACTCGAGGGCGGCAAGATGAAGGGCCTGCGCCAGGCCTGCGGCCGACTGGCCCGCCACGGCTACAGCGTCGAGTTCTACGACCCCGCCACCATTGACCCCTCCCACGTCACCGGGGTACTCGAACTGGTGGCCATGATGCGTCGAGGCGAGGACGAGCGGGGCTTCTCGATGATGCTCGGGCGCCTCTTCGACCCCAAAGACAAGGACCTGCTGCTGACCATCGTTCGCGGACCCGACGGTCGTCCGGCCGCGGCCTGCCAGTTCGTGCCCTCCCCAGCCATCAACGGCTACTCCCTCGACCTCATGCGTCGCGACCCGGGCGACCACCCCAACGGCCTCATCGACTACGCCCTCTGTTCCACCATTGCTCACCTGCGCGAACAGGGCTCCTCCGGACTCAGTCTGAACTTCGCGGCCTTCCGCGGGGTGCTCGACGGTGAGCGGGGCGAGGGGACCTGGACCCGCGTCGAGCGCTGGACGCTCAATCGCCTCTCGGGCGTCTTGCCCATCGCCTCGCTGTGGACCTTTAACGCCAAGTACCACCCGCGCTGGCTGCCTCGCCACATCGTCTACCCCGCCCTCGAGAGCTTCGTGCCGGTGGTCGGTGCCATTCTCCGCGCCGAGTCCCTGACGGAGATTCCGATGCTCGGACGCTTCCTGGCGAACGACCCCTCGAACCGGCCCGGCACCGTGGTGCCACCGGCCGTGTTGGCGGCGGCCAAGGCGGCCGACGCTGCGGCCGACGCTGCGGCCGAGCGTTCGTCAGCCCAGCCGTCGGGCGATAGCGCCCGCTAAGCGGGCGGCCGCGCCGTCCTCGAAGGTCAAGAAGAGGTTGGGCTCGACCAGTTCGAGCTCCATTACTTGCCAACCGCTCGGGGCCGCGACCAGGTCCACGCGGGCGTAGAGGAGGGTGGCGAAGCGCTCGGCCAAGGCCTGGTGAGCGACGGCCAGGGCCTCCTCGTCGGCCACGTCGGGCGCCATCTGGTTCCGGCGAAAGGCGGCGTCTCGTAATTCGGGCGGCGTATTGAGCATGGCCGCTTTGCTCATGGCATGAGAGAACTGCCCGTCAATGAAGATCAGGGCCAGTTCACCGAAGAAGTCGACGGTGTGCTGGTAGGGCTGAATCAACACGCTGCGACCACGCGCGTGCAGGTCGGCCACATGGGCCCGGGCCGCTGCCTCCTCGTGCGGTCGGTAGCGCGCGGCGTCAATGGAACCGGCCCCGACGGCCGGCTTGACCACGAAGTCAACGGCCGGGAAGACCGGCGCCTCACCGACGTCGTAGAACTGACTGGGCACAACAGGCACCCCGCGAGCTTCGAGATCGAGGAGGTAGTGCTTGTCGGTGGAGTAGGTCACCACGTCAACGGGATTGAGCAATCGGGGGCGCTGCGCGGCCCAGGCCAGGAACTCCTCGCGACGGGACGCGTAGTCCCAGGTGGAACGCAGGACCGTGAGATCAAACGACTCCCAGTCCACGTCCGGCTCATCCCAGGCGATGAGTTCGGCGGTCACGCCGAGGTCAGCTAAGGCCGCAATCAGAAAGGGTGCGTCAACGTCGGGATTGTCGCCACGGCACGAGGCAATGGCGACACGGCTCACGGCTGGAAGAGGAAGGTGGCGTGGCTGGTGATTGACGTGAGCACGCTCGGGTCAATACCGAAGACCAGGGCGTAGGCGACGGCGAGGAAGATCACCACGCGCGAGGCCCACGGCACGACCAAGGGCTCGACGTCGAGGTTCTCCTCGGCGTAGAGGCCGGTCGTCCAGCGCAGGTAGGCGAAGGCCGCGATACAGGCCGCGACCATGGCGACCACGGCGCCCCAGACGTTGCCGGCGTCAATCGTCGAGGCCAGCACGGCAAACTTGCCGTCGAAGCCCACCGTGAAGGGAACGCCCAACTGCGAAAGCAGGAGGACGGACAACGAGGCACCAATCCAGGGGTTACGACGGGCCAGACCACGGTACTTCTCGAGCTCGTGGTTGGAGTCACCGACCCCACCGACGAGGGCGACGATGGCGAAGGAGCCCAGGACGACTGGGGCGTAGGTGAGGACGTAGAAGACCGAGGTGGCCACGCCGGCCGCCGTGCCGGTCCAGACACCGAGCAGGATGAAGCCGGAGTGCGAGACCGAGGAGTAGGCCAGCAGACGCTTGGCGTTGCCCTGGAGAATCGCGAATGCCGCACCAACGAGGGTCGACAAGATGATGAGACCGAAGAAAATGGGACGCCAGGTGTTGATTTGCGTGCCGAGGCCGGAGATCATGACCCGCATCATGGCGGCGAAGGCACCACCCCAGACGATGGAGGCGTGGAAACCGGTCACCGGGGTCGGGGCACCCTCGTAGACGTCGGGCGACCAGAAGTGGAAGGGAACGGCCTGGACCTTGAAGGCGAAGGCCACCATCATCAACCCGCCACCGGCCAGAAGGAGGCCGGGGTGCAGCAGGTGGTTGTTGGCGAGGAAGAAGGAGATGGCCGTGATGTTGGTCGTGCCGGTCGCGCCGTAGATGAGGGCGGCGCCGTAGATGAAGATGGCCGCGGCGAAACCACCGAGCAGGAAGTACTTCATCGAGGACTCGCTCGACTTGTAGCGACGACGGTTAAAGGCAATCAAGCAGTACAGGGCGATCGAGAGGATTTCGAGGCCGAGGAAGACCAGTACCAGGTCGTTGGCCTGGGTCATCAGTACCGAGCCCGAAGTGGCCAACAAAGCCAGCATCTGGTACTCGGCCCCGTTAAAGCGCTCGCGGCCTTGCCAGTCGTGGGCGATGAGCAAGGCGAAGGTCAGCGACGACGTAATCGACGCGGCCATCACGATGGAGAAGCCGTCCATGACGATGGCGTGGGCCGCCGTCGTGGAGGCCCCGTTGTGATCGACCTGGTACCACTGGAAGAAGGTGCTGACGAAGCCACCGAGGGCGGCGCTCACGGCGATAAACGAAGAGAGGCGGGTCGAGAGACGGTTGCGGGTCAGTGCCGTTAAGAACAACAGCAGCAGGGCCGCGCCCGTGAGGAGCAGGAAGGGCAGGAGCGCCAGGTAGTTGATGGCGGGGGCGTGAAGGGTCACTTTGAGACTCCGGTCGGGGCCACGTGGGTAATGAGGTAGTTCACCGCGGGCGCGATGCGATTAAGCACGGGTGAGGGGAAGACACCGAGCGCGACCACGAGGACGACCACCGGGACGAGCACGTTGCGCTCCGTCTTCGACACGTCAGCCAAGGTGGCGTCATCGCCGGTAACGGGACCGTGGAAGGCCCGCTGGTAGGCCCAGAGCCAGTACACGGCCGAGCCGACAACACCGAGGGTCGCGGCCAGTGCCCACCAGGCGTGGGTGCCGAAGGTGCCGATCAAGATGAGGTACTCCGAGACGAAACCGGAGAGTCCCGGCAGGCCCATGGTGGCCAGCATGAAGAGGGTGAAGAGTCCGGCGAAGACGGGCATCGGGCCCTGCAAACCGCGCAGACCGGCCATCGAGACGTTGGTGCGACGACGCTCGAGGTAGCCCACGAGGACGAAGACGCCGAGCGTGATGATGCCGTGGTTCACCATGAGCAGGACCGCACCCTGGGTCCCGATCAACGACCCCGACATCACGCCCAGGGTCACAAAACCCATCTGCGCCAGTGAGGAGTAAGCGATGAAGCGACGCAGGTCCTTGGCGGTGCAGGCGACGAAGGAGCCGTAGAGGATGGAGATGACGGCCAGGGTCAACATGACCGGACGGGCGTCGTGCTGGGCACCGGGCACCAAGCCCACGGCGAAGCGCAGCAGGCCGTAGGAACCGAGCTTCGACAGCAGGGCCGAGAGCTCAATACCGGCGGCCGTCGGGGCCTCGGCGTAGGTGCTGGGCGACCAGGTGTGGAAGGGCCAGATGGGAGCCTTCACCGCGAAGGCGATGGCGAAGCCGGCGAAGACCCACAGTGCGGCGGCCGTCGAGAGCGTGGTCTGGGAGAGAGCGCCGTAGGCGAAGGTCAAGACGCCACCGGCCTGACGCTGGTGGGCCATGGCCAAGTAAATCAGGCTGACCAGCATGAAGGCCGAGCCGGTGAAGGTGTAGAGGAAGAACTTCATCGCGGCAGCCTTACGCTGCTCGCCACCCCACTGCGTAATCATGAAGTAGCAGGGCACCAAGATCAACTCGAAGAAGACGAAGAACTCGAGCAGGTCGTGGGCGACGAAGCAGCCCATCGTCACACTGAGCAGCAGGAGCTGCCAGGTGACGTAGCTCGATTCGCGACGACGGTCCCGCGCGCCGAGCAGGGCGACGAAGACCGTCAGGGCGGTGAGGACCACGAGCCAGACCGAGATGCCGTCGATGGCCACGTCGTAGGAGAGACCCAGCGGCGCCGAGAGCACCCGGCGGTAGGCAAAGTCGAAGCCCTGCGCGTTCGCCAGGTTGCTCTTGTAGAGCACGGCGACCACGAGCGAGAGCACCGTTTCGAGCCCGGCCGTCGTGACGGCGATCACATAGGCCAGTCCCTCAACCTGACGCTGTGAGCGCGCCAGGAGCGCGCCGAGCACCGGCAAGAGAAGAAGGGCGGAAATCCAGAGTGAGGAATGCACGACTAACCAACCCTCGCGACGAGATAGACAACAATGACGGCCAGCCCGAGGAACATGGCCAGGGCGTAGTGACGGACAAAGCCCGTCTGAATCTTGCGCACGCCGACCGAGGAACGCTCGATCGTGGCGGCAATTCCCTCGACCGCACCGTCAATGACGCGCTCTTCGAGCACCGTGCCACTAAAGCCGGCCACTGCCGTCAACGGGCGACCAATAACGGCGTCGTAGGCGTCGTCCCAGTGCCAGACCGAGGCCAGGAAGGGGCGAACGAGCTTCTCGTCATCAACCCGTGAACGCCACAGGGTCCAGGCCGCTGCCAGACCGAGCAGGGCGGCCACGATGTCCACCAGGGCGAGACCAATCTGCAGACCCGAGCTCGGGGAAACGACCGGCAACACGGGCGTCAACGACATCGAGAGGAAGGTTTCGAGGGTGTGGCTGTGCATCCACGGCAGGTCAATCACGCCGCCCAGTACCGAAAGCACCGACAAGATGACCAGCGGGGCCGTCATCACCCAGGGCGACTCGTGCGGCGCGCCGTGGTCGGCCTCGAAGCGCTCCGTGCCACGGAACGTCAAGACGAACAGGCGGGTCATGTAGTACGCCGTCAACACGGCGGTCACGATGGCCAGTGCGTAGAGCGGCTTGTTGTGGGCGTAGAGGTTGGTCAAGACCGCACCCTTGGCCCAGAAGCCGGCGAAGGGCGGCACGCCGGAAATGGTGAGCCAGCCAATCAAGAAGGTCGGGAAGGTCAGCGGCAGGTACTTCTGCAGGCCGCCCATCTTGCGCATGTCCTGTTCGCCATTGAGGGCGTGAATCACCGAACCGGAGCCCAGGAACAACAGGGCCTTGAAGAAGGCGTGGGCGATCATCAAGAAGATGGCGGCGCCGTAGGCACCGACGCCCACGGCCAAGACCATGTAGCCAATCTGCGAGACCGTCGAGAAGGCCAGCACCTTCTTGATGTCCTGCTGGGCCGTGGCGACCGTGGCGGCCACGAAGGCGGTCAGTCCACCGATGATGGCGATAACCAGGCGGCCGTCGTGGGTCAGCGCCAGAATCGGCGACATGCGCACCAGCAGGAAGACACCGGCCGTCACCATGGTGGCGGCGTGGATGAGGGCCGACACGGGGGTCGGGCCTTCCATGGCGTCGGGCAGCCAGTTGAAGAGAGGGATCTGGGCACTCTTACCGGCCGCGGCGAGCAGCAGGGCCAGCACGATCAACGTGGCCGTGGAGGCCTTGAGCGCGCCGGCGCCCATGAAGATCGAGGCGTAGGAGAGGGTGTGCAGGTGGGTGAAGATGAGGAACATCGCCGCGAGCAGACCGAGGTCACCAACGCGGTTGTAAATGAAGGCCTTCTTACCGGCGCTGGCGGCCGAGTCACGGTCGAAGTAGTAACTCACCAGCCAGTAGGAGCACACACCGACACCCTCCCAGCCGACGAAGGTCAGCACGAGGTTGTTGGCCATCACGAGCACCAGCATGGAGAACACGAAGAGGTTGAGGTAAAGGAAGAACTTTCGGAAGTCCTTCTCCCCCGCCATGTACCCGGTCGAGTACAGGTGAATCAACGTGGAGATTCCCGTGACGAAGAGGCACATGGTCAGCGACAGCGGGTCGATCAAGAGACCGGCCGGCACGTGCAGGGTGCCCGCGTCAATCCAGGAGAACAAGGAGACGTTCGTCGGTGCTTCGTGGCGCAGGTACAGCACGAACGTCACGACGGTCGAGACGAAACTCAGACCGATCACGCTCGTGCCGATAATGCCGGTGGCCCGTTCGGTGAGAACGCGACCATTGAACAGAATCAGTGCAAAACCAATGAGTGGCAGCAACAGGGTTAGGACGGCGGCGTGACCCATCTCAGCCCTTCATCTCAGTGAGCTCGTCCACCGAGGTGGAGGCTCGACGACGGAAAACGGCAACCACGATTGCCAGGCCGACCGTTACTTCGGCGGCGGCGACAACCATGACGAAAAAGACGGAGACCTGACCACCCACGTCGCTCAGCGTGCGGGCGAAGGTGACAAAGGTCAAGTTGACGGCATTGAGCATCAGCTCGATGCACATGAACATGATGATGGCACTACGACGGGTGAGGAACCCAAAGGTACCCACGCCAAAGAGCAACGCGGCCATCACCAAGTACCAGGCGGCGGGGACGTTCATTGCGCTTCCTCTCCGACACGGGGCCGTTCCTTGCGAGCCAAGTTCACGGCGCCAACGACGCTGATGATGAGCAGGGCAGCCGTTACTTCGAAAGCGACGAGATAGGTCGTGTACACGGCGTCACCGATCTGGCGAATGTTGCCCGAACCCTTGGCGAGGGCGTGGCCGTTCGTCGAGACTGAGGGCACACCGGTTACCCAGTGGGACTTCGCCATCAAGAAGATGACGCCGGCGATGACCAGCACGACACCGGCCGCGGCCAGCGGTCGCTGACCGACGAGTGGCTCGCTGTCGGGGTGGTTCTTGTGGTCCACGCCGAGGAACATGATGACGAAGAGGAACAGGACCACGATGGCGCCGGCGTAGACGATGATTTCAATCGCGGCCAGGAAGTCGGCCTGCTGGGCCAGGAAGGCCAGGGCCACGCCAAAGAGGCTCAGGATCAGACTCAACGCGGCGTGCACCGGGTTCTTATAGATGAGAACGCCGATAGCGCCACCGAAAATCAGCAGCGCCGACACGACGAAGACGGCAATGTCGGGGAGGGCGTAAGCCACTGCGGTCACGCGGACTCCTTCGAACGGGCCGAGCGCTCAAACGAGCGCAGGAACGTGGCCAGACCGCCACTTTGCAGGGGCTGGTCCTCGGGCGACAAGTGACGTGAGAATTCGGTACGGATCGACTTCGACCCCGTCGCCGCGTCATCGCGGTTACCTGACTGGCCGCCTTCGGCCGCGCGAACGCCAGCACCGAGGTCACCGGACCACTGCGTCACGCCTTCGAAGGAGGCGTCACCGGCCGGCGCCGTGGCGCGCATCCAGCCACCAGTCATTGCTGCTTCACCGTCACGCCAGTCTTCCCAGGGCAGGCGCTGGGGGAAGCCCTGATCGTCGACGAGGAGCTGACCCTTGGTGTAGATGGCGTCGTTGCGGTTGGTGAAGGAGAACTCGAAGAGCTTCGATTCGGTAATGGCCTGCGTCGGGCAGGCCTCCACGCAGAGGTCGCAGTGAATGCAGCGCAGGTAGTTGATCTCGTAGACGTAGCCGTAGCGCTCGCCGGGGCTGACCGGGTGGTCGGCCGGGTTGTCGAGTCCACGAACGTAGATGCAGCCAACGGGGCAGACACCGGCGCAGAGCTCACAGCCGATGCACTTCTCCATGCCGTCCTCGTACCGGCTAAGGACGTGGCGGCCGTGCTGGCGAGGCTGCTTGGGTCGCTTGACCTTGGGGTAGGAGTTGGTGACGTTCGGTCGGGCGATGTGACGCAGGGTCAGCTTGAACCCGCCAAAGAAGTCAGTCCAGGACGCCATTAGTTGTCCTCCGTCGTTGCGTCGCCGTCAAGAAGTTGACGAATTACTTGGCCCGGGAGCGGTCGCGGGGCCACCACGGGCAGCACCGACTCGGGGCCGTGCTCGTGGTCCTGTCCGAGCGCGAAGGCGCGAGAGAGGAGCGTCGAGGCAAAGATCACGATGGCCAGGGTGGCGAAACCCCAACTGCGCGAGATAAGGAAGGCCGCCACCACGAGGAGCCAGCCGAGGCTCAGCGGAATGAGGCGCTTCCAACCGAGTTCCATGACCTGGTCGTAACGGAAGCGCGGCAGGGCGGCGCGGAACCAGACGTAGCCGAAGGCGAAGAAGCAGGTCTTGGCCACGAACCACGCGATCGGGAAGATCCACCGCAAGTGCGACACGTTCGGGATGTAGCCCGCCGGGCCACCAAAGAACAGCGTCACGATGATGGCCGACTGCGTGATGGTGTTCATGTACTCCGAGAGGAAGAACAGGGCGAAGCGCAGCGAGGAGTACTCGGTGTGGAAACCACCGACGAGTTCCGACTCGGCCTCAACGACGTCAAAGGGCGGACGGTTCAGTTCGGCCGTGATGGCAATCACGTAAATAATGAAGGGCACCAGACCGAGGCGAATCAGGTTCCAGTGCAGGATGCCGTGCGCCTGCGAGGTGACAATGTCGTGCGTCGACAGCGACCCGGTCATCAAGACCACGGTGACGATGGTCATACCGAGGGCGGCCTCGTAGGAGATCATCTGGGCACTGGCGCGAACGGCCGACATCATCGGGTACTTCGAGCCCGACGACCAACCGGCCAGCATCACGCCGTAGACCGAGATACCGGACATGGCCAGCATGACGAGAATGCCCATCGGCGGGTTAGCCACCTGCAGTGCAATGGGGTGACCGGCGACGTGAATCGTGCCGCCGAGCGGAATAATCGCGAAGGTCACCAGGGCCGGCAGCAGGACGAGGTAGGGCGCCATCTTGAAGACGAAGGGGTCCGCCTCGGTGGGCAGGATGTCTTCCTTGAAGAACAGCTTGATACCGTCGGCCAGCGTCTGCAGGAGACCGAACGGACCCCACTTCTGTGGTCCAATGCGGCTCTGCATGTCCGAGATGGCCTTGCGCTCGAACCAGACCATGATGATGACGGCGGCCATCGCCACGGCGAAGCCCACCACCACCTTGATGGCAACGATGAGCAGCACAATGCCGGTAACGCCGTGCAGCAGAAGCGGGTCGAGGGAAGCCAGGTTCATCGTGACGTCATCCGAACTTGCGTGAGGGGGCTCGTGGGATCAATGAGGAATCGCTGAACCGACGTGCCGTCGGCCATCCGCGTACCGGCACCGACCACCATGGTGCCAGGCACCACGGTGTCGTCGGCGGTGACCACGGCGGCGAAGCTGCCATTGGCACCCGACACCGTTACCGCGTCGCCGCCGGCGAAGCTCAGTCGGTCGAGGTCGACGTGGTGGGCGCGTAGTGAGGTGGGCTCAGCCAGATCGCGCAGGGCCGGTGAGCCCTGCATGGCGATGCCGTCGTCGTAGAGGCGACGAGCGAGGACAACTCGCAGCGCGTAGGCGTCGGCCAGCGGTGCCTCCGTCGAGCCAATCGTCACGTCGTTCCACGTAACTGCACCCAGCGGGCCGGTGGTCTCTGCGTCGAGGGTCTGAATTGCCCCGCTCGTGGAGAAGGCGCTCGTCGTCTTTGTCGAACGCACACCAGGGAAGGCCATGGGGTCCATCGCGCCGCGCTTGGTCGGCGTAATAGTGCCGCCAATGACGACACCGTCGAAGCTCTGGTCCTGCAGCACCGACAGCGCCGGGTAGCCGGTCGTTTCTTCGATGGTCTTGGCGACCTGCTCCACCGAGGTGAAGCCGAGGTGCTGGCCACAGGCCTCGGCCAATTCGGCGGCAATCGCCACGTCGGACCACGCAGACCCCGGGGCCGAGATCTTGGGCACAACTGCCGTGACGCGACCTTCGAGATTGGTGACCGTACCGAGACGCTCGTGCTGAATATGGGCCGGTAGAACAACGTCGGCGTAGGCCAAGGTGGCGCCCCCGTGACCGGTAACGGCCACGACGCGTCCTTCGGCGGCGGCCAGCGAGGCGCGGGCCGCTTCGTCGTCGACCATGTTGCCAATCAGACAGCCGCCCAGCAGGAGCAGCGCCTTCTGCGAACCGTCGCGAAGGGCTTGGAGCTGTTCGGCCGTCGAACGTCCACCGCTCTGGGTAGGTACGCGACCTGGCAACAGGCGAGGACTCAGTCCCATGTCGAGTGCACCGCGGACGTTGCTGCGACGCAGGGCCGGCAGGAAGGTGGCCTTCGGGAAACCGGCGGCGAAGGTCGCGATTGCCTGTTCAACGAAGACCGCGTCCTCGGCCATGTTGGGGCGACCAACGACGAAAACAACACCCTCGCCATCGCCGAGCAGTTCACGGGCCGCCGCGACGTCAGCCTCTTGAAGGAGCGTGCCCACGGGCACCACTCCCTCAACGAGGGCCTTGGCAATGACGGGAGCCTCACCCGGACGGGTGGGGAAACTGTGGCGAGCCAGCGCGTGCAAGGCACTCGGGGCCGTCGCCAGTTCGATCAACGCGTTCTTGCGACGCACCACGTTTTCACGCAGACGCAGGAAGAGCACCGGCAGTTCTTCACGCAGGTCGCCCGTCAGCGTCACGACCACGCGAGCCTTCGCGGCGTCGTCGATGGTGGCAGGATTGAGCGCCTGCACGAGGACAGCGTCGAGACCGTCGTCGAACTGGGCGTCGAGGTGGTTGCTGTGCAACACGCCACGAACAAACCGCTCCCAGGCGAAGGCGCCTTCGTTGGTCAGGGCCGCGCCGCCGATGGCGCCGACGAAGTCACCGCCACCACTCTCGAGGAGGATGTCGGCCGCTCGGGCGAGGGCGGTGCCCCACGAGACGGCCTCGAGCTGACCGTTGCGGCGAATCATTGGCTGGGTAATACGAGTCGCGGCCAACAAGACGTCGGTCGAGGTCTCGTTGCCGTCGACACTGTCGAGGCTGAAGCGACCCTTGTCGCAGAGCCAACCCTGGTTGACCGGTTCGGAGTCGACACCCAACACGCGAGTCAAACGGTTGCCGGAGGACTGGACGGCCACGCGACAGCCCACGGAGCAGCCGGTGCAGGTGCTCTCCACCTGTTCGAGGTCCCACGGACGCGAGGAGAAACGGTAGGGCTTGGCCGTCAGGGCACCCACCGGGCAA
>Ga0007804_1000293_pt1 | contig 19477 bp, 19 predicted proteins | sample CryBogCBE25Aug07_FD_60367 | JGI IMG/M metagenome (GOLD analysis project Ga0007804, IMG submission 60367) | Freshwater microbial communities from Crystal Bog, Wisconsin, USA - CBE25Aug07 | ecosystem: Environmental > Aquatic > Freshwater > Lake | place: Crystal Bog, Wisconsin, USA | collected... | reverse complement strand
CCTTCTTCCTCATCCTCACCGTGGTGGCGCTCCTCGGCCCCAGCCTGCTCAATATTGTCGTCGTGATCGGCCTGGTGAGCTGGACCGGAACGGCCCGCCTTGTCCGCAGTGAATTCCTGACGCTCAGGGAAACGGAATATGTAAAGAGTGCCCGAGTCCTGGGGCAGAAAGCGTGGCACATCATCACCCGTCACATCCTGCCGAATGCGGCCGCTCCAATCCTTGTCACCGCAGTCTTGGGAATCCCCGATGCAATTCTTCAGGAGGCAGGACTCAGCTTCCTTGGCTTCGGTGTCCAGCCCCCTCAGGCGACCTGGGGGAATATCATCGCAGATGGAAAAACCTACCTCCTCGATGCTTGGTGGCTGAACCTCTTCCCAGGACTCGCCATTCTGATTGCCTCACTGTCATTCTATTTGGTAGGAGACGCGCTTCGCGAAGCCGCCGAATCCAGAAGCTGAACCCCATGTTAACGATCAAAGACCTCCAAATTGGATTTGCCACTCAAAATGGCATCACACCTGCTCTCAAAGGCGTCTCAATCCAAATCGGTCGTAGTGAAACCCTCGCGATCGTTGGTGAGAGCGGAAGTGGCAAGAGCGTCACTGCCCTAGCTATCACAAGGCTACTCCCCTCTCCCCCCGCCATCTATCAAGGAGGAAGCATCACATTCGAGGGGCACGATTTGCTCTCCGCATCCGATGCAGAACTCCGCAAGGTGCGTGGGGGTAAGATCGCCTACATCTTCCAAGAGCCCTCCACCTCGCTGAATCCCGTCTATTCGATCCGGAGCCAGATGGCCGAGATGATCCAGCTTCATCGTCCCGACGTCACGGATATCAATGCCGAGATCATCAGATGGCTCGATGCTGTAGGGATTGTTAATCCCTCAATGCGTTTGAACGACTACCCCCATCAATTGAGCGGAGGCATGCAGCAGCGTGTGATGATTGCCATGGCACTTTCTGCCCGGCCCGATCTCTTGATCGCTGACGAGCCGACCACCGCCCTTGATGTCACAATCCAGAAGCAGATCCTCGACAAACTCCGGGAACTCCAGCGCGATCTGGGGATGGCCGTCATGCTCATCACCCACAACTTCGCCATCATCCGAGGACTGGCCCGTCACGTGGCGGTCATGTACCGGGGAGAGATCGTCGAATACGGTGTAACCGAGCAGGTCCTCAAAGATCCCCAGCATCCCTACACCAAGGCCCTGATCGCCTGCATCCCGCGGCTTGGCGACCACCGGCACAGGCTTCCTACGATCGAGTCTTCCCAGTCTTAGGACTAATACAGCAATATTGCTTTTAAGCCATTTTTATGGCTTATTACTGTTATTAACAGATGAAAACCACCATCGACCTTCCTCCCCAGATTCTTGAAAGAGCCAAGATCCTCGCCACCCGCAAGAAATCAACGCTCAAGGATCTGGTCATTGCCGGATTGGATCATGTCCTGAGTCTGGAAACAGAACAGACCGGAAGTGAAGCCGCATTGAATCGGATACGGCAGGGATTCCACTTGGGTAATAAACCATTCAGCAGGGAAGAAGCGCATGCACGCCGCTAGATTCCTTGACACGAATATCCTCCTCTATGCCTACGATCTCGACGCTCCTGAAAAACGGGAAAAAGCGTTGAGGATTGTTGAGGAGGGATGGATCTCTCCTGGAAGCACATCTATCAGCGTACAAGTCCTGCAGGAAATGCATGTGAACCTCGAGAAAAAGGGCATTTCCAAAAAGGAAATCCGTGCTGTGATCAGTGACTACTCACGCTGGCCAGTCGTGGAATCAACCCTCACGCTTCTTCATGCCGGGATGGCAGAGCAATCCCGCTGGAAGCTATCCTTCTGGGACTCAATGATCCTCGCAGCGGCACGCTCATCGGGAGCATCCGAATTGATTACGGAGGATCTAAATCATCTCCAGGATTACGACGGACTACGGGTTGTGAACCCCTTTCTTTAAGAAATCACCAATCCATGATTCCTCATTATAATGATCTTGCTGCCAACGAGCGGACCTACCTTGCCTGGATGCGGACAGCTCTGGCGCTGATTGCTTTTGGATTCCTGCTTGAGCGCTTTGACCTGCTTGTCCGTTACTTTGCCAGAAGCATTAACGAGGGACTGATCCCGCCGGGCTCAGCCTTCGGTCGTGAAGCAGGGATCATTCTCGCGGCACTTGGTCTGCTGATCATGCTCCTCTCCACCGGACGCTTCGTCATCACCACACATCGATTGAAGAGTGAGAAGGAGGAAACCTACGGAATCCGAAGCGTCCTCGTAACTGGCTGCATCTTCATCATCCTCGCAATCTTCGTCCTCCTCTACATCAGCAGGTTTTTTACCCTAGCCTAAGGTGGAAGCGCCTTAAGACCCAACCTTTCCAAGGGTGGGTTTTTCTGAGTAAAATACAGAAATGTTCAAACTTGTTCTCATCCGCCACGGCGAAAGCACCTGGAACCAAGAAAATCGTTTCACCGGTTGGACTGATGTCGATCTCAACGCCAAGGGCCTCGGCGAGGCCAAGGCTGCTGGTCAGCTTCTCAAGAAAGAGGGTTATTCCTTCGATCGCTCCTTTGTCTCCGTTCTGAAGCGCGCCTTGCGCACCAACTGGATGATCCTGGATGAACTTGATGAACTCTGGATTCCAATCGAGCGCTCCTGGCGTTTGAACGAGCGTCACTACGGCTCCCTGCAGGGACTGAACAAGGCCGAAACCGCCACAAAGTTCGGAGACGATCAGGTTCTCATTTGGCGCCGCAGCTACGATGTGCCGCCACCAGCCCTGGAGAAGAGCGACGAACGCTTCCCTGGCCATGATCCTCGTTACAAGGATGTGCCCGAGGCGGAACTGCCACAGACTGAATGCCTGAAAGATACGGTGGAACGTGTTCTCCCCTACTGGCACAGCGAGATCGCCCCTGCGGTGAAGCGCGGAGAGAAGGTTCTGGTGACCGCTCACGGGAATACCCTTCGCGCTCTTGTGAAGTACTTCGACAACCTGAGTGAAGAGGAGGTTCTGGCCCTGAACATTCCCACCGGTATCCCCCTCGTCTATGAGTTGGATGAGAATCTGAAGCCAATTCGTCACTACTACCTTGGCGATCAGGAGGCTATCGCAGCAGCAGCGGCAGCCGTAGCCTCACAGGGCAAGGCTCAGAAGTAACATCTCATGTCTCTCGTCCACGGTCGGGACCATCAGGTCGCTTGGATCGCTGATCTCTCCGGAGATTCACCGCTCTCCACACTCAAAAGCCGCAGCGAAGTCCCCGCCGGCGACACGTGGGATCTAACACCCATTTTTGCCAATGATGGGGCTTGGGAAGCCGAGTTCTCGGACCTTGCCTCACGCTGTGAAGGCATCCATGCCTTCAAGGGTACTCTAGGTAAAAGCGCCACGGATCTTGCCGCCGTGCTAAACTTCGAAAGCTCACTCGACCGCTCCACCGAACGACTTGCCCAATATGCGGGCCTTCGCCTCTCCGAGGATAGCTCGAATGCCGAGGCACTGGACCGCGATGGGCGCCTCTCCTCGCTCTGTACAAAGATCAGCGAGGCATGTTCGTGGGTAGCCCCGGAGATTCAGGAGATCCCTGATACGACCTTTGAGGAATTTCTATCAGACCCGCTCCTAGCGGATTGGAAGACCTCCCTGCAATGCCTTCGTCGTCTTAAGCCTCATATCCTTAGTAATAAGGAGGAACGACTGATTTCTCTCTCAATGCCAGCGATCGGAGGACATCACGAAACCTTCTCCCAACTCACGAATGTCGACATGACTTTCGGCACGGTGCGTAACGATCGTGGGCAGGAAGTCGAGCTGACCCAGAGCAGCTTCTCCTCCCTGTTGCAGCGCCCCGACCGTAGTGTTCGCAAGGAAACCTTCGAAAAGTTCTACACAGAGTTCACGGCCCATCGCTACACGCTTGCCAGTTCGCTCGCCAGCTCGATCAAGGGGGATGTCTTCCTTGCCAAGGCGCGTCATTATCCCTCGGCCCGTGAGGCCTCCCTCTTCCCAGACAATGTCCCTGTGGCCGTCTACGACAATCTGATTGAGGCTGTTCGCTCACGTCTTCCAGTTCTTCATAAGTACTACGCCCTCCGTCAGCGTATCTTTAATCTCCCCGACCTTCACGTCTACGATACCTATGCCCCGTTGGTGTCGGCGCTTCAGAGCGATGTCCCGTTTGATGAAGCGATCGGTATGGTTCTCCAATCACTCCATCCGCTGGGAGCCGAATACACCCAGACTCTTGGGCGAGGTCTTCGGGAAGAGCGCTGGTGTGACCGCTACGAGAACAAGGGGAAGCGCAGCGGTGCCTTCTCCTACGGAACCTATCAGGCCCCCCCCTACATCCTGATGAACTACAAGCAGGATGTCTTCTCCGACATCTACACGCTGGCTCATGAGGCGGGTCACTCGATGCATACCTGGTACTCGAGAAAGACTCAGAGCTTCCAGAATTACCATTACCCCATTTTCCTTGCCGAGGTGGCCTCGACTTTCAACGAGATCCTCCTGACCGAGCATCTGCTCACAGAGACCAACGACCGCGCCATGCGCGCATACCTGATCAATCGTCAGATCGACGATCTGCGTGGCACGCTGTTCCGCCAGACGATGTTCGCTGAATTTGAGAAAATCTCTCATGCCGCCGAGGAATCCGGAGCGGCACTGACCCTGGAGAGCTTCCGCAAGATGTACCGCTCGCTGCTCGACACCTACTTCGGAAGCGGCGTTATGATCGACGAGGAACTGGAACTGGAGTGCCTACGCATCCCTCACTTCTACAGCGCCTTCTATGTCTACAAGTACGCCACCGGAATCTCGGCCGCCATCACCCTGGCGGATCAGGTTCTCAAGACCGGCGATACCGAGCGCTATTTTGGATTCCTAAAGAGCGGGGGTAGCAAGTTCCCGATTGAGACGCTGGCCGAGGCGGGGGTTCATATGGGTTCACCTGAACCGGTGAATGCAGCCCTGGCGCTCTTCGAGCGTAGGGTCATGGAACTTGAGGAACTCCTCACTATTTCCAGCGGGACCAACTAATGAACGCAGGATTCATCGACAGGCTTGTCGAGCGGATCCGATTTGTGGAACCGGCCGATATCGGCCACTACCTTCAGATCCTCTCCAAGGAGAAGGGATTCCTGGAAACGATCTTCAATGCCATCTTGGAGGGCGTTGTCGTGACCGACCCGCAGGATCACATCATCTACATGAACAAGGCAGCCTGCTCGTTCTTCGGGATGAATGGCGCTGAGCATATGGGCCGAAGTCTGGCTCAGGCTATTCCCGGTCTGGAACTCAAGTCGGTGGCACGTCCCGGGGATGTCATGAGTCGGGACCTGGAGGTCTTTTACCCCGAACACCGCTTTCTCAACTTCTACGTCAGTCCTCTGATGAGTGACGAGAAGGAGATCGCTCAGCGCGAACTGGTGGGCAGAGCCATTATCCTGCGCGACATCACCGAGGAACGGCGTGAGACTCAGGAAACGATCGAGAGCGAGCGTCTCTCCGCCGTGACGCTGCTTGCCGCAGGCGTGGCACACGAGATCGGAAATCCCCTTAACTCGCTCGACATCCAGCTTCAACTTCTGGAGCGCCGCCTAAGGAAGCCCTCTCTCTCCAAAGAGGATCAGAAAGAGTTGGCCGACTCCGTCGCGGTAGCCCGCGGGGAGGTGAAACGTCTGGACCAAATCATCACCCAGTTTCTGAAGGCTGTCCGACCGGCCCCCTTGGAATACAAGCCGACTGATTTCAATGCGCTGATTCTGGAAACAGTCGAATTCCTCCGCAACGAAGTGGAGGACCGTGGCATCACGGTGGACCTCTTTCCCTCAAAGCATCTCCCAAAGGTCTCGCTGGATCGGGATCAGTTCCGGCAGGCTCTTTACAACGTCATCAGGAACAGCTTCCAAGCCATGGGGAGCACCGGGCATCTGCGTATCGGCACAGCCTGTGATGACTCCCATGTCTGGGTCAGCATCGGAGACACAGGTGGAGGGATCGATCCCTCCAAAGTCGGCACCATCTTCCAACCCTACTACACCACCAAGGAGAACGGCTCCGGTCTGGGACTCAATATCGTGCAGCGCATCGTGCGTGCCCATGGCGGTGAGATCATGATCCAGAGCGCACAGGGCCAGGGAATGCTCTTCACAATCCGCCTCCCCCGTGATGACCGTCGCGTTCGATTTCTTCCCCCAATTTCGGAGGAAGGAGAAAAATGAATATTTTATCGCGCAGGGACGTAGGGACGTAGGGACGTAGAGAAATGAAAGTATAGACTTCGCGATTTTATCCCTGCCTTCCTAATTTCCAGATTAAATATTCAAACAACCATAACTCCATGAGCACACTTCAAATCGGCGACAAGGCACCATCCTTCACCACCACCGCCGTCGGCGGAATCTACGGCAGCGGAACCCCTCTAAAGCTAACCGACCTGAAAGGACAGGCTGTCGTTCTCTATTTCTATCCAAAGGATGACACGCCGGGCTGCAGAACTCAGGCTTGTGGGATTCGGGACGAATGGAAGGCTATCACGGCGACTGGTGCCGCCCTGTTCGGGGTGAGCATTGATCCGGTAAAGTCCCATGAAAAATTCATCGCCAAGTTCGACCTCCCCTTCCCCCTGTTGAGCGACACCGATCAATCAATCGTGGAGGCTTATGGCGTCTGGGTGGAGAAATCGATGTACGGAAAGAAGTACATGGGAACAGAGCGCACCACCTTCATCATCGACCCCGTGGGTAAGATCGCAGCCATCTTACCCAAAGTAAAACCAGCCGAACACACAGGCCTGGTCTTGAAAGCTCTGAAGGAACTAAAATAAGGACTTTCTTGCAGAGGTTCGATTATTTTCCCAAAAGCGCATCTCTGAGATCTGTCGCCACGGGATTTGCCCCGAACCAGAGGCTAAGGAAAGCCTTCTGAAAATCGCGACCGGGAATGATTCCTTTCTGCGTGCCCTGATCGAAAATCACGGTGTTCGTTCCCAGTAACTGAACCTTTTCAACACCGAGTTTCTGAAGCGGTCCGAACATGGCGATGAACGCATCCCTATCGCGTGTGTAGCCGGGATAGGTGTAGCTGACACTCTCGGCAAACTGGGATTCCCAAGCCTTGGTGACATCCGACTGGTTCACAGCCCTAAGGAAGGTGAAGTTGAACTGCATGGGTCCAGGCGATGACATTATCCCAGAGTCCGTCCGTATCTCTGCGGGTGTGTAGAGGGATGCAACGTAGATTTTGATCGGAATCATGAGAAGGCTGAATGTCCGCAAACCTGCGCCGTTCAGCCGGAGTGTCTCTCCCCCTAATTGAGTCGTCGGAGGGACGCTCACCCCTTGAATCTCCATGGCATGCAACGGGGCAAAGATCATCAAAGAGGCAAAAGTTCCAGCGAGCACTTTTTTCATTTTTCTTTCTGCCTTCCTACTTTTGCCTTGGATTCTAAGCGCCGTAGCTCTTGGTGAATTTCTTTTTTCCTTCGTCTTCCTGAACAGACGCGGATTCCGGCTTGGACTCTGGTTTCGTTTGCTCGGACTGGGCGACGGCTTCGGGAGCTGAAGATTCCGCATGGTCATGACCCCCATGGTCGCAATTCTCATCGTGAACATGTCCGGAGTGACCTCCTCCACCCTGCGCCACCTGAACAAAGGCCAACTGGAGTTCCGAGAGAACGCTGGTCAGGATCTTCTCTTCATCCTTGTTGAGATTGCCTCGGGTCTTCTCCTTGATGATCTCGAGGTGATCGATGAACATCCGCGCGGCATCGAGATTCACCTCGGCCTTTCCGGTGGAGGGATGCGCCATCTGACCGAGGCATAGTGCGGCTTGCTGCGCATTCATCATGACGAGTTCGATAAAACGCTGGGTGAGGTCAGCGGAGTTGGTGGATTGTTGGATTTCGGCCATGGGATTATTGGTAGTTAGGAGTTTGGAGCTAAGAGTTGGAAGATCGGAGATGAGGATTTGGGAACCAAGCCGGTGGGAAGCGGGACCCTTAGGGCGACACAGCTTGCCGGGAAGCAAATGACGTCAAATGGGGAATGGGGATCAAGAGCTTCAAGGCGCTTTTGAGGGATCGTGCAAGGGAGCTGTCGACTTTGCCGCAGGAGGGCCAACAACGACTTCGACACTCTTGGCATCGCGGAAGTATTTATTAGCGACGCGCCTTGTATCTTCAAGGGTGACTTTTTCGATCTCGGCCTTGCGTACCTTGTCGTAATCGTAGCCAAGACCAAGGAGCTCGTTGGTCGCACACATGCCGGCGAGCGCGGCACTCGATTGATTCCGGATGGCTTCGGCGCCCAGAAGCTTCGCTTTTGCCCTGTCGAGCTCCACCTGGGTGAGGCCATCAGCGGCAAGTTTATCGATCTCGTCATTGAACTCATGCTTGGCCAGATCGACTTTTTTCGGATCGGTGCCGAGGTAAAAGACGAAGGCTCCAGGGGCAAGTCCCGTGGAATTGGATGCCCCGACGAAGTAGGCGAGGCCAAGTTTCTCGCGAATCCGAACAAAGAAGCGTGAACCAAGATCACTGGAGGCCTCTTCGATCAACTCCAGTGCCGGCCTGTCAGCCGCATCGATCGTTGTGCCAAGGAATCCCCTCATGATCACTGCCTGCTGTTTCTGCCGCTCTGCGGATGTCTCGATCGACTGGGCTACTGGTAAGGAGGCTGGAGGATGCGCTAGTGCGATCTCGCCTGACGGGAGGGATCTGAAGTCTGCTTTTGCAAGGGCAAGCGCTTGATCGGGATTCACCGCCCCAAAAATGGAGAGAACTCCATTCTTTCCCGTGACCAGCTTGTCCCGATAGGCCTTCAGATCAGTAGATGACAGCTTGGTAACGCTCTCAGGGGAACCCGTTGCGCGCAGGGCGTACGGGTGATCGCCGTAGAGACGAGGCTTCAGCAGATTTCGTGCAGTTGTCGTGATCTGGTCGTCTTCGGCTTTGATGGAGGCGAGCTGGGAATCCTTCTCCAACGCGACCTCGCCTTCGGGAAAGTTTGCATTGAGAAGGACATCCGAAAGAACCTTCATCCCCAGGGGGAGATCGTCCTTCATGACTTCGACGGCTACGGAGAAGCTGTTGTTCCCCGAGGTGGCCCCAATCGAGCCTCCGACATGCTCGACAGTCTCGGCGATTTGCTGAGCTGTGAGGGTCTTTGTTCCCTTGACGATGGTGCTGGCCGTGAGCAGGGAGACGCCATTGTTCCCCGGCGTCTCAGCCAGGAGACCGCCCCGGAAGGCCGCAATAATGGAGACAAGCGGCAGGCGGTTATCCTGGTGGATGAGGACGCGGAGTCCGTTGGAGAGTGTTTCCTTGTGAATTCCTGACTCGAGCGGTGTAACGGCAACCGCCTCACCTGATTTTGCTTCGTTGATCGGATCGAGTGAAGTCACTGTCAGCCCCTCGGGCCTTAGATAGAGGGACGCCACACGGTGAATATCCTCGGGAGTGACTTTCTCGATCGATTCAAGGTAGCGCTTGCCAAACTCGGCATTACCCGTCATGAGCCAGCCATTCCCATAATCAGAAGCGCGTCCGCGCATGGTGGTGAGACCATGGTAATGATCGGAGAGAAGACCCTTCTTGGCCTTGCCAAGTTCCGAAGGAGTGACGCCATCACGCGCAACTCTTTCCACTTGGGAGAGGATTTCCTTCTCCGCAGCATCGCGCTTATCAGGATCGGCAATCGCCCCCACATAGATGAGGCCATCCTTGGGCGTGAGAGTATAGAGCCCGGCTCCGATCTGGTGCACCAGGCCTTTCTTTTCACGAACCTCGGTATTGAGAATGGAGCTGATACCTGCCCCGAGAATCGCGGAGAGAACCTCGACAGCAGGAGCATCAGGACTCGTGGCACCGGGAGCGCGCCAAGCGATATTCATGCGGCTGAGATCGGTTGGAAAGGTATCCCGCGCCTGCTGCTTGCCAAGTTGCGGTGGCTCTTCGGCAATCGTCACGGGCTCGAGCGGCATGCGGGGATATTTCTCAAAAAAGGATGCGAGCTGATCACGGATCTCGGAAGCATTCACGTCGCCCACAACAACAAAGCAAAGGTTGTTCGGGACATAGCGGCGTTTATAGTAATCTAGGACATCCTGACGGGTGAGGCTGTTGTAGATGTCCAGATGGCCTATCACAGGCTCCTTGAAGGGACTGACATGGTAAGCCGTCCGGAAAAGCAGAAGCGAGGCGGTGCGGTCGGGATTGTCATAACCCATGGCAAATTCGCGCCGGATGACTTCCTGCTCCTTGTTGTACTCCGCTTCAGGAAGCGTGGCGTTCATCATCGCGTCGGCCAGGATATCAACCGCCTTGGAGGCACCCTTGGCGGGAACATCGATCCAGTAGACGGTGCGGTCGTAGGAAGTGTAGGCATTGATGTAGCCTCCCTGGTCCTGAACCTGACTAGCGATCACGCCTGGTGCCCGGGTGGAGGTTCCCTTGAAAAGCATATGCTCCAGAATGTGGGAGAGCCCTGCCCCGAGAAGCTTCCCTTCGTGAATCGAGCCGGTGTTGCACCAAGCTTGCACGCTGGCAACGGGAGCACCTTTGTTCTCCTCCACGATCAGGGTCAAACCGTTGGGGAAAGTGAAGACCTGTGGTTTGGCCGAAAGAGACGGATCAGCTTTGCCAATGTCAGCGCTGATCGCCGCCACTCCACTTCCTTCATGGGATCCTTTGGAGGCACCCTGATGGTTCGGCTTTCCAGGAGATGCATTGAGGATGGGTAAGGACAGGAGGGTCATGAGCAAAGGGAGTGATTTCATTTGGTAAAAAGCGTCTGCTGATTCCCCGAAAGCGGGTCGGCAGCACTCAATGGAGATGCGAGTGCGAGAGGAGGCGGAAGAAACGGGGCGACAAAAGCTTCGTAAAAATCAAATCCGTTCTCAAAATCATCCATCCTATCATTCTCGGTCCGGCCAAAGGCTCCTGCCTCAACAAGATTGAAGACCATCTCACCGATATCGCGGCAGGAAGTAATCCCCCAATAGTGCAGGACCGTCGGGGCCATCGGGCCGAATTCCTTTAGAGCCATCCGCCTGAAGGCCTCTAGAAGCTCTTCCGCCGAGACATGTGCGGAGACAGGCTGCTGCTTTGACTTGGAGCGTTTCTTGAGAGTGGCCTCCAGCGACTCCCTCAGGAACTGGTATCCTTCGGGTCGGTAATTCTCTTTTTTGGCTACGGCAATGGCGACCGCCTCGTTAAATCCTGAAACTTTCATGAAATTGAGTCGATGGTATCAGTGGATAAAACCTGCGAATGAAGCTGTCCGCCCAGGTAACATAGCATTCAAACGTATGTGCCTGATGCCTGCTCCGACGAGCAACGCACCCAGAATGAAAATCATTACTGTCTGCTCTTGCCGGGTCAGATTCAACATCCCAACACGATAATCCAGACAAGCAAAGGTGCAAGTGTCACCAGTCGCCTCCCTTTCTTTTACCCTTGCGACGTTACCCGGCGCCCCCTACCTCATCACCATCCGCGGTTTTCAACGGCATCAAGATAGCGACCTACAGGGCCCTTGCGAATCGTGGATGGTGGAGATTTCAATAATACGTCGAAGAGCCCACTACGCACCGGGACTTTCGCCGCCTCGTACCAGTCTAGGTAGTCATCGATCTCCCGCGAACGCTTATGGATCGATGCTCGAAGTGACGTAAGAGCGGAGAGATTTTCATCGAGTTTCTTTCCAGAGAGATGCCTCGGTGATTTCAGAAGATTCATTGTCGAGTCAATGAGAGGAATCACCAAGGGATTCGCCTGAAAACGCAGGGCACTGAGCCGTGAATTGATTCCTTGGAACGTGAAGTCCGCACCCCTCTCCTTACGAAGTTTCTCAAACGAGACAGCATCCATGGGAATCGATTGTGCAACTGCATCATATTTACGTAGGCTCTCCGTGGCATCGAGCATGCCGGTAACACTTTTTTCTTCATGGGAAGAAGTGGCCATTAGCAACAACCACTCTCTCTCGACCCGCTGCATCGGCCATCCTGAGGGCCAACGTGACAACGAAGCGGTGGAATCATGATTCTTTTTGGAATCATTGGACACATCTCCTCGGATCCATTTTCTAAAGACAGCACTACCATCCCCCTTCAATCCAGCTTGAAGCAGAGTCGCCGCCCTCAAGTCGTAATTTTCTTCCAAGAGGTGATTTTCATCATCAGGTGGTCTCTCCACCAAAAACGCCTCGATCCCGGGAGGGACACCGCCCTGGAGATAGGAAACCTGTATGGTTTTCTGAGTACTCTCATCAATGCAAAGTGTGGCCAATCCATGAGAAAGCCATGCAGGAACGGCCGGGATCGGGGAACCAATAACGGGTGCTTTCCCCGCATAGCGCTCGCGGAGAAGCATCGCGCCTGAAAGCACTCCGGCAGCCTGGATGCCGAAACGAGGCCCCTCTTTTTCCGGAAGATCAATCTGAATCCGAGGCAGGCCACCTTCTAGGGAATCAACCCTGAGAGATGGCAGTCCCTCCGAGGACTCATGCCCATGAACCAGGACGACGACCGGAGGATAGTTCTGAGGCTCAAAGCCAGTAAGCTCGTAAAAACGTTTTTCCACAGCGCAAAACCGGCGCTCCTCACGCCGTGCCGTCACTTGATCATCACATTGAAGATGAAAGAGTCCCTGGGGTGAGGTGACTCCGCGCGGCTGTGTGGCGACAGCATTCTGGAGAAGCACCAGGAAGAATATTCTCGGCACAACGCCGATCCGCATTTGGAAACAAATGCCGCTTCCGATCATTCGATTCCCGGAGATACGAATCTTTCCGATCTTCAGGGCCGGGAGCTGAGATCAATGAAACCAGGACGAATGCATAGCGTCTCAGCCTCCTTCATTATCTGCAACTCCTGAATAAAGGGCGACGCACAGGAGCGCATGAAAGGTGTGATCAGATTCAGCATAGGGCCGCGAAGGGGAAGGAGTCCGATACTTGCCGATTCCGGAGTGAGATTCCATTGGAGGGATCCGCCGGAAAGGCGGAATGATTCCGAAAAATGAAGCGGATAATTCATGAATGTGAGAGTCACTGAAGCGCTGAAACCACCGTTGGAAAGTATCACCGATGCACCCACCCACTCCGGAAGGGGTATGAATTCCAAAGGCGCTTTCCACTCCATCTTTCCGGCCTGTGCGAGCGCCTGATTGATCACCGGTTGGGCTATCGTCACCTGCACCCCCCTTGACCCGACAATAAGATGTCGAAGGACAGCGGGCGCATTAACGACAGCCTGAGATTCGGGAAGCGGGGCCTTCGGATCCATCAGGGCAAGAACGGCCGCCACGGTCAGTGCAACCGACAGGAGATAACGAACGATTCCCCAAAGATGCGAAAAAAAGGACTGTTTTTGCTCGAACTCCTCCTCGACGCGTTGGACCCTTCGAGCAGCCACGGCCACTGATGTCGGAAGAGGCTCGTCCCCATCATTCCGCGGCGCTTTGGGAAGGACGCTGCCACAATGGGCGCAGTAGACCTGAGTGGAAGAGTTGTCATGCCCGCAAGAGGAGCAATGAATGGTGTTCATGATTTTTTAGGAGGGGATTTCTTGATCTTGTTGGACTCGGGCGCTAAGGATTTTTTTGTATCCCCCTTGGAATCCTTGGACTCCTTGCTTGTGGAGGAGGAGTGATCCGCGGAGGCAGGCTTTGCTGCAGGCGATTCACTTTTCGAGGCGTTTTCCGCGGCGCTCTTGTAACCCTCGCTTCGATAATCGGTGATGTAGAATCCCGACCCCTTGAAAATCAGGCCGGCCCCGGCCCCGATGAGCCTCTTTACATTTCCCTTTCCCCAGGACTTCATCCGGCACTTCTCCTTCGGGCATGTTTTGTAGGGATCATCCTTCATCGACTGGAAAGCATCGAATGTCTTCTTGCACTTGGTGCATTCGTACTCGTAGGTCGGCATGGGGATGGGTTCTTGGAATGGGTTCGGGCTAACGCAGCAACTCGGCAATCTGAACGGCGTTCAGCGCCGCGCCTTTGAGCAATTGATCCCCACTCACCCAGAATGTGAGGGCATTCGGCAGGGCGCAATCCAAACGTAGTCTTCCCACGCGGCAGTCGTCTTCCCCACTGCATTCGATGGGCATCGGATAGATCGCCTTGGAAGGATCGTCATGCAGAATAATGCCCGGCGCACCCATGAGAACCTCCCTAGCTTTCTCAAGCGAAACCGGCTTTTCAAATTCAGCGGTCACCGCCACGGAGTGGGCACGGTAGACAGGAACCCGGACACAGGTCACCGATGCAGTGAAATGAGGGAGATGCATGATCCTACGCCCTTCGTTCTGCATCTTCATCTCCTCTCGCGTGTATCCGTCCTCCAGGAAGGAATCGACGTGGGGAAGGACATTGAAGGCGATCTGATGTGGATAGACCTCCTTGGAAACCGGCTTTCCGGAGGCAATCGCCTCAACCTGGTCGCGGAGTTCCTCGATCGCTCGGGCTCCCGTTCCGGAAACAGCCTGATAGCTGGAGGCAATGATTCTCTTTAGTCCGAAGACCTTGTGCAGCGGATGCACCGCCATGAGAGTGATAGCCGTGGTGCAGTTTGGATTAGCCAAAATCCCTGAATGAGAGCCCGCATCAGCGGAGTTGATCTCCGGAACGATCAAGGGAACTTCAGGATCCATTCGGAAGGCCGAGGAATTATCCACGACGATTGCGCCCGCCTTCACGGCATGAGGAGCATATTCCCTAGAAATTCCTCCCCCGGCACTGAAGAGAGCGATCTCAATTCCCTCGAAACTATTTTCGGCGAGCGGTTCCACGACGATTGGAGCGCCTCGAAATTCCAGACTCTTTCCGGCGGAACGAGGGGAGGCAAGGAGACGCAGCGAGGCTACGGGAAAGGTCCGCCTCTCCAAAACCTTCATCATTTCGATGCCAACGGCGCCGGTTGCCCCGACAATGGCAATACTCTTGGAAGTGGGGGTAGTGGTGACTTGGGCTTGCTTGCTCATGATGAGACGTAAAAGTTGCCTACAGAGCGCTCACTCTGCAAGCATCGAGAAAAAGGGGGAAAACCATGTCATCACAAGTAGCCAAGGAAAGTGATCCGCGCCAATCAATCATCATTGATATCGAACATCAGACCCTAGAACTTCGCACTGATTCCCAATTGATAGCAGTCTATCCGGTATCCAGTTCCCGTTTCGGACTTGGAAACGAAGAGGGAAGTTTCCGCACGCCGACAGGACGTTTCAGAATCTGCGAAAAGTTCGGCGATGGTGCTAGGCCCTGGATGATCTTCAAAGGTCGTATCGCGACAGGGGAGACTGCTTATCCCGGGGGAGAGCAGGATCTTGTTCTAAGCCGTATCCTCTGGTTGGAAGGACTGGAGGATGAGAACAGGAATACACTGGAACGCTATATCTACATCCATGGCACCAATCAGGAAGACCTGATCGGAACCCCTGCCAGTCACGGCTGCATTCGTCTGAGCAACCAAGAAATGATCGATCTCTACGACCGTGTCGAGACCGGAACGGAAGTTCGGATCAAGCCCTGACAGAGGCCGCGGGATGAGGTGGAAAAAACATGGGATTTTTCTTTGTCGTATGGGATTGAGCCCTTAAAATGTTTTTTTAGCAACCAGCTTAGAAAGGAGGCGAAATTTATCATGACCATCACCAAGATCGCAGCAGTCGTCGCTCTCGCGGCAGCTACTCTCACCCTCGGCGCTTGCGCCCAGAAGCAGGCACCCGCTCCCGCCACCGTCGGCAAGAGCAAGTAACTTGTAGCAGGGGGAGGTTATCCGGGTTCCGGATGATTCAATCTCACTTAAAAGCCGGGCCGTTCATTCGGTCCGGCTTTTTTACTTCCTGAATGGCCTCGTTGTTGCCCATCGTTGAAGTGCGGTTAAAAATGCACGCTCGCCATGAGCAGAGCTGCCCCGCATGGATTCGAACCATGAATAATGCCTCCAAAGGGCACTGTGTTACCGTTACACCACAGGGCAAGAATCTTTCATTTAATCTCCGGGGCGATCGCACCGCAACGAGAAATCCAGAACTTTTCAAAGATGATGGATGATCCGGAAGGCAAATAGCCTTCTCAACGAGCTCCCACTCTTGTTCATTCATAGGGACACATCATGAGCATGAAACTTCGTAACAGGCTGATCGCACTGGTTTGCCTGATTTTTTTCCTCTCCATAGGAGGGGCCCTCTTCCTGACAACGACAAAACGCAAGCCTTTTGCGATCATCCTGTTTGTTGCCGACAACATCTCTCCTTCCAATCTGGCAGCCGCCAGATTGTTTTCCGGTGGGGGGAACGCAAGGCTCCATCTTGAGGATTTTCCAAACACGGCGATATCGCGTAATGCGGCAAACGACTATTCCGTTCCTGATGCCGCATCCGCCTCGACGGCCATTGCGGCGGGGAAAAAAGTCAACAGGGGGGCCCTTTGCATGGATTCCTCGGGCACCTCGCTTCCCAGCCTCCTGGAGGAGGCTGCGGCCCTGGGTCGTGCCACGGGTCTTCTCAGCACAGGAAAACTCACCGACCCAACAACTGCTTCTTATTACTCCAAGACACTCAATGCCGGGGACACCAACACCCTTCTGCTTCAATTTGCAACGCATCAACCATTTGACTTTGTCGTTGGAAGCGGAGGTGAGGATATCTTGCCGACCTTGGGCACAAATGTTGCCCGCAAGGGAATGAAGGATCCTGAGCCCCGTCAAAACGCTGCATCAGCATACCACATCAGCCGATCGGTTGCGGACCTGGAAAACCAACCTTTCTGGAAGAAAGTCCCGACCCTAGGAATCCTCCAGAATACGTCACTCTCACAGAGTGGCGTTGGCGAAGGAAATCCGGAATCCCCTTCCCTTTCCGATCTCGTGCGAATCGCCATCAGGAATCTGCAATCCAACGGCACCGGATATCTACTAGTCATCGACGATCCGATGATCGCTGCTGCTGCCATCTCCAATGATGCGGAGTCGATGTTCGGACGCATGCTGACGTTCGATCGTGCTGTGGCGACAGCCCGACGCTACGCAGGAGACAGGGCGCTTGTGATCGTCACGGGCCGGGAGAACATCGGCGGCATGACCTTGAATGGTTATCCCTTTCTTCGGGACAAAGGAATTTCGGTCCTGGCTCTGAACAATGAAGGGTACCCCTCCATCTGCTGGTCCACGGGACCCGGCTTCGCCTCGGAAAAATCCCCGACCTTATCGAATTCTTCAAAGACAAACGCCTCACCGATCGGAATCTTGACCCAACCCCCGGCCTTCAGGCTTCCCTCGTCGCTGGGAACGGCTGGAGACGTTCTTTCTCTAGGTGCCGGGCCGGGATCGGAAAAACTGCACGGCTTCATCGATTTGCCAATGATTCACCGAATCATCCAAGAAGCCCTCTGAACAAGACCTGCCCAACTATTGAACCAGCCTTTCCAGTGAGGGATCGGGAGGGGCACCCAGTTCGATGGCCTTCGCATAATGTTTCTTGGCCATCATCTTGGCGGGGGGTTTGCCGGTTGCATAGATGACAGCGAGGTTGAAATGAGCATCCGCATACTGCGGATTGATCTCGATGGCTTTCATGATCTCCGCTTCCCCGGCCTTTCCGTCACCTGAAGCCGCAAGAACGATTCCCAGGTAATTGTGTGCCGTAAAATCCTGTGCATTGATCGAAACCGCTTTCCTGAGGACTTTTTGAGCCTCATCAAGCCTCTGTTGACGATAATGCACGATGCCAAGTGTGGTCAGGGCAAAGGAACTATCCGTGCCCTTGGAGGAGGCCCTCTTGAGGTATTCCTCGGCCTCGGTCATCTTGCCGAGCTGGAACTCCACGACGCCGATATTGGAAAGCGCAAAATAATCATCCGGAGAAATCTTCAATGCTTCCCGGAAAGTGTTTTCTGACTGGAGATAATCCTGCCTGTCAAATTCATCCTTGGCCTTGGCTAGGCATTCCTTGAGCTTTCCTTCCCAAGGAATCTCCGTGGTAGAGGCATTGTTACTTGCTAATGCAGGAGTTCCTTCCGGCGTTGGCGAGGAAGGAACTACAGGTGGATTGGTATTCCCTGATCCCGCAGCGGCCTCCATGTTCTGTTTTCCAGATTTCTTGACGGAATCAGGAGTTACTTCGGAATCACTCTTGATCGGAATGGAGATAGATGCCTGGATTTTCCCGTCACCCGCATCCGCCACCACAAGCTGTCCGTCCTTGAACAGAGAGCGCTCCTGCGGGGTCAATTCCGCAGAGGGAGAAGAGAGCACCGTGACCTGGTCAGTAAGAGTCTGCGACTGAACATTCAGACGCTTCATTTCATCCTCCAGAAGCCGCCGCGCCTGGGAGCGCCTTGCTTCATCCTTTACCTGGCGGAGGATTATTCCGCGCAAGAGATCGTTTTCCTCCACAAGATTGCCATCGCCTCCCGACTTGCCCTTCCTTTTCTTGTACCGGGCAAGCTGTGCCTCTTTCTCCACAAACCGCTCCTTAAGCTCCTTGAACTGGTCGTCACCCGCGGCATTCTTTTTCTGCAGCAATGAAAGCTTCGACTTCACATCGGCAAGTTCTGATTGGAGTTTGCCGGCTTCCTCCTTGGCATTGGAAAACTGTTGATCCTTTTCCGGCATCGACTTGGTGAGGGCGGCCAACTGATCCTGGAGTTTCTTGAGTCGATCATCACCTTCATCCGTATGGTGTTGGAGGTCGGCGTTTTTCTGGTTGGCCTGCGTCAGTTCAGACCGAAGTTTCTCGGCCTCCTGTTTAGCTGAGAACAACTCCTGTTCCTTCTGCTGAATCAGCTTTTGTTGTACGGGACTGGACTTCGTGAATTCAGCGATCTGTTGCTGCGACTTGGCATAGTCCGCAGCACTTGAATCCATCTCCTGCTGCAACTTCTTGATCTGGTCGCGTAATCCTGAAGGATCCGTGCCATGGTCAACAAGTGAAGCCATCTGCCCCATGGCCACCTTGAGTTGCTCCTGAAGCGAGGAATTCTGTTTTTCAAGCATTTGCTTGAGCGAGTCCGAGGCATCGAACTTTCTCTGAACTTCTGACTGGTGGTCGTTAGCGGCCTTCAATGCCTGATCGTATTGCGATTTGGCCTCGTCAAGGGATTTGTTGTTCTGGGTAAGGCGACCCTTGAGTTCCTCGATCTGTGCGGCCAGCGGACCCTCTTTATCAGCCTCCCTCTTAAGTTCAGCATCCCTTGTCACGGCTTCCGCAAGTTTGGCCGAGAGCCTCTGGCGCTCCTCTTCAAGAGCCGCCCTATCGGCGGCGGCGACATTCGCAATCTTTGCGAGCGTTTCCTTTATGGCAGAAAGGTCCTTATGCGATGAGGCCGCTTCCTTCTTTTCCTGTGCGGCGTTTTTTTCTGTTTCGGAAAGTTTGTTTTTCGCTGCCGCCAAAGCCTCGTCATTCGTGGCAATGCGACCTTTGAGTTCCTCGATCTGTGCGGCCAGCGGACCC
>Ga0007804_1000285_pt1 | contig 19707 bp, 16 predicted proteins | sample CryBogCBE25Aug07_FD_60367 | JGI IMG/M metagenome (GOLD analysis project Ga0007804, IMG submission 60367) | Freshwater microbial communities from Crystal Bog, Wisconsin, USA - CBE25Aug07 | ecosystem: Environmental > Aquatic > Freshwater > Lake | place: Crystal Bog, Wisconsin, USA | collected... | reverse complement strand
CCCATGGCGTACTGCAACCCCGCGCACCCTCCTTTTTCGACGGCTAGCCGGAGTCCCGGAGTCCCGTTCTCTGCGGCTAAGTCACGAAGGTGCGTGGCCGCCTGCTCGGTGATGTGGATCATCCTTTTATTGATAAAGAAGCCCTCTTACGAAGTCAATTGGTGGTCACGGAAAGCAGGGGATGCCGGACTGTGGCTACCATTATTCCTTCATTATTCCTTTTTCCTCCTTCATTCTTGTCTGCCATGGGCCGCATTCACGTTCTTCCCGATATCCTTGCAAGCCAAGTGGCGGCCGGGGAAGTTGTTGAGCGTCCCGCTTCGGTCGTGAAGGAGTTGATGGAGAACTCCATCGATGCAGGGGCTCGACGCATTGTGGTCGAATTTCAGAAGGGGGGATCCCGTCTTATTCGTGTCACCGACGATGGATCAGGCATGGATCGCTCGGATGCATTACTTTGCCTGGAACGGCATGCCACGAGTAAAATCCGGGAAAGTGCCGATCTGGCGTCCATCTCGACGCTTGGATTCCGCGGAGAGGCACTCCCCAGCATTGCCAGCGTCTCCCGCTTCCGCCTTTCGACAAGACGTCGGGAGGATGAAGCCGGGACGCTCATCGTGGTCTCCGGGGGCAAAATCCTCGATGTGGAGGATTCGGGGGATGCCCCGGGAACACGGATCGAGGTTGCTGATCTTTTCTTCAATGTTCCGGCACGTCGGAAATTCCTGAGAGGAGAACAGACGGAATCGGCGCACCTTCTCCAGCAGATCGAGACGCTCGCCATCGCTCATCCGGAGATCAGTTTCACATGCCGCCGCGACGAGACGGAGATTCTCCGACTCGCTGCGACGGATGACTTGGCTGTCCGGATTCGTGACCTGCGTGGGGAGGATTTTCTCAAGAGGCTTGTCGCGTTGGTTCCGCTGGAAAGCCATGGCGTGCGCGTCACCGGATGGATGGCGAGGCCGGGCGAGGGGAGGAGCGATCGCGCTCATCAGATGCTTTTTGTAAACGGGCGCATGATCAGAAGCCCCATTCTTTCGCAACCGCTGCGCGAGGCGTGCGACGGCACCCTTGCCAAGGGACTGCATCCCCCCGCGGTTCTTTTCTTCGAGATGGATTCTTCCGCCGTGGATTGCAACGTTCATCCCGCCAAGAGGGAGGTTCGTTTCCGAGATCCCGCCATCATTCGTTCCGTGGCTCTTATGGCCGCACGATCAGCTTGGGAGAGAGCGGCGCCTTCGGAAGGATTCTCACCGGGAGTCGGGGCCGACCCGCTCTTTCCACCGATTCCCGCCCTAGCTGCATCATCCCATTTGTCTTGGCAACCCTCCGCTCATTCCCGCCAATACGAACTTGCTGGACGGATGAATGACTCGCAACGAGTCGCGGAAACCCCGGAATCAACAAGCGTCCTACCCTTGGCATCAAGTCCGGAGGCCTCACCTTTTTCGGCACGCTACCTTGGGATGCTCTCCGGCCGCTACCTCCTCTTCGAGGAGAAGGAGAGTTTACTCATGCTGGAGATCAGGGCGGCTCGCGAACGACTGCTCTATGAACGTTTCCTAGCCCGTCTCATTCAGGGTGAACTGGAAAGCCAACATCTCCTCCTACCCGAAATTCTCGAAATGTCCTCCGCGGACCTTGCGTGGATAGATGCTCACCGGGGGGTGCTCCAGGCTGCCGGACTCTTTGCTGAGCCCTTCGGTCAGGGATCCCATGGGGTAGGTAGCCTCAAGGTGGACGCGGTGCCCGCAGATGCTGCAACGCTTCCCGTCATGGAGATCGTGGTTCGTCTCGTGGATGAGCTCCGCACGCTCGATGAGGCTCCGACACTTGATCGACAAGGTCGCGAGGCACTGGCATCGACTGTCAGCCGAATTGCAGCAGCCAGCTCCTGCTTGCCCGATGATCCTGAGGCAGCTCTGATGCTTCTACGTCAACTTCTGGCTTCTGAACTTCCCTACGTGACGCCCAAGGGAAGGCCAACCCTTGTTCAATTGGCTCCCGGTGAACTGCAACGGAGGTTTGCCCCATGATTCATGCAAGAAGGGTGCTGCATGTCATCGATAGCCTTGATCTGGGAGGTGCACAGACTTTCCTGCTTGATCTGGTGACCCATCTTGATCGTTCCCGCTACGATCCGGAAGTCGCCTCCATGCATGGCCGTGGTGTTTATGCGGCAGCTTTTGAGACTGCAGGCATCACGACCCATGTGCTCTCGCCAAAGAAATGGCCCCCTTACTATGTTCTCAACTTTTGGAACCTGCTGCGGAGGGAGCGTTATGACATCCTTCATTTCCACCTCTTCGGTGCCAATCTTTGTGCAAAACCTCTGGCGATTGCTCAGGGCCACCCAGCAATCGTTGTGCACGACCAGTGTAACGATGCGTCGCGGGAGCGGAACCCCTTGCTGCTCGCGGCTGATGCCCTTGCCAACCGTGGGGTCTCACGAATCATTGCGGTCTCGGGGAGTGTCCGTCGGTATCTTTCGGACAGGGAGGATGTCCCTGATTCCAATCTCACAATGATTCCCAACGGAATAGATGCCAGCGCCTTCTACCCCGCCACTGAGGATCAGCGCAAGGAAGCGCGCCGCGCCTTGGGGATTCCATTCTCGGCTTTTGTGATCGGTGGCATCGGGCGCCTCGTGGAGCAGAAGAATTTCGACCTCTTTCTGGAAGTGGCCTTGCGTACCATCAATGTTCATCCTGAAGTTCTCTTTGTGATTGCGGGGACGGGCCCTCTCGAGCGGCAGCTTCGTGAAAAATTGGAGTCTTCGGGACATGGGGCGTCGATCCGTTTTCTTGGTCATGTGACTGATCGCCCGGGACTTTTTCATGCCCTTGACGCTTTGCTCATGACTTCCGACTTTGAGGGAACCCCGATGGCTCTTCTCGAAGCCATGGCTTGCGGGTTGCCCGTTGTCGCATCTTCCGTGGATGGAATCGCCGAAGTCTGTACCGATAACCGCGACGGATTGCTTGTTTCGCCGAGGAATCTGAAGGGCTTTTGTTCCAACGTGGACAGGATGATCCGGGATCCCGAAATGAGGTCTTCTCTCGGCAAGAATGCCCGAGGCACGATTCTTGAGCGCTATGAAATCAGCTCCCTGGTCAGAAGGATTGAGTCCCTCTACGACGAGGTATTGGCAAAGTGATAGGGAAACGGGACGCCCGATTTGAAGAAAATGCCAGATACGGCATTATTTTTCCGGAGCCCATCCTAGTACCCTTGCAAGAGTTCCTATTCCTAAGGGTTATTATTCCTGCTTGGACGATACTCTCAATTTCCCCTAAAAATTTTATCCATGGCGATGCGATCTTACCGGTGGATTCATTTGTGTGTGATGGGGATCTTGTGTTTACCAGGATGCAGTTCCATCGATTACAAGGAGGGTGAATATCCCCGCATGCTTGTTTCCGAGGATAATACCCCCTTGTTTCAACATGGTCCTGCGCAGGGGAACGGCCCCGATCTTTACCTTTCAAAAGGTGATGAGGTCAGCGTGCTCAGAAAGGAGTTCGGCTACAGCGTTGTGAAGACAAGCAACGGAGGGAAAGGGTATGTTGATAATGAGGCGCTGGTGAAAGCCCCTCCAGAGCCGACTTCCCCTCCCCAGACCGTAGGGAAGCAGGAGAATGCGGATTCCTTTGATCTTCCCGTCCAGATGCCGGGATTCCGCTACTGAAGTTATCTTCGCTTCATGGGCGTGAAGGGGATGACAGTTGGTGCAAGGGTTCGATAACTAGCGTTCTGAGCCACCCGTGAGTGATTCATCCAAGGCGGTCATTTCCTTCCACCGATCCTTGAAGTTCCGATCATAGCGTTGATCCTGCCACTCGCTCATCTGGCGGCGAAGGGTGACGACATGCTCGACTTCGGGTGCCAACTCCGTATGAATCTCCCGCAGAAAGCGCGTGGCTGCGGGATCCCTTTCCCAAAGGATCGCGTATGACTGCATGAAATCCTGGGCGTAGCCTGGCTCAGCCCGGTCATTGGGATACCAGATCTCCGAAGACGGGGAGGGGAGATCCAATATCAGGGGGGCAATGTAGGGATTTTTCAACATTCCGGACCTGTAGGCCTCCCTGGCCAACTCCTCTTCGCCGGCCCTCCAGCAGGCAAGCCCCTTGCCAAAGAGAAGCGCGGGTTCGCAGTAGTCACCGGCATAATTGGCTTCGTAATCCGCCAAGGCTTTCAATGCCCTGGTATCATCCTCAGCCAGAAGATGCACCAGAGGCAGGAGGAATCTGACGCCCTGATTGTCAATCGGATTGAGGGTGAGGAGTCTCTGGAGGTAGTCGGAGGTGTGAGCAAAGCGTCCCTGCTGCCATTCGGTCATGGCATGGCCGTAAAGTGCCCGAAGATACGGGCGTGTCTCGGGATCCGTCCACCAATCGGGTGTTTCCGACTGCCATCGACGCTCTTCCCTTGCAATGAGTTCACGGTATCCCTGGCTGCATTCCTTCCATCGACCCGCCTGGTAGTCCGTATCGGCAAGTTCGATACGGGCAAGGGAGCAGTCGGCGTCCTGTTCGATGGCCTTACGGAGATGGGCTGCTTTCTTCTCGGGTGAGCGCAGGCGTCGTGCGGTGGAGACAAGTCCCCTTGCCACCGTGGCCCGTGAGTGAGAGACCTCTCCCTGAAGATGCAGGGCGATCTTTCGGGCCAATTGTTTTAACTCTCCTGGCTTCCCAGTTGGGAACGTGCCGAATGCGATCTCAATACGGCAATCCATGGCAAAGCTTCTCCATGCCTCCGTATCCCAATCCTCACTTTCAGCAATCATGAGGCTGTCAGGGGTTCCGTGCTCCTCAAAGAGGCGCCCAAGGAACAATTCCGCTTTGGGTTGGTCAATCTCCTCGATGATTTGAGGTGGGCTGATCGGCTTTCCCGAAGAGGTCGTGACCAAAAGGCAGGTGGGCAAATAAAAATCCCGCTCCCCTTCCTTGGTCACTGAGGAGGTCGGATTCGGGACGGGTTCCTCCAAATCAATCCAGAGAAGTCGCCAGTTGTTTCTGGAGTTGTCGAGGGGGCGGATCATGTGGTGTGGCCGAGATCAACCTTAAGTGCCTGTTTCCGAGAAAATCGATCGATATAGTGGAGCTCTCCGTGCTCCATGGCGAACTCATGGACTAGTTTTGTCACCTTGACGTCAAAACAGCAGTATTCTGCGATCTCCATCATCTTGCCTTCGCGCCACCATCGGATGGCATCGAGGCCTTCGGCCGTTTTACCGACTCCGAGTGTGGCGAGCGCCACCGAATCAAGCGGGAGTTTGTGGCCGGCAGCTTTCTCAACAACTTCCAGCAGGTCAAGGGTGGGCAGATGATGGGGGAGATCAAGGATGGTGTACGCCATCAGGACTTCATAATCGAATCGCCGGATGTTGTAGCCGACTACCAGATCGGCCCGGCAGAGTAGATTAATAAGGTCTGACATCCTGCTTTCCGGAAAAACCTCATAAGTTGCCGTGGCCGTGCTGTAAGTCACACCAACCGAGACCCCCATGGCGCTTTTCTTATCCCAGCCGCCCACATCATTGGCTGTACGCTGTGTTTCCAGATCGAAATAGACAATGTTTTTAGGTTTTTCCACAGGAGATTTAGAGATTAGAGCATGTGATTGCAAAAGTCGACATTCCATAATAACTACTGCGCCGTCAGTTGTACGCTAATGAAAAGAAGATTAAAAAAGGCAAAAATCCGTGAAGTTCCAAATAATTTAATTGTCACTTTGGTAAAAGGGTTGTAAAAAACTCGATCTTTATGGCAAAAGAAGAAGCAATTACTACAGAAGGTGTTGTGGTCGAAGTTTTACCCGGAACAATGTTCAGGGTGGAACTCGGCAACGGCCATGTGGTGTTGGCTCATATTTCTGGCAAAATGCGCAAGCACTTTATCCGAATTGTTCCCGGGGACAAAGTGACTGTCGAGATGTCACCATATGATTTAACAAAGGCACGCATCACCTTCCGCACAGCATAACAAACAAAAAACCAACAATAACATGACCATACCAGACTCCATCACCTTGAAAAAAGGAATGAAGATCGCGTCAAAGATTGAGCGTCTTCAGCAAAAGTTGCACGAGCTCCTCGGAGCCACGCTAGAGCTTCCAATCGCCTCGTTGACGATGAACAAGCAACTCCTTGAGGCTGCGAAGACTCCTCGTCGCCGCGGTCGTCCCCCGGGTTCGGGCAAGAAGCTGAGCGCCGATGGCTCCCGCTCCCCCTCCCCTCTTGCCGGCAAGAAGCGCCCCGCATCGCCCTCGGGCCCTCTGGCACCAGCTGTTGTGAAGGTTCTCCAGCGCTATGGCCGTCCCATGAAGGTGACAGAGATCCTCATCGGTTTGGAACATGACGCTTACTTCTGGACGGCCAAGAACCCTCGCCAGACCCTCTACGTCCGTATCGGCAAGCTTGCCGGCGTGACCAAGGTGGCCGAGGGCCTCTATGCAGCTGAGGGAGCCGGATCCGCGGGTATCGTCCCCGAACCAGCTCCCGTGACGTTCGAAGCTCCTGCCTTCAATGCAGGGCCTGCGTCATTCTAGTCGGATGACACGGTTGTATCCGTGACCTGTAGGATCATCTTACCCAACCTCGCCTCCCTTTTTGCGGAGGCGGGGAAACGGTGGTCCGGATTGCCCGCTTTTTCCTCCCGTGGGCCTGACGGATCCTTCCAATCCGTTTCGTATAATCAGTGGATTGACCGTTCGTTTTCCCTTGCCTCGGCTTTGATTGGGCTGGGCGTCGCCGCGAGGGATCATCTGGCAATCCTCTCTGACAATCGTTTTGAGTGGATCTTGGCTGATGCGGCCATTCAGTTTTGCGGTGCCGCCGATGTGCCGCGCGCTGCTGATATCACCCCTGCCGAAATAGCCTACATTCTCGACCACGCTGATGTGCAGGTTGCCTTTGTGGAGAACGATGCAGTCCTCGCCAAGCTCTCCTCGGTTGGAGGACAGCTTCCGAAACTCCGTCATGTCATCCTCATGGAGACATCCGGTTCCATTCCAGAGGATCGTTTTCTGTGGGCTGATTCCTCAGTGAAGGTACACGATATGAGGAAGTTGGAACTTCATGGTGAAGTGCTTCGAGCCAACGGTGATTGTGAAGCGGAGAAGAGGATTTCTGCCGTGCTACCGGAGGATCTGTTCACCATTATTTACACTTCGGGAACAACCGGCACCCCAAAAGGGGTCCAGCTCACGCACGGGTCGATCGCCTCGCAGATCCGCAATCTTCCCTTTGCCATCGGTCCGGGAGACAGGGCCCTTTCGATCCTGCCTGTCTGGCATAGTTATGAGCGGGTCTTTGAGATCATCTCGATCGCCAGCGGCTTGGAGACTGCCTACACATCGCTTCGTAATTTGGGTGAGGATCTCCAGATTGTCCGTCCCACAATCATGGTCTCTGCGCCAAGGCTCTGGGAAGGGCTTCACCGGAGGATTCTTTCACGGGTGGATTCCCTTCCGAAGTTAAACAGACTTCTCTTCCGTGCGGCCCGGTTTTCGGCACACGAGGTCCGGAGTGCGTGCTCCTTTTTCTCGGGCCAGGAGATAGACCTCTCCGGACGTTCTTGCTTCGTTTCACTGGTGATGGCTCTCCGCCACCTGTTTGGCTGGATCCTTTGCCTGCTTCCTTGGTTGGCCCTGGATCGCCTGGTATTAAAAAAATTACGTGCCCTTGTTGGCGGTCGACTCCGAGGCACGATCTCCGGCGGAGGAGCCCTTCCACCGCATGTGGATGTCTTTTTCAACGATATAGGCATTCCCGTCCTTGAGGGCTATGGACTGACCGAAAGCTGCCCTGTCCTTGCCGTGCGAACCTGGAAACATCTTGTGATCGGAACGGTGGGTCCCCCCTTCCCAGAGACGGAACTGCGCATTGTGGATCCTCTCACCGGAGCCGTTCTCTTTCCTGATCATTCAAGGAGAGGGGGAGGCCGCGGAGTACGCGGAGAAATCCATGCCAAGGGCCCGCAGATCATGAAGGGGTATTATAAGGATCCCGAGGGGACTGCGCGGGTATTGAAGGAGGGGTGGCTTGCCACCGGTGATCTCGGCGTGATGACCTTCAACGACTGTCTGAAAATTGTCGGTCGCCGCAAGGAGACCATCGTGCTTCTTGGAGGTGAAAACGTTGAGCCTCTCCCGATCGAGTCGCGACTTCTCGAATCGGAGCTCATCGAGCAGTGTATGGTGGTGGGGCAGGACAAAAAACATCTCGGTGTCCTGATTGTTCCCTCGCTCACGGGTTTCTCCGCGGCTGGAATTTCGGCCCCTGACTTGCTTTCGCTCAAGTCCCGGAAGGAGGTGACTCTGATGCTGCGGCAGGAGATCAGCAGGCATATCTCCGCGGCAACGGGATTCAAGCCCTTTGAAAGAGTCACGGCCCTTGAAATTCTGGAGCGTCCGTTTGAAGTCGGCACGGAATTGACCATGACTTTCAAACTCAAACGACATGTCATCGCGGAACTTTATGCCGCCACCATCGAGGGCATGTTTGAAGCCTGATTTCCCTAGTAACTTGTCATGGCAAGTGATCCGTAGCATAGTGTTTGTCTGATATGCAGATTTATATCGATGGTGCTTTTTATCCGGAGTCCGAGGCGAAGATCTCGGTTTTTGATCACGGCCTTCTCTATGGGGATGGAGTTTTCGAGGGAATCCGCTTTTACAACGGCAAGGTCTTTCGTCTCGAGGAGCACATCGAGCGACTCTACAAGTCCGCCTCGGCGATCCTCATGGTGATTCCACTCGATCGTGCCGCGATGATCGAGGCGCTCCTCGAAACAATTCGCCGCAATGAATTGAAGGATGGCTACATCCGCCTCGTCGTCACCCGTGGAAAGGGGAACCTAGGCCTGAGCCCCGAGCATTGTCCGAAGCCGACGGTCGTCATCATCGCTGCCAAGATAACGCTCTATCCCGCCGAGAGCTACGAAAAGGGGTTGAAGGTCGTGACTTGCTCGACCCGACGTATCGCCCACGGAGCGTTGAGCCCGATGGTGAAGTCCCTGAACTATCTCAACAACATCATGGCCAAGATCGAGGCCACGCACGCCGGTGCGGGCGAGGGACTGATGCTCAATGAGCAGGGACTGGTAGCGGAGTGTACCGGGGACAATATCTTCATCGTCAGCAAGGGATGCATCACGACTCCTCCGATTTCCTCCGGTGCCCTTGCGGGCGTGACGCGCGCTGTTGCCATCCAGATAGCGGATGAGTTCCACATTCGGGTCACGGAACCGCAGATGACCCGCTACGACATCTACACTGCCGACGAGTGTTTCCTCACGGGAACCGCCGCAGAGATTATTCCCGCAGTGGAACTCGACAAGCGTCCGATCGGGGATGGCCGACCCGGTCCCGTGACACGCCGCCTGATCGCCCGCTTCCGCGAGTTGACACAGACGGAGGGCACACCGATCTTCTAAAACAACTCTCTTCATCCCATGTTCTGCGATGTCTGCAAATCCAAGGAGGCCACGGTCTTCCTGACTCAGATCGTGGAGGGAAAAATGCAGAAGGTGAATCTCTGCGAGGGCTGTTCGAAAGAGAAGGGAGTGAATGATCCGACAGGATTCGCTTTGGCTGATCTCCTCCTCGGGCTTGGTGCGGCGCAGGAAATCGAAAAAAACCCACTCGGGATCCGTTGCTCGGTCTGCGGTTTCTCCCAGACTGATTTCAAGAAAACAGGGCGATTGGGATGCAGTGCCTGCTACGATGCTTTTGCCGAGGGACTCTCTGGCATGCTCAAAAACATGCATCGGGGACTGATCCATACCGGGAAAGTCCCTGCAAGGCTTGCACTAGCCCTGAGCAGGGCCCGTGAGTTGGCTGCTCTCCAGCAGGGGCTTGAGAAAGCAATCTTGGAGGAGAAATTTGAGGATGCAGCGGGGCTCCGTGACAAAATCCGCCTTCTGGAAAGTGAGGAAGGCAAGGAAAGCAAATCCGGGGAGAGTAACCTGTCGGGTGGTGAACCGGACCTGCTTGACGGGCCAAATCGGCTCTCCTTGGTGCAAACGGAGGATGTTCCGCCCAACCCCGGTAAAAAATCATGAAACTTTCCGCCATCATTGCCAACACTGGTGAGTGGCTCAGCGGTTCGGGGCCGCATGACCAGATCGTTGTCAGCAGCCGGGTCAGACTGGCCCGCAATCTCAAGGGCAAGCCTTTCCCGGGATGGGCCAAAAAAGCAGAGCGCGTTGCCGTTCTCGACGAGATCCGGGGTGCCGTGATCCAGCTTCCGGAAATGAAGGAGGCTTTTTCCGAAAAGCTCGAGGATCTCTCTCCTCTGGAGAAGCAGGTACTCATGGAGCGTCATCTTATCAGTAGGGAGCATGCCGCAAAAGGTGCCGGGAGCGCGGTGGTCATGAACACCGCACAGACCCTCAGCTTCATGATCAACGAGGAGGATCATCTCCGGATGCAGGCCATTCGTGCAGGGCTTCAACTCGATGAGGTCTTTGCCATGATCAATCAGGCGGACAGCGAATTGGAAGAGTCACTCGACTTTGCTTTTCACAACGAACTCGGCTATCTCACCGCCTGTCCGACCAACGTCGGGACGGGAATGAGGGCCAGTGCAATGCTTCACTTGCCGGGATTGGTGATGTCGGAGCAGGTGAATAAGATCATCAACTCCGTCAACAAGATAGGACTGGCTGTGAGGGGCCTTCATGGCGAGGGAAGCGAGGCGATGGGGAACCTCTTTCAGGTCTCGAACCAAACGACCCTAGGTGAGGCCGAGGAGGAGATCATCGGCCGTTTGAACAAGGTGATTTTTCAAATCCTTGAACACGAGCAAAATGCGCGGCAGATTCTCCTACAGCAGCGGGCGGAGACTCTTCTTGATCAGATCGGCAGGGCCTATGGCATCCTGTGCCACGCCCACTCCATCACATCCAAGGAGGCACTTAATCTACTCTCCTTCATTAAGATGGGTGTCGATCTCGGTCTCTTTCCCGGAGGATACCGACTTCAGGTCGACGAGCTCTTCATTGAGACACAACCTGCCCACCTTCAAAAAGGGCTCCAGGCTACAAAACTTGGATCCGAGGAACGTGATTCCTTGCGCGCGGCGCTGATCCGCACGAAGTTAAAGAAGATGCCGGAGCCCGAAATCGGAAAAATCCCGACCACGCCACCCATCGTACAATCACCCACCAGCGAGGAATCATGATGAATAACTTCACGCCCCGAGCCCAGCAGGTATTGGCCCTTTCCCGCAAGGAGGCCGACCGATTCAATCACAATTACGTGGGCACCGAGCATCTTCTTCTTGGTCTCATCAAGTTGGGGCAGGGGGTGGCGGTGAATGTTCTTCAGAAGATGGGCCTTGATCTTGAGACAGTGCGACAGGAGGTTGAGAAGCAGGTTGGCACCGGTCCGGAGACCAAGATGCCGGGCAATATTCCCTATACTCCGCGAGTAAAAAAAGTGCTGGCCCTGGCCGGGAAAGAGGCAAAAGCCCTTCAACACTCCTACGTTGGCACGGAGCATATCCTGCTCGGACTTCTCCGCGAGGGGGAGGGGGTCGCAGCACGCGTCCTCAAGAACCTTGAGGTTGATCTCGACCGTACAAGGAATGAGGTCCTGAAGGAACTCGATCCCAACTTCACTCCGTCCGAGGAGGGTGAGGAGGGGCTTGAGCAGATGGAAGGCGAGGAGGTAAGTTCGGGAGGCGGAGCCCGCAAGGAATCAAAGACACCCGCACTGAAAGCCTTCGGTCGTGACCTGACGGAGTTGGCCCGCAAGGGGGAACTCGATCCGGTGATCGGTCGCTCCGAGGAAATCGAGCGCGTGATTCAAATTCTTTGCCGACGCAGCAAGAACAATCCCGTTCTTATCGGTGAGGCAGGCGTTGGTAAGACGGCCATCGCCGAAGGACTCGCCCAAGAAATTGTCAATGGCAGCGTCCCTGAGATTCTAGCCGACAAGCAACTCATCACGCTTGATCTAGCGTTGATGGTGGCGGGTACCAAGTACCGTGGACAATTCGAGGAGCGGATTAAGGCCGTCATGGATGAGATCAGGAAAAACAAGAACATCATCCTGTTCATCGATGAACTTCACACCATCGTCGGTGCCGGTTCGGCCGAGGGTGCCATGGACGCCTCAAACATCATCAAGCCGGCGCTTAGTCGTGGTGAACTCCAGTGCATCGGGGCCACGACACTCAACGAGTACCGCAAGTATATCGAGAAGGATTCGGCTCTTGAGCGACGCTTCCAGTCCGTGAAGGTCGACGCACCCTCGGTGGAGGACACCATCCTCATCCTCAAGGGACTTCGTGCCAAGTATGAGGCCCATCATAAGGCTGTTATCACCGATGCAGCGCTCATAGCGGCCGCAAAACTTTCCGACCGCTATCTGACGGGACGTTTTCTGCCTGACAAGGCGATCGATATCATGGATGAGGCTGGTTCACGTGCCAGAATCGGAGCGATGACACGTCCGCCCGCCACCAAGGAGATGGAGGCTGAGATTGACCGGATCCGCGGCGAGAAGGAGACCGCCATCAAGGCCCAGGATTTCGAGAAGGCCGCCGCGCTTAGGGATACAGAGAAGAAAGCCAAGGAAGACCTTGAGGCCGCTCTGGCCCTTTGGAGGCAGACTCGTGATGAACACGAGGTCATAGTGGGTGAGGATGAGATCATGCAGGTTCTCTCCAAGTGGACCGGTGTGCCCCTCCAGCGCATGGAGCAGAAAGAGACCCAGAAACTTCTGGCCATGGAGGAGGATCTCAGGAAGCGCGTTATCGGTCAGGATGAAGCGGTCACCCTTATCAGTAAGGCGCTGCGTCGCTCCCGTGCCGATCTCAAGGACCCACGCCGCCCCATAGGCTCCTTTATCTTTTTGGGCCCGACGGGTGTCGGCAAGACTTTCCTGGCAAGATCACTGGCGGAATTCATGTTCGGCGATCCCGATGCGATCATCCAGATCGACATGTCAGAATACATGGAGAAGTTCACCTCCTCTCGTCTCATCGGATCTCCGCCGGGATACATCGGTCATGAGGAGGGGGGGCAACTCTCGGAGGCGGTCCGCCGCCGTCCTTACTCGGTCGTGCTCTTTGACGAGATCGAGAAGGCCCATCCCGATGTCATGCACCTGCTTCTTCAAATTCTGGAAGAGGGAACGGTGACCGACAGCCTCGGACGCAAGATTGATTTCCGTAACACGATCATCATCCTGACCTCGAATGTCGGGGCCGAACTCATCAAGAAGCAGACGTCCCTTGGTTTTGGCGCGCCGAAGCATGATGAAAGTCACGACACCATGCGCGAAAAAATCATGGAAGAGACCAAGCGGGTTTTCAAACCTGAGTTCTTGAACCGTATCGATGACATCATTGTCTTCAAGACTCTCTCCAAGGAGATGCTGACACGCATTGTCGAACTCGAGGTTTCCAAAGTTCTTGAGCGTATCAAGGACAAGGGTATCACGGTTACCCTTGATGCCTCCGCTTCCGAACTGCTCATTGAAAAAGGGTACGATCCGACCTACGGAGCCAGACCGATGCGCCGTGCCGTGGAGCGGTATCTTGAGGATCCGATCGCTGAAGATATCTTACGCGGTTCCTATAAGCCTGGGGATCAGATCCAAGCGACTCGTGACGGTGACAAAATGACCTTCAAGATCACCACTCCCGGCACTCCCACCAAGGTGAAGGGCGAGAAGAAAAAAAGTTGAGATCGACTTTACTGCTGACTGGTTACCTGTCTTTCGGGTGCCTATTTAAGCGGAGTTATCCAACCTTCAGTCCATCACCCCAAGCTGACGCCGAAATGGTCTCCTTTCCTGACATTCAGGGCGAAGCAGGCGAGAAGTTCGGCTGTCTGTTGCAGATCCGAGAGTTGGATCATCTCCACGGGTGAGTGCATGTATCGGTTGGGAACCCCGATAGAAACGGTCGGGATGCCCCCCTTCTGCTTGAAGATCGCATCGGCATCCGTGCCTGTCGCACGAGGATTCACCTCAACCTGAAGGTTAATGCCGGCCTTCTTGCCTACTTCCCTGAGCCGGCTGTTCACGACGGGATGGTTCACACTACCGAGGCTGAGGACCGGCCCCTTGCCCATCACGACTTCTCCATGCTTTGCCTTGGAGCAGTTCGGGATGTCCGTGGCGTGGGTGACATCAACCACAAGCGCGACATCCGGGTGAATGCGGTAGCCTGCCATCGAGGCCCCATAGAGGCCGTTTTCCTCCTGAATGGTTGAGACGGCGACAAGTTTTGCTTGGAGTTTGTCCTTTTTTACCGAGGCAAGACGGAGACCTTCGGCCGCCGCCCAGGCTCCGATCCTGTTGTCACAACCCCGGGCTGCAAAGCGGCCTCCCGCGAGTTCCTGAAACTCCGCCGAGTAAGTCACGGCATCTCCGACGTGCACGAACTTCTCGGCCTCCTTGCGTGAGGAGACCCCTATATCAATGTACATGGTGTGCACCTCAGGCACTTTATTACGATCATCGGGCTCCTGCATGTGGACGGCGAGCAGACCCGTGACTCCCGGGACTGGTCCCGAGGCCCCGTGTATCGTCATCCGCTGTCCCCTAATGAGGGTCCGATCGACACCTCCGATCCCCTTAAAGTAGAGGAATCCCTCCTCCGTGATGTGGGAGACAATCAACCCCAGTTCATCCACATGACCACTGATAAAGACGGTGGGATTACCTTTCGGATTAAGGGTGGCATAGGCGTTTCCATAGGAGTCGATCTCTACGGAATCTGCAAATTGGCTTACGTAATCGACCCAGATCTTCTGGCCCCGGGTCTCGAAACCAGAGGGAGAGGGGGTATTGAGAAGGATTTTGAGAAATTCGTAGGGAGTTTGGCGGTCGTTTGTTTTTTTTCGATTCTTCATGGTATGAAAATTATCAGGCGTTTGATTTGAAACTTATAGAAGAATAGTCAGCTCTAAAATGAATTGTGACATGCTGGCATCATAAAATGAAGAATGAGTTCCGCCAGTCCACAACTTGTTGAAACGAGCCCAAAAGGAGGTAATTTCTTCGATTTTAGAAGGATTTCTGCTCCTAGAGATCCTCTCTGTCACATCAGTGTCATCAAAGATCGTCAGGAGATTCCCTGATTCTCCTTGTCAAATGATACTGGAGGGGGCTAAGTTCCCCGTCTTCAAAAACATGACGACAACAGAAACAGCAGAAATCGCAGCACTTCGGCTGCACGAAAAAGACACAGGCAGTGCCGATGTACAGGTTGCCAACCTCACCCAGAGGATCACGGTTCTTACGGAGCACCTAAAGGTTAACGCCAAGGATCATTCATCCCGCCGCGGACTCCTTAAGATGGTAGCCACTCGCCGTCGCCTTCTTGATTATCTCAAGGATCGCGCCTCCGAGAGATACCAGACAATCATCGAGAAGCTGAACCTGCGTAAATAACGTCTCTTTGCCTTTTATTTCTTCGCGCTTGCCGATCCACTGCGATCGGTCTGTTGTGGAGAGTTGAAGGATTCGTTCAAGACACACTCACTCCCGGCGTAGTTTTACGCTTTAGGGATCGTACACAACCCACAAGAACCATGCAGGCACCCATTCCGGGTGCCATCCGCATCACGGGCGCCCAACATGAAGGAGCGCCCATCGGACTCAAGCAACACCCACCCCAACCTTAAATTCCCATGTCACATACCATCGTCACGGCCCCTGTCGGCCAGAATCCCATTAGCTTTGAAACCGGCAAGATCGCCAAACTCGCGGACGGAGCCGTTATGGTCCGCTCAGGCGAGACTATCGTCCTCGTCAGTGCCGTCTCCGCTACCTCGGTGAAGGAGGGGCAGGACTTTTTCCCCCTCACCGTCGACTACAAGGAGAAGGCGGCAGCCGTGGGTAAGTTTCCCGGTGGTTATTTCAAGCGCGAAGGTCGTCCTAGCGAAAAGGAGATCCTGACCGCCCGCATGACCGATCGTCCTCTGCGTCCTCTTTTCCCGAAGAACTACTTCTACGACACGCAGATCATCAGCATCCTTCTCTCCGCTGATGGTCAGATCGACCCTGACATCCTATCCATCAACGGTGCCTCGGCCGCTCTCTGCGTCTCGGACATCCCGTTCGAGAAGCCGATCGCCGCTGTCCGCGTGGGTCGCGTGAACGGGGCTTTCGTTGTTAATCCCACCCACGCCGAGCGTGAGTACAGCGACCTTGACCTCGTCTATGTGGGAGATGGAGAGAACGTCATCATGATCGAGGGTGCCGCCAACGAACTTCCTGAGGAAGATTTCAAGAAAGCGCTTGATTTTGCACGTGAGCAGACTCGTCCTCTGATTGCTGCACAGCAGGAGTTGATTGCCAAGGCCGGCAAGCCGAAGCGCGAGTTCACCCTTCTTAATGTTGACCAAGGGATGCTTGAGATCGCTTATGCGGTTGCCGGTGACCGCATTGAGTCAGCACTCTACACCCCCAGCAAGGTTGCGCGCGGCAAGGCCGTTGGAGCCCTTCGCGAGGAGGTGAGCGCCAAGATCCTTGAGAAATTCCCCTCCGCTACCAAGTTCGAGATTTCCCAGGCATTTGATTATCTTCAGAAGAAGGCCTTCAGGGTGAGCATCCTTGACAAGCAGAAGCGCTGCGATGGTCGCGGACTCCTTGAACTCCGCCAACTTTCAAGCGAGACCACCGTTCTGCCTCGCGCCCACGGTTCGGCACTCTTTGCCCGCGGTGAGACTCAGGCCATGGCCCTTGCAACACTTGCCACTTCCGATGAGGCTCAGATGATCGACGGATACGGTGGTGGCGAGACGACCAAGAGTTTCCTTCTCCATTACAACTTCCCTCCGTTCAGCGTCGGCGAGACGGGCCGTTTCGGCGGTCAGAACCGTCGTGAGATCGGTCATGGAGCTCTTGCCGAGCGTTCCATCTTCCCGGTTATTCCAAGCCAGCAGGAGTTTCCTTATGCTCTCCGCGTGACCAGTGAGGTCATGGAGTCCAATGGCTCTACCTCGATGGCCTCTGTCTGTGCGGGTGTGCTCGCACTTCTCGATGCAGGCGTGCCTCTCAAGCGTCCAGTGGCCGGTATTTCCGTCGGACTTGTCTCCGAGGATGATGGTCACGGCAAGCTCACCCGTCACACCCTTCTCACAGATATCATCGGAAGTGAGGATCACTTCGGTGACATGGACTTCAAGCTTTGCGGCACAGAAGTCGGCGTCACGGGCTTTCAGCTTGATCTCAAGCTCAAGGGGATCAGCCATGAACTCATGGCCTCCGCGATCGATGATGCTCGTAAGAACCGTGGACTCATCCTCGATCACATGAAGCAGACGCTCCCTGCTCACCGCAGTGAGATGAGCAAGTATGCTCCCCGCATCGAGACCGTGAAGGTTCCTCAGGACAAGATCGGTCTCATCATTGGACCCGGTGGCAAGACTATCAAAAGCATCGTTGCTGAGACAGGTGCCGAGATTAACATCGAGGACGATGGTTCCGTGAACATTTACTCCAGCAATGGAGAGAGCCTGAAGCGTGCCAAGGAAATTATCCTCGGCATGATCAAGGAGATCACCGTGGGTGAGATGTACCAAGGCACCGTTGTCTCCATCAAGGAGTTCGGCGCCTTCGTTGAGGTTCTTCCAGGCAAGGATGGTCTTGTTCATATCTCGGAGCTTGCAGACATGCGCGTCAATAAGGTTGAAGACGTTGTCAAAACCGGTGATGTCATCTGGGTCAAGTGCATCGGAGTTGATGACAGGGGCAAGGTGAAGCTCAGTCGCAAGGCTGCCATGAAAGAGCGTGACCAAGCTGCGGGTGAATCCTCGGCAGCTAATGCTTAAACAAGCAGTTAGCTCCCTGTTAAAGGGCGGATAAATCAAAGAGAAGCCCCGGGATAAACCCCGGGGCTTTTTTTGCGTCGGAATCGTTACATGACGCACCTTGCCCGAACGCTATGTGGACAGTTACGCATGGGTCTCACCATATACATTTCATGAACCACCGTTGTGTTGCTCTCTTTTTACCCGTTTTTTTTATCAGCCTGGCGGTCGCAGAGGCCCAAGACGCCCCGAAATCAAAATCATCTGCGAGTTCGACACCAAACCCCACCCCCTGTGTTTCAACAAATGCCTCCTGGAAAGACTTTCCAATAGTCCGGTGGTGGCGTGGCGATCTTCTTGACGAAGCCTACAAGAATTCAAAAGCTTATTTTAACGAATTAAACAGCTCCATCAGCACGATTGATGATTGGAGTGGAAGACTTCAAAACTACTGGTCTGAAAGCGGTGTGACCGGCAATTGGTTTGGGATCGGGAAAACAATGAAAGATTACGGACTGACGATCTCTGGAGTTGCTAAGGAAACTTATATCGGACAGGTCACTCCGAGTGCCCTTCCTCAAAAATATAGTAAAACGGGGTACTCTGCCGGCCCTCTCTCCAACTGGTTGAATGAAGAAAAATTCAACTTCATCTATGACTTCGGCAAGATCTTCGACCTGTCAGGTCTGACGGCGGAGTCTGATTGGCGCTACAGGACCATGGATGGAAGTCAGACGGATTACTACACAAGGAATGCCGCTGGCACGATGGGTAACTCTTCCATGTTTGATCCCCAAAAGGATAACAGTGGAATGGGTCCTCGTCTCATGGGGCAGTATCTGCAATGGCAAACGGATATGACTGCAGATCCTCGGTTCATGCTCAAGGGAGGATGGATGAATCCCTATGAGGACTTTCTCAGCCAGCCTGAATCGAAGTTTTACCAGAATAATGCCATTGCGGCGGCTAAAGGCATCGGTGGTGGGATCAAGTACTATCAGGCTGGAAAAACGTACAGTGGCCAAGGAGTACCTTGGACCTCAACCTATGACACGTGGGGAGGTGAGTTCCGTGTGAAGCCTTCCTCGGAAACCTATCTCCGCACCTTTGCGGGACTTTCAATCGCTGGTGAAGGTGGAGTTGCCTCCACCCCGCAGAATGTTTCCGGATACAACAACCACGGTATGAATTTCCAAGGAACGGCAAAATTCGATCCGAACAGCAGCAACTATGGGCAGACAGGTGTTTATCAGATGAATGAGCTTGGATGGATTCCAAAGCTTGGAGATGCCAAGTTGGATGGTCATTATTCTATCGGAAGCTATATCTGGGGTCAGAATAACGGCGACTGGGGAAGTCACTCCGGGAATGCCACAATCTGGGGACTTTACTTACAGGGGGATCAGCGACTGACTGCAGTGCGGGAGAGTGCTCCATCAGTCCCCTCAATTAGCAGGAACCCGGATACCTCCACACCAACCTATTCCAAGACTCGAGGTCTCTATCTCTTCTCGGAACTGACTTATACTCCTGCCGATGCTTGCGCGATCCCATTCTACTATCAGATTGGTTTGAACTATCATGGACTCTTCAACGCCCGTCCAACAGATGTCTGCGGGGTTGCTGTGGGTGAAGGATTTTACAGCCAGAATATGAACGACTCTCTTCCTAAGAATCAGGGTGGAGCTGCAAACAGCTACGCAAGCCAGTACTTTTCCACCACCTGTGTCTGGGAGGTATTTTACAATTTTCAGATTAACAAGTGGATGGCCTGCTCCCCTTATGCCGAATATATTATCAATCCAGCCGGTAACGGATCTTGCGTCAATGCAGCAGTCCTCGGTGCCCAGATCGGTGTAAAGTTCTGAATGATCAAGAGGTTTTGGGTTCTCAGTTTCCTACTGTAAATCACAGCGGTAGTTTTTTT
>Ga0007804_1000284_pt1 | contig 19728 bp, 17 predicted proteins | sample CryBogCBE25Aug07_FD_60367 | JGI IMG/M metagenome (GOLD analysis project Ga0007804, IMG submission 60367) | Freshwater microbial communities from Crystal Bog, Wisconsin, USA - CBE25Aug07 | ecosystem: Environmental > Aquatic > Freshwater > Lake | place: Crystal Bog, Wisconsin, USA | collected... | reverse complement strand
GTGGGCCTACGTCAAAATCGCCGAGGGCTGCGACCGCCGCTGCGGTTTCTGCGCCATTCCCACGTTCCGAGGCGACCAGCGATCGCGAACCAGCGACGAAATCGTGCGTGAGGCGCGAGACTTAGCCGCCGGTGGCGCGAAGGAAATTGTGCTGATCGCCCAAGACTTGGCCAGCTGGGGACACGACCGTCGCCGCGCCGCCCTCGGTGAAGCAGTCGAAGTCCTCGACGAGGGTGGGACCCAGCCATTGATTGAGCTAACGAAGACGCTCAGTGCCGAAATCGAGCGCGTCCGACTGTTGTACCTCTACCCGTCCGGACTAACGACCGGCCTTATTGAGGCCATCCTCTCGACGGGCGTGCCCTACTTCGACCTGTCCCTGCAGCACGTGTCGCGTCCGATGCTGCGAGGCATGCGTCGTTGGGGTGACGGCGAACGCTTCCTCGAACGTATTGCCGCCATCCGCGCGATGGCGCCCGACGCGACGTTCCGTTCTTCCTTCATCCTGGGCTACCCGGGTGAAACGGAAGATGACCAGCGGGCCTTGCTGGAGTTCATTGAAGAGGCCCAACTCGACTGGGCCGGCTTCTTTACCTTCTCCAAGGAAGAGGGCACCTACGCCAATGGTCTCGACGGTCAAGTCCCGCACGAACTGGCCCTCGAGCGGCTCCGTGAGGTCTCGGCACTCCAAGACGACATCACTGCGCGACGTCGCGACGCCCTCGTCGGGACGACGCAGCGAGTATTGATCGATGCGCCCGGAATCGGTCGTAGTGTGAGGGAGTGTCCCGAAATTGATGGCATCATCATGGTCGACCAGGCCCTTGAGGTCGGCACCTTCCACGATGTTCTCATCACGTCGAGCCACGGAACTGACTTGGAGGCAGAAGCGCAATGACGACTCGTGAACGGGTGTACGGGGAGACCGCGCTTCTCACCCCGGCCAATTTGATGACCTTCTTTCGACTTGGCGTCTCGCCCGTCTTCATTTACCTGCTGATCTTTCACCGCACCTCATGGTGGACGATTGTGATCGGCTTCCTCGCCGCGGCCTCGGACTACTTCGACGGCATCGTTGCTCGTCGCTACGGCACCACCACTTCAGGTGCCTACCTCGACCCCTTGGCCGACAAAATCATCGTGCTCGGTGGTCTCTACGCGCTTATTCTCTCCCGACCGCACCACATCACGGCCTTCATTGTTCCGGCCATCATCATTACGTTGCGCGAAGTCTGGATGAGCATTCACCGTTCCAAGGCCGCCAAGCTGGGCATTTCAATCCCCGCGGTCAAGATTGCGAAGTGGAAGACCTTCGTGCAGGACTGGGCCATCGCCTTTTGCGTGCTGCCCTATTTCGCGAGTCACTTGATCTTTGCTGACGTCACCATTTGGGTCGCCGTGGTCATGACCGTCTACACCGGCTGGCGTTACTACGTCGACGGGAAGGCGCTGTTCGCTCGTGCGCGTTGAAATAGTCGCCGTCGGCACCGAACTCCTGCTCGGGCAAATTCCCGACACCAACTCCCAGTGGCTGGGAGAAAAGTTGGCCGCGAACGGTATCGCCTCGCACTTTCACCAGCACGTTGGCGATAACCACGAACGAATCGTCTCGGCCTTTCGTATTGCGCTCAGTCGGGCCGACGCCGTCATTGTCTGTGGTGGTCTCGGTCCCACCCAGGACGACATCACTCGGGCGGCCATTGCCGAAGTAATGGGCGTCACACTCGAACGCCAAGACTTCTTGGTCGAGCGCATTCGAGCCATGTTCGAATCGCGTGGACGCACGATGGCGGAGAACAACAAGTTGCAGGCCGACGTGCCCGTTGGCGCACGCATCATCGACCAAACCCGTGGCACGGCACCCGGCCTTATCTGTCCTGTGGGCGACCAAGTGATCTACGCCGTGCCGGGCGTGCCCTACGAAATGAGCGACATGTTCGAACGGGCAATTCTGCCCGACCTCCTCGAGCGCTCACGGGCCGAAGGCAACACGAGCGTGATTAGTTCCCGCGTCCTCAGGACGTGGGGCGCCAGTGAGTCAGGTCTGGCCGAAGCAGTCGCCAGTCGCTTCATCGAACTCGAGTCCTCAGATCGGGTGACCATCGCCTTTCTGGCCTCGGGCATTGAAGGCATCAAGGTGCGCCTCACCGCCCGCGGTGACAATGCTGACCACGCGGCGCAGCTCTTGGCTGACGAGGAAGTTGTCGTGCGCGGACTCATCACCGGGGCCTTCGGCGACGTGATTTTTGGTGTCGATGACGAAACCATGGAAGACGCGATCGCGACTCGTCTCGTCGCGCGAGGTCTCACCTTGGGGTTGGCCGAGTCGGTCACGGGTGGTCTCATTGCCAGCCGCTTGGTTAACGTGCCCGGCGCCTCACACTGGTTCCGCGGCGGACTCGTGAGTTACGCCTCGGCCCTCAAATTTGCGTTGCTCGGCGTGCCCGAAGGACCGGTGGTCAGTGCCGACGCCGCCGTGGCGATGGCGCAAGGGGCGCAACGCCTCTTGGGCGTCGACGTGAGCCTCTCGGTGACCGGCGTCGCTGGACCGGAAGAGCAAGATGGCCACGCGCCGGGAACGGTCTTTGTCGGTTGGTGTATTGGCGAACACACCGGACACGTCAACCTTCGGCTTCCCGGTGACCGGGCCCGTATTCGCTCCTACGGGGCAATCAGCGCCCTCAACGCGTTGCGTCAAGCGCTCGACGCGCTCCCTACTCCTTGATACGCGGGCGAAATTTCTCCGAATAATGCTGGATACGAACACTTGTTCGTATTAGGGTGATGGCAGCGGAGAACGACCGATGTAACTGGGGGTGTCTAACCTGCCCCCCGTGAAGAAAATCAAGGAGACAGTAATGGCAACTGACGACCGCGCTAAGGCTCTGGAGTCGGCCCTCGGCCAGATTGAAAAGCAGTTTGGTAAGGGTTCCGTCATGCGGATGGGTGAAAACCTCCACATGCAGATTGAGTCCATCCCGACGGGCGCTCTCGCCCTCGACCTCGCCCTCGGCATCGGTGGCCTCCCGCGTGGCCGCATCATCGAGCTCTACGGTCCCGAATCATCGGGTAAGTCGACGCTGGCGATGCACGCCGTGGCCGAAGCCCAGCGCAATGGTGGCGTCTGCGCCTACATCGACGCCGAACACGCCATGGACCCGGTCTACGCCCGCGCCATTGGTGTCAACATTGACGACCTGCTGATCTCGCAGCCCGACACCGGTGAGCAGGCCCTCGAAATCGCCGACATGCTGATTCGTTCGGGTGCCCTCGACGTCATCGTCATTGACTCGGTCGCGGCCCTGACGCCGCGGGCCGAAATTGAAGGTGACATGGGTGACTCCCACGTCGGTCTCCAGGCTCGTCTTATGAGCCAGGCCCTTCGCAAGTTGACCGGTGGACTCTCGAAGTCCAACACGGTGGCGATCTTCATTAACCAGTTGCGCGAAAAGATTGGTGTCATTTACGGTTCGCCGGAAGTCACGCCCGGTGGTAAGGCCCTCAAGTTCTACGCCTCCGTGCGACTTGACATCCGCCGCGTGGAGTCCATTAAGGACGGCACCGAGGTCATCGGTAACCGCACCCGCGTCAAGGTCGTCAAGAACAAGTGTGCCGCTCCTTTCAAGCAGGCCGAATTCGACATCATGTACGGCCAGGGCATTAGCCGCGAAGGCTCGATCCTCGACGTTGCCGTCGAACTGGGCTTCGTAAAGAAGGCCGGTGCCTGGTTTACCTACGAAGGTGAGCAAATGGGCCAGGGTCGCGAGAATGTCAAGACCTTCTTGCGCGAGAATCCGCAGACCATGGCCGAGATTGATGGCCGTGTGCGTGAGCACATGGCGAATGCCCTGTTGCCCGATGTTGTCGGCGACAGTGAAGTTGACATCGACTCGCCCTTGACGCTGGACTAAAGCAGTACCGCAGTAGCAAGAGCTGCCCTCCTCGCGACAATGCGTTCGCGAGGAGGGCAGCTCTTTTTGCGTCAGTACCGGTCTCACTTCGATTGCTCGCAGCTGCGTTTCTCACGCGACCACGTTTGGTAAGAGCACACGGTACCGCTGGACGGCGACGAAACACGGACCAACCGGACCCCTACCGCACGTCACGTTTCCGGCTGCCCACGGCGCGTAACCGGCTGCAAGCTCGATTCCCTCGCGGGTGGAGAATGTGGGGGCAGCGCTAGCGTTGTCTCGATGAATGTCCGACTCTCCTTTCGCCGGTGGTTGGGCGCCCAGGTTCGTCGCGCGCGGCACTATTGCAACGATGTCGCCACCATTGGGCCGGACGATGTGTACGCCCGTCGGTTCTATTCCTTCAGCCGAGGGGCTGGCTTACTGGCACCGCAGGGCACTATCTATAACGAGCGCTATATCGCCATTGGCGAGGACACGTTGATCGGCCCCCTGGTGACGCTGGCCGTGGGTATGTCGGACGAACAAGAGATGCTGCACAGTCCCGTTATCTCACTCGGGCGTCGGTGCATCGTCGGGCGGGGATCGCATCTCGTCGGCCACTGGTCTATCGCCATTGGTGACGATGTCCAGATCGCCCCGAACGTCTACATCACCGACCAGAACCACTCCTACCTCGACCCCGACGTACCCGTGGGCCGTCAGACGCCGACGGAAGCACCCGTCAGCATTGGCAGCGGCAGTTGGATTGGCACCAACGTGGTCATCTTGCCCGGTACCACCTTGGGCGAACAAACAACCGTTGCCGCCGGTGCCGTGGTGCGGGGTGAGTTCCCCTCGCACGTCGTCCTTGGCGGCGTGCCAGCCCGCATCCTTCGCCACTTCGTAGCCGGTGAGGGCTGGCGAGAAGGAGCGCCCGCATGAAGTGGACCTTCGGCGTTGATCTGTCCCCACTGCGGGTGTCCAAGCAGTACCGCCGACTCTTCCTCGCCGGCGCCGTGACCTCACTCGGAACGCAAGCAACGTACGTCACGGTGCCCTACCAGCTCAAGCAGTTGACCCACTCGCCTCTGCAGGTTGGTGCCCTGGGGCTGGCCGAGCTGCTTCCACTCATCGTGTGCGGCCTCTATGGCGGCATTCTGGCTGACCGCATGAATCGCCGGACGCTCATCATCTCGATGGAAGCCGCCCTCATGGTGGTGACGGGCCTCATCTTGGTCAATGCCCTTCAGCCCCATCCCTTCGTCTGGGCGCTGTACGCCGCGGCCTTCGTCAGTGCCGCGGTCGGTAGTCTCCAGAACCCGTCGGTGGCCGCCCTTAACCAGTCGCTCGTCCCCCATGAACTGCAACGGGCCTCCGCGACCCTGCAAATAATCGTCCGTACTTTGTCCTCGATCGTCGGTCCGGCACTGGGTGGTCTCGTCGCCGTGGCTGTTGGCCCGCAGTACGTTTACGGCGCCAACTTGGTGACGTTCACCGTCTCGTTGTTCGTGCTCTCGGGGTTGGCCCACCAGTTGCCACCGGTCTCTACTGACGTCAGTGACCGAGCGGCACTTCGCGCGGGCGTCGACTTCCTGAAGTCGCGGCCCGACATCGTTGGTACCTACATCATTGACCTCGTGGCGATGACCTTCGCCTTTCCGGTCGCCATGCTGCCCTTCGTGGCGGCCCGCTTTCATGAGACTTACGCCCTCTCCCTGCTCTACTGTGGCCTACCCGTGGGTGCGCTGCTGGCCACGGTCACCTCGGCGTGGACGCACCGTATTCACCACTACGGACGGGCCATTGGTGCCGCGGCCGCCGCATGGGGGCTGGGCATCGCCCTCTTCGGCTACTCGTCATCGCTGTGGTGGGTCCTCGTTGGTCTGGCGGTGGCCGGTGGGGCTGACGCCCTCAGTGGCGTCTTTCGCTCCACGATGTGGAACGAATCCATCCGCCCCGATATGCGGGGGCGAATGGCCGGCATGGAGATGATCTCCTATTCACTTGGACCAACGGCCGGCCAGTTCCGTGCGGGCGTCATGGCGGCCTGGACGTCACTGCGCTTTTCCCTCACGGTCGGTGGACTGGCCTGCAGTGGAGCAGTGGGCGTGGTGGCCACGGCGCTACCGTCGCTCTGGCGATTTGACGCGAGAAGTGACGCGCACGTCCGCGAGGTGCGGGCCCTTCGTGAGGCCGAGCAGTCGGGCGAGTAGTCCCTGACCATCTACGATTTGAGGGTGCCCACCACCTTTCTCGTCACTGTTAGCGGCCCCGACCGAATCGGCGTTGGCGCTGAACTCTTCGCCGCGCTCGCGATTGTGACGGCGCAAGGTGGTCAACTCGTTGACGTCGCGCAGATCACCATTCGTGGGTCGCTGGTGCTCTGTGGTGAGGTCACCGTCGATGACTCGGTCGCGGCAAGCGACGTGGCCGCCGCCGTTGCGACGCGTGATATCGAGCGCGACGGCATCAGTGTCACCATCGAAACCGTGGACCCACTCGAGACCGTAAGTGGTGGTCGACTCCTGGTTACCTTGCTGGCACCCCACATCACCCCGTCGCAGCTAGATGGCGTGTTCGGCGCTTTTGCCACCGTGGGTGCCACGTGTGAGCGCATCGTTCACCTGGCTAGCTACCCCGTCGACTGCTACGAGCTCGTGGTGCGGGGTAACGATCACGGCGCCTTGCGCGAGGCCGTGACCGCAGTGACGAAGCAGTCGGGGATGGACATGGCGATTCAGCGCGCCGGTCTGCACCGACGAGCGAAGCACCTCGTCGTCATGGACGCCGACTCTACGTTGCTCCAAGATGAAGTGATTGACTTGCTGGCCGAAGAGTGCCAGTGCGCCGAAGAAGTGGCCAAGATCACCGAGTTGGCCATGGCCGGCGAGCTCGACTTTGCCGAGTCGCTCCGTCGCCGGGTCGCCTTGCTGGCTGGTCTCGAAGCGAGCGTTCTCGATTCGGTCCGTGACCGCCTGCGACTGACGCCCGGCGCGCGCACCCTGCTGCGCACCCTGCACCGCCTGGGCTACGTACCGGCCGTGGTCTCGGGTGGATTTGTCGAGGTCCTCGCCCCACTACTTCGCGAACTGCACGTCGACTACCTGGAAGCCAACGAACTGGAAATTGTCGACGGCAAGCTCACCGGTCGACTGGCGGCACCCATTGTGGACCGGGCCGGCAAGGCACGAGCGTTACGGCGTTTTGCCGCACAGGTTGGTGTACCGCTGGAGCAGACGGTAGCGGTGGGCGACGGCGCGAACGACATCGACATGATTTCGGTGGCCGGTCTGGGCATCGCCTTTAACGCGAAGCCCGTGGTGCGTGAGCACGCCGACGCCGCACTCTCGGTGCCGTATCTCGACGCCGTGCTCTACTTCCTCGGCATTAGCCGCGAAGAAATCGAGACCGAATAGGGCCTAGCGACTGAGGTCGCCCGCGCCGCTGGCCCAGAGGTGGGCCATCCAGGCCTCAATCTCGTCGGGGTGACGGGGGAGGGCGGCCGAAAGATTGACGGCGCCGTCGTCGGTGATCATGATGTCGTCTTCAATGCGTACACCGATGCCTCGGTATTCCTCGGGCACGGTGAGGTCGTTGGGCTGGAAGTAGAGACCCGGCTCAACGGTCAACACGTGACCAGCCGCGAGCGGGCCCGTGCGGTGGGCGTCTCGCGACAGCGTGCAGTCGTGGACGTCGAGGCCGAGCATGTGGCTGGTGCCGTGCAGGGTGTAGCGGCGAAAGAGTTGGAGGTCCTTGCGAACCACCGTCTCGAGATCGTCGGCGATGATGCCGAGTTCGATCAGACCTTCGGCCAACACACGCGTCGCCGTTTCGTAGGTGGTGATGAAGGGGATTCCCGGGCGCAACTGGGCGATGGCGGCGTCGGCGGCGCGCAAGACGATCTCGTAGACGCGGCGCTGGGCCGGTGAGAAGTGACCGTTAACCGGCATGGTGCGCGTCACGTCGGCGGTGTAGAGCTCGTTCACCTCGACGCCGGCGTCGAGCAGCAGCAGGTCGCCGTCGCGCACGGGTCCGTTATTTTCCATCCAGTGCAAGATGGTGGCGTTCGAACCGCTGGCCGCAATGGTGTTGTAGCCAACGTCGTTACCTTCGACCCGGGCGCGCAGGTGGAAGACGCCTTCGATGACGCGCTCACCACGCTGGCGTGCCGTGGGCAAGGCCCGAACGACGTCCTCAAAGCCCTTGATGGTGAAATCGACAGCCCGCTGGAGTTGGTCGAGCTCGTAGGCGTCCTTAATAATCCGGTGATTAGAGAGCGTTTCGCCGATGCGGCGTTCGCTGCCGTGGGGCGCGACGAGGGCGTCGACGGTGGCGTCGACGGTGGCGTCGACGGTGGCGTCGATGCCGCGCGAGACCAGAATGTCCGTGCTAGCGAGATCCGCGAGATCCGCGGCCAACTGCTCAATCGGTGCGGTGTCGATGGCGAAGTAGACGCGGGACTCGTCGAGCCCGCGGCGGGCGCCGACCCAGAGCTCGCCGTAGCGAGCGTCGGTGTAGAACTCGTGCGTCTTCTGGTCGCGGCGAGCCGAGAGGTAGAGCGTGGCGCGGTGCCCACCGGCGGTCGGGTTAATCACAAGCACGACGTCCGGATCCTGACAACCAGTGAGGTAGTAGAAGTCCACGCTGGTCCGGAAGCGGTAGTCCGTGTCGTTGGAGCGGACTTTGTAGGTACCGGACGGAATGACCAGGGTCTGGTTCGGGAATGCCGCCGCGAGGCGGGCGCGACGAGCGGCGAAGCGCTCGACGGCCGGGTGGGACCCCGCGGGTGGTTCTGACGGGGCCCAGTGTTGGGTCATGCGCTCGGTCAACACCCGAGGCATTGGGGGCCGGTGAGCGCCGGTGTAGACCCAGTGCTCGGAGATCGGGTGCTCGGCGGAAACGTCAGGTTCGGGTAATTGGGGCCACTCTGCCATGCAGACAGCGTAGTTGTCCCCTCACCAGCCTTAGTGCTGCGTGCTGCGGTCGACGAGGCGCCAGCTCACGGGGAGCAGGGTGCCCGCCACTACGGCCTTGGCGATGTCCCAGACGAGGAACGGGACGAGGCCGTTGGTGAGACCCCACGAGAGGGACTGGTGGTAGGAGTGGGCGAGCCACGGCACACCGAGGGCGTAGATGGCCAGTTCGCCGAGGACGAAGAGTCCAATGGCGCCCGACACCGTGCGGTCGCGGCCCTTAGTGACGAGGGCGCTCATAATGGCGGCGGAGACTATGAAGCCAACGAGGTATCCCAGCAGCGGCTGCACGGCGTGGTAGCCGTGGGCGTGGCCGGCGAACCACGGAACACCGGCCAGGCCGGCGACGAGGTAGAGCGACATGGCGGCCAGAGAGCGGCGAAGGCCGAAGCTGGCGCCGACGACGAGCACACCGAGGGTCTGACCAGTGAAGGGGACTACAAAGGGGTGCACAGTCCAGGAGATCTGGGCCAACAGGCCGACGAAGGCGGCGCCGACCACGGCGAGCAGGACGTCAGTGATGACCGAGGGGGCGACAATTGTGTCGACCAGCGCGGTGCGACGGGTGTTCAGAGCGACAGTGGACATAACAACTCCTTTAGCGAGTGTGTCTACTGTAGGTCAGGGTCGTTGCCCGTCGCCTCTTACCGCAGAGTTAGTTAATCCAGCCCTGGTCGCGGGCGATCTGCTCGGGGTCACCAATGCGGAAGCCTGTGCGGTGCTGCAACGTTCGGATCAGGCCACCGGCCTCGTAGAGCGATTCGTGTGTGCCCGTGTCCAGCCACGTGGTGGCTCGCGACAGGGTCTGGACGTGCAGTTCTCCGAGTTCGAGGTAGGCGTTGTTTAGGGCCGTAATTTCGAGCTCACCGCGGGCACTCGGGGTCAATGTCTTGGCGAGCGCCGGCGCCTTTTCGTCGTAGAAGTAGAGGCCGGGAATGGCGAAGTGGGACTTCGGCTCCTTGGGCTTTTCTTCAATCGAGACCACTTTGCCCGACTCGTCGAACTCGACCACGCCGTAGGCGGTGGGGTCGGCAACTTCGTAGGCGTAGATCAAGGCACCCGAAATATCGGTGTTGTTGGCCAACTGAGTTCCGAGGCCGGGGCCGTGGAACAAGTTGTCGCCGAGGACCAGGGCGGCCTTATCGCCGGCTAGGAACTCCTCGCCGAGAATGAGGGCCTGGGCTAGTCCGTTGGGCTGTTCCTGGATAACCCACGAAATGGAGAGACCGAACTGGCTGCCGTCGCCGAGCAGACGCTGAAAGGCGGCCTGGTCGTGGGGCGTCGTAATCAGCAGGATTTCGCGCAGTCCGGTCAGCATCAGGGTGCTGAGCGGGTAGTAGATCATGGGCTTGTCGTACACCGGCAGTAACTGCTTGGAGACGGCCCTCGTAATCGGGTAGAGGCGTGTGCCACTCCCGCCAGCCAGAATGATTCCCTTCACCCCATTAGTATAGGTACTTAATTACCCCTTCTTTAAAGGCCGAGGTTTCGCTATGCGCATTGTCATTACGGGGGCGGCCGGGTTTATCGGCTCCCGCTTCGTTGAGCTGCTTCTGGAGTCCGACCATCTAGGGTACGACGAAATCGTCATCCTCGACGCCCTGACCTATTCGGGTCGCCGCGAAAACATGGAGACGGCGCTGCGTGACTCGCGCGTTTCTTTCGTCCACGGCTCCATTGTCGACGGCGATTTGGTTGAGGAGACCCTCCGCGGGGCCGACGCCGTCGTCCACTTCGCGGCCGAGAGTCACGTTGACCGCTCTATTACCGGTGCTCGCTTGTTCTTCGAGACAAACGTGCTCGGCACCCAGACGCTGCTCGAAGCCGCCCGCCGTCACCAGGTGGCCCGCTTCGTCCACGTTTCGACCGACGAGGTCTACGGTTCGATCGCCGAAGGCTCTTGGCAAGAAGACCACATTCTCGAGCCCAACTCGCCCTACTCCTCGTCGAAGGCCGGATCGGACTTGGCCGCGCTGGCCTACCACCGGACCTACGGCATGCACGTTAACGTCACGCGTTGCTCGAACAACTACGGCCCTCGCCAGTTTCCCGAAAAGGTCATTCCGTTGTTCGTCACCAACTTGATGGATGGCTTCAAGGTGCCGCTCTACGGTGACGGTGGCAACATCCGTGACTGGCTCCACGTGGACGACCACTGCCGCGGTATTCTCCTCGTTCTCGAGGGTGGCCGGGCCGGCGAGATCTACAACATTGGTGGCGGCACTGAGCTGACCAACAAGGAGTTGACCTACCAGCTCCTCTCCCTGATGGGCAAGAACGAGTCGAGCATCGAGCCGGTCGCCGACCGCCTCGGCCACGACCGTCGCTACTCCGTCGACTGCGGCAAGATTCGCAACGAATTGGGTTACACCCCACAGGTGCCCTTTGAGCAGGGGCTCGCCGACGTCGTGCAGTGGTACGTCGACAATGAGGCGTGGTGGCGTCCGTTGAAGGAGGCCAAGTGAACGTCATTGAAACAGCCATTGCCGGTTGCGTGATTCTCGAGTCGGGCGTTTTCGGTGACGAGCGCGGGCTCTTTCGCGAATGGTTTAGGTCGGCTGATCTCGAGGCCAGCGGACTTAATTTCTCCGTTGAGCAGGCCAACTTTTCGGTTTCCTCCAAGAACGTTGTTCGCGGTCTCCACTACTCGGTCGCGCCCCGCGGCCAAGCCAAGTTGGTGACCTGCGCGCAAGGCACCCTCGACGACGTCATCGTTGACATCCGAGTCGGTTCGCCGACCTTCGGTGAGGTCGTCATTGTCTCGCTCGGGGCCGACCAGGGTCGCTCCATTCATCTACCCGAAGGCGTCGCTCATGGCTTCTGCGTGACCAGCGACATCGGTGCACTTGCCTACTTGCTCTCGTCGCCCTATGACGCGCCGAACGAGCTGGAAATTCACCCCTTCGATCCGACCTTCAACGTCGCGTGGCCGCTCTCGGGTGACCCGATCTTGAGTGTGAAGGACGCCGCCGCGCCCAGCTTCGCTGAGCGCCAAGCAGCGGGCCAGTTGCCCCACTTTCACTAACGGGCCTTCGCCGCTTAGCGATCCTCAGGGGAGTCGTTTAATAGGGCTCGAGGGGCGCTTGCTAGCCTTGCCACCGTGAGTGCCGCACCGTCGCGATTCTTGACTGCTTTCGTCGAGGTCACGCGATGAGTGGCGCCTTCGAACGCTCTCGCGTACGGGCCAGTGCGCTGGGCGCCGACCTGCGCAGTCTCCGGGGAGTCGACGCCGTTGGGCTCGAAGCCCGGGCCGCCAAGTTGGCTACTCGTTCACTGAAGAAGTCAACGAAACGGGCCGCCATTGACCTCGCAATCTCGATGGTTGACTTGACCACCCTGGAGGGCGCCGACACGCCCGGTCGGGTTCGGTCACTCTGCACGAAGGCCCGGCGACCCGATCCCGCGGACGAGTCAACGCCCTCGGTGGCTGCGGTGTGCGTTTACCCCGACCTCGTTCGCGTGGCCCGTGAACAACTCGCGGGCAGTGGCGTCAACGTTGCCTCCGTCGCGACAGCCTTTCCCTCGGGACGGGCCTCGCTCGCGGTCAAACTGTTGGACGTTCGAGACGCCGTTGAGGCCGGGGCCGACGAAATCGATATGGTCATCGACCGCGGGGCTTTCTTGTCCGGTAACTGGACCAAGGTCTTTGACGAGATCGTTGCGGTGAAGGAGGCCTGCGGGCCGGCTCACCTCAAAGTAATTCTCGAGACGGGTGAACTCGTCACCTACGACAACATTCGCCGCGCGAGTTGGCTGGCCATGGTTGCTGGCGCGGACTTCATCAAAACCTCAACGGGCAAAGTCGCCGTGAACGCGACCTTGCCAACGGCCCTCGTCATGCTCGAAGCGGCCCGCGACTTCGCGGCCGACACCGGCCACGTCGTCGGGGTCAAGGTGGCGGGTGGGGTGCGAACGACCAAGGACGCCCTTAAGTACCTCGTGGTAGTGGACGAGACGGCCGGCGCCACGTGGATGCACCCCGACAACTTCCGCTTCGGTGCCTCGGCCCTGCTCAACGATTTACTGCTGCAACGACGCAAGCAGTCCAGCGGGGTCTACGGTCGCCCCGACGAACTCAGTGGAGACTAAGCATGACTGAATCAAGAAGCACCACCTCGTCACTGCAGTACGACCCGGCACCGGAGTCGACGGCAGTCGTGCGCATTGCCCCAGCGTACGGACTCTTCATCGATGGCGCCTTCACGGCGCCCGAAAGTCACGCGCAGTTTCCCACGTTGAACCCGGCAACGGGTAAGCCCCTAGCCACGGTGGCCCAGGCCAGTGAGGCCGATGTCGACCGGGCCGTCGCCAGTGCTCGTCGCGCTTTCGCCACGTGGTCGACCACGAGCGGTGCCGAACGAGCCAAATATCTCTTCCGCATTGCCCGCTTGATTCAAGAGCGGGCCCGCGAGTTTGCGGTGCTCGAGACACTCGACAACGGCAAGCCGGTTCGCGAGTCTCGCGACGCTGATATCCCGCTCGCCGCCGCCCACTTCTTCTACTACGCCGGCTGGGCCGACAAGCTCGAGCACGCCGGCTTCGGCGCCGCGCCCCAGCCCATTGGCGTGGCCGGGCAGATTATCCCGTGGAACTTTCCGTTGCTCATGGCCGCCTGGAAGTTGGCGCCGGCGCTCGCTACGGGCAACACCTGCGTCTTGAAGCCGGCCGAAACGACGCCGCTCACCGCGCTGCTTCTGGCCGACGTGCTCCAGCAGGCTGAGCTCCCCGCGGGGGTTGTCAACATCGTGACCGGTGACGGTGCCGTGGGGGCGGCCCTCGTGGCGCATCCCGACGTGGACAAGATTGCCTTCACTGGGTCGACGGCGGTGGGCCGTCAGATTCAGTCAACCGTTGCCCCGACGCAGAAGCGACTCACTCTGGAGCTGGGCGGCAAGGGCGCCAACATCGTCTTCGACGACGCTCCGATCGATCAGGTCATCGAGGGCATCGTCGACGGTATTTTCTTCAACCAAGGACAGGTCTGCTGCGCCGGCTCTCGACTGCTGGTGCAGGAGTCAATCATCGACGACGTCTTGGCTCGCCTCGAGCAGCGCGTCAATCAACTCCGCGTCGGCGATCCGCTCGACAAGAACACTGACGTGGGCGCCATTAATTCGGCCGAGCAACTGGCCCGGATCACCGAGCTCACCGCGTGGGGTGAACGTGAGGGGGCCTACCGACTGCCCACCACTTGCACGTTGCCGACCGAGGGCTTCTGGTTCGCCCCGACAGTTTTTGCCAACGTCGACCAGAGTCACCGCATTGCACGCGAGGAAATTTTCGGTCCCGTCCTGTCGGTGCTGACGTTCCGCACGCCGCAGGAGGCCGTCGACAAGGCCAACAACACCACGTACGGCCTGGCCTGCGGCGTGTGGAGCGAAAAGGGCAGCCGCACGTTGTGGATGGCGCAGCGTCTGCGCGCCGGCGTCATCTGGGCCAATACCTATAACCGCTTTGACCCGGCCAGTCCCTTTGGTGGTGTGCGAGAATCAGGGTTCGGACGCGAAGGCGGCCGACACGGCTTGGAGGCGTACCTCAATGTCTGATCGTCTCGACGTACGAAAGACCTACAAGCTCCTCATAAACGGCGCCTTCCCCCGGTCAGAATCGGGACGGAGTTTCGAAGCCCTCACCGCGAGTGGTGACTTCTGGGCCAACGTGGCGCAGGGATCACGCAAGGACGTCCGAGACGCCGTGGTCGCGGCGCGGGCCGCTCAGGCCAAGTGGTGGAAAATGTCGGCCTTCAACCGAGGCCAGGTCCTCTACCGTTGGGCTGAGATGGCCGAAGGCCGACGTGAAGAACTGGTTGAGCACGTTCACGCCGCCGAGGGTGGCGAACGCAGCGCCGCGCAGGCCCAGGTGGCCCGCGCCATTGACGCCATTGTCTGGTACGCCGGGTGGAGCGACAAGATTGCGCACGTCTTCGGCGGGGCGAACGCCGTGTCCGGTCCCTTCTTCAACTTCTCGCTGCCGACGCCGACGGGGGTTATCGGCGTCGTCGCGCCCCAGGAGTCGTCGCTCGAAGGATTTGTCCACTGCGTGGGTGCCGCCCTGGCCACCGGCAACGCCGTCGTGGCCATCGCCTCCACTACTCGACCAACGCCCGCGGTGGTTTTGTCGGAAATGACGGCCACCGCCGACTTCCCCGGTGGTGTCGTGAATCTCGTCACCGGACTACTTGACGAGCTGGCCTTGCCGCTCGCTGATCACCACGACGTTGATGGCCTCGACCTCTCGGGTGCCGGTGAACTGACAGTTGCGATGGCGACCGCCGCGGCCGGTTCTATCAAGCGCGTCTATCGCCCCTCGGCCGGCGACGAGGCCGCCTCGTTGCGACGACTCCGCTCATTCATTGAAACCGCCACGGTCTGGCACACGATAGGACAGTAACTATGACGAACCCGTACGAACTCGCCCAACAAGCCGCTGACGAACTCCGCGTCTATAGCGGTGTCGACAAGTACGACATCGCCATCGTGCTCGGTTCCGGCTGGAAGCAGGGCGCCGATGCCCTCGGCACCCCGCACGCCGAGGTGGCGACGTCCTCCCTACGAGGCTTCGTCGCGCCGACCGTTGAGGGTCACAGTGGTCAGATTCTGTCGGTCCGGGTTGGGGACAAGAACGTTGCAATGCTCTCTGGTCGCGTTCACCTCTACGAGGGCAACACCGCCGACCAGGTGGCCCACCCCATTCGCACACTGATTGCGGCCGGTGCCTCCACGGTGGTGCTGACGAACGCCTGCGGTGGCATTGACCCATCCAAGGGACCAGGTTCGGTCGTCGTGATCAAGGACCACATCAACTTGACGGCCACGTCACCGCTCGAGGGTGCGAGCCCGCCCTCGCACCTCGGGCCTCGCTTCGTGGACCTGACCGATCTCTACAGTCGACGACTTAGGTCCGCGGCCCTGGCCGCGGTGCCGAGCTTGAGCGAAGGTGTCTACGTTGGCTTCCGTGGTCCGCACTACGAAACGCCGGCCGAAGTGGCCATGGCCCGCACCCTGGGTGGCACACTCGTCGGTATGTCGACCGTGCTCGAAGCAATTGCTGCTCGTCACCTCGGGGCCGAGGTCCTCGGGCTCTCCCTCGTTTCCAACTTCGCCGCTGGCGTCACTGAAGCGCCGCTTAATCACCAGGAAGTCCTCGAGGCGGGGGAACAGGCCGCCCGTTCACTGGGTGCGTTGCTGGCCACCCTGGTGCCAGTCCTATGAGCGCCCTCCGCGACATCGCTGAGCAGTGGGTTGCCCTCGACCCCGATGAGCAGGACCGTGCGACGGTCCAGGCGTTGCTCGACGCCGGTGACGACGAGGGGCTCCGCCACCTCTTCCTGCCACCCTTAACCTTCGGCACCGCCGGTCTTCGTGGTCCAGAGATGGCCGGTTCGGCCGGCATGAATCGACTCACCGTACGTCGAGCAACGCAGGGCGTCGTGTCATGGATGAAGCAAGCGGGACTTTCCCCCGAGCGTGGGGTCGTGGTCGGGCGTGACGCTCGCCGCGGGTCCGAGGCCTTCAATACCGAAGTAGTGGAGGTACTCCTCGGCGCCGGCGTACGCGTCTACGAAATGCCCCGGCCCCTCCCGACGCCCTTCGTGGCCTACGCGGTCAAGGCCCTCGGAGCCGCCGCCGGCGTCATGATTACCGCCAGCCACAACCCGGCCGCCGACAATGGCTACAAGCTCTACGGCCCCGAAGGGTCGCAGATCGTGTCGCCGGTCGACTCAATGGTGGAGGCGGCCATGGCCGCAGCCGGCGCCGCGACGCTGCACTCTCGCGAGAGCGAACTGCACGAGTACGTGACGGAAGAACTCCTCGAGACCTACCGCGAGCACATGGTTGCGCGGTTCCGAGTCGAAGACAACGAGTTCCCCATTGTCTATACGCCGATGCACGGCGTGGGTGGCGACGAGGTGACGTCGGCCCTGGCTCGCGCGGGCTTTGGCCGCGTTCTTCCCGTTCGTCAGCAGATGGAGCCGGACGGCAACTTCCCCACGGTCTCCTTCCCGAATCCCGAGGAACCCGGTGCGCTCGACCTCGCGCTGGCGCTGGCCAATGAACGCAACGCCAGCGTCATTCTGGCCAACGATCCCGACGCCGACCGACTGGCCGTGGCGGCGCGAGACAGCGCCGGCGCGTGGCGAGTGCTACGCGGAGACGAAATCGGCTGGCTACTGGCCTCGGCGCTGTTGCCGTTGGCCCAGCCGGGCGACGTGGTGGCGACGAGCATCGTCTCTTCGACCATGCTCTCGGCTATGGCCGCGGCGGCCGGGGTCGCCTACGCCGACACCTTGACCGGCTTTAAGTGGGTCGCCAAAGCGGCCGGCACTGGTCGTTTGCTCTTCGGCTACGAAGAAGCTATTGGCTACGGCGTGGACAACGCCGTTGGTGACAAGGATGGCGTGAGCGCGGCGCTCGCGGTTGCCAAGTTGGCCTTCGACTTGGCGGTTGAGGGTAAGACCGTCTTCGATCGCCTCGACGACATCGAGCGAACCTTCGGCGTGCACGCCGGTAGTCAGGTCTCCTTGCGCGTGACGCCCCCGGCTGGTCGTGAGGTGCTCCTCGCCACGATGGCCCGAGTCCGCCAGACACCACCGACGACCATTGGTGGGCTGGCGGTCACTGAGGTTATTGACCTCGAAGCGGGATGGCGAGGCCTGCCAGCCACCGAAGGACTGATCTGGCGACTCGGAGAGGCATCTCGCGTTATTGTCCGCCCCTCGGGGACGGAGCCGAAGCTCAAGGCCTACATCGAAGTAGTGGAGGCGCCCGACGAGGACGTTGCGGCCGCGCGGGCTCGCGCCGCTGTCGTGGTCGACGCCTTGCGCCGCGACCTCGAAACGCTGCTCGCGCTCTAGGCCCGCAAGGCGGCGTAGCCGGGCTTGATCACCGTGTTGATCATGGCCAGACGTTCGTCGAATGAGTAGAACGTCGACTTGGCCGCGTTAACGGTGAGCCACTCCATGTCGTCAAGCGTCCAGCCGAAGGCGTCGGCGCAGGCCTGGAATTCGCTCGACAGCGTGATGCCACTCATCAGGCGGTTGTCGGTGTTGAGCGTCACACGGAAACGAAGCTTTCGCAGAACCTCAATTGGGTGTTCGGCGATTGAGGACGCGGCCCCCGTGTGAACGTTCGAGGTCGGGCAGACCTCGAGGGGAATACGACGGTCGCGAATGTAGGTAGCCAGGCGACCGAGCTGGTAACTCCCGTCGTCGTTGGCCACCACGTCGTCGGCGATGCGTACGCCGTGACCGAGTCGTTCGGCGTCACAGAACTGCACCGCCTCCCAGATTGAGGGGAGCCCGAAAGCTTCACCGGCGTGGACGGTGAGGTGAAAGTTCTCACGCTGAATGAAGTGGAAGGCGTCGAGGTGCTCGGTGGGCGGGAACCCATCTTCCGGTCCGGCGATATCGAAGCCGCAGACCCCCTGGTCGCGAAAGCGAACGGCGAGCTCGGCCATTTCGAGGCTGCGGTGCGCTTGGCGCATCGCCGAGATTAACGTCCGCACCACAATGCGGTGGCCTTCGGCGGCGGCGTTGGCCATGCCGACGTCGAAGCCGACGAGAACGGAGGCGACCACCTCGTCGAGGGTCAATCCGGCGAGCAGGTGCTGTTCGGGTGCGAAGCGAATTTCGGCGTAAGCGACGCCTTCGCGAGCGAGATCGAGTGCCGTTTCCGCAGCGACTCGCTCGAGTTGGTCCTTGGTCTGCATGAGGGCCGTGGTGTGGGCGAAGCCCTCGAGGTAGCGCACGAGGTCGGAGCCCGGTGCGTCGGCGATGAACCAGTGCCTTAGTTCCTCGGCGTCGGTGGTCGGGAGGCCGCGATAACCCGTTTCGGCCGCGAACTCGATGAGCGTGCTCGGACGCACACCGCCGTCGAGGTGGTCGTGCAGCAGCACCTTCGGGGCCGCAGCAATGAGAGCGGGGGTGAGGCGGGGGGAGGTCATGACCTTCAGGATAGCGAGGTGATTCTCTCGGCGAGCGTTCCACGAAGTCGGTCATACTCAATTGACGTTGAACGGCACGACGTTGCACTACACAGTACGGTGTCGCGAGCTAGATGAAGGGCTGGCTGGACAACTCGTGCCGTTAGTGAGCATTCGGGAGCTGGCTGTCGCAAGGGGTCGCCGTTCGAGCGGAGCCGTCGGGCATGGTCCCACCGCTGGCTCACGTGCTGCCCGGCTTGGTTCGTATCTGCCTTAGTGACTTCATGACGTCCTCGGTGCCGTCAGGGTTAAGGTGTCGAAAGCGCCCCCTGCGGCGACCCCGGTAGCCCGTTGGGTAGTGGTCATGTCACGGTGTTCAATGTTCAGTTATAGCTCTCGGTCTTGTCTGATCTGGCCTGCGGCGACGCCTGGGTAACGAGGGGGGCAGCTACTGCGGCTTCGCCCGCACCTTCGGAGCGCGCGTCATTCGGGTTCGCGATGCCGGACGGCCGTTGCCCTGTTGTGGCCGGTCGCCTGGGTGTAGCCGCCCGAAGTGGGATCTCTCGAAATTGACAGCAATGACACCTCGTTAACGGCCACCGCTCAGTGGGGGGCTCCAACAATGCAGAGCAACACAGCGCCGCCGCCGACCTCACCAAGTGACAAATGTTCGACTTGTTCTAGAACCCGGGCTGGCTCTCCTGCGTGTTCGGTGGTCGAATTTGCGTCGTAATTAGCCACCCCGAAGGAATTCCGAATCGGCCGATGACTCTGGACCTGCAATAGCAGACCTGGTAACTCTCGACGTCGGCCTGTCCCTCAAGTTTGACTGGATGGTCCAGTATTCCTTCATGGGGTCGCCGACAGTAGATGTCGGCCCGACGCCGTCGACGCACTTCAATGCGGCGACCGCGCAGGAGATGGTCGCGCTTGCCAATGAC
>Ga0007804_1000280_pt1 | contig 19834 bp, 17 predicted proteins | sample CryBogCBE25Aug07_FD_60367 | JGI IMG/M metagenome (GOLD analysis project Ga0007804, IMG submission 60367) | Freshwater microbial communities from Crystal Bog, Wisconsin, USA - CBE25Aug07 | ecosystem: Environmental > Aquatic > Freshwater > Lake | place: Crystal Bog, Wisconsin, USA | collected... | reverse complement strand
GAAGAGATGGTCGAGTAGCTCAGTTGGTAGAGCACACGCCTGAAAAGCGTGGGGTCACCGGATCGACGCCGGTCTCGACCACCAAGAAACCCCGTGGCTCACGAGCTGCGGGGTTTTTGCTTGTGACCCTAGGCGCCCTCGTAGGAAAAGCCAAGGTCGGGGGCGGTGAAGAGTGCGGCGAAGGGCCAGCCTTCGTCGGCCGCCATGGCCGCCGCGGTGCCACCCCGGTCAACGACAGCGACGAGCAGAATCACTTCCGCCCCAAAGTCGCGAACCACGCGGGCCGCCTCGAGCAGACTCGTACCCCGCGTCACGGTGTCTTCGGTGATGACGACCTTGTCGCCCGGCTGCAGCGACCCGGCGATGCGTCCACCGGCGCCGTGGTCCTTCACTTCCTTGCGAACGCTGAAGGCCCGCAGTGCGCGACCCTGGCTGGCGGCCACGCCCGCCGTGATGAAAGTGGCGCCATCGGCACCCATGGTGAGACCGCCGATGGCGGTCGCCTCAGCCGGCACCTGCTCGAGGAGCAAGTTCGCCACGTCGAGCATGACCTCGGGCGCGCAGATGGTCTGCTTGGAATCGATAAACCAGGAGGACTTCCGTCCCGACTTCAGCGTGAAGTCACCCCGACGCACCGAGTGCTCGAGCAGGTGGTTCTTCACTCGTTCGCGAGCGTCGCTCATGCCAACACCACTTTCTGGTTGCCGCGGCGAACGTCACCGACAATGGTGGCGACGATGCCGGCGTTGTGGGCGAGGGAGAGGACGGCTTCGGCCGCGTCCGGGTCAACGGCAATGACCATGCCAAGTCCGCAGTTGAAGACCCGAACCATCTCCTCGGGACTGACCTGTCCGCGACGTTGGATTTCGAAGAAGATCTCCGGCGTCTCGAAGGAGTCCATGTCGATGTGGGCGTCGAGGTCATCGGGCAGTACCCGCACGACGTTTCCCACGATCCCGCCACCAGTTATGTGGGCCGCAGCGTGCACGGCGTGGCCGAGGTTCTTGGTGAGGGCGGTAACGGCCGGGGTGTAAATGACGCAGGGGCGAAGGAGTTCGTCGGCGAGGGAGACGTCGGCGCCCTCCCAGGCGGGGGCCCGCAAGTCTGTGTCGGGACCAACCAGGACCGAACGGGCCAGGGTGTAGCCGTTGGAACGGAGGCCGGGCGAGCCGAAGCCGATCAGCACGTCGCCTTCGCGAACCCGCTCGGGACCGAGTTCTTCGCCCCGTTCCACCACGCCGACTACGAAGCCCGCGACGTCGAGATCGTCGGGGCGCATCACGCCACCGTGTTCGGCCGTCTCACCGCCCAACAGGGCCGTGTTGGCCAGACGACAGCCCTCGGCGATGCCGCGGACGAGTTCTTCGAGTCGTGCTGGATCGAGCGCACCCACGGCGACGTAGTCGAGCATGAAGAGCGGCTCAGCGCCCAGGCAGGCCAGGTCGTCGACGAGCATGGCCACCAGGTCGATGCCCACGGTGTCGTAGCGATTAAGGAGTCGGGCGACTTCGAGCTTGGTGCCGACACCGTCGGCTGAGGAGACGAGCACGGGATTGCGGTAGCCCTTGGTGTCGAGGGCGAAGAGGCCGCCGAAGCCGCCAATGCCGCCGAGGACTTCTGGCCGCGCGGTCGAGGCGACGTGGGCCTTGATGCGCTCGACGGCCTCGTCACCGGCCTCGATGGAGACGCCGGCCGCGGCGTAGGTGGCACCGCCCGCGGGTTGAGCCAGTAGGCGGCTCACCAGCGAGCCCCCGCGTGGAGCACCACCGGCACCGGCGCTGGGTAGTTGCCCGTCAAGCAGGCGTCGCAGCACTCGTCAGTCAGCTGAATCGCGGCCCGCAGGTTCTCGAGCGAGAGGAAGGCCAGCGAGTCGGACCCGATGAACTCGTTCATCTCCTCGAGGGTGTGGTTCGCCGCGATGAGGTCGTCACGGGTCGGCGTGTCGATGCCGAAGAAACAGGGCCACTGGAAGGGCGGCGAGGAGATCCGAAGGTGAACTTCCTTGGCGCCGGCGTCACGAAGCATGCGCACCAGGGCTTGCGTGGTCGTGCCGCGAACGATGGAGTCGTCAACGACCACCAGGCGCTGCCCCTCGATGTTCTCGCGCAGGGGGTTGAGCTTGCGACGCACACTGGCCGCGCGCTTGTTCTGGTCGGGCGAGATGAAGGTGCGACCGATGTAGCGGTTCTTCACCAGCCCGTAGCCGAAGGGGATACCGGATGCCTTGGCGAAGCCCTCAGCGGCCGGCACGCCCGAGTCGGGCACACCCATGACGATGTCGGCCTCGACCATTGACTCCGAGGCCAGCAGCTCGCCCATACGACGACGGGCCGTGTGGACCTGGTGACCCATGAGGTAGGTGTCGGGACGGGCGAAGTAGACGAACTCGAAGATGCAGAGCTTGGTGGGTCCCTCCGCCGGCGCCAGCAACTGGGTGGCGCTGTAGCCGGACTCGGTAATAGTCACCATCTCGCCGGGCAGAATCTCGCGAACGAACGTGGCGCCCACGACGTCGAGGGCCGGGGACTCCGAGGCCACAATCCAGCCCTCGGGCGAGTCCGCTTCACCGAGGTAGCCCAGGCAGAGTGGACGAAAGCCGTGCGGGTCACGAATGGCGTGAATGGCGTCGGCCTCGAGGATCACCATCGAGAAGGCGCCGTGCGCGTCGCTCAACACGGTGCGAAGGGCCTCCACGACGGACGAGCCCTCGTCGACGCGACGAGCCACGAGTTCGGCCACGAGGTCCGAGTCGGACAACATCGACGTGAACTGGATGTCGGCCGCGCCGGCCAACTCGAGCGTGTTCGTGAGGTTGCCGTTGTGGGCCAGCGCGAAGACCTGGCCACCGGCCGAGCGAAAGACGGGCTGGGCCGCGGTCCAGTTAGCGGAGCCCGAGGTGGAGTACCGGGTGTGGCCGATGACGTGGGAGCCCGTCAGGGCCCGCAACGTCGCGTCGGTGAAGACGTGGGAGACGAGGCCGTTGTCCTTGACGACGGTGATCTGCTCCTTGTCGAAGGTGGCCATGCCGGCCGATTCCTGGCCCCGGTGCTGGAGGGCGTAGAGCGCGTCGTAACAGAGCGGCGCCACTTCTTGGTTCGCGGCAACAATGCCTACGACCCCGCACGCTTCCTTTAGCTTTGGATCGGCCGAGAGGTCGTGAGCAAGAGGCACTAGGTAATTCTTTCACACCACGACGGGTGTCATTGACGGTCACTACGCTTTGAGCGTGATCGATCTCCACACCCACTCGAACTTCTCCGATGGCTCCGACTCCCCGGCCGCCTTGGCCGAAGCGGCCCATCGCATCGGCCTAACCACCATTGCCCTCACCGATCACGACACCACTGCCAGCCACGACGACATGCAGGCTGCCTGCGACCTCTACGGCATCAACCTCATTGTGGGAACGGAAATCTCCCTGGTCGACAATGAATTTCCCCGAACCGACCGCGACGGTGAGACGGCCGGCCGTGGCGTGCACGTTCTGGCCTACTTTCTCTCCCTCGATCCCCAATCGCCAATGCAGCAGGTCCTTTCCCGTTTGCGCACCGATAGGGCGCAGCGCAACGCCGCACTCGTGAGCATCCTGCAGGGACTGGGCTTTGAAAAGTTATCGATGGACGTCTTGACGGCCAAGGCCCGCCACGCCGAAAGCGTCGGGCGGCCCCACTTCGCCGAAGCCATGTTTGAACTCCACCCCGAAATCGTTGGCGAACGGACCCCCGAAAGCTGGTCTCGCCTCTTCGTTGAGTGGATCGGCGCCTCGGGCAAGGCCTACTTGCCCAAGACCGAGCTAACTATTGAAGAAGTCGTCGCGGCTGCGAAGGGCACCGGTACCGTCTTCTCGATCGCCCACCCGCTCCTCAACTACTTGCCGAACTACACCGCCGACACCATCGAGCGTGAGATGCCCCGCATTCTGCACTCACTCAAAGAGCGCGGCTTCGCCGGCGTTGAGGCCTACTACGGCGGCACCAACGCCCCCACGCGCAGCCACATGGTCAAGCTCACACGCGATGCCGGCATGATTCCCACCGGTGGCTCGGACTACCACGGCACCTTTAAGAAGGACGTGGCGCTAGGCGTCGGCTTTAGTGGCGACCTGCACGTTCCCGACCACGTGGTCGACGAACTGTGTGAAGCTAGTTCGCGTTGAGCTGGTCTTCGAGGGCGTTGCGACGCTGAGCCGCCACAGTGCTCGTCGCCACGGCCACCTGCTGACCGATGACGAGCTGGTCGCCTCCGACCCGGCCCAGCACCGTAAATGGCACGTTGGCCGCGGCCGCACGGGCAGCCAGCGCGTCGCCGTCCGACGTGGCCACCACGAAGCGGCCGGGGAACTCGGCGAAGAACTCGCCCCGTCCCGCCAAGTCACTGGTGGTGACACCGAGACCGCTCACGGCGACCATTTCGGCCAGCGCCGTGGCCAGTCCGCCACCGCTGACGTCGTGAACTGCGGTCACGTCCGAGGTCTGACCGGCGCAGAGTGCAGCGATCTCGCTAGCGACAAAGGCAATCGTGTCGCGGACGCGACCGGCGTCGAAGGCGCCGAACCTGCCGCCGCGACGACCACGCTTGGTGGCCCAACGGGAACCGGCCAACGGGAAGGGCTCCTCGTTACCGCTCTCGCGGTGACCCAGGAGGACAACCGTGTCGCCGTCGCGCCAGTTCCAGCCCGGCGGCGGCGAGACGAGCGCGTCAACGACGCCGAGCAGGCCCACGACGGGCGTAGGGTCAATGTCGTTGCCGCCACTTTCGTTGTAGAGCGAGACGTTGCCGCCGACCACGGGAATACCGAGCGCCAGGCAGGCCTCGGCCATGCCGTCGACTGACTCAGACAGCTGCCACATCACTTCGGGGTGGGTCGGGTTACCGAAGTTCAGGCAGTTCACGAGCGCCTTGGCACTCGCCCCGACGCAGGCCAGGTTGGCGGCCGACTCTGCCACCGTCATGGCCGTGCCGACGCGAGGGTCGAGCGCGCACCAGCGGGGGTTGGAGTCCGTGGAGACGGCGATGCCCCGCTGCGAGCGCGGCAGGCCCGGACCAGCGAGACGCAGGAGCGCGGCGTCACGGCCCGGTCCGACGACCGTGTTCAAGAACAACTGGCTGTCGTACTGACGGTAGACCCAGGCCGGGTCGATGAGGAGCTCGAGCAGTTCAGCGGCGAGGTCACCTTCGGGAACGCTGTGGGTCGGGTCGTCGGCGTGAATCGCATCCAGGTTGGCCGGACGGGCCAGGGGACGGTGGTAGAGCGGGGCCTCGTCGGCCAACGACTTGGCCGGTACTTCGGCCACCACGGGGCCACCGAAGCCTTGGCGCACGCGCAGCATGCCGACCGTGGAGCCGTCCTCACGGACGTCGGGGTCAACGACGTGACCGACAACGGTGGCGCGAACTTCCCACTTGGCACACAAGGCGGCCACGGCGTCCCAGTGGTCGGGGGTGATGATGGCCAGCATGCGCTCCTGGCTTTCCGAGGTCATGATCTCCCACGGTGCCATACCTTCTTCGCGCAGCGGAATGGCGGTGACGTCGACGTCGAGACCAACTCCACCCTTGGCGGCCGTCTCGGAGAGTGCGCAGACAATGCCGGCGCCGCCGAGGTCCTGAATACCCACGACGAGCTTGGCGTCGAGGAGTTCGAGGCAGGCCTCGATGAGGCGCTTCTCCTCGTAGGGGTCGCCGACCTGGACGCTCGGACGCTTCGCGTCGTCGAGCGAGGCCGCACCGTCGGCGCCGTCAAACCCGGCCGAGGCCAACACCGACACGCCGCCAATGCCGTCGCGACCGGTCCGCGAACCGAGCAACACGGCGAGGTTGCCCACGCCCGAGGCCACACCGAGTACGAGGCGGTCGGTCGGCAGGGCGCCAACGGCCAGCACGTTCACGAGGGGGTTCGAGGCGTAGCACTCGTCAAAGGTCAGTTCGCCACCGATGGTCGGTACACCGACGGAGTTGCCGTAGCCCGAGACACCCGAGACGACACCCTCGACGAGCCAACGCTGGCGGGCGTCGTTCAGTTCGCCAAAGAACAGCGGGTCCATCACGGCGAGGGGGCGCGCACCCATCGAGAAGACGTCGCGCAAAATGCCACCGACACCGGTGGCCGCGCCCTGGTAGGGCTCGATGGCCGAGGGGTGGTTGTGGCTCTCGATACGAATAGCTACGCCAATGCCGTCACCGGCGTCGATCACGCCGGCGCCTTCGCCGGGACCGACCAGTACGTGCTCACCCTTGGAGGGCAGTCGCTTTAAGTGCACACGGGAGGATTTGTAGGAGCAGTGCTCCGACCACATCACGCCGTAGAGGGCGAGCTCCACGTGGTTGGGCTCTCGCTGCAGAACGGAGCGGATGTCCTCCAGCTCCGAATCGGTCAGGCCAAGGGCGCGGTGTAGGGGCTCGGGGGCGTCACTCACCCCTACAAATCTACTTGAGCCCGTAGGGCGGTCGTGACTAGGCCGAGACGGTGGCGCTGAGGCCGACGAAGCCACTCAACAAGACGCGCCCGTCGGCACTACCGAGCAGCGTCGACATCGCGCGCTCGGGGTGGGGCATCAGACCGACGACGTTGCCGGCGGCGTTGCTCACGCCGGCGATGTTGTCACGCGAGCCATTGGGGTTGTCGAGGTAGCGCAGGACGATCTGGTCGTTCGCCACGAGCTCGTCGTAGGTGGCGTCGTCACAGGTGTAGGAGCCGGAGAAGTGATTAATCGGCACGCTCAAGTGCTGACCCACCTCGGCGTTACGAGTGAGGACCGACCGCGTTGAGGCCACAACCAGCGTGCTGGGCTGACACAGGAAGGTCAGTCCACGATTCTTCTGGAGGGCACCCGGCAGCAGGCCAGCCTCGGTCAAGACCTGAAAGCCGTTGCAGATACCAAGCACGGCGCCACCCTCGGCGGCGAAGCGCTGCACGGCGGCCATGACGGGTGAAAAACGGGCGAGGGCGCCGGGACGCAGGTAGTCACCGTGGGCAAATCCGCCGGGCAGGATCACGCCGTCAACGTCGCCCAGTTCGTCGGCGCTGTGCCAAATAAAGACGGGAGTGGCGCCCAAGTCCTGCACGGCATTCGCCGCGTCGTACTCGCAGTTAGAGCCGGGGAATACAACGACGCCAATACGAGACACGGACTAGTTCTCCTGGGCGAGTCGGGCGACGGAGTCTTCCATCACCGGGTTCGACAGCAAGCGTTCGGCCAGCGACTTCGCCTTAGCAAGGGCCTCGGACTCCGAGTCGGCTTCGATGTTCATGCGAAAGGACTTCCCAGCGCGAACGTTGCTCACACCGGAAAAACCCAGTGCGGGCAGCGCCCGTTCGATGGTCGCGCCCTCGGGGTCAGCGATGCCGGCGCGGAGGGTGACGTCAACGAGTACGGAGTAGTTCACCCCACTAAGGCTAGCGGCAACCATCACGGTGGACTCGTCAGTGACGACGAGCCACCGTGACGTTTTCACCCACGGTGGGGTTCAGACGCTGCGCTTCGTCGTGGGTCAGCTGGATCCACGACGAGGTCTCGTCGACGAAGCCCACGACCACTCGCACCTCGAAGCCGAGACGAATAACGTCGCGAACCTGTCCGGGCCGCCCCGGGCCGTCGCTGACCAACGCGAGATCGTGTGGTCGCACCTGCTCACCCTCAAAGGGCGTGGTCGGACCGAGGAAGGAGCGGACGAAGTCGTTCGCGGGCGCGTCGTAGACCTCGGCCGGGGCGCCGGCCTGTTCGATACGTCCACGATTCAAAATGACGACCCGGTCAGCGACCTCCATGGCCTCGGCCTGGTTGTGGGTCACGAGCAACGTCGTGATCCCGAGCTCGTGCTGGAGCGAGCGCACCCACTGGCGTAGTTCGCCACCCACCTGGGCGTCGAGCGCCGCGAAGGGCTCGTCGAGCAGGAGGACCTCCGGCTTGATCGCCAGCGCGCGCGCCAGCGCCATACGTTGGCGCTGACCTCCGGAGAGCTGACGGGGGTACCGATTAGCGAAGTCTTCTAGACGCACGAGGGCCAGTAACTCCTCGACCTCGCGGCGAATCTCCGCACTCGACTTGCGGCGAACCTTGAGACCGTAGGCCACGTTGTCAAAGACGGAGAGTTGGTAGAAGGGCGCGTAGTCCTGGAAACAGAAACCAATGTTGCGCTGCCGCGCCGGCAACGTGGTCACGTCGCGACCGTGCAGCACGATGCGACCCTCGTCGACCGTTTCGAGTCCAGCGATCATACGCAGCAGCGTTGACTTACCGGAGCCCGAGGGGCCGAGCAGTGCGGTCAGGGAGCCGTCAGGGACGATGTCGTTGATGTCGGTCAACACCTGGTCGGCGCCGAAGGACTTAGAGAGGTGTTCAAGCGAGATGCTCATGGCGTTTCCTTTCGCGGTGGCGGGCGACGCCCAGCACCAAGAGAATGAGGACAGAAGTGGTGGCGAGCACGCCCGCACCGACGAAGCCCTGGAAGGCGTCGTAGTTTTCAAAGTTGCTACCGATATTGAGGGTCAGCGTCTGGGTCAGCCCCGTGATGTTGCCCGAGACGATGAGTACCGCGCCGTACTCACCGAGTACCCGCGCCGTCGTCAGCGAGACGCCGTAGGCGGTGGCCCAGAGGATGGAGCGCATCGTGATGGTGAGAAAGATGCGCACCGGTCCAGCGCCCAACGAGGCCGCGGTCTGCTCCTGGTGGTCACCAATCTCTCGCAGCAGCGGAATTAGCTGACGAGAGACCAATGGCAAGGAGACGAAGACCGAGGCCAGCACGATGCCGGGGTAGGAGAAGATGATGTGCAGGCCCAGCGCCGCCTCGGCTCGACCGAACCAGCCATTCGTGGCGTAGGCCAGCTCCAGCATCAGGCCGATGATGATCGGGGAGATCGCCAGCGGCACGTCGATCACTCGGTCAATCAGTCGCGAGCGCCACGACGGGTGGCGCACAATCCAGAGGGCCACCCCGACACCCACGACCGTATTCACCGGAACGGCGACAACCACGACCCGCACAGTCAGCCACATGGCCGAGCGCATCGCCGGGTCGCTAAAGGCTGACACGAGGGCCGACCAGCCGTGCGCGAACATGCGTTGGAAGACAAATCCGAGGGGGACGCCAATAAGTCCCAGGACGTAGACAATGACGGCGAAGCGCAGCCACAGTGGTGACTTGGTCATTAGCGCCCCCTCACCAAACGTCGACTGGTGATACTTACCGCCGTGAGGGCAATCAACGCGAAGACCAGCATGGCGACGGCGGTCGCGGCCGCCCCCACCGGGTTCTGCGACGAGGCCAGCGAGTAGATATAGCTACTCGCCACTTCGGTGTGGTACGGCAGGTTGTTCGAGATGAAGACCACCGAGCCGTACTCCCCCATCGCGCGAGCGAAGGCCAGTCCGGCACCGGTGATGATGGCCGGCGCCAGGGTGGGCAGCGTGATGGTGAAGAACACCCGTACCGACGACGCCCCGAGCGTCGAGGCGGCCGCTTCGGCCGAGAAGGTCATGGTCTCGAGCACCGGCTGCACCGATCGAACGGTGAAGGGCAGGGTCACGAAGACGATGGCCAGCGTGATACCGACCCAGGTGCCCGTCAACGTCAGGTGCACCGGGGAGAGCGGCCCGTACAGGGTGTAAAACGTCACACCGGCCACGACCGTGGGCAAGGCGAAGGGGAGATCAATGAGGGCATTGATAATCGCCTTACCCGGGAACTGGTCGCGCACCAGCACCCAGGCCGTGCCCAGTCCGGCCACGGCATTGAGGGCCGCCCCCACGAGGGAGCACTCAATCGTCAACCGGTAGGCGTCGATCGCTTCCTTGGCCGTGGCGTCACGCCAAAAAACGCCCCACCCGTGGGTGAAGGCGCTGGAGAAGAGTGCGGCCAGTGGAATGAGGACAACGAGACTGTAAAAAGAGAGAGCCAGACCCTGGCTAGTGGCGGAGGTCACCCCTGACGCGCGCCAACGCAGCCACCCCCGAGAGGGTGGCTGCGTTGGTGTGGTCGGGGGGGCCGTTACATCAGGCGCCACTGCCGGCGTACTGCTCGAGGCCCGTAATGAGGCCTGATGAACCGAAGAGCGAGTTATTCAAGGTGTCCCATCCCGCGGGGTCGAAGGTCGTGATCTTGTTGAGCCCCGACGCCGGGTAGGCCTGGAAGTTCGACTTAACGGACTTCCACACCGAGGACAGCACCGGGCGGTAGCCCAAGTTAGCCAGAATAGTTTGACCGGCCGGCGAGAAGATGTACTCGTAGAAGGCCACGGCACCGGGGTTGTTGACACCGCTGTTGGTCAGCGCGGCTGGGTTCTCAATCAAGATCGACTTCGACGGGTAGACAATCTGCACGGCGTCGCCGGCCTTCACCGCGGCGATGGCGTCGTCTTCGTAGTTCAGCAGCACGTTGCCGGTGCCGCCCAAAAAGGCGCTCAAGGCGGCCGAACCACTCACTGGCTGGGCCACGGTCAGTCCGAGAATTGACTTGAGGTAGCTGCTGGTCTGGGTTGGTGAGTAGCCGGCGTCCACGGCGGCGGCGTAGGCCGAGAGCAGGTTCCAGCGAGCACTTCCCGAGGTGGAAGGGTTAGGCGTCACGATCTGGATTGCCGGCTGGCCCTTGCGCTGGGGCTTAATCAGGTTGAGCCAGTTGCGACCAATGTGGAGGGGGTTGCCCTGGCGCACGACGAAGACCACAACCGAGTCGGTCAGCATGCCGGGCGTGTTGTACACGGTCTGCTGCTTGCGGCCCGTCAGGGCGACGTTCACGCCGGCAACGTTGAGTTCCTGCGACGCCCAGTTCGAGGGCACCTTGCCGGCCGTCACGAGGGTCTCGATGTTGGGCAAGTAGGAGAGGTTGACCAGGTCGGCCGCTTGGCCGTTCGCGACATTGTTGGTCTGGGTGTCAGAGGCACCGAAGGAGTTAGTGAAGCTGACGTTGGCGCCGGCCGACGTGGCCTGGAAGGCCGTCTCGAGGGCAGTGAAGGCCGGCTTAGCCACGGAGTAGCCAACGATGGCCACCGTGTCGGTGCTGGCCTGCGCGGAAGTGGGAAGTAGTAAAGCCGCGGGAAGTGCGGCCACACTGAGTGCCACGGCAACTCGCTTAGCCACTGAACGGGGGGTGAACATGGGTGATCTCCTCTAATCTCTCTTATTTCACTATTTACTAGTGATGAAGTAGAGATTAGAGGACGACACCGCGGCTGTCAAGTTTTGACGCAAAATTTTTTTATTCCTCGGTTAGGCCGTACCAGGTCGAAATGTCTCGACCGGTAATGCGCTCGTAGGCCGACTCGTACCGGCCCGCGGTAATGGCGACAATGTCCTGGGGCACCGTCGGCGGCGGCGGCGTCCGATCCCACGGCAACGAACTCAGCCAGTCTCGGAAGGGCTGCTTGTCGAAGGACGGGGGCGTTTGACCCGACACGACGGCCTCGGCCGGCCAGATGCGAGAAGAGTCCGGCGTGAGTACCTCGTCGCAGACGACGAGTTCGCCGTCAACGAACCCCAATTCGAACTTCGTGTCGGCGAGGACCAGCCCCTGAGAGGCGAGTCGGTCACTGGCCTTCGCGAAGAGATCGAGGCAGAGGGTCGACGCTCGAGCGAGGAGCTCCTCGCCCACGATCTCGGCCGCCTGCTCGAGACTGATGTTGATGTCGTGTCCCGTCGCCGCTTTGGTACTGGGGGTAAACATCGGCGAGTCGAAGGGGTCGGTCAGGGCCAGGCCACTGGGCACCGTCATTGCGTGCACCGTGCCCATGGCCTGGTACTCATCGAAGGCTTGTCCCGCGAGACGAGCGCGCACGATGCACTCCAGCGGCAACATGTCGGCCTTGCGCACCAGCATTGAGCGACCGTGCCAGAACGCCTCCCCCGCGAAGCCGGGGACGTAGGTGTCGATGACGGTGGGGTCGCACGACACCAGGGCCGTAGGGACCTGATCAAACTCCTGCACCCAGAAGTTCGTGAGGCCAGTAAGCACGCGACCCTTGTTCGGGATCGGTTCGTTCATCACAACGTCGAAGGCGCTCATGCGGTCGGACGCCACCATCAAGAGGTGATCGTCACCGACGGCGTAGAGGTCGCGCACCTTGCCGCTGTAGAGGTGGGTGAGCGCCAGCATTAGTGGCGCCACGTCAACGCGTCGAGGAAACGCTGGCGGTGCGCCACCATGCGCTGGGCGTCGAAGGCCCGATTCAGTGCCACCTCGTCCAGGGTGACGGCCGGGTCTTCGTCGACCACGTCACGGAAGTTCCGACGCTCTTCGACGGCCCGACGAGCGGCGGCCTGGACAATGCGGTAGGCGTCATCACGGGAGAGGCCACCCTCAACGAGCGCCAAGAGCACCGACTGGGAGAACACGAGACCGAGCGACCCAACCTGCAGATTTTCGAGGGCCCGCTCGGGAAAGAGCACGAGGCCGTCGGCCAGGCCGGTGGCCTTGCGCAGCATGTAAACGGTCAGCTGCAAGGCGTCCGGCAACACCACCCGCTCGACGCTGGAGTGAGAAATGTCACGCTCGTGCCACAGCGCAACGTCCTCTAGGCCGGCGACGAGGTAGCCACGAAGGACGCGAGCCAGACCACAGAGGCGCTCCGACAGCACAGGGTTGCGCTTGTGCGGCATCGCCGACGAGCCCTTCTGTCCCTTGCCGAACGGCTCCTGGGCCTCCGACACCTCGGAACGGGCGAGGTGGCGCACTTCGAGCGCGAACTGCTCCATCGAGGTACCGAGGGCGGCGCAGGCGTAGAGAACTTCGGCGTGACGGTCACGGGCGATGACCTGCGTGGCCGGCACGGGAGTGAGGCCGAGGCGGGCGCAGACGAAGGCCTCGACCGCCGGGTCAATGTTGGAGAAGGTACCGACGGCTCCCGACAGCTTGCCCACGGCGATTGCGTTACGCGCGGCCGTGGCTCGTTCGATGTCGCGCTGCACTTGCAGAGCGAAGAGCGAGAACTTGGCGCCGTAGGTCGTGGGCTCGGCGTGCATGCCGTGGGTGCGACCAGTGATGGGCCAGTCAATGGACTCCTCGGCCCGACGCGTCAAGGCGTCACGCAGCGCCGTCGCCTCGGCAATCACGATGTCCATAGCTCGGGTCAGCGTGACGCACAGCGCCGTGTCCACCACGTCCGAGGACGTCAAGCCGTAGTGGATCCAGGCGCCCTCGGGCATACCGATGCGGGCCTGGACGAGGTCGACGAAGGCGGCCGTGTCGTGATTGGTGATTGCTTCACGGTCCTCGACCTCTTGCACGAAGTCGGCGTCAATAACGGGGCGACGAAGGCGCAGTTGCGCCACTTCATCAGCCGGCAGAACGCCGAGCTCGGCCAGTCCTTCGGCGGCCAGCAACTCAACCTCGAGCATGGTGTCAAAGCGGTGCTCGTCACTGAAGAGGGCGGCCACGTCCTTGGGAGCGTAACGATGAATCATGCGGAACCTTTCGATGCGGCAAGGGCGATGTCGCGTCGGACGACGCGGCCATCAAAGGAGATTTGATCAACGGCCCGGTAGGCCAAGGCGCGAGCGCTCGTCACGTCCGAAGCAATCGCGGTGACAGCGAGGACGCGGCCACCATTGGTCACGAACTGACCCTCAGCGTTGCGGGCCGTGCCGGCGTGGAACACCACGACGCCGTCGAGGGGCGAGGCCAGCTGACCGTCCTCGCCGAGGCCCGAAATAACGTCACCCGATCGCGAACCCTCGGGGTAGCTGTGCGAGGCGAGCACCACGGTCACGGCGGCACCCGTGGCGTTGGCGCTGAGTGCGTTGAGCCCACCGGCGGCGGTCGCGTGCAGCATCTCGTAGAGGGCGTCGCCGTAGAGCGGGACGAGGACTTCGGTTTCGGGGTCGCCAAAGCGCACGTTGTACTCGAGCAACTTCGGTCCCTTTGAGGTCAGCATGACGCCGGCGTAGAGGACACCGCGGTAGTCAATGCCTCGGCGCTGCAGTTCGGTCAACGTCGGCACGAGAATGCTCGACATAATCAGTTCGACAGTCTCGGACGCCACGTGGGGCATCGGCGCGTAGGCGCCCATGCCACCGGTGTTGGCCCCGGTCCCGCCGTCACCGACGCGCTTAAAGTCCTGGGCCGTGACGAGCGGGAAGAGCGAGTTCCCGTCGCAGAGCACAATGAGCGAGCACTCTTCGCCGTCGAGCCCCTCTTCAATAACGACAGTCGTGCCGGCCGCGCCAAAGGCGGTGCCGCTCAACTTGTCGAGGACGTCGGCGCGAGCCTCCTCGAGTGAGTTCGTCACCAGAACGCCCTTGCCGGCGGCCAGTCCGTCAGTCTTAATCACGTACGGCGGGACCATCGTGTCGAGAAAGGCCAACGCCGGCTCGGCCTCGGTAAAGGTGCCGTAGGCGGCCGTCGGCACGCCGGCCGCGGCGAGAAAGTCCTTCATGTAGGCCTTGGAGGCCTCGAGTTGTGCGCCATCGGTGCTCGGACCCATGACCAGCCGGCCAGCGGCACGGAGACGGTCGCCTAGTCCCTCAACGAGCGGAAGTTCCGGTCCGACAACGACGAGATCGGCCTCGAGTTCCTCGACGGGTGTCGTGGTGCAAGCAATGCCGTGGGCTGCGATGCCGGCGTTACCGGGCACCACGACGACGTCGGCAGTTCGTGACAGTCCCCAAGCCAGCGCGTGCTCCCGCGCTCCGGACCCGACGACAACGACGCGACTCACGAGGGGCGAACGAACTGGTCGCGGCCGGGGCCAACGCCCACCACGGAGATCTTGACGCCAATGGTGTCCTGGAGGAAGGCGACGTAGTCCCGGGCGGCCTGGGGCAGCTGGTCGTAGGTTGTAAAGGCCGTGAGGTCGGACTGCCAACCCGGCAGGGTCTCGTAAATCGGGGTGACGTCGTGCAGCGTCGACTGGTGGTACGGCGGGTACTCGTAGCGGACGCCGTCGGCCTCGTAGGCCACGCAGACCTTGATCTCGTCCAGGGTGTCGAGCACGTCCAACTTGGTCAGCGCAATCTCCGTCAGCGAGTTCAAGCGGGCGGCCTGACGGGCCATGACGGCGTCGAACCAGCCCACGCGACGACGGCGACCCGTGTTCGTGCCGTACTCGTGGCCGCGATCGACGAGTAGCTCACCGAGTTCGCCATCGAGCTCGGTCGGGAAGGGGCCGGCACCGACACGAGTGATGTAGGCCTTGGCAATACCGACGATGTCGGAAAGGTCCCGCGGACCCAGGCCCGACCCGGTGCAGGCGCCGCCCGCGACGGGATTGGAGGAGGTCACGAAGGGGTAGGTACCGTGGTCGAGGTCGAGGAAGGTGGCCTGCGCCCCTTCGAGCAACAGGCGCTGGCCCTCGGCCAGTGCCGTGTGCACGAGGTTGACGGTGTCGCCAACCATGGGCGCGATGCGGGGCGCCAACTCGTTGAGGTACCGGTCACAGATTGACTCGAGCGTGATGGAGGGGCGGTTGTAGATCTTGTTGAGAATCAGGTTCTTCTCGTGCAACACCACTTCGAGCTTCTGGCGGAAGATCTTGGGGTCGAGCAAGTCCTGCACGCGCAGTCCGACGCGGGCCGACTTGTCGGCGTAGGTCGGACCGATGCCGCGCTTCGTCGTACCGAGCGCGTTCTTGCCGAGAAACCGCTCCGTCAGACGGTCGATCTCTTGGTGGTAGGGCATGATCAGGTGGGCGTTACCGGAAACGACAACGCGCGAGACGTCGACGCCCTTGGCGGCCAGCGTGTCGAGCTCGGTGAGCAAGACACCGGGGTCCACCACGACGCCATTACCGATGACTGGCGTGATGTGGGGGTAGAGCACGCCCGAGGGCACGAGTTGCAGCGCGAAGGCCTCGCCGTCAACCACGATGCGGTGACCGGCGTTGTGACCGCCCTGGTAGCGAACGACCATATCCATGTCGCGCGCCAAGAGGTCAGTGAGTTTGCCTTTTCCTTCGTCGCCCCATTGCGTTCCTACTACGACTGTTGCGGGCACGGGGGCTCCTTGCGACTGGCAGATGTACGCCCCATCCTACTAAACGGGGCGACTCGGCTTTTGGCCGCTCGGGGCTGATGGCGACTATCGGAAGGAGAGGACGCCCTCCACCGCGTCAACGGTAATTGTGTCGCCGGGGTGGTACACCCCCTCCAGGACCGCGAGGGCCAAGGGGTCCTCGAGACGGCGCTGAATAACCCGCTTGAGCGGTCGCCCACCGAAATCGGGGTCGTAGCCTTCGTGGGCCAGCAGATGCGCGGCCGCGTCGGTGATCTCGAGCGCCAGCTGGCGCTCGGCGAGGCGGGCCGCGACCCGCTGGAGCTGAATTCGCACGATCACGGCGAGGTCGTCCTCGGTCAGGGAGCGGAATCGGATGATCTCGTCAATACGGTTCACGAACTCGGGCCGGAAGAAGGTCAATGGGTCGCCGGGCAGGTTCGACGTCATGATGAAGACCACGTTGGTGAAGTTGACGGTGCGGCCCTGAGAGTCAGTGAGGCGACCATCATCGAGCACCTGCAACAAGATGTTGTAGACGTCGGGGTGGGCCTTTTCGATTTCGTCCAGCAGCACCACGGCGTAGGGGCGGCGGCGCACCGCCTCGGTCAGCTGGCCACCTTCTTCGTAGCCCACGTAGCCCGGAGGGGCGCCCACGAGCCGAGAGACGGCGTGCTTCTCCATGTACTCACTCATGTCGAGACGGACCATGGCCTTCTCGTCGTCGAAGAGGTACTCGGCCAGTGCGCGGGCCAGTTCCGTCTTGCCGACGCCCGTCGGACCGAGGAACAAGAAGGAGCCGATTGGTCGGTTCGGGTCACCGAGGCCGGCCCGACTGCGACGAATCGCGTTCGAGACGGCCGTCACCGCCTCCTCCTGACCGACCACGCGCGTGTGGAGGAGCTGTTCCATCCGAACCAACTTGTCGACTTCGCCCTCGAGCATCTTCGACACCGGCACACCGGTCCAGCGACTGATCACTTCAGCGACGTCCTCGGCGTCAACCTCTTCCTTCAAGAAGGCACCGTTGGCCTGGAGCGAGGAGAGTTCCTCCGTCGCGACGGTAATGGACTTCTCCAGTTCGGGCACGGCCCCGTAGCGCAGGGCCGCGGCGCCGGCCAGCTCACCTTGGCGTTCGAGCCGCTCGGCCTCGACGCGCTTTTCTTCCAGTTCCGACATAGCCTGCTGAATTCGCTGGATTGCGGCCTTCTCGGCCTGCCATCCGGCAGCTAATGCGTCCGAGGTCTCGCGTAGCTCCGCCATCTCCTCTTCCAACTTGGCGAGTCGATCGCGAGAGACGGCATCAGTCTCTTTCGCGAGCGCCATGTGTTCAATCTCGAGCTGGCGGAGGCGACGAATCACGACGTCGAGTTCGGTCGGCATCGAGTCGATTTCGATGCGTAGTTTCGAGGCTGCTTCATCCATCAGGTCGATGGCCTTGTCGGGGAGGAAACGGTTCGGCAGGTACCGCGCCGAGAGTGTGGCCGCGGCCACCAGGGCGTTGTCGTGAATGCGCACGCCGTGGTGCACCTCGTAGCGCTCCTTTAGTCCGCGCAAAATCGCGATCGTGTCAACAACGGAGGGCTCGCCAACGAAGACCTGCTGAAAGCGGCGCTCGAGCGCGGCGTCCTTCTCGACGTATTGGCGATACTCGTCCAGTGTCGTCGCACCAATTAGTCGAAGTTCCCCGCGGGCGAGGAGTGGCTTAATCATGTTGCCCGCGTCCATCGCGCCCTCGGAGGCACCGGCACCGACGATCGTGTGCAGTTCGTCGATAAAGGTAACGACATCGCCTTGCGCGTCTTCAATCTCCTTCAGCACGGCCTTGAGTCGCTCTTCGAACTCACCGCGGTATTTCGCGCCGGCCACCATCGAGGCCAGGTCGAGGGCGATGATTTTGCGGTTCCGCAGCGACTCCGGCACGTCCCCTTCAATAATCCGCAAGGCCAGACCTTCAACAATGGCCGTCTTGCCGACGCCCGGCTCACCAATCAAGACGGGGTTGTTCTTGGTGCGGCGGCTGAGCACTTGGATAACGCGGCGAATTTCTTCGTCTCGACCAATAACGGGATCCAGTTTGCCAGCGCGGGCCAACGCGGTCAGGTCCCGGCCATACTTCTCGAGTGACTGGAAGGTCTCTTCGGGACTATCGGTGGTGATACGAGCCGACCCGCGGATCGAGCGCAACGCCTGCAAGAACGCCTCGCGAGTCGAACCAACTAACGGGGCCCACGCCACCATCAAGTGGTCAACGGAGAGATAGTCGTCGCCCAACTCGGCTCGAAGGGCGTCGGCCCTTTCGAAGCCCTGGCGGGCGTCAGGTGAGAGTCCAGGCGCGGTGCCCCCGACGGCGCGCGGCTCCTTGGCCAGTGTTTCGTTCAATTGGGCTACGACCTGAACCGGATTGAGTCCGGCGGCTACCAGTAACGGCCGAGCGACCCCCGTTGCTTCATTCAAGAGCGCCAGGAGAAGGTGCGTTGGCGTCACGTTTGGGTGACCGGCCGCCCCAGCCTGGGTTTTCGCGGTGGCGAACGCTTCTCGCGTCTTCACCGTCCACTTTTGGGGATCGAGACTCACTTAGTTACCTCCTCGCTTTCGCGCTTGGGCGTCTATAAACAATGCAATCGTGTTTTGGATGGGCACTAAGTCCCTTCGATACTGACGATGCGTTTCGGCGACCGTCGACTGGCTCTGACGCTGGGTCGCGGCGAGCTCGTCGCGCACGCGGGCCAACTCGGCTTCGAGCTTCACGATGCGGCGAACACCTTCGAGGTTGACGCCCTCGTTGGTGAGTTCTTGAATCCGGCGCAACGTCGCCAGGTCGGCGTCGGAGAAGCGACGGGAACCGCCGGAGGTGCGCTGGGGCCGCAAGAGCCCCGTCCGCTCGTAGTTACGAAGCGTCTGGGGGTGAACGCCGGCAATCTCGGCGAACACGGAAATGACGTAGACGGCTTGATGGTGACGGTCGCTCATTGCTCCTCCTCACCGAGCGAGACGGCCAGCTTCTCAATCAACGTGCGCTGGTCCTTCGTTAACTTCTTCGGCAAGTCGACCTGCACGGTGACGAGTAGGTCACCGGCAGCGTGCTTACCCTGGGCCGGAACGCCACGCTCCCGCACGCGCATTGTCGTGCCGGGCTGGATGCCGGCGGGAATCTTCAAGGTCACCGGTTCGCCCAAGGTGGGAACCGAGACCTCGGTGCCCAACATCGCGGCCGTCACGGGGACGTGAACGGTCGTCGTGACGTGGCGGCCCCGACGATCAAAACGGGGATCCGGGGTGACGTGGACGTCGACGAACAAGTCACCGGCGTGACCACCGTTGACACCCGGTGACCCCTTGCCCTTGAGGCGGATTCGTTGACCGTCGACCACACCGGCCGGGATTCGCACGTTCACGCGGCGCGAGGACGGTTCTCGTCCTGAGCCGTGACAGCTGGTGCAGGCTTGGGTGATCCTTATGCCTCGGCCGTGGCACGATGGGCACATCGAGGACATGGCGAAGGGACCCTGGTCGTCGTTGATGGTGCCTCGGCCACCACACTGCTCGCAGTTGACATAGCCGCCGGCAGCGGCACCTCGACCGTGGCACGTGCGGCACCTGTCATTGCTCGGTACCGAGACCGTCGTCGTGACGCCCTCAACAGCGTCGCGAAAGCTCATGTGCAATGCTGCCTCAATGTCGGTGCCGCGTTGGGCCCGACTGCGACGCTGCCCTCCGAAGAGTCCGCCGAAAATGTCACCAAGGTCGCCGAAGTCGCCACCCTGGTAGGAAAAGCCGGGACCACCGGGGCCGCCACCGAATCCGGCCGCGGCCGGTCCGAGGCGACGAACCTCGTCATACTCCTTGCGCTTGGTGGGGCCGCCAATGACGTCGTAGGCCACCGAGATTTGCTTGAACTTCTCCTCCGACC
>Ga0007804_1000279_pt1 | contig 19848 bp, 19 predicted proteins | sample CryBogCBE25Aug07_FD_60367 | JGI IMG/M metagenome (GOLD analysis project Ga0007804, IMG submission 60367) | Freshwater microbial communities from Crystal Bog, Wisconsin, USA - CBE25Aug07 | ecosystem: Environmental > Aquatic > Freshwater > Lake | place: Crystal Bog, Wisconsin, USA | collected... | reverse complement strand
GCGTCGAATGCGCTGGTCTCGGTGAGGTTCGCCGCGTGCGCAACTCAATTCTGGGCCAGATGATGACGACCGCGCCCTGCCCCCGCTGCCAGGGCCAAGGCTCGCGCATCGACTCACCCTGCCCCGGCTGTCGTGGTGAGGGTCGTAAGAATCTCGAATCGACGTTCACTATTCAGATTCCCGCCGGTGTTGAAGAAGGCTCCACTATGCGCTTGGCCGACCGCGGACCGGCCGGTCCCCGCGGGGGCCCCAACGGCCGCCTCTTCGTCCACCTGCACGTCACCGAGGACGAGCGCTTCGTCCGCGAGGGTGACGACCTGCACCACGAGGCCCACGTCTCCTTCGCGCAGGCGGCGCTCGGGGCGACCATCACGGTGCCCACGCTGCGCTCCCAGGTCCAGATTGAGGTCGTCCCCGGCACGCAGAACGCCACGGTCCACCGGATCAAGCACGAGGGTGTCGAGCACCTGCACGGTCGTGGCCGCGGTGACCTCTTCGTGCATATTGTCGTGGACGTGCCAACGGAACTTGACGACACCGAACAGGACCTGCTGCGTCAATTGGCGGCCCACCGCGACGAAGCGGTCCACGAGTCCCACGGCGGTCTCTTTCGAAAGCGCGCCAAGCGGTGAGTCTCGACCAGTGGTCACGGCGTATCGCCGCCCTCGGCCAATTTCGCGTTGAGGACCCGACGCGGCCGACCCTGTCGAAGGATGACGATCACCACCTGCGACGGGTGCTGCGCGCCCGCAACGGTGAAGAGATCGTGGTCACCGACGGTCGTGGCGCCTGGAGCCTCTGTGAGGTGGCCGACCTCGGGATCACCCGCGTCACACCAGTCACCGTTGACCCCGAACCGACGGCCACGACGCTCTACCTGGCGCCGCTCAAGGGCGACCGGTCAGAGTGGACCGTCGCGAAGGCCGTTGAACTGGGCGTCACGACGATTGTGCCGCTGGTGAGCCAACGGCTCGCGGTGAAGTTCCGCGGTGAGATTCGTGACAAGAACATTGCCCGTTGGCGCCGTATCGCGGCCGAAACCTGTGGCCAGTGCCGTCGTACCTACGACGTCACGATTGCCGAGGCCCTGACCCCGGCGGAGGTACCCGCCGACGTGGCGGTGGCCGACTTTGACGGCGATGGGGACTGGCGCGGCGTGCGGGCCGTGGCCATCGGACCCGAAGGTGGCTGGGACCCCGAGGAGTGGGGAATTGACCGGCGCCGGGTGCAACTGGGGCCGACGGTCCTGCGCGCCGAAACGGCCGGTGTGGTGGCGGCTGCTCTCCTAACGTTCACAAACGGTTCATGGGGATTTACCGCATCGAGTCCCTCTAATGAGTAATGATGAGAACAGGCCATGAGTAACGACTGCATCTTTTGCAAAATTGTCGCGGGAGAGATTCCTTCGACCCCCGTCGCACAGAGTGAGACGGCCTACGCCTTCGCTGACCTCGCGCCCCAGGCACCGGTCCACGTGCTGGTCGTACCCAAGCAGCACATCGCCAGCGCCGACCACTTCAGTGCCGAGCACGCCGGCGTTATGGACGACTTGATTCTCCTGGCCCAGGAAGTGGCCGAGGTCGAAGGCATTCGTGACAGTGGCTACCGCCTCATTATCAACGTCGGTGCCGACGCTGGCATGACGGTGCCCCACCTGCACCTGCACGTCATGGGCGGTCGACGCCTCGAGTGGCCGGCCGGATGACCTACGACACTTCGGCGAACGACGCCTTGACGGTCACCACGTACGTCACCAACACCCACCTCATGGCCGGACTGCTCGGTCCCCGCGACGAGCACCTGCGCGTCATTGAGCGCTCCTTCCCGAACTCCAAGATTCGCGTGCAGGGCAACCAGATCTCCGTGGCCGGCCCCGACGCGGCCAAGGTGCTGCGACTCTTCGACGAGCTGGTCCTCGTCCTCGAGTCCGGCCAGCCGCTTGATCCGACCAAAATTGGCCGCACCGTCGACATGGTGGACGACGACGTTCGCCCCAGCGAGGTCCTGCGCCACGAAGTTGTGCGCAGCGCCAAGGGCAAACCCATTCGTCCCTCGACGGCGGGCCAGAAGCGCTACACCGACGCTATTGAGGCGAACATCGTCACCTTCGGTATCGGCCCGGCCGGTACCGGTAAGTCCTACTTGGCCGTGGCCGCCGCGGTGCAGGCGCTGCACCGTCGCCAGGTCCAGCGCATCGTCCTAACGCGACCAGCCGTCGAGGCCGGCGAGCACCTCGGCTTCCTCCCCGGTGACCTGATGGCCAAGGTCGACCCCTACCTGCGTCCGCTCTACGATGCCCTCTACGACATGGTCGGCCCCGAGGGAGCACAGCGGCTCATCGCTAACAACACCATTGAGGTGGCCCCGCTGGCCTTCATGCGCGGTCGCACGCTCAACGACGCCTTCATCATCCTCGACGAGGCCCAGAACACCACGCCCGAGCAGATGAAGATGTTCCTCACTCGCATTGGCTTTAACTCCAAGGCCGTCGTCACCGGCGACGTCACCCAGATTGACTTGAATGGCAAACCCAGTGGTTTGGTGAAGATAGAGCAGATTCTCGATAACGTAGAGGACATCGCCTTCGTTCACCTCGGCGCCAAAGACGTTGTGCGACACCGAATCGTCGCCGACATCGTTGCCGCTTACGACCGCCACAACTCATGACCATCGATATTTACGCCGCTGACGAACAGACTGACCACGAGATTGATCTCGAGCGGTGGGTCGCGCTCTGCCGCGCCGCATTGATCGAGGAGCAGGTCAAGGCCCCGGCCGAGGTCTCACTGATTTTTTGTGACGAAGCCACCATTGCCGAACTAAATGAACAGTTCATGGGTAAGACCGGTCCGACCGACGTCTTAAGTTTCCCCATTGACGCCGAACCGGAACCGACGGGCCGCGTGCCCGACGCCGGCGGCACCGGACCGGGGGAGCCTCCCGTCGAGGAGATTCCCCAGCTCGTGGGCGACATCGTGCTCTGTCCCGTGGTGGCGGCTCGCAACGCCGTTGACCACGAAGTGAGTTTCGACGATGAGGTGGCCCTCTTGATCGTTCACGGCGTCTTGCACCTTCGCGGGTGGGACCACATGATCGACGACGAGGCCGAGCGGATGGAAGCCCGCGAGCGAGAGATTCTGGCTCGTCACTACCGCTCCAACGACGCGTGATCGGGACGACCTGGACCGGTACTGACACGACGCTCTCGGTGAGCGTTGTGGCCTTGCTCATACTCTCGGGCTTCTTCGCGATGGCCGAAACCTCGCTCGTTCGCATGAACAAGTCGCGGGCCCGCGCGCTGCGCGACCAGGACAAGCGGGGCTCCAAGGCCCTGCTGAGCCTCGTGGAGACCCCCGACAGCTTCCTCAATCCGCTCCTGCTGCTGGTGCTGATCTGTCAGCTGGTCTCGGCCACGATGGTCGGTGTTCTCGCGGCCCACCTCTTCGGTGGGGCCGGCGTCTTCGTCGCGACCGTGGCCGAAGTCGTGGTCATCTTCGTCATCTTCGAGGCCATCCCGAAAAACTTCGCGGTGCAGCACCCCGACCGCTCGGCCCTGGCCACGGCCCCCGTGGTGCGAAGCCTGCTGCGCTTTTGGCCCATCCGTTTCATCTCCGGCCTCCTGCTTTCGATCGCCCACGCCGTTATCGGGCTCTTCGGCGATTCGTCGGCCGCCGGAAAGATGACCGAAGACGAAGTGCTCGCGATGGCCGACGTCGCCCACGAGGACGCCGCCATTGAACAGGACGAGCGCAACTTCATCCGCTCGGTCATTGAGTTCGGTGACACCATCGTGCGCGAAGTCATGGTGCCCCGCATCGACATTGTCGACGTCGAACACACCGCCACTATTCGTGAAGCGCTCGACGTGGCCATCACCACTGGTCGCAGTCGCCTGCCGGTTCTCGGCGAGGGCGTCGACGACGTGGTCGGGATCACGAATCTCCGTCACCTCGCCTCCCTCGTGGCCGAGGGCAAGGGCGACGAACTGGTGGGTGAGCACATGGGACCGGCCTCCTTCGTCCCGGAGACGAAGAAAGTCGCCTCGCTGCTGTCGCAGATTCGCACCTCGCAGAACCACCTCTTCGTCGTCGTCGACGAATACGGCGGCACCGCGGGCGTCGTGACGCTCGAAGACGTGCTCGAAGAACTGGTCGGTGAGATCACCGACGAGTCGGACGTTCCCACCGACGAGGAAGTAGCTCAGGAAGACGGCGGCCAGTTGCTCCTGTCCGGACGTCTCAACATTGACGACGTCAACGAGGAATACGGCCTCGCCCTGCCCAAGGATGGCTGGGACACCCTCGGCGGACTCATTCTGGACCTCGCGGGCGGCGTGCCCGACGAGGGCGACGTCTTTGAATTCGACCCCTACCGCTGCACCGTGGTACGGATGGATGGTCGACGCATTGAAGAAGTACTCATCGAACGCAGGGAGCTGCCATGACCTATTCAGGCTTCTGCGCCATTATCGGGCGACCAAACGTGGGCAAGTCCACGTTGGTGAACCAAGTGGTGGGCACCAAGGTGACCATCACCTCGGCCAGCCCGAACACCACCCGCAACGCCATTCGCGGCATCTTGACCGAGGACGACATTCAGGTCATCTTCGTCGACACCCCCGGTCTGCACCGCCCCAAGACCAGTCTGGGCAACCGACTGAACCAGACGGCCAAGGCCAGCGTCGATGGCGTCGAAGTCGTCGTCGCGGTGATTGAGGCCGGCAAGGAGATTGGCCCGGGCGACCGCAACGTCATTACGACCATGCTGGACTCATGCCGATCGTCACGTGGCCCACAGCCACTGGTCGTGGTGAACAAGATGGACCGCACGAGTCGTGAAGTTATTGCGGCCCAGTTAATGGCCGCCCAGCAGGCCGTCGAGGCCATTGCCGAGGAGAAGGGACTGACCGCGGTCGCCGAGCGCGTCGAGTATTTCCCGGTCTCGGCCAAGACGGGCGAAGGCACGGCCTCCTTTATCGCCTACGTCAAGACCAAGATGCCCGAGGGTGAGTTCCTCTTCCCCGAGGAAGAAGTCAGCGACGTGCCCGAGGCCATGTGGGTGGCCGAGCTGGTGCGCGAGCAACTCGTTCGCAAGACCAAGCAGGAGCTGCCCCACTCCATCCACTGTCGCGTGACCGAGTTCGAATGGCCCCACATCACCGTCGAGATTCTCGTCGAACGCGAATCGCAAAAGGGCATGGTTATTGGCAAGGGTGGCCAGTTGCTCAAGGACGTGGGCATCGCCGCCCGCCGTCAGCTGCCCGAAGGTACCTACCTGGAACTCAAGGTCTCCGTTGAGCCGGGGTGGCAGAAGCGCGACGACGTTATGGACCGCTTCGGTATTTAGTCGTTATTCCTCGACTTCGAGGAGTTCGCGGTTGGCCCCCGCCAGTCGAGTGACGCGGTAGGAGAGGTAGCCGCCCGCGGCGAGCGCAAACACCGCGATGAAGCCCAGCGTGTGAATTGGCACGCCGACGTACTTGCAGCCACTCAAGAAGGCCACGGCCGCGAGAATTGGTCGCAGCGCGACGGTGAAGGCCTTCGAGGAAATCAGGGCGCCGACAATCACGGCCGGCACGGCACCAATGATGATGGCCACGGTCAGGCCGAAAGAGACCTTGCCGAACAACACGGCGCCCAAGGTGGCGGCGGCCGTCAAGGGGAGGGACTGGGCGAGGTCGGTGCCCACGAGGACGTCCGAACGCAGGGCCGGGTAGATCATGGTCAAGAGCACCAGGATGAGCGAGCCGGCGCCCACTGAGGTCAGCCCGACCATGAAGCCGCCGACGAGGCCGACCAGGCTGGTGAGCAGAGGTCGCAGGGTGATCTCGGTGGTGCCGACGGCCTTCGAGGGGAAGATGATGCGACCAACCATCGCGGCCGCTCCAATGATGAGGGCGATGCCGAGCACCACCTGGAGGTGCGTTTGCGTTGACTTTGAACCGCCGAGCAGGTGCAGGGTGAACGAACCGAGGAGAGCGCCGGGGACGGAGCCGTAGGCGAGGGCCTTGACGAGACCGCCGTTGACGGTCTGGCGCTTCCAGTGAATGGCCACGCCGAAGGGCTTCATGAAGAGGGCCGCAACGAGGTCTGAGGAGATGGCTGAGGCGGGCGTGACGCCGAAGAGGAGGACGAGCATCGGGGTCATGAGGGCCCCACCACCCATGCCCGTAAGGCCAACGAGGAGACCAACGACGGCCGAGCCGAGAACGAGAGCCAGATCAATGTGCACGAATTCCACCCTTATCGGTATTTACTAGTGAAATAGTAGTTGACCTGACCGGCGGCAACGAGGAATCTGGGCGATAGCCGCCATGAAGGAAAGAAATGGGGCCTAGTCCTCGAGCGATCCGTCGCGCAGGTCGCGCAGGAAGTCGTAGACGAGGGCCCGGTTGCGGGTGCGGTGCATCGGGGGCAGTTTGCGAAAGAGCACGCCCTTGTACTGCGCCGTGGCTAAACGCGTGTCGAGGACGCAAACGACGCCGCGGTCGGTGGCGCTGCGAATCAAGCGACCAACACCCTGGGCGAGCAACATGGTCGCGCGGGGAAGGTCAACGTCCATAAAGGGGTTGTTCGAACGTTCCCGACGGGCCATGGCCAGTGGATCGTTCGGTGGCTGGAAGGGGAGTCGGTCGATGGTGACGAGACTCAGTGAGTGGCCTGGCACGTCAATGCCCTGCCAAAAGCTGGTGACGGCGAACAGACTGGCTTCGGCACTGTCGCGGAACTCTTGAATAATGCGGTGACGCGACAGCGTGCCCTGGACGAGCACCGGCGTGTCGAGTCGCGGAGCCACGGCCTCGGCGACCCGCTGCATGACGCTGCGATTGGTGAAGAGGGCGAGCGTGCGGCCGCCGGCCGCCTCGATCAGCCCAACGAGTTCCTCGATGATGGCCGCTTCGGCCGCCTCGTCGTTGCGCGGCGGCATATCGGCCGGCACGTAGAGCAGGGCGTTCGAGGCGTAGTCGAAGGGGCTGGCGAACTGCTGAATCGGCACTTCGCCCAGTCCGAGGGCCCGGGGCAGGGTGTCGGGAATGGTCGCACTGGTGAGCACGGCCGTGACCTCGCCCCAGAGTTCATTGCGTAGTCGGGGGGCGACGTCGACAATCGAGAGTTCGAGTTCGATCTCCTTCTCACGCCGCACCAGATAGAGCAGTTCACCCTTTTGCAGACTGGTCAGGCGCTGAAGGTCACCCTGGAGGTGGACTCCCGGTCCCGTCGTGCGAATCTTCTTCGCCTCGTCGTCGGCGTCATCACTCGGTAGGGCGCGGAGTCCCTCGAGGAGTTTGGTGACGTGGGCCAGCGCGGTAATGAGCTCGCGCTCGACGTCACCACTGATCCCGGTCAACTCCTGCGTTTCGTACTGCATCTCGAGGGCCGCCGCGAGACGGTCGGCCGTGGCCACGAGTTCGGTGCAGGTGTCCACGAAGGCCGTTCCCAGCATCGGCCGGGCCACGCCGGCGAAGGCCCGGAGGCGAGCGGCACTAAGTGACGTGCCGAGGAGGGAAGCGAAAATGTCCAGGACCTCGTGGGCTTCGTCGAAGATCACGTAGTCGTGCTGCGGCAAGAGACCGCCGCCCGAGGCGAGGTGCGAGGCGTAGAGGTGGGTGTTGACGATAATGAGTCCACTCTCGGCCGCCTTGTCCTTAGCCAGTTCGTGAAAGCAGGTCTGACCCTGCGGGCAGTTGGCCTTGTGCAGACACTCCTGCGGGGTCACCGAAAGTTGGCGCCACGCTCGTTCGTCGACCTCGAAGGGCAGTTCGTCGCGGTCACCGGTCGTGGTCGTTTCCGACCAGGTCAGGATGCGGCGCATCTGGTCGGCCACGCCCTTGGGTACGTCGGAGCCGTCATCGAAGGAAAGCTGGGCGTCGCCGCCGACGGCCTCGGCCCGGTTGCGGCAGAGATAGGAACTCTTACCCTTCAAGACCGCGACACGCGTGCGACTCGCGGCTTTGGCTACGGTCGGGGCGTCCTTCGTGGCCAGCTGGTCCTGCAGGTTCTTGGTCGCGGTGGCGATGACCACGCGCTGGTGGGTTAAGGCCGCGGGAATGAGGTAGGCCAGTGACTTGCCGACGCCGGTGCCGGCCTCGATGACGGCGTGTTCGCGCGTCGACAACGCAAATGCAATTGCTTCGACCATCTGGCGCTGGCCCTCACGGGATTCACCGCCACCGGGCAAGGTGCGAGTAATCGAATCGAGCAGGGTGAGCGCCGCGGCCGTGTCGATGTCGACGATGCGTGGGGCGACCGGTCCGTCCTCCGGCGCTTCGGGTTCCACGTAGGGAAAGTCGTCGTCGGGATCAAAAGACTGCACCCATAGACCCTAGAGGGCGAGATGCGGCGGAATCGTCATTTCGCCACGGCCGGGGCGTCGACTTCGGAAGTGAACGGACTAGTTTTGATACGTGCCAGATCCCCGTCCCGTGCCTATTCCGGTCGAGCTCTCCCGAGGCCACGTTCCGGCCCACGTAGGTGTCGTGATGGATGGCAATGGCCGCTGGGCTCAGCGCCGCGGCCTGCCTCGCACCGAAGGTCACGGGGCCGGCGAGGCCGCTTTGGTCGACACCACGTACGGCGCGTTGGCCCTCGGCGTGAAGGCCCTCACCGTCTACGCCTTCTCAACCGAGAACTGGATCCGACCGGTGGATGAGGTGCGCTACCTCATGAACTTCAATCGCTCCCTCCTCGAACGGCGCCAGCACGAGCTCCACGAAGTTGGTATTCGGATCACCTTTTCGGGCCGTCGTGACTGGCGAGTGCCCAAGGGCGTCCTCAAGCGGATGGACGAGGCCTCGGAACTGACCAAGAACAACAAGGCGATGACGCTCAATATCGCCTTCAACTACGGCGGTCGGGCCGAAATCGTCGACGCCGTGAAGCAACTCGTCGCCGAGGGTGTCTCCGCGCGGGACGTCACCGAAAAAGCGATTGCCGCCCGGCTCTACCACCCTGAACTGCCCGATCCCGACCTCATCGTGCGCACCTCGGGGGAGTACCGCATCTCGAACTTCCTGATGTGGGAGAACGCCTACGCCGAACTGGTCTTCACCGACGTGCTGTGGCCCGACTTTCGCCGTGAGGACCTCTACGCCGCGGTGGCTGAGTTCCAACGTCGTGAGCGTCGCTTTGGAGGTCTAGAGAAATGAAGTTCACGCGCGCCGTGGCCCTGGTGCTGCTCGTCATCTACATCTTCTTGTGGGTGCTCGCCCTCAACGGGGCCAGCAGCCTCGAGGGACCGCTCGCCATCCCACTGATTCTCGCCATTCTCGTTGCGGTGCTCGTCTGGTTCCAGCGCTTCATGGGCTTTACCCCGAAGTCACCCAAGTTCCAAGAGCCAACGCCGCCCGGCGACGACGCCGCAAAGGACGACAAGGACGCGGAGTGAAGGAGCTCTCGGACGAGGCCGTCGTCCTGCGCACCTACAAGTCGGGCGAAGCTGACCGCGTCTGTGTCCTCTGGACCCGTCACCACGGCAAGGTGCGCATCCTGGCCAAGGGCGTGAGAAAGACCAGCTCGCGCATGGGTGGCTCGCTCGAGCCCATGGCCCACGTCAAAGTCGAACTGGTCAAGACGCGTGGTGACCTCTACGTCACCAAGCACGTGGCCCACTTAACGAGACTGACGACGCTGCGCGAGTCCTACCCGCGCATCGCGGCCGGCTTAGCCGTCGTCGAGGTCGTTGACGCTATTCCGACCGAGGAGGCGGCCGACGAGGGTATTTTCGATCTCCTCGTGCGCGTCCTGGCCACCCTGGATAACGCGGAATACCAGCCCGATCTGGTGGCCGCCTCCTTCTTCTTCAAACTGCTCGCCTACGACGGCTCGGAGCCGGTCGTAGACCAGTGCGTCAACTGCGCCAGCCCCGGCCCCCTGGTGGCCTTCAACGCCGAAGTGGGAGGCATGCTCTGTGCCAACTGCCGTTCCGGGGTCTCCATTAGTCCCGAGGCGCGGGTCTTGCTCACGCGCATTCTCCAGGGGCAGCTGGCCAGTGTGTTGCGCGAAACCAGTCCTCCCGGGGCGGGTGAGGTGATGGCCCTGGCCCACCAGGCCATTGAAATTCACTTTGGTCGACGCCTCAAGGTCACGCGAGCCACGGCACCTTTAGCATCGTCAGAACAATGACGACAATTTTCTGGTTCCGACGAGACCTCCGACTCCGCGACAACCCCGCCCTCCTGGCGGCGGTGGCCGCGGGACACGGCCAGGTGGCCCCCGTCTTTATTCTTGATCCCGAACTGCTGGCCAGTGTCGGTCCGGCCCGTGCCGACTACCTCCGGCGAACCCTTCACTCGTTGCGCGACTCGCTCGACGGGGCACTCGTGGTTCGCGAAGGGTCACCCGGCGACACGCTCGCCGCGCTCGCCCGTGAGACCGGCGCCACCGAGATTTTTGCCACGGCCGACTTCGCGCCCCGCGGTCGCCGTCGTGACGAGGACGTCCAGGCCAACCTCGCCGCCGAGGGGATTACCTTGCACTTCGTCGATTCGCCCTACGTCGTGACCCCCGGCACCGTCGTGACGAAGACCGGGACTCCCTCGAAGGTCTTCACGCCCTTTCGCCGCTACTGGGAGCTAGAGCCAGTACCGGCACCACAACCGGCGCCGGAGGGGGTGACCTGGTGGCGTGGTGAGTCGGTGGCGATTGATCGCATGCTGATCCTCGCCGCCCAGCGCCGCCCGCACTACTTTGGCGATCTGGACTGGGTGGCGCCTGAGGGCCTCGGGCCCATTGGCGAAGCCGGAGCCCACGACGTACTCCAGGCGTTTCTCCCCGCGGTGGCGGCCTACGACGAAGCACGCAACATACCGGGCATCAGCGGCACGTCACGATTGAGCCCGCACCTGCGATTCGGCACGATTCACCCCCGTCAGGTACTGGCGGCGACGAACGGGGACTCGCGAGGATCGGAGGTCTTCCGTTCGGAGATTGCCTGGCGCGAGTTCTACGCCGACGTTCTTTGGCACAATCCCGAGTCGACGTGGCGAGTCCTGCAGCCGGCGCTGGAGCACCTGCGCGTCGACACCGATGACGCCGCCATCGAGCGCTTTCAGGTCTGGGCCCGGGGTGAAACCGGCTTCCCGCTCGTTGACGCCGGCATGCGTCAGCTGCGGGCCACGGGCTGGATGCACAATCGGGTCCGCATGCTGGCCGCTTCCTTCCTCGTCAAGCACCTGCACCTCGACTGGCGCTGGGGCGCGAAGTGGTTCATGTGGTGTCTCATTGACGGCGACGTGGCCTCCAACCAACACGGCTGGCAGTGGGCCGCCGGCACCGGCACGGACGCCTCTCCCTTCCACCGAATCTTCAACCCGACGCTGCAGGCCGAGCGTTTCGACCCCACCGGTGCGTTCATCCACACGTGGGTACCGGAACTTCGCGGCGTTACCGCCCCCGACTGCCTCCAACCGGGCGGTGGGAGTGGTCTGCTCGCGCCCGCCGGGTACGTCACGCCGATGCTCGACGCCCAGGTGGAACGGGACGAGGCCTTGGCCCGGTTTGCCGAGGCCCGCGAAGCCCGAACCTCATGAACGCCGCGCCCATCGACGTGAGCGAGGCCTTTGGGGTCTACGTCCACGTCCCCTTTTGCGCACACCGGTGTGACTACTGCGCCTTCGCCACCTACGACGACCGTGACCACCTCATGGTTGAGTACGTCCAGGCCGTGGTGCACGAGATTCGCGGGGCCGTGGCCGAGGGTATGCCCGTCGCCACCTCGATCTTCTTTGGCGGCGGCACACCATCGCGGCTCTCGGCGAGTCAGATTCTTCGCATCTTGGACGAAATTCCCCGGACTGCGGACTGCGAGGTCACGGTTGAGTGCAACCCCGAGGACGCCTCGCGGGAACGACTCGAGGCCTACCGTGACGGTGGCGTGACCCGCATGAGTTACGGCGTGCAGTCGACCCAACCGGCCGTCTTGGCCGACCTTGGTCGTCGCCACGGCACGATGGCCCACGAAGAAGTCGCGCGCGTCACGCACGAGGTGGGCTTCGCCAGCTGGAACATGGACCTCATTGTCGGATCGCGGGCCGAGACCATTGAGGACGTCCGCCGCACGCTCAACGACATGTTGTCGCTCGAGCACCGCCCACCCCATATCTCCTGCTATGCCCTCACCCCCGAGCCGGCCACGCCGCTGGGTCAAGACCCCGCTCGCCACCCCGACGAAGACGAAACGGCCGACGCCTACGACCTCGTTGGTGAAGTGCTCGAGGCCAACGGGTACGAGTGGGAAGAGATCTCCAACTGGGCGATGCCCGGCCACGAGTGCCGACACAACCACGTCTACTGGGACCACGGGAACTACCGAGGATTCGGTTCCGCGGCCCACAGCCACCACGACGGCCACCGGTTCTGGAATGTGCGGACCCCCGATCGCTACATCGCGATGAGTCAGCGAGGGGAGCGTCCGCTCGGGGGCGAAGAGTTCGTGGCCCCGGCCGCACAGCAGTTTGAGCGTGACTCGCTCGCCCTGCGCACCCGTCGTGGCGTGCCACTCGAGGCCTTTGACTCACTCGACGAGATCGCCCACCTCGTGCGGGTACAGGACCAGCGCGTGGTCTTGACGCCGGCCGCTCGCCTCGTCGCCAACCAAGTGATTCTGCGGTTGAAGTCGGCCGACGAGTAGTTCGGGCCGGCTCGGCTCTCTCGACGAGGGCCCCATCGACCGTGAAATCTCAACTACCCTAAAGCCATGGATTCTGCCCTCCCCACCGATCCCGAACTGCTCGACAAGGTCATTAACTTGGCCAAGCGTCGGGGATTTATCTTCCAGTCCGCTGAGATCTACGGCGGTTTCCGCTCGACCTACGACTACGGCCCCTTGGGCGTCAACATGCTGCGCAACGTCAAGAACGCCTGGTGGAAGACCATGGTCCAGATGCGCCACGACGTCGTCGGTATTGACGCGGCCATTTTGAGCCCGCCGGCCGTCTGGGCCGCCTCGGGTCACCTCGAGACCTTCACCGACCCCCTGGTCGACTGCCTCAAGTGCCACGGCCGTTTCCGTGAGGACAAGATCGACGGCGTCTGCCCGAGCTGTGGCTCGACGCAGTTCACCGAGTCGCGCGCCTTCAACTTGATGTTCAAGACCCAGGCCGGCCCAGTCGAGGGTGACGGGGCCACCGCCTACCTGCGACCGGAAACGGCGCAAGGTATGTTCACCAACTTCAACAACGTGGTGACCACCTCGCGCAAGAAGCCGCCCTTCGGTATCGCTCAGGTCGGTAAGAGTTTCCGCAACGAGATCACCCCGCAGAATTTCGTCTTCCGCACCCGCGAGTTTGAGCAGATGGAACTGGAGTTCTTCGTGCCGCCGGCCGAGGCCGACGAGTGGTATCGCTACTGGATCGACCAGCGCTACAACTGGTACCTCGACCTCGGTATTCCGGCCGACCAGCTGCGCCTCCACGAGCACGCCAAGGAAGACCTTTCCCACTACAGCCGCGGCACGACCGACGTGGAGTACCTCTACCCGTGGGGCTGGGACGAGCTCGAGGGTATCGCTAACCGCGGTGACTACGACCTGACGCAGCACTCGACGCACTCGGGCGAAAAGCTAGAGTACTTCGACCAGGCCGCGAACGAGCGCTACACCCCCTACGTCATCGAGCCGGCCGCTGGCGCCACCCGCGCCATGATGGCCTTCTTGTTGGCCGCCTACCACGAGGACGAGGTCGAGGGTGAAGTTCGCTCGGTCCTGAAGCTCGACTGGCGTCTCGCCCCCTACCAAGTGGCCGTCTTGCCGCTGTCGAAAAAGCCGGAGCTCGAAGGAGTGAGCCAGCAGGTGCTGTCGCTGTTGCAGCCCCACTTCCTTTGTGACTACGACGTGACGCAGTCCATTGGTCGTCGCTACCGTCGCCAAGACGAAGTCGGTACGCCGTTTTGCATCACGGTGGACTTTGATTCACTCGAGGACCAGGCCGTCACGGTTCGCGACCGCGACACGACGCAGCAGACCCGCGTACCAATTACCGATCTCCTCGCCGACCTGCGTCGCCGCACGAACCAGGCGTAAGTCGGGTTCGGGTCGTCCGCTACGCGGAGACGGTCGTAGCGGCGGGGGCTGAACGGCGAAGTACCGGGACGGCGGTGCCCAGACTTAGGACGAGTCCGTAAGCGCACGTCCCGGACCATCCCCAGTGGGCGTAGGCGAGACCGGCGCCGAGGGAGCCGAGTGAGGCGCCGACGAAAAAGCAGACCATGTAGGCGCTATTGATTCGTGAGCGCTTCGTCGGGTCGATGGCGTAAATGAGGGCCTGGTTCGTGACCTGAATGCCCTGGACACCCATGTCGAGCACAACGATGCCGACGGCAATAGCCACGATGTTGCCCCCACCGAGCCACAGGATGACGAAGGAAGTGACCAGCAGTGTCGCCGCCACGACCGTGGTCTGGCGGGACTTGTTCTGATCGGCGCGGCGACCGGCAACGTTGGCCATCGAAATGCCGGCGAGGCCAACGAGGCCGAAGAGACCGATGACGCCCGCGGAGTAGTGAAAGGGCCGGCCCGCGAGGTGAAAGGCCAGCGTCGCCCACACGGCGTTAAAGGAGCCAAAGGCCATCGCCCCGAGCCAGGCGCGCTGGCGCAGGAGCAACGAGTCGCGCAGCATCGTGAAGGAACCGAGTACGAGTGAGCGGTAGGGCTGGTGGGGCCGCGTCGCTTCGTCGGGCAAGGCTCGCCAGAGGGCCACGCCGACGAGCACCAACAGGGCCGCCGCGCAGCGGTAGACGCCGCGCCAGCCAACGAGCTCGGAAAGGGTGCCGGAGGCCACTCGCGACAACAGTGCGCCACTCAGTAGTCCCGTCATCAAGGTGGCAATGACGCGGCCGCGTTCATCTTCACGGGCGTGGTCAGCGGCGTAGGGGAGAATTACTTGCGCGGCGACCGAGGTCAAACCCACGAGCGTCGTAACGATCGCGAAGAGGCCGTAGGCGTGGAGCCAGGAGGCCAGGCCCATGCCCGTCGCGGCGATGGCGAAGATGGCCACGATGAGTCGTCGCCGAGCAATGACGTCGCCCAGTGGAACGATGAGAGCAAGGCCCGCGGCGTAGCCCACTTGAATCAAGGTGACGAGAAGCGAGGTCTGACTCGTGGTGATGGCGAAGTCCACACGAACCTCGTGCAGGAGTGGCTGCAGGTAGTAGAGATTGGCGACGATGGCCCCCATGGCCACGGTCATGAGGAACGTGACGCCCCGCGAGAGGGTCGCCTTGGACACGGCGACTAGGCCGCTTTGCGGTACTGGCGCGTGGCGAGAGGACCGAGGATCACAATCGCCGCGAGGCCCCAGGCCAGTGCCACGTAGGTGGAGTGACCGTGAGGAATGCCGAGCATCAACCCGCGGACGGCCTCGGTGACCTGACTAACGGGCTGGTTGCGGGCGAAGACCTGCAGCCAGTGCGGCATTGACTGCACCGGGACGAAGATCGAGGAGGCGAAGGTCAACGGGAAGATAAGTGGGAAGGTCATGGCCTGCGCCGTCTCGGAGTTCGGCGCCGCGAGGCCCACGAAGGCAAAGCCCCACGAGAGGCAGTAGGCGAAGCCCAGCATCAGGAGACTGGCCTGGATGTAGGCGACGAACGACCCGCCCGGATTGAAGCCAACGAGGAAACCGATACCCGTAATAACTACCAGGATGAGGACGTTGCGGGCCAGGTCCGACACGGTGCGTCCCGCCAGCACGGCCATGCGGGCCATCGGCAGAGCGCGGAACCGTTCGATGAGACCGCGTTGGAGGTCTTCGGCAAGGCCAATGGCCGTGCCGACGGCGCCGAAAATCGTGGTCTGCACCAGGATGCCCGGGATGAGGTAGTTCACGTAGTTACCGAAGTTGCTGCCCACGGGAATTGCGCCGGCGAAGACGTAACGGAACAACAGCACGAACATGATGGGCTGGAGGACGGCAAAGACCAGGGACGTCGGAATGCGAACGAGGGCAAGGATGTTGCGTCGCGCAATGGTCAAGACGTCGCTGATGGCCCAGCGCAAGGAGCTCTTTTCGGCCTGCATTTGGTTGCTCATCGGGCGGCCTTTCGGGCGGTAGCGGAGGTAGCGGCGTCCTCTTCGGCCTTGTGACCGGTGAGGTTCAAGAACACGTCATCGAGGCTGGGCTCTCGGAGATTGAGGCCGGCCAGGGTGATGCCGGCACCGTCGAGGCGACGCAACGCGTCAGCCGCGGCCCGTGGGCCATCGTCGAGCGTCAGTTCAATAACAGAGCCCTCGACGTTGGCGGGCTTGGTCGACAGATCGCGAACCAACTCGAGACCTCGAGTGGCATCACCGGTGGAGGCGAACGAGAGTGCCAAGACGGTGGTGCCAAGCTGGGCCTTCAATTCGGCGCTGGTGCCCTGAGCAATGATCGTGCCCTTATTGAGGACTACCAACTGCTTGGCGAGGCGGTCGGCCTCTTCGAGGTACTGCGTAGTCAGCAGCACCGTGGTGCCGCCTTCCACGAGCTGTTCGATAATCGTCCACAAGTCCTGGCGGCTCTGCGGGTCGAGGCCGGTGGTGGGCTCGTCGAGGAAGAGGATGGGCGGGTTTGCGACGAGGGCCGCGGCGAGGTCGAGGCGACGGCGCATACCGCCGGAGTATCCCTTGAGGGTGCGGCCGCCGGCCTCCGTCAAACCGAACTGCTCGAGCAGCTCGTTGGCGCGCTCGATGACGTAGGACTTCTTTAGGTGATTGAGCGAGCCAATCATGCGCAAGTTCTCGAAACCGGTGAGGTTCTCGTCGACCGTGGCGTACTGGCCAGCCAAACCGATGCAGCGACGAACACTGTCGGCTTCCTTGACCACGTCGAAGCCGTTGACGGTGGCGTGACCGCTGGTCGGGGCCAGAATTGTCGAGAGGATGCGGACCATGGTGGTCTTACCCGATCCGTTTGGTCCGAGCAGTCCAAAGACCTCACCTCGGGGAACCTGGAGGGTGACGCCCTTTAGGGCCTGCACCTCACCATCTTTAAAGTTTCGAACGATGTCGTGGGCCTCGACGGCGTAATCGGTCATGTTTGAGATTCTACGCAGACTGGCCATTTCGTCGCTGCACGGGCCGCCAACCGGTACTTTCTATATATGGCTATTTCCGAGGACGAGATTGCGCAGGTGCGCGCCGCCACGGACATCGTGGCCCTCATCACGGAACACGTGGCCCTCAAGCGCTCCGGTCGACGCTGGTCGGGGCTCTGTCCTTTTCACGGCGAGAAGACCCCGTCGTTCTCCGTTAACGCCGAAGAGGGCCGGTACTACTGCTTTGGCTGTCGCGCCTCGGGCGACCAGATCACCTTCGTTCGCGAGATGATGCACCTCGACTTCGTTGACGCCGTGCGCGTCTTGGCCGAGCGGGCCGGTATCGAACTGCACGAAGACGACAGCGCCGGACCAGCCCGTAAGGAGAAGGCCTCCTTCATGGCCGCGATGGACCAGGCGGTCAACTGGTACCACGAGCGCCTTCTCACCGGTCCCGACGCCCGACCGGCCCGTGAGTACTTACGCGCCCGTGGTATTTCCGGCGAGGTGGCCCGCCAGTTCAAACTGGGCTGGGCGCCGGACGAGTGGGATGGCCTCTGCAACGCCTTAAAGACGAACGAGAAAGTGCTCGAAGGCACCGGCCTGGGGTTTGTCAATAAGCGCGGCCGCCAACAAGATGCCCTGCGCGCTCGCGTCATCTTCCCGATCTTTGACACCTCGGGCAAGGCCATCGCCGTCGGTGGTCGCATTCTGCCGGGGGCCGACCAGACGCCTCGACCCGATGGCCGCGTGGAGCCCAAGTACAAGAACTCACCGGAGACTGCCATTTACTCCAAGCGTCGGACCCTCTACGCCCTCAACTGGGCCAAGGACAACGTCATTAAGACGGGTGAAATCATCATCTGCGAGGGCTACACCGACGTCATCGCCTGCTTCATGGCCGGCATGCCGCGGGCCGTGGCCACGTGTGGCACGGCGCTCGGTGAAGAGCACTTCCGAGTGATGAAGAACTTCGCCAAGCGCATCGTCCTGGCCTACGACGCCGACAACGCCGGCCAGTCGGCCGCGGCCTCGGTCTACCAGTGGGAGAAGTCGCACGAGGTCGACGTCGCGGTGGCCCGACTGCCGAAGGGTTCGGACCCAGCCGAACTGGCGCAGAAAGATCCCGAAGCACTGCGCAATGCCATCGCGACCGCGGTGCCCTTCCTCCAGTTCCGCCTCGAGCGCGTGCTCGACGCCGCCAACACCACCACGGCCGAGGGTCGGGCTCGTGCAGCCGAAGCGGCACTGCGTGTGCTCGCCGAGCACCCCAGCGACCTGGTGCGCGACCAGTACCTCCTGACGGTCGCCGACCGACTTCGTCTCGAGGTCAACGCTCTTCGACCCCGGGTGCTCGAACTCGCTCGTGGTGGGGGAGGGCAGCCAACGGAGTATGTTCGACCACCCCGTCGGGCTTCCGAGGCCATGCCCCGTCCGGGCCTCGAGGCCCTTCGCCTCCAGCTCTTCTTTCCCGACCACGTTCGCGACCGTTTCATCCCGGCCTACTTCGTCCACGATGTGCAGCGAGCAGTCTTCGTTGGCCTCACCAGCGGCAAGCCGGTCTCGCAAGTTATTGATGACTTTGTCGCGGCCGGTGACGAGGAAGCGGCCAGCGTTTTGAGTGAGCTGGCCGTCGACGAACTGGACCGTGAGTACAACGAAACCGACATCACGGCGGTCGTTGCCCAGCTGCTCCGCTCCGCCGTTGCGGCCGCCTTGAAGGACGTCGAGCGCGAGTTGCGCCAGGGCACTATTGCCCCCGACGTGGCTATGGCCACCATTCGTGACGTGAAGCAACGACTCGACCTCTTCGCTGGTCCGCAGTCCGCGCAAATCGAGGCCGACCTTCGGCAGTGGCTCCTCAGTCGGTCACCGGGAGTGGCGTGAGCAAGGTCGGCGGACTCACTCTCCTCGCGCCCCTCACCGCGTCTCAAGAACTCGAACTCCTGCCGCTCATCGCGCAGGGGCGACAGGCTGCACACGTGCTCCAGTCGTCGGAGCTCACGCCGGCCGAGCGGCGCCGCCTCCAGCGACGTGTAAATGAAGGACGCGACGCCGAGTCCACCCTGCTTCGCGCCACCCTCGGTCTCGTGCGCCGCCGTGTGCGTGAACGTGGTTTCCCCTTCGTCAGCGAGGACCTGGAACTAGCCGGCGTCGAGGGTCTCGTCAACGCCCTGCGCCGTTTCGATCCCGACAAGGGCGTTCGATTCTCGACCTACGCCTACCCCTGGATCACCAAACTGGTCAACCAGGCCATCCGTCAACACGCTGGCCTGAGTGAGCACGAGATGACGCAACTCCTCGCGCTGCAGAAGCTCTTGCGCACGGACGTGGGGCGCACCTTTGGCGCCAAGGAAGTGGCCAGCAAGCTCGGCGTCTCCCTCGCGACCGCACGAGACCTCATTGAGACGAACCAGCGCTTCGCCGATCGTTCGGTGGACGAGTTCGACGAAGAGAAGGTCGTGCCGGCTTCGGTGCCCAGCGATACGCACGAAGCACCTCGATGGGTGATTGATGAACTGCGAGCGTTGTGCGGGAAAGACTTTGACGCCTTTTGGCAGTTCGCCCACAAGACAATGTCGCTGGAGGAACTGGCGCGGGGAAAGGGAATCTCGCGCCAGGCCATGACCAAGCGGATTGAAAAGCGTCGGCGGGCCGTGCGAGAAAGCTCGCAGGCCCAGCGCCTCCAGGCCTGGCTGGACCAGCAATAGGGACTCGTCGCCAGTGCTAAGGTGTGGTGCCCCCGGGTTCATTCCCAGATAGCTCAATTGGCAGAGCAAGCGACTGTTAATCGCTAGGTTGCAGGTTCGAGTCCTGCTCTGGGAGCCATGTGATGTGACAG
>Ga0007804_1000277_pt1 | contig 19932 bp, 16 predicted proteins | sample CryBogCBE25Aug07_FD_60367 | JGI IMG/M metagenome (GOLD analysis project Ga0007804, IMG submission 60367) | Freshwater microbial communities from Crystal Bog, Wisconsin, USA - CBE25Aug07 | ecosystem: Environmental > Aquatic > Freshwater > Lake | place: Crystal Bog, Wisconsin, USA | collected... | reverse complement strand
CCCTGAGCACCAGTGGCACCAGTTGATCCAGTTGCGCCGGTAGCGCCCTGAGCACCAGTTGATCCAGTTGCGCCGGTGGCACCCTGAGCACCAGTGGCACCAGTTGCGCCAGTTGCGCCAGTGGCCCCCTGAGCACCAGTGGCACCAGTGGCACCAGTTGCGCCGGTAGCGCCCTGAGCACCAGTTGATCCAGTTGCGCCGGTGGCACCCTGAGCACCAGTGGCACCAGTTGCGCCAGTTGCGCCAGTGGCACCCTGAGCACCAGTGGCACCCGTCGATCCAGTTGCGCCGGTGGCGCCGGTGGCGCCCTGAGCACCAGTGGCACCAGCTGATCCAGTTGCGCCGGTGGCACCCATGGCACCAGTTGCGCCGGTAGCACCAGTTGCGCCGGTGGCACCCTGAGCACCAGTGGCACCAGTTAATCCAGTTGCGCCGGTAGCGCCCTGAGCACCAGTTGATCCAGTTGCGCCGGTGGCACCCTGAGCACCAGTGGCACCAGTTGCGCCAGTTGCGCCAGTTGCGCCAGTGGCACCCTGAGCACCAGTGGCACCAGTTGATCCAGTTGCGCCGGTAGCGCCCTGAGCACCAGTTGCGCCAGTTGCGCCAGTTGCGCCCTGAGCACCAGTGGCGCCCTGAGCACCAGTTGCGCCGGTAGCGCCCTGAGCGCCAGTTGCGCCAGTTGCGCCCTGAGCACCAGTGGCACCAGTGGCACCAGTTGCGCCGGTGGCGCCCTGAGCACCAGTGGCACCAGTGGCACCAGTGGCACCAGTTGCGCCGGTGGCGCCGGTGGCGCCGGTGACACCCATGGCACCAGTTGCGCCGGTAGCGCCCTGAGCACCAGTTGCGCCAGTTGCGCCCTGAGCACCAGTGGCACCCGTCGATCCAGTTGCGCCGGTGGCACCCATGGCACCAGTTGCGCCGGTAGCACCCATGGCACCAGTTGCGCCGGTAGCACCAGTTGCGCCAGTTGCGCCAGTTGCACCCTGAGCACCAGTTGCGCCGGTGGCACCAGTAGCGCCGGTGGCGCCCTGAGCACCAGTGGCACCCGTCGATCCAGTTGCGCCGGTGGCACCCATGGCACCAGTTGCGCCGGTGGCACCCTGAGCACCAGTGGCACCCGTCGATCCAGTTGCGCCGGTGGCGCCCTGAGCACCAGTTGCGCCCGTAGCGCCGGTGGCGCCCGTAGCGCCGGTGGCGCCAGTTGCGCCCTGAGCGCCGGTGGCACCCGTCAATCCAGTTGCGCCGGTGGCGCCCTGAGCACCGGTTGCACCCGCAGCACCAACTGGACCTCGTGGTCCAGTCGTGGGCTTTTGGACTAAGTCAACGACTGAAGGTTTTGAATTTCGGGGGCAGTGTTTGTTAACGGGCGTAACAATTTTCCCGCCAGCGAAGAGAACTTGACCGTTGTGAGTGATACATACTTGTGTTTTGTGAGCCGTAATCATTGATTTTGCGCCAGCAGGAACCGCGGTACTGCTCATTCCGGCCACCATGAAGGCGAAGACTGCGAACAAGTTAATTATCCGACTTCGGCGCGAACGCACGTGTGCTCCGAACTTGAAAGAGTACTTAGGCATATTTGCTAGCTTTTTCGCCATAGGCTCAGAGTATTGCACGGATCCGCTTCATGTTACAAATATGTCACGACTATTTCATTTTTACGGATTGTCGCCTGACGGACACATTTATAAGGTGTATCTCGACAGTCTCCGCTTCGTCGATACAACCCGATTCATGGACGATGTAGGTCCACTTACTGTGAGAGAAATCAGCTATGAAAACTAAGTCGCAGCCAGTTTTATCAATTCCGGAGTCAGCAAACAAGTCCGTCGGACCGTCAATATTCGGACGTTTTTCCCTGGCGGATGTATCGGTGCTAGCGGCGGTCCTCTTCAATTTGCTAACGCTCGCGAAGGAGAAGTTGGTCGTTTTTTACCCGAACGACAATGGTATGCACCTGCAGATGACGAGCTTCGCGGGCACTCTTCTTGGCCAACACCAGTCTCCATTCGACCACTGGTACCCGTTCTTGTCGCTGGGATCACCGTTTTTCGTCGACTACCAGAGTTTCTCGGCGGCACTCATTGGGGCAGTCGGCCACCTGGTTTCAACAAAGCAGGCGTTCGCCTGGTCTCTTTACTTGTTACTGGCGTTGTGGCCGCTCTGTGTCTACTGGTCAACCCGACTTTTGGGTTGGTCTCGCACTATTGCTGCGGCGGCGGCTGTGTTCGCCCCGCTTCTCTTCAGCATTACCGGCCACGGATTCGAATACAAGAGCTACCTATGGGTTGGTAATGGCCTCTGGTCGCAGTTGTGGGCGATGTGGACCCTCCCGTTGGCGTGGGGATTCTGCTGGCGGTACCTCGAGTCACGCCGACACTTTGTTCCCGCCATGATCTTCGTGTCACTGACCATCGTCTTCCACTTCTTAACCGCATTTATGGTGTTTGCCGGACTCGGCGTTTGGCTTGTGGTGTCGCCGTCACGTTTCCGCGAGCGGCTCTCGCGGGCAGTACTCATCGGGCTCGGTGCGCTGGGGGCAACGTTGTGGGTGTCGATTCCCTTGCTCTCGCAGGGGCAGTGGTTGGCCGTTAATCAATTCCAGGTTGGCACCACCATTAATAACTCGTATGGCGGAGGGCAGGCGTTGTCGTGGTTGCTGCACGGTGATCTGTACGACAGCGGACGCCTTCCGATCATTACACTGCTCGCCGGCGTCGGCGCCGTCTACTGCCTCGCCAACCGGCGTAAGGACGCCCGTGCCCGCGCTCTGGTTGCGATGTGGGTTGTGGCCATGATTTTCTTCTCCGGTCGGCCCACCTTTTCCTTCATCCTTGACCTCATTCCCGGTAACCAGGGAATTCTCTTTCAGCGCTACATCGCCGAAGTCCAATTAACCGGCATCATTTTGGCCGGCGTTGGCGTGGTTAGTCTCTGGGCAACCGTACTTCGAGAGGTTCCCAAGCGCTGGCCTATCGCCAAAGAACTGGTGTCACTGCAAGGAGCCCAGCGACTCGTTGTGACGGCACTCGTTGTGGTTCTCGCAGTAGTCGGATTGAGCCCGGCCTGGATGGAGTCGCGCGCCTACGCCCAACGCAGTGCGCACTGGATCTCGTTGCAACAACAAGCTGACGCTACCGACGGCGCCAGCGTCAAGTCCCTCGTGAAACTGGCAGAACTCGATGGGGGCGGTCGAATTTACGCGGGTATGCCAAGTAACTGGGGTCGCACCTTCTACGTGGGTGACGTGCCGGTCTATATCTACCTTGAGCAACTCAATGTTGACGCCGTTGGCTTCACCCTGCGAACGTCCGGCACCATGACCGACCCCGAGGCCTACTTCAATCAGTACAACCCCGGCGACTACGTCGCCTTCGGCGTCCATTACCTCTTGCTCCCCGCCGGCAAGCAGCCGCCGCTGGCGGCCTCGTTCGTCGCCACGAGTGGTCGGTACAGCCTGTGGAAGGTCGCAACCTCCGGTCTGTTCCACGTCATTCAAACGCAGGGCATCATCCACGCCGACGCCAGCACCATTGGCCTGAACACCAGCCACTTCCTTAGTTCCTTCGCGATTGAACGCGGCGTCTATCCCGAAATGGCCTACGGCACCCAGCCCGCGGCAACGCCCACGTTGCCCTCGGGGGTGACCACAACCGCCGCCGGGAGCGGGCACGTGCTCAGCGAAGTGGACAACCTTCGCGAAGGAACGGCCCGCGCAGTGGTGCAGGTTGATCGCACGTCAGTCGTACTGCTCGCGGCGTCGTATGAACCGAACTGGTCAGTCACTATTGACGGGTTTTCCGCTCCGACCGAAATGGTGGCTCCGGCCCTGCTCGGCGTCCAAGTAGGCCGAGGCACCCACACCATCGTCTTCACCTACCACGGCTACCGCCACTACGGACTGCTCGTTGGAGCATCCGGCGCCACCCTTGTCGCGGCCCTCGTTCTAGCGTGGCGTTCCCGTCGAGTTCTGCTGGCGGAGAAGTGGCTCGGTAAGCAGACGGCGTAGGGTTTTCGCCGGGTACGACCCCGGCCTCTCGACAGCAAAAATGTCGATGGCCGCTGCGAGCGCGGCGGCCATCGACAATCAAACGGATTGCTAAATCAGCCGAAGCGACCGGCGATGTAGTCGACCGTCCGGGGGTCCTTTGGGTTATTAAAGATCTTGTCCGTGGTGTCGAACTCAATGAGCTGACCGGCGCGGTCGTCGTCCATCAGCAAGAAGGCGCAGTTGTCCGAAATGCGGTTGGCCTGCTGCATGTTGTGGGTCACGATGACCACCGTCGTGAACTGCTTGAGCGACGACATCAAGTCTTCAATTTGCTGCGTAGAAATCGGGTCGAGTGAGGCCGTTGGTTCGTCCATCAAAATGACCTCGGGCTCCACTGCCAAGGCGCGAGCGACACACAGGCGCTGTTGCTCACCACCGGACAACGTTCCGGCCGGCGCATTCAGCCGATCCTTCACGGCGTCCCACAGTGCAGCGGCGGTCAGCGAGCGCTCAACCGATTCCTCGAGAAACTTCTTGTCGTTCATTCCGATGAACTTCAAGCCAGCCACAACGTTCTCGGCAATCGTCATGGTCGGGAACGGATTGGGCCGCTGAAAGACCATGCCGATGCGACTCCGCAACACGGTGAGCGGAATCTCCTTGCCGTAAATATTGGTGCCGTCGAGGGCGATCTGTCCGGTCACGGTGGCGTTCTTCGTCAGTTCGTGCAGGCGGTTCATGGCCCGCAGCAGCGTCGTCTTACCCGAGCCCGACGGTCCAATGAGGGCCGTGACTTGGTGTTCGGCAATGTCGAAGGAGATGTTCTTGACGGCCGCTTTGCCATTGAACAACACCGTGGTGTCGGTCAGTCGCATCTTCGGGGTTACCGTGCGCTGGTCGCCTGCGGTGTGCGTCGAGGTGGGCTGAATGTCACTCATTGGTCGTGGCACCTATTCGGTAGTAGCGGTTACTTCTTCTCGGCGCGGGCCAAGAAGAGGCGTCCGAGAATATTGAAGAAGAAGACGAAAGCGATAAGCACGAGGGCAATGCCCCAGCACTCCAGCTGGCCGTAGGGGGAGCCCTGGTTCAGGTTGTTCCAAATGGTTCCCGGCAGGGTAGCGGCCTGCTTGTTCAAGTTCCAGTTGACGAACAGGTTGTTACCCACGACGAACAAGACGGGAGCCGTTTCACCAACGGTGCGGGACAACGCCAGGAAGATACCGGTCATGATGCGCGGGAGGGCGACGGGGAAGATCACGCGGAACATCACGCGCGACGGTCGCGCACCCAACGACAGGCCGGCTTCGTTCAAGGTGCTCGGCACCGAACGAAGAGCGGCCACCGAGTTAACGGTGGAGACCGGCACCATGATGAAGCACAGGGCCAGTGAACCGTAATAGGCGTGGAACTGCTTGGAGACCAGCACCAGCGCTACGAAGGCAAAGACACCGAACACTACCGACGGGAGACCAACGAAGATCTCGACAATCAGTAGGACCCACTTCATGAAGCGGTTCTTAAACTCGAAAATGGCTATTGCGAGAAAAATGGCCAGCGGCACCGAGATGGCCACCGCCAAGCCAACAATGATTGCACTGCCGGAAATGGCGTTAGCGATACCACCAACGTCTTGGGGGTGCATCAAGCTGGGTTGGGCGACGTTCTGAGTAAAGAAACCCCAGGTAATAAAACGCAGTCCTCGACCAAGCAGGTCGTTGATAATCGAGGCGAGCGGCACAATGGCGATAGCCAGGGCGAGCGCAATGAAACCCGTGTACACCTTGGACCAGCGTTCGCGCTTCTTGTACGAGGCGGTCGCCTTGTTGCGAATGAGCTCGCGAGCGTTGTTTTCAAGCGTCGTCGTCGACATGATTACTGGAACTTCCTCTGCGCGTTACGAACAATGACACGGCCGGCGTAAGTTACGCCTCCGACGATGAACATCAGGATGATGGCCAAGGCGAACAAGACGTTGCCCGAGGGGCCCGACAGCTGACCTACGTCGATGGCAATTTCCGCGGCGAGCGTCGAGCCCGTCGCGAACAGGCGGTCCGGCCACGGGCTGTGATAGGTCACACCACCCAACAAGGTGGCCAAAGCAATCGTCTCACCAAGCGCACGACCAGTGGCGAGGGTCACCGCACCGACAATGCCGCTGCGACAAGTAGGGAGAATAACTTTGCGAATAACTTGGCTGCGTGTTGCACCCAACGAAAGGGCGCCTTCGGTGAGCTCGCGCGGCACCGAGGCGATCACGTCACGGCTGACCGCGGTGACGATGGGGAGAATCATGATGGCGAGGACAATTGATCCGAGCGCAATGCCCTGACCAGCCCATTGGCCATTGAAGGGCCAGGCTCCGTGGAACCAGTTCTGGAGATTCGGAAAGGCCTTACTGGAGAGCCAGGCTTCCATCGTCAGGACGCCCCAAATGCCATAAACGATGGAGGGAACGACGGCGAGCAACTCGACAATTGAGGAGGCGAGCAAACGAAGGCGCTGTGGAACGAGGTACACCAAGGCCAAGGCGGTGCCAATACCAATTGGCACGGCGAAGAGAAGGGCCAGCATCGTGGTAACGAGGGTGCCGGTGATAAGCGGCAACGCGCCGTACTGGCCACTGGCGAATGACCACCTCGTACCGAAAATACCCCAGCCAGCGAGGCGGAATCCGGGGACTGCCTGCTTAAGCAAGTCAAACAAGAAAATTGCCACCACCGCCAGGACGAGGGCAACGACAACCACTAAAACGCCGCGGTAAATGCGGTCGTTGCCAGCCAGGGACTTGCGTCCCTGGCTGGCAACTTCGACACTCGCGGTCTCTGTTGAGCGAATCGAACTCATTGAATCACTTTCTCATTAACCGCGTTGACTGCGATAACTACTTACAGCGAGGTGCTGACGGCCTGGACCGGAGCGCCGGCGCCGTTAGGAACCTTGACCGTCTCAAGGAGCGAGAAGGCCAGGGCCTGGATCGTCTTGGGCAGCGGTACGTAGTAGTTAGCAGTAGCCAAGGACTGACCGGTCTGGGTCAGGTACTCGAGGAACTTGACGGCAGATTCACCGGCAGCCTGCGAGCTCTGGCTCTTCTTCAAGATGGCGTACGAGACACCAACGATGGGGTAGGCACCGCCACCGGCGTTGTCCAACGTGAAGCAAGCAGTGTTGACGTTGGCAGCCACGTAGGTGGTGGGCTGGTCAGTCGAGAAGCCACCGCAAGCGTTGTTGGCGTTGATGGCGTTGAGGCCCAGGTTGGCAGCGGCAGTCACCGAGCCAGCCGAGAGGGCGATGATCTTCGAGCCGACCTCGATGCGAGCAACCTGCACCGAGTTCGAGTTCTGGATCGCGTAGCCCTGCTCAACGTAACCGAAACCACCGTCGTTCGCCGAAACAGCACCAGCAACACCGGTCGAGTTGGACTCGTCAGCGGTAGCAGCCGTGAAGTTGTCTGAGCTCGGGTAGGTGAAGGTGCTGGAAGCGACACCGTTGAGGTAGTCACGGAGGATGAACGTCGTACCCGAACCAGCAGCGCGGTCGTACAACTTGATCGGCTCAGCGGTCAAGTAGTTCAAGCAGTTGATGACGCCGGTGGTGAACGTCTCAGCGCGGCTGCCAGCAGCAGCCGTCTTGGGAACAGTGACCTTAACGTTGTACTGAGGGTTGCTGGCGACGATTGCCGAGTTGTTCCAGTTCGTGATCGTACCGGCGAAGATGCCAGCAATTTCAGCGTTGGTCAGGATCAGGGTCTTCGAGTTCAACGCTGTCTTGCAGACGTTCAGGTTGTCGAAGCTGGCAGCACCGGTGTTGGGGGCCACGGCAGCGATCGACGCCGTCGACTGCGAGTTGAGGTTGTAAATCAGGGCAACGCCACCAAGAGCAACAGGAATCTGTGCGTAAGCGGTGGTGTCCGAGGTGTCCTGGCCGGCAGCGTTAAGCGGAACATCCGAGAAACCCATGCCGTAGGTGCTGTTCAGCAGGTTGGCGCGACCGGAACCCGACGAGCTCGACACGTAGGCCGAAACCGAGTTGCCGTTCTTGCCCGAGTCCTGGCCCGTCCATGCAGCGTAGGCAGCGAGAACCAGGTTCTTGTCGAACGACGATCCACCCATGGCCACGGCGGAACCGGGCTGAGTCTTGACGTTGTCGTTAGCAAGGTACTGCGCGACGGTGGGAGCCTTGGCGAACGCGGGGGTTGCGCCAACAGCGACCAGCGCCAAGGAAGCCGCAAGCGCGACGACCGAAGAGCGGTAAGCCTTCTTCATTACTTTCCTCCTAGAAAGTTTTTCGTGTGATGTCTTCACTTCGGCGTCGACTCACGTCGGTTCCTCCGTTGGACAGAGGTAACGGTAGGGCGCGAAGGTTAACCGAACGTGTCATTAGTGAGCCATGAAGAAGAAATCTTGGCTCACTTCCTCTGAAAAAACCCTCGTTAAATTACGGTTCGGTAACAATCGGGCATTTTTGAGGGGCTGACGGAGTCTTCGGGTCGTTTTAGAAGTTTGTCTCCACCTGCGAGACGAGGTCCGAGAGAATACGTCGGAGCTCAATGGTGGTCTTATCGGCCTTGACGTGCACTTCACTCGTGATGTCTAAGGGGAGCTCTAGCGAGTGGAATCGAGATTGAAGGCGGAGGTCTTCTTCCACCACCGCGACCTCAAAGGCGATCGCCTCGGCTATGCGATCAATCGAACCTTCGAGGTCATTGCGCCACAGCGAGGAGTAAATCGTGACCGTTTCGTCGTCCAGGGGAACGAGGAAAAAGCCAATGACGTTGGTGCCGCCGGCATCAAGGAAGTCGAGCGCTAACTCGAGGTGATAGGGAGCCGTGTAGCGATAGGTCAGCCTGCGACGTTGCACCAGGGGTCGAATACCCTCGGCAACGCCGGGGTCCTCACGATTGGCGAAGTCGTGCTCGTAGATGGCTTCGAAGGCGAATCCGTCTCGCACTACTTCGTACGGCCCGACCTCAGTCGCTTCGCCCGCTCCGAAGGTACCGGTGTGGACAAAGGCGAAGTGGGCCATGTCAAGGAAGTTGTCAGCGAGGAGGCCTGCGTTTCCCCTCGTCGTTATGGGCTCGAGGTCACCGCGCATGAAGGCCGCGTCACCGTCGGCCGCCAACGCCGGCACCGGCGTCAGCGGTTCCTTCGGTGCGACAAAGACCATGCCGTGCGCCGTGGTAACGCCGTGAGGCGCACTCAGGCGCGCCTTGGGGGGAAGGGTCGCACTTGGCCCCATCGAGGGAATCTCGACGCAGGCGCCGTCGGCACTGAAGGCCCACCCGTGGTAGGCGCAACGTAAGACGGCGCCTTCGCACGTGCCTAGCGAGAGAGGTGCTCGACGATGCGGGCACTGATCAACAAAGCAACGAATCTCTCCATCGCTATCGCGATACAACACGTACGGCGTCCCCAGCAAGGTCTTGGCAATCGGGGTCGTCGACAATTCACTCTCTCGACAAATTGGATGCCACGCGTGCAACATGGCTGGCGAAAGATTGCGAAGGGCGGAGGTCATGAAGGAATTCTACTGAGCCTCAAGGATTTTTCTCGGTTGAACCGATACCGTTGCAGTGTGCCGAACTACGTTCCCGCAACTGACCGATACGACACCATGGAGTACCGTCGCGTTGGACGCAGCGGCCTAAAACTCCCCGCACTCTCCTTAGGTCTCTGGCACAACTTTGGCGACGATCGGCCCCTCGAAACACAGCGAGCCATCCTGCGCCGCGCCTTCGACCGCGGCGTTACGCACTTTGACCTCGCTAATAACTATGGGCCTCCCCCCGGAAGCGCCGAAACCAACTTCGGTCGTCTCCTCCGAGAAGGTTTCTCGGGGCTTCGCGATGAGCTTGTCATTTCTTCCAAAGCCGGCTGGGACATGTGGCCCGGACCCTACGGCGACCTCGGATCACGCAAGTACCTCATAGCCAGTTGTGATCAAAGCTTGCGGCGCATGGGCCTTGACTACGTCGACATCTTTTATCACCACCATTTCGACGAGACCACCCCGCTGGAAGAGACAATGGGGGCGCTCGATACGCTCGTCCGGCAAGGTAAAGCCCTGTACGTAGGTATCTCCTCCTATTCGGCGAAGCGGACTACCGAGGCCATCGCCATCTTGAACCAGTTAGGCACCCCACTCCTCATCCACCAGCCTTCTTATTCACTATTGAATCGTTGGATTGAGGATCAACTGCTTGACACCCTCGAGTCCTATGGCGTTGGGTGCATTGCCTTTTCGCCGTTAGCGCAGGGACTCTTGACTTCTCGCTACCTCCATGGTGTCCCAGCAAACTCCCGCGCCGCTCGCGCTGACTCGCTGCCACTCACGATGTTGAACGACGCGACGATGACCAATATTCGGGCGCTTAACGACATTGCCGCCCACCGCGGTCAATCACTTGCACAGATGTCCCTCGCCTGGGCACTTCGAGATCAGCGGGTCTCGTCGGTCCTCCTCGGGGCCAGTAGCGTCGAGCAGCTCGACGAAAACCTTGATGCCCTCAGCAATCGTTCCTTCTCGGTCGATGAACTCGAGGCCATCGACCGCCACGCAGTGGAGAGCGGTATTGACCTGTGGCGGGATGTCGCCACCCGCTAATGATGCTGGGCACCACACTTACTCAAACCATTGGCGGCCACACTCTCACCTGCATTTTCATCGCCGGCGTCTTCGTCTTCGGGGTCAGTGGTGGGCTCGCTGCCGCGCAGGCCGCCCTTGACCCCTTCGGCGTTCTGGTCTTGTCCGCCGTCGTGGGCTTAAGCGGCGGAATTTTGCGTGACATCATGCTCGGCATTCCCGCCATCGTGGTCTTCGACTGGCGCATCGTGGTGTCGGTCTCCATGGCCGCGCTCATCGCCTTCGTGTTTCGGCGACGGTTATCGAACTGGGGAGCCTCGATCGAGGCCTTTGATGCGGTTGGCCTCTCCCTCTTTTGCGTGATCGGCACCGAACTGGCGTGGCAGCACCACGCAACGCCAGTTGCCGCAATTTTGATGGGGGTAGTAACCGCCATTGGCGGTGGCGCCGTTCGTGACATCGTGCTCCGTGAAATCCCCGCAGTTCTGCGAGAAGGCCTGTACGCGATTCCCGCGATGTTGGGCTCGACGGTGGTCGTGGTCGGCCACGAACTGCACCTAATTTCGTTGGGCTGGTACGGACTCGCTTTTGGCCTCTGCCTCGACCTTCGGCTCATCGGGATGGTCTATGACATCAACCTGCCCCGGGCCCATCTCCATCATTAGAGAGTCCGACCACTATCGGATCTGGACTGGCCAGATACTCGTCACCGAAGCCGTGGCAAAGTGCAGGAATCTACTGGCTCCCGAGAAACTACTTATACCAAAAGTCTGCATCTTTACTAGTGTTTGGAGCCGCGGCGGCCGCGTCTCGAATTACCTGATCAAGGTCGGTAAGTGCCGGCTCCCACCCGAGAAGTTGGCGTGCTCGTAAGTTGGACGCAACGGCCGAGGGAGGATCGCCCGGGCGCGGGTCCACTTCAATCGTCGGGACGGGGTTTCCGGTTACCCGCTCAATAGCATCGAGCACTTCGCGGATAGTCGATCCAATGCCGGTACCCAGGTTGCAGATAATTTCCTCGTGGTCGTCAAGCGCTTCCATAGCCAGCGAGTGGGCGAGTGCCAAGTCGCGAACGTGAATGTAGTCACGGACACAGGTGCCATCACGAGTCGGATAGGTGGTGCCAAAGACCTTCAGGGGTTCGCCGCGCCCCGAGGCGGCCGCGAGGGCTAAGGGAATGAGATGGGTTTCGGGCTGGTGGTGCTCGGGGTGGCGGGGGGTGCCGCCGGCCGCGTTGAAGTACCGCAACGACGCGACACGAAGCCGTTGTTGACGACTGAGCCAGTGCAGAAGTCGTTCGACCGCCAGCTTGCTCTCCCCGTAGGGGCTCTGTGGGTCGGTCGGGGTGTCTTCGGTGATGGGCGACACGGTGGCGTTGCCGTACACGGCGGCCGAGGAGGAAAACACGAACCGAGGCGTGCCGAGTTCCACGAGCACGTTGAGTAGTCGTACCGTATCGGCGACATTTACTGCGAAAAAGGTCTCCGGCACGTCCATCGAAAGGCCGGCCTCAATTCGTCCGGCGAAGTGAATGCACGCATCGAAGCGACCAAGTGACCGAAGCGTCTCTTCGTCGCCGCAGGAGGCCTCCACGAACGAAATAGCGCTGGGAACGTTTTCCCGCCGTCCGGTGGAGAGGTCGTCGAGGCCGACTACGTCGTGACCTTGCTCCAGCAGGAGTTCGGCGGTCGTCGATCCAATAAACCCCGCGACTCCCGTGACCAATACTCGCACGCAACAACCTCTCAGCAGACTTCGACGTCTCGACGTTAGCAAGTGCAAAAATTGTGTGACTGGTAACGTCGGCGGTGCGAACGAGGGCGTAACGCCGCGGCGCAAAAGGGGGGCATCACAGTGACAGACGCCACACAGACCCCGACGTCGAGGCGTTGACCGACGCCCTCGAGCGTGGTGAGTTTTCACTTCTGTACCAGGCCGAATTTGACGTCACCACCGCCAGTTTCGTTGGTGTCGAAGCGCTCGTCCGTCGCCAGCGTGCCGATGGCGCGCTCGAGGCCCCCTCGACCTTTCTGCCCGAGTTTCGGGCCCAGCGGTCGCTGGACAGTCTGGCTCGATGGACGCTGCAACTCGCGTGCGAACAAGGCGCCGAATGGCACGCCATGGGCTATCGATTCACCGTCGGGGTGAACTGCACTGACGAGCAACTCCTCGGAACGGGATTTATTGACGACGTTGCGGACGCACTGGATACCAATCGTTTCCCCGCTATGCGGCTCGCCATTGAGTTCCACTACGACCCTCACTCCCTGGACGCGCTCGTGCCCGTCCTGGCTGATCTCCACGACGTCGGCGTCACCCTCGTCCTCGATAACGCACTCCTCGACGACACCCTGCTCGCCCTGGTCGACACCTTGCCGCTCGACGTTGTCAAGCTTGACCGCTCAATGTTGGCGCTCTCGACCGAGCAGGCCACTAGCCAGCACGCCGCAACACTTTCGTCGCTACGCACCAACGGGATTCGCGTTGTCGCTTCCGGCGTCGAGCTCCCCGAACACCAAGACTTCATCCGCGCCCTACCCGTCGACACCGAACAGGGCTTCTTGTTGGCGCGCCCGAGCACGGTGGAGGAACTCAATGAGTACCTCGAAGACTTTGCACTCTTCTCCGGACGGCCCCTTTGAGCACGCTCGCCCTCGAGTCGCTGACGTCGTATGTCGAGCGTCGCCGTTCTCTCACGGCGCGCGCCGACGTGGCAACGGTTGCCTCTCTCGCAGTGGAGGTACTGGAGGGTTTCGAACCTCACGTTCTGGTGACGGACCAGCAACCGGCAATGACCGACCCGGAAGCAGCGCTACCACTCGCACACTGGCCCGACGGGCCGCGATGGCTCGTCGTCGACACCGTCGACCCGGTATGGACCGCCCTGGCAGCGCTTATTGACGGCGATCTCGCCGCCGCGCAGCTCCGAGCGCAGTCTCGACTCTCCTTGCGCACGAGCCAACGGGTGGCGACGCAACTCCACCAGATCATCACCGCCACGCTCAACGCCACGAGTGCGACAACGCCGTCCGGCATTGCCTCAGCCGTCGTTCGTCGGGCTCGCAGCGTTTTCGATGCGGAGGAGGCGTGGGTCGTTCTAACTTCACCATCGGTACCGCTCGCGATGCACATCGTGCGGGGCCAACTGCCGCGTCGACTCGACCCGGCGGCCGCTAGCCCGCTCCACTACCTCGCAACCCTGACCAGCGGTGAGCCGCAACACATCGACGACTATCTTCTTGCTCCACTCGGCGACGGCGAAGACACGGTCCTCGGCCTGCTTGCCGTCCGTCGCTCCGAACCGTTCAACAGCGGGGACCGCGAACTCGCCGCGCTCCTCGCTCGCGTGACCTCAGCGACCCTCCACGCCCTCGTTCTGCGTACAGCCTTGAGCGACAACGAGGCGCGCGTGCGGACACTCGTTAATACGGCTCCGGTGGCCATCATCGAAACCACTGCGGCCGGCGACATTCAGTGGTGGAACGACGACGCCGCCTCACTGGTCAGCACCGAGGCTGGTCCGCGATGGCCGGCGGCGCTTCGTCGGCACCTCGACGACCTCTGGCGACGCGCGGTCACTGGTGAGCACGTCACTACCGAACTCGAGCCCATCGACATTGGCGATCAACGGCGAATCTTCGCGGTCTCTATGGCGGCGCTCCCCGGTGCCGACGCCATTGTCACGGTGCTCGCCGACGTCACGACGCAACGAGCACTGACAGAAGAGATGCGACACGCCCACCGCATGGAGCTTCGAGGGCAAGTGGCCAGTTCGGTGGCCCACGACTTCAACAATCTGATCACCCTGGTCCAGGGTTACGGCGATCTCCTGCGCCGACACGTTGCTGATGACCACGGCCTCGAGCTACTGAGCGCCCTGAGCGCGACTGCCCAGCGGGCTGCCGCCTTGACCGCCCAACTGCAGAGCGTCGGTCGAACGAACGTGGCGGCCATGGCGGTCGTCGATGTTCACGACGTGCTCGGGGGGTTGGCCGAAGTCGTCGACCGCGTGCTCGGCCCGACCATCACGTTGCGGCTCGATCTCGAGGCGGCCGACGGGCGTGCGCGGACAGATGGCGATCGCTTCGAAAAGCTCGTTCTCAATATCGCGACGAATGCCCGATACGCAATGGACCAGGGCGGGGTCTTCACCATCGCCACCGGGCTCACTACTGACGCGCCGGAGGGCCTGGCCCCCGCGGAGTACGTGGTTGTCTCATTCAGCGATACCGGTCGCGGGATGGACGCCGAGACGTTGGCGCACTGCTTTGACCCTCTCTTCACGAACAAGGGCCCGCTGCGCGGAACGGGCATGGGCCTCGCCAGCGCCGCCCGCTTGGCCCAGGACAGCGGCGGGGCAATCTACGCCCACTCCGCCCCTGGCGAGGGGATCACGTTCCGACTTCTACTCCCCCACGTTCGCGATGCCGACGTAGCTCGCGTCGAACTTCTGGGGCGGAGCGACGCTCGCGTGGCGGTCATTGATGACGACGTCGCGATGTGGCAACTCATGGCGCAGATTCTTCGACGCCAGGGCTACACCGTCCTCGACGTCCAAACACCGGAGGCGCTGCTCAACGACCCCTCGCTCACCTCACTTGACCTCTTGGTCACCGACGTCGACATGCCGACGATGCAGGGGGATGAGTTGGCGCGGTCCGTTCGTCGGCTCCACCCCGCCATTGGCTTGCTCCTCGTCAGTGGCAGTTCCGATGATTCGGCACTCGACGGTCTCGAGAACGCCGTCTTCCTGGCGAAGCCTTTTCGCCCCACTGCCTTTGTTGATGCCGTCTTCGGACTTCTCAGTCGCTAGGACTGACTGGGCTCAAATCGGTAGCCGAACCCGCGAACGGTGGTAATCCACTTAGGCGCTTCGGGGTCGCTCTCGATTTTGTGCCGGAGCCAACGGATGTGCTCGGTAACCGTGGCCTCGTTTTGCCACTCACCCGAGGACGACCACACGTGTTCGAGTAGCTGTTCGCGGGAAAACACTTGGCGCGGTGACGTCGCGAGAAAGACGAGTAGCGAATACTCCTTCGCGGTGAGTTCCAGCAGTTCCCCGTTGAGTGTTACCTCGTGCGTCTGGTCATTGATAACGAGGTCGCCAAAGTCCATCCGGTTGGTGAGCGTGGCGGCCGGTCGCGATCCGCGACGCAGGACCGATTCAACCCGGGCACTCAACTCACCGAGCGAGAACGGCTTAACGACGTAGTCGTCAGCCCCCATCTTGAGCCCGGCGATACGGTCGGATTCAAGGCCCCGGCCAGTCAAAAAGATGACTGGAACATCGCTGAGCTGGCGCAACTCTCGCAAGACATCTCGCCCGTCCTCGGTACCAAGGACGATGTCGAGTAACACCAAATCGGGAGCCTGCTGCGCCACCGCAGTGAGGGCCTCATTCATCGTTGACGCGGTCCGAAAAGGTAAAGCCTTCGGCGGTGAAGTGCGTCGTCAGCAGCGCACGCAAATCGCGGTCGTCATCAACGAGTAGTAGGTCGGTCATGGTCTCTCACTGGCTGCGGCTGGGACGAGTTCACTACAACCACGAACTCGCGTTGGCGCTTGACTAATTCTAGGGTCACAAGCCCAAATACTCCGGCACGGTGGCAGAGTTTTCTCGAGGGTCAGTACGGTCCCTCCTTATACTTAAGTTTGTTAATGGGCGAGTCGGCCCGACCCCCCAGTCGAGGAGAATCATGAACGTTCGTCGCGCGTCGGTCGTCCTGGCGCTGTTCGCAAGTCTGATTACCCCCGCCGTGGCGGAGGCCGCATCAACCACGACCACCACGGTGGCCACGACGGCCCCGGTCGCGAGCGCCTTACCCCTGCCGTCACCCAATAAGGGCATTTTCGAGGGATACCTCCCGGCACTGGCCTGCACGTCAGTCGGTAACTGCATCGCCGCCGGTACCTACACCGACGGCAACGGGAATCAGCAGGGCGTGATCTTCACCGAATCAGCCGGCACTTGGCAGACCGGCGTGGCCATTACGCCACCCAGCGGCGCCGTGAGCACGAGCCAAGGGGTCACCATCTACGACGCGGCGTGTGGCGACGTCGGCAGTTGCAGTGTCATCGGCGCCTACTTGGACGCCAACGGAAACCAGCACAGCTTCGTCGTGAATCAAGTCAGCGGTGCATGGCAGGCCGGCGTCGAACTAAACCTGCCGGCCAATGCCCTCACTAACGGACTGCAGTCAGCCCCGCGCTCAATTAGTTGCGCCACGGCCGGCAACTGCGTCATCGTCGGCACCTACAACACCAACGCCCAGTCCTTCGAGACCCACGGCTACGTCGACAACGAGGTCAGTGGCGTCTGGCACCCCGCGAGCAAACTGGTACTGCCGAGTGACGCCAACGCCAACCCCATGGTGAACGAGAGTCAAGTCACCTGCTGGGCCGCGGGCAACTGCGACGCCGTCGGCAGCTACATCGACACCGCCGGCGTCACCCACGCCATTGTCAGCCAGAGCACGCACTTCGCTTGGCACACCGCTCGCGCCTTGCTGCTGCCGGCGTCGGCCTCCGCCTTCGCGGGCGCCTCTTTCGCCGAAATCACCTGTGCTTCCCCCTCCAACTGCGTCGCGGTCGGCAGCTTTAACAACGCGGCGGGCGCTCTCGAGCCAATGGCCGCCAGCATGATTAATGGCGTCTGGGCCCGAGCCGTGGCCATCACGTTGCCCACCGGGGCGGGCGTCAATCCCGCGACCTTCTACTGGGGCTACAAGGGTGTTTCCTGCGCCACACCCACCGACTGTGCCTTCGGTGGTGACTACGTCACGAGCACCGGTACCCACCAAGGTTTCCTCGTGAACGAGCACGCCGGAACCTGGCAAACGGCCACCACCCTCCACCTGCCCGTGGGCGCAGAGTACGCCGGCGCTAACGGTGGCGTTATTGACGTGGCCTGCCAGGCCGCCGGCGTCTGCACCGCGGCCGGCGCCTTCGTCAACGCCAAGGGCCTCTACCAAACCGAACTCGTCCGCGAGACGGCCGGCACCTGGGGTGCGCCGCTGGTCATCACCTTGCCCAAGAACGCCCCGACCGTCGGCGTCAACGGTGGTGTCTACGGTCTACGCTGCTTCACCAGCACGTCCTGCCAAGTACTCGGTAGTTACCTGTCGTCGGGATCGACGTACCAGGGCTTCGTTGTCACGGCCTGACCTTTTTTCGTCAACAAGGTTTAATCTCTAGCGCACCACAAAGTCGCTCTGTTTTCACGGAGCGATTACCTACAGTTCCTATGGTTTAAGACGTGGCACGCCTCCTTCTCGCTCCCCCCAGCATTGTTCGCAGGCGTGCCGCTCTTCGAGGAGTACCCGGTGTCGGCAATGGTTGACCCCGAGGGTCGTAGCGTCATTCTCGTTGTTGAGGACGAACTGAGCTACCAGGACGCTCTCAACGTGGGGCTGACCGTGGAAGGGTTTGTGGTCGTTAGCGCCAGGACCCTGACGGAGGCTCGCGAGTTGTTGGCTTCAACCAAGCCCGACCTTATTTTGCTCGACGTGATGCTGCCCGACGGATCGGGCATCGACTTCTGCCGTGAGGTCTACGACAGCACCCGCACGCCCGTCATCATGGTTTCGGCCCGCACCAGCGAAGTCGACATTGTGCTCGGTCTCGAAATCGGTGCGGCCGACTACGTGACCAAGCCCTACCGCTTGCGCGAACTCATTGCCCGCATGCGGGCCGTACTGCGGCGACCCGTGTCGCCCGTTGACGAGGACATCATCACCTTCGGCCCCCTGCGGATGGACTTTGTCCGCCGAACGCTGCACCGTGGGGACGAGGAAATCGAACTAAGCCGCAAGGAGTTCGACCTGCTCGCGCTCTTCGCCACCCGCCTCGGTCAGGTCGTGACGCGGGAAGTCTGCCTCGATACCCTGTGGTGGGGTCTGCAGCTCTCCGACACCCGCACACTCGACACCCACGTCAAGCGCCTGCGCCAAAAAATCGAGCTTGACCCCAAGGATCCCGTGCACTTAGTGACCATCCGCGGGGTGGGTTTCCGACTTGACGCCTAAAGGCTAGTGTCAGCGTATGAACGTTGGCGACATCGCACCCGACTTCGTCCTGAACGACCAGGACGGCACTGCCCACTCCCTCTCCAGTCTCCTCACTAAGGGACCCGTGGTCCTCTTTTTCTACCCGGCCGCAATGACGAAGGGCTGCACCAAGGAGTCCTGCTACTTCCGCGACCTCGCGGCCGAGTTCGCGGCGGTCGGTGCCCAGCGCATCGGGATTTCGATGGACAGCGAGGCCAAGCAGGCCAAGTTCGCCAGTCTCAACAGCCTCGACTACCCACTCCTGGCCGACCCCGGTGGCTCGGTCGCCTCGCTCTACGGCGTCAAGCGCGGACTCGACTTTTTGAAGGTCCGGCGAACGACGTTCGTCATTGACACGGAGCAGCGCATTCGCGACGTCATCGCCTCCGAGATGTCGATGGAAGTGCACGCCGACCGCGCACTAGCGGCGCTTCGCCAGCTGCTCTAGCTGAGCGGGGGTTCGCGCAGGTACTGCGCGACGTGACCCAGCACGGCTGACGCCAGAGCTCCGTCAATCTGGCGGTGATCAAAGGTCATCGCAATTTCGACCACCTGACGGACCACGACCTCGTCGTTAACGACCCACGGGGCCTTCGCGATTTGTCCCACGCAGAGAATCGCTCCCGTGCCCGGTGGGAGCAGGGGAACCGCGGCATCGACGCCGAAGGGTCCCACGTTGGTAATCGTGAGCGTTGTACCCGTCATATCGGCCGGCGACACGGTGCCCGATCGGGCCTTCTCCACGAGATCGGTGAGGGCGAGGGCCATCGCCCGCGTCTCGAGTCGATCGGCGTGTTTAATGTTCGGGACAACGAGACCACGGGGCGTGGCAGCCGCGATGCCCAAGTGGACGTGGCGCTGCACCACGACCTCGCTCGTGGCCGCGTCGACGTAAGAGTTAATACCGGGGAAGTGACGAGCGGCGTCGGTGAAGGCCATGGCCACGATGGTGAGTGGTGAGACCCGTACCCCGTCGTAGTTCGGATCGTTCTTCAGTCGGGCCACGAGCTCCATGGTGCGGGTGGCGTCGAGCCGGACCCACACGGCCGCCTGAGGTGACTCGGTCACGCTGGCCACCATGGTGGCGGCCATCGTCTTGAGCACACCCTTCATTGGAATGCGCTCTTCGGCCGGTCCGTCGTTCCACGAAGCCAAGGTGCGACCGACGAAACGGGACTCCTTTTCGGGCCCCGAGGTAACGGAGCGGGTCGCGGTCGGTCGGCGGCGTTCAACGTCGGCGCGCGTAATGATCCCCTCGCGGCCGGTTCCCGTCACACTGCGCAGGTCGACCCCGAGTTGCTTCGCGAGGAGGCGCAC
>Ga0007804_1000270_pt1 | contig 20160 bp, 24 predicted proteins | sample CryBogCBE25Aug07_FD_60367 | JGI IMG/M metagenome (GOLD analysis project Ga0007804, IMG submission 60367) | Freshwater microbial communities from Crystal Bog, Wisconsin, USA - CBE25Aug07 | ecosystem: Environmental > Aquatic > Freshwater > Lake | place: Crystal Bog, Wisconsin, USA | collected... | reverse complement strand
CAGAATTAGCATTTCGTGAAAAGGAAAATAAATGAGTATATTAGATAAAATCAAAAAGAATAGTAGTATTAAAGATTCAGCTATTCTATCCAAATCAAAGTTCTTTACACAGAAGGACATGATTCCAACCTCGGTGCCCATTATCAATGTGGCATTAAGCGGTAAATTAGATGGTGGTTTAACACCAGGTCTTACAATGTGGGCAGGTCCATCCAAACATTTTAAGACAGCATTTTCATTATTGATGGCCAAATCATACTTGGACAAATATCCTGATGCAGCCCTTTTATTCTATGATTCGGAGTTTGGAACGCCGCAGTCTTATTTTGATTCCTTTGGTATTGACACTAATCGTGTGTTACATACCCCTATTACTGATATTGAAAAACTGAAAATTGATATCATGCAACAACTCAATGAAGTTGAGCGTGGTGAACATTTAATTATTGTAGTCGATTCGATTGGTAATCTGGCATCAATCAAAGAAGTTAATGATGCGTTAGAAGGTAAAACTGTTGGTGATATGTCGAGAGCCAAGGCAGTCAAATCATTATTTCGTATGGTAACTCCACATTTGAATCTTAAAGATATTCCAATGATTGTAGTAAATCATACTTACATGGAAATTGGTATGTTCCCTAAAGCCATTGTTGGTGGTGGAACGGGATCATATTATTCAGCCGATAATATTTTCGTTATAGGCCGCCAGCAAGAAAAAGAAGGTACTGAGGTTATTGGTTATAACTTTATTATTAATGTGGAGAAATCGAGATATGTCCGTGAAAAATCTAAAATACCTGTTACTGTTCGGCATGATGGTGGCATTAGCCGCTGGAGTGGGTTACTTGATATATCACTTGATGGTGGATTTGTTGTTAAACCATCTAATGGTTGGTACTCAAAGGTGGACGAGGATGGCGTCATAGAAGATAAGAAGTATCGTATCAAAGAAACTGATACTGCTGATTTTTGGATGCCAATTCTGAAAACCAAAAAGTTCCAAGAATTTGTACAAAGTAAATACCAGATTGCTGCCGGTGATATTATGCAAGGTGGATCCGAAAATCTATTTGATGATATTGTTACTTCAAACGGAGTAGAATAATGGTTGAAGGCGTTGATTACTGTTTCATTTACCCTAAAGATGATGCTCAAGGAGTTAATATTAAATTCCTTGAGGGTCCTTACAAAGATACCGTTTTCAAATATGGTAAGGTAAAGTTTGAAGAAAAAGATGAACAGATGTATTTACTTTTTGGTTACGATGTGTTAGAATCCACCGTAGATAAACCAAAGAAGCTAGAAAAAGATGATACATTTAAGAATTATATTGGTGATTTACTTGTCGAACTTATGTCGGCAAACATGGAAAGTGAAATAATTGATGAAACTGGAACAAGCGATTCTCAAGAATCTGGTCTATAACGAGGACTATTTACGAAAAGTATTACCATTTATTAAAGATGATTATTTCTCGGACAGAACCGAGAGGACAATATTCAATGAAATTACATCATTCACGGAAACTTACAATACTCCGCCATCGATTGAAGCACTTAGTATTGCCATCAAAGAAAAGAATAATCTTTCAGATGACGAAATTAAGAACTGTGAAACTTATCTCACGGAAATTGAGAACCATAGCAAAGAACAAACCGAGGTTCAATGGCTTGTTGACAAAACCGAAAAGTTTTGCCAAGAGAAAGCGATTTACAATGGTGTATTACGGGCTATTTCAATTCTCGATGGTAAGGACAAAGGTCATGACAAAGGTGCGATTCCCTCTATATTATCGGATGCCTTGGCAGTTTCATTCGATACCACAGTAGGACATGACTATCTTGAAAACTCTGATGCTCGGTATGATTTTTATCATAGAAAAGAGGAGCGAATTCCTTTCGACCTCGATTGTTTCAACAAGATTACAAAAGGTGGTTTACCAGCTAAGACTCTCAATATTGCTCTGGCTGGTACGGGTGTTGGTAAATCTTTGTTTATGTGCCATGTGGCAGCGGGCGCTATGGTACAAGGTAAAAACGCTTTGTATATCACACTTGAAATGGCTGAAGAAAAAATAGCAGAACGAATTGATGCTAACTTGTTGAATGTTACACTTGATGATTTGATGGATTTACCAAAAGAAATGTATGACAGAAAAGTTGCCAAAGTCCGTGAAAAGACTACAGGTAAACTTATCATCAAAGAATATCCAACAGCCTCAGCTTCCGTTACACACTTTAGGACATTACTAAATGAACTTAATCTTAAAAGGTCTTTTGTACCTGATATTATCTTTATTGATTACCTCAATATTTGTTGTAGTTCTCGCATTAAGGCTGGTGCAAATATTAATTCGTACACCTATGTTAAATCGATTGCTGAAGAACTTAGAGGACTTGCGGTGGAATTTAATGTTCCTATTGTTAGTGCCACACAGACCACTCGGTCAGGATTTACAAGCAGCGATCCAGGTCTTGAGGACACCAGTGAATCATTCGGACTCCCAGCCACCGCAGACTTGATGTTTGCTTTGATTTCTTCTGAAGATTTGGAACAGATGGGTCAGATGATGGTAAAACAATTGAAGAATCGATACAATGATCCTTCTTATTATAAACGATTCACTATTGGTGTCGATAGATCAAAAATGAAACTATTTGATGTAGAACAATCTGCACAAACCGGTCTTGCTGATGCTGGTCACCAAGGAATTGGTTCACAAAATAAGATTCAACATCCTAAGAAATCCTTTGAAGGCTTTAAAGTATGATTTTAACTAGAGAACAAGCACTACATTGTTCCAAAACTTTCCACGACTATTTTAGTAATATTGGAAGTACCGAAGAATACATGCGTGATGAGAAGTTGAAGAATGTGGCAGAAATGCCATCTTCTTTATTTCCACCTGAGGATGATTTGTTCTCTGATTTCTCCATGCACCCAAAGGACATGGATATTGAAGTTTGTGAAATACCAAATACTCAATTTGAAACATTACTTGCCATTACTAGTTCTCATATCAATAAATCACCAGTTGGTAAAAATATACAATTGGCAGTCAAGGAGAAGAACTCAGGAAAGATTCTAGGATTCATTCGGTTAGGTTCACCAGTCATCTATATGAAACCGAGAAATGAACTCTTGGGACAGGTCTGGATTCAACAGGAAGATACTGCCAAACGATTCAATGCTGCTTGTGTTATGGGTTTTGTAATTGTACCAGCACAACCATTTGGATTTAACTATCTTGGTGGTAAACTTCTATCTGCCATCTGTACCAGTCATACTGTAAGGGAAATTTGTAACAAGAAATATGGTATGAATGTGTGTTTGTTTGAAACTACCAGTTTGTATGGAACAACCAAGACAGTATCACAATATGATGGTATGAAACCTTACATTCGATTCCGTGGTTTGACTGAATCTGATATTGTACCAATGATGCACGGCCAACGATACCATGATTTGAAGAACTATGTGGAGAATATTACTGGAGATTTGTTACAAGGTGATACATCAAGTACAAGTAGAAAATTGAGAACTTTCACCAAGATTATTGCTCTCACTAAAGCAGCACTCAAAGGTACACCAGAAGGTGATGCTTTTAATTTAACGATTGAGAACGCCAAAAAGTTGACAGAGAAAAAACGTTATTATACATCCGATTTTGGGTATAATAACGCAGTAGATTACATGAACTGTAAAACTGATACCTTGATTCCTGGTCCCAATTATGAAAAACATGAATTGAGTAATGTTATTGAATGGTGGCGGAATAAAGCTATAAATAGATACGAAACTCTCAAGACTGAGGGTAGATTGAGGACAGAACTTGAAATCTGGACTTCAGGTAAAGACATTCAAATTATAAGATAAAATGGCAAGTAAAGATACCGATTTAGCAGAATCCGCTCAAGCACTTTTTTGTGCGCTTGTGGATCATGTTGGAATTTCTAATATGGATAAAGTTTTGGATGAAAATTCCAATTATATAATGTTTAAGGAAAATTGGGAAAAAAATAAATTAACAAAAGGCGTTTCAATTAAAAGTATTTTTGACAAACACATTATAGCAGGAAAAACATCTTTTGATGAAATAGAGAAGTTTTTAACTTATGGTAAGAGTGCAAAATTAGCAGATTCTTGGTATAAATCGTCAGTATTAATTGCTAAAGAACTACTTAGAGAAATTGATAAAATTAGTAGGAAGTTTTCATACGTTAAAACTTCTTCTTGGCGAAAAATCATTTATGCACACCAAGATAATATTATTATGGATAATATACAAAAATTATTTACTGAAGCTAATAAAAACCAAAAAAGCATAAAAGCGGAAGGATCAAAAGGTCAAATTCCTTTTGGTGATATTAATAAATGGTCTCCTGCCGACATATATTTGGCTTCAGATAAAGCTCAAAAAGAAATTCAAAATAGAGTTGATAACCGAAAAGGTTTAACTTTTGTTGGATTGAATGGTTTGAATGGTATTATTTCGAGTTTGATAACAAGTGGAGATTTATTACCAATATCATTAAAAAAAACTGAAGGTCAAGTTCATATAGTCCCCGTGAATTTTAATAGGTTGACAGAAGAAAAAACAATCAATAGTGTGACTTATGGTGGAATTAAACCAGAAAAATTTCAAAAATGGATAGACCCAAAAATTTCAAAACAAAAAGCTGCAGCAAGAGATGTTAAAATATACTTAGATACTGATAAGAAAGACTTTGTTTTTCTCAGATATGATCCTTCCGGAGATTATGCGGGCGGATTCCGAGGAGAAATTCAAATAAAAGGTATGTCAGCTAGAGCTGGAGGTCTGGGAGAAGGACAAATAATACAAATTTTAAAATTGTGTGAACCTAACGGTAGTTTTGGAATGAAATTTGAAGCCGAATTAAAAAAAGCCAAAATAAAACTCGGAAAAGAAAAAAAACCACTACGAGAAAAATTTATTAAAAGAGGTAAAACTGCCAAAGATAGGGATGAATGGTATGAGCCAGAAATAACAAAACTTAGTGCAGAATTGACAAATACAGTTTTTCCATTGTTATATAAATTTCTATCCGATAAAGATAAAGCAGACGCATTTACAAGATGGGTATTTCAATATGCAAGTTCTCGACAAATAAACTCCGCCAAATATGTTATAGCAAAATAAGGATAAATTATGGCACTAATAGATTTTGACAAATTGGCAAAACAATATGATAATGTTGATGATTTTGGATTCTCTGCTGTATCCGAAGAAGAATACAATTCAGTTATCAATAAAACTGCTGCAACGGCAGATGATTATAAAGCCAGATTGGCTGAATTAGAAAAGATGATTGTTCCTTTTCTCACCAAGTTACATTCGACTGGAGATAAAGAATACATATATTGGCCTAATCGTAAACCGATAATTGAAGCACAAATAGAGAAAATATTAAAACTGACTAGAGATTAAATTATGCAATTTTATAATGATGTGAGAAGTAGACTTGGACATAGACAGAGTGGATTTGATTACATATTCGAATACCTAAAAACAATAGAAAATCCTTTCATAGTAGAAACTGGTTGCGCTCGTCAACTTGATAATTATGAGGGTGATGGACAAAGTAGCCTGTTGTTTGACAAATATATAAAAGAACATGGTGGATATTTTTGGACGGTAGACCTTGCCGAAGAATCTGTAAACTATTCCAAAAGTAAAATGACTTCAGAGAATAGTGTTGTTACTTTAGGTGACAGTATTACTCAACTAAAACAACTGAATGATTTGTTGCCAATTAATGATAGAAAAATTGATTTTCTTTACTTGGATAGTTTTGATGCACCTAGAGATAATCCCCAAGTGGTACAACAAAGTGCATTACACCACCTGTATGAACTTCTTACAATTGCACCTTCACTTAAACCTGGTGCTTTGATTGGTGTTGATGATAATTGGATTGAAATTCAGAATGGTCAACAAGTTCTGGCCGGTAAAGGACAATTCATATTTGATTATATGAATAAGAGTGGTCGACAACTACAACACAATGGTTATCAACTTTTTTGGATATGGTAATATGACAGCTACAGTAATTATACCAACAACTGGTGCAGCAAAAGTACATGATGCAATTAAATCTGTATTAGACCAAACATACGATACTAAATGTTATATTGTTTGTGATGGTGGAGAATATGTTTACGCAGTCAAAAATCATATTGGAATATTCAAAGATCATCCAAAATTTAAGAATATTGTATTGTGTAATTTACCAATCAATGTTGGTGCCAAAGGATTTTATGGTCACCGTGTGTATGCAGCCTTTACACACCTTGTTGACACCGATTATGTAATGTATCTCGACCAAGATAATTGGTTGGCACCTAACCATGTACAAACTTGTGTTGATACCATTGAAAAACGTAATTTAGATTGGTGTTATTCTCTGCGACAAGTACACAATAAAGACGGTGATTTTATCTGTAACGATGATTGTGAATCTCTTGGTAAATGGCAAACTTATCACGGTATTAATCACATAGATACAAACTCCTATTGCCTAAAGACATCAATTGCTGTAAAATTAGCGAGTGCTTGGCATGGTGGTTGGGGTCAAGATAGAGTGTTTCTTAGTGCAGTAACTCAATACTTTCCAAAGTGGGATTGTACAAACGAATATACAACCCATTATCGTGTTGATGGTGGTGAAGGTTCTGTAACAGCGGACTTCTTTATTAATGGTAATGAAGTGATGAATAAAAAATATAATGGAGTTTTCCCATGGCGTCAAAAAACTTAATCATTGGTGGTTTCACAAACTACGGCATCAATCAACTAAAACCTTGGGTTCTATCAGCAAAAGAAGTTGCTGGATCAAATGATGTTGTTTTAGTTTATGGTAATGCATCTAAAGAAACATTAGATTGGTTAGTAGAACAAGGTGTTCAAGTTGTTCCAATGTTGCAGGTTCAAGGTATACCAATTCATGTTTTACGATTCTTATCGATCTATGATTATCTACATAATCATCAAAATGAATATCGTTATGTTGTCACCACGGACGTAAAAGATGTTTACTTCCAAAAAGACCCATTTGTACAAATAGAAGAAAATCAGATTGAATTAATTGTTGCTTCTGAAGGTTTGGCATATTGTGATGAACCTTGGGGCAATGAGAATCTAATGCAAACTTATGGTCCTTATGTGTATGAACAATTTAAAAATAATCAAATATTAAATGTTGGCACTTTTGGTGGTGAATTTGAATATGTTAAAGATGTTATTTTCCACATATTTACTAACGCAATTAATAGACCTATTCCCATTGTAGACCAAGCAGTATTCAATGTATTGATGAATACACAACCATTCCTTGATATTCGATACACTACATTTGATTGGGCTGCTGAGTTAGGTACAATTATGGATCCATCTAAGATTCAACATTTTAGACCAAACTTATTGTGTGATGAACCTACATTTGAAGATGGATTAGTAAAATACCAAGGTAAACCTTACTCAATTGTACATCAATATGATAGAGTACCAGTTTTAAAGAAGTTTGTCCAAGAGAAATATGGCCAAGAAGATGAATCACAATATTTTATTTACAGGACTTAAATGAAAATCTTTATTACAGGTATCGCAGGGTTTCTAGGTAGCCACCTTGCCGACAGAATGCTAGAATTAGGACATGAGGTCATTGGTAACGACACCTTGATTGGTGGTTATCGTGATAATGTACCTAAAGGTGCTAAGTTATATGTTATTGATTGTTGTGATGTTGATAAGATGGCCATCATTATGGAAGGTTGTGATATTGTAATTCATTGTGCTGCAACGGCACACGAAGGATTATCTGTATTCTCTCCTAGTTTCATTACACGAAATATCTTTGAAGCGAGTGTGGCCACAATTTCAGCTGCAATACAAAATAATGTAAAGCGTTTTGTACATTGCACTTCAATGGCAAGATATGGCGCCCAACAAACTCCATTTACTGAAGATATGCAACCAATGCCTGTAGACCCATATGGTATTGCTAAAGCTGCATCTGAAGAAGTATTAAAAGCACTCTGCGATACACATGGTATGGAATGGAACATTGCTGTACCACATAACATTGTTGGTCCTCGTCAAAGATACGATGACCCATTCCGTAATGTTATGAGTATTATGATTAATCGTAATCTACAAGGTAAACCTGCCATCGTTTACGGTGACGGATTACAAACTCGTTGTTTCTCTTATGTCGGTGATTGTATTAACTGCCTAGAAAAGATGGCACTCGATCCTAATATTGTTGGTGAGATTATCAACATTGGTCCTGATGAAGGTACTATTACAGTTAAAGAATTGTCAAATTTAGTTGCAAAAGAGATTGGTTTTGAAGGTGAAGCAATTCATATGCCAGACCGACCAAGAGAAGTTAAACATGCTTCTTGTTCGGCTGAAAAAGCTAGAGTGTTGTTGGATTATGAAACAAAAACAACATTAGAAAAAGCAATTCAAGAAACCGTGGAATATGTTAAAAAGAAAGGACCTAAACCTTTTGATTATTCATATCCATTAGAGATTGTATCAGATAAAACACCAAAAACATGGAAAGATAGGTTGATGTGATGAAAACATTAGTTGATATTATGGTAGAAAACAATTGGCGTAATGATACTCATTATGAATTTGGTACAGATAAAGAGTTTAATCATCGTTATTGTACAGCATTTTACGATAAAGAATTTCTAAAGTATAAAGACCAAGAAATCAAATTGTTAGAAATTGGAGTTCATCGTGGTGGCGGCCTTGCCGTTTTTCATGAGTATTTCCAAAAGGCTGAAATTTGGGGAGTTGATCCTTTTGATTTTGGTGCCATTAAAAATTGTGAATCTTTTCCAAGAATCAAAGTCTTTTATGCTGATGGTTATACTGAGCAGTTTTCTTCTTTCTTACCAAAGTTTGATATTATTATCGATGATGGTCCACATACCAAAGAAAGTCATTTACAATCTTTAAAATTGTATTTGTCAAAATTAAATCCTGGTGGTGTGTTCGTTATCGAAGATATTGCTCAAATGGAATGGACTGATGAATATGTAGAATTGGTGCCTGAAGGTATGGTTTATGAAATCATTGATGCTCGTGAAATCTCTGGTATGTCCGATTCAATTATGTTTGTCGTAAAATATGAGTGATATTTCTTTTTGCCACCTTGCTTCGGCCGGAAAAAAGGAAGCAACCAGAAATATGGTAATGAATATTCGTAAACATTATCCCAATACCTATTACTTTTTGGCCTCAGATGCTGCTGATGAATTACAAGATATTGCAATATCCAATTCTTGTGTCTATAGGTTTTATACCAATAAAGTGGGTTATCCTAGTTATAACTTAGAGAAACTTTTAAAATGGTTTGAAAGGTTCAAACTCGCTTGTGAACAGACCGACACATCACACATTATGATGATGGAAGATGATGTTTGGGTTAAAAAACAAATTACCTTAGACGATACCTGGGAAATGGCAGGACATGACATTCGTATTGGTAATATTATTCCACAAAACATCATAGATAGTATTGCTGAATTTTCTGGTAAAAGACCATTAACAAATCAATATGGTTGTGGTGGAGGATCCATCTTTAAGGTGTCAACCTTCATAAACAACTATGATAGAGTAATTGAATGGTTTAAAACTAACCACAACACTTTCCAACAACAATATGACCCATTAGGTTATATGGACTGTTACATGGTTGTTTATTACTTCCTTTGTGGTAAAGATTATACTATTAATCCTTATATGACGGACTCACATCACCACAAAAATGACGGTTATGATTATGATAAATTCGTTAACGACCAACCAGAACATATTGAAATTGTTAATAACTATAAGAAATATTATTGGATATGAGAACACTAATTGTTGGTAAAAATAGTTTTATTGGTAGGGCTTTCTTCCATCACACTAAAAATGTAGACATTGTTTCATATAATGATCTTGACAAAATGGACTTATCTAAGTATAATAGTATCTTAAATTGTGCTATTATGCCAGAATACAAAATAGAAAGTCGTAAACAATCTAACGACATTGATTTAAAAGTGGCTCTATTGGCACAAAAAAATAAATGTCACTATATTATGTTGAGTACTAGAAAAGTTTATGGTACAACTGATGACTTACAAATCTCCAATGAAGAATCTGCTCTATCTCCTACAGATTATTATGGCGACAATAAAGCAAAAACTGAAGATTTAATAATGCACATAGGATTGCCAAGTGTTACTATACTGAGAGCGTCCAATGTTTATGGTTTTGAATATGGAAGAAATTCTTTCATGGGTTTCTGTATGAATCAATTAAAAGATACTGATAAGATTTTATATTCTATCAGTCCTGAAACCAAACGAGATTTTATTTCAATTAAGTCTGTTTGTAAAGTATTAACTCGTGTTGCACAACAGCAACCACATGGAATATATAATTTGAGTTCTAATTATGGTTTACCTATTGGTGACGTTGCAAGAAGTTTGATTGAAGGTTACGAATCAGGTGAATTTATTTCTACTGGTCATGAAATTAAAGACCAATTCATTTTGGATAATACTAAATTAACACAAAAATTGAATATTGAATTGCCTATCTTTCAAAGAAAATATATTAAAAAACTTGGTGAAAAATTATGAATAATGATATTAGTATTGTAACTTTCTTCTTTGATATGGGTCGTGGTGATTGGACTCCAGAAAAAGGATTCCCACATTACTTGCATCGTACCGTAGATACTTACTTTGAACGGTTCAGTTACATGGCTCAATTAGATAATGAAATGATTATCTACACACATCCAGATTTTGTTGAACGAGTTGCTGCTTTGCGTAAAGGTAAAGAAGATAAGACAAAGATTATTCCTTTTGATTATCTTGCCCAGTTTCACGGTGAGAAGAAAAAGATTCATGATATTCAAAGAACAACAGAATTTCAAAGAAAAGTTAGTCCTTCACAACAGGTCAATCCAGAATATTGGAACGCCAATTATGTACACCTGATGTACCTCAAATCATTCTTTGTTAAATGGGCTTTAGATGCCGGTTTAATTAGTAATGATTATGTTGCACAGATTGACTTTGGATATTGTCGTACACAAGATAAGATTCCACCAAGTAAGAAGTGGACATATAACTTTGGTGAAGATAAATTTCAACTGTTTGGATATCGTGAATTTCCAAAAGATAAAACAATCGAAGATGTAATATTTAATAATACAGTTTATATTTTGGGCGCCAAACAAGTTGGCCATAAGAATCTATGGCCTGAAGTCAATCGTTTAATTGTAGAAAGTATGGAAGAACTACAAGAAAAGAACTTGATTGATGATGACCAAACCTTATGGTTGATGGCTTCTTTGAAGAAACCAGAAATGTTTAATCTGAATATCATTCCTGACCATCAATTAGGACATGATTCGTTTGTTTTGTTTAACAATTACAATGATACTGTAAAATGAGAATATATCTTAGTGGAACTGCCAATTTAGGTGACTTTCTGAACGGAATGCCAGTAATGTCTGGTGTTAGTAAGAAGTATGGTAAATATGAATTGATTATCAAAAGTGCTATGCGTAAGTTTAAAGGCATCAAAGAATTTTTGATGTATCAAGATTTATTTACCGATGTTGTATTTGATGATGAAGTATTCATGTACGGTGAATTGATTCAATTGAGTTCTTGGCCAATGCGTGAAGATAAGAATGATAAGTATCGACCAATAGAAACTTGTCGTTATGAAAATTGGTTAAAAGACCACTATAAAATGGAATTTGATGTTGATGATGAATTTATTGTTGAAACTCCAGAATATGATATTGAAGTTAAAGATGAATTCTATGTTGGTGACCGTTGGGCTGTAGGTGAGATTGATGACCGTAGAGAAACGCACATTCTATCACACCTTGATAAATTCAATTTTATTGATTACGATAGACCAATGTTAGAAAATGCTTACATTCTAAAGAATCTAAAGAAACCATTTATCACCAACTTCACCGGTATTGGTATGCTAGCTGACTTATGTGATATTCCCTTATATTGTGTTTGGAAAGCAGAAGATTGGAAACCTGAATTCCGTGTTGGTGATAATGTATCTTGGGATAATGGTAAGGACATTAATAAGGTATTTGAGAAACACTTTTACCTTAATGGCCTTGCTCAATTAGTTCATGCAAAAGATTTGGAGAAAAAACTTGACCATTTTAAACATTCATAAAGGTTGCTTTGGTGATTGTATTCGAAATGGTGATTTAATTGCCGTGGGTAATGTTGTTGAACATCTGAGAAAAGTCAACAAACAACCACATATCAAATTTCACATGATGCCTGGTGCAATCAGTCAGGATGATTATTGTCAAAAGTTCTTTGAATTCTTAAAGAAACAAACAGATTGGTTTTCCGAACACCAAAGTCAGGATAATTTGCAATGGGAAAGAGTTAATCTTTGGGACTTCAGAGATATTTCTGGTGACTTAGTTAAAGTATCAAACGATAAACCAATGAAGAAGAAAATTGTTATCTTCCCATTATTTGATGCTCCATATAATCAATACCGCAACTGGCCTAGAACACTACTCCAACATTTGATTGAGAAATATAGTACGGAAGAATATAAAGATTATATTAAAGTGGTATGTACGAAAGAACCTGCTTACTTTGGTGAAGATTGGACCAATAGCATAGACTTCATGGAAAATATCTACCATATTATGGATGCCGAAATATTTATTGGTGGTGACACAGGAACAACACATTTTGCGTTTTCTCTTGACAGGGCACCTAAAACTATGTTATACTATAACTCCAGTCGAGCTTTAGTTCATACTTTACCATTCTATTTGATGGAAGGTAAAGGTAAAATGAGTAATTATTGGTTGGATTTTGAAGGAACGAAGTTTTAAATACAACAATTTAGGCACTATGTATCTAACCCAATCTTTCTACGATTCGGTTGCGTTAGGTTAAATGTTGTATAAATAAGCAATCGGCAACCAAAGTGTGTTGCATATCTAGAAGGAAATTAATGTATTCGTTTTTAACCTTTCTCAAAGAAGAAGCTGAATCTGAAGGTAGTAAACTCAAGCATATTCATCATGCTGAGGATCGTCCATTATTCCATGGAGCAAAAGGTTTTGAACACGCTAACGATGCATTAACACAAGCACACGAACATATTAAGTCTGGTGGTAAATCTACACACCTTACGATGAAATATGATGGTTCTCCATCATTGGTGTTTGGCCATCATCCAGAAACGGGTAAGTTCTTTGTAGCAAGTAAATCTGCTTTCAATAAGAATCCAAAGATCAACTACACACACGAAGATATTAAGAAGAACCATGGCCACGCTCCAGGTCTTATGGACAAACTCCATGCATCATTAAATCACCTAAAGAAGATTGCACCTAAAACTGGTGTATATCAAGGAGATTTGATGTATACACATGATGACCTAAAACACGGTAAAGGTGGTAAAGTATCATTTACTCCTAATACCATTACCTACACAGGTAAAGGTGAAGAAGGTCAAAAGATTAAAGATTCTAAGATGGGTATTGTAGTTCACACACAATATCATGGAAAAACTGCGGAATCAATGAAAGCGGATCCACATCCAGACTTACACAATTTCAAAACGCACCAAGATGTATGGACGAAGCATCCGGAACATGATACAAAGAATGTACATTATTCCGAAGATGACCAAAATGAATTCCATAAACATATTGCTGCAGCCCAAAAGATACATGATGCAAACAAAAAGACCATGTACAAAAACACAGAAATTCATGGTGGTGAAGCTGGACATTTAGCAACATATATTAATCATACTGTCCGTACTGATGAAAAACCTTCTGCCGAAGGATTGAAGAAACATATTACAGACAAGTATAAAAAGGCTTCTGCTAAGTTAAAAACTCCTATGGCACAAGGTCGTAAAGATGCTGAATTGGGTTCACACACAAAACACATTGATACACATAAGAAAGATTATGATAATTTGTTAAAAATGCATCATCATCTACAACAAGCTAAGAATAAACTAGTTGATGTACTAAACCAACACGAAGGTGGTTTGGAACATCACATAGATAGTAAGAGAACAGATCCAGAAGGATTTGTTGTACATCATGCAGGTGAACCAACCAAATTGGTGAACCGTAAAGAATTTGCTAAAGCGAACCTATTGAAAGTAAGAAAATGAAGTCATTTTTAGAAATATACGAAGAAAAAGAAGCCACACATAAGCCTGTGGTGATGGCTTTTGGTCGTATGAATCCTCCAACAACTGGACACCTTAAACTTATCGATAAAGTTCGTGAAATTGCCGACAAACAAGGTGCTAAGCATACTGTTGTCGTATCACATTCACAAGATTCTAAAAAGAACCCATTATCTGGTGAACAGAAGGTTAAACACCTCAAACGATATTCACCAGGTACTCATTTTGAACATTCTTCAAAAGATGCACCAACAATTCTACACCATGCTGCTAAGTTGCATGCCAAAGGTCACGATAAGTTGACCGTGGTGGCTGGTTCTGACCGTGTTAAAGAAATGCACCAGTTATTACACAAATATAATGGTGTAAAAGCAGGACATGGTCATTATAACTTCAAAAAGATTCAAGTGGTGTCTGCTGGTCATCGTGATCCTGATGCTGAAGGTTCTGAAGGTATGTCTGGTACCAAGATGAGAGATCATGCTAAGAATAAAGACTTCCATTCTTTCCGTCAAGGTGTTCCTGCTCATGTATCGGATACTCATGCCAAAGAATTGATGCATGATGTTCGTAAAGGCATGGGAATGAATGAATCCGTGGATCGTGGACAGTTTAGAGCCATCTTTGTAACTGGTGGACCTGGTTCAGGTAAAGATATTATCATCCGTGAAGCCATTGCTGAAACTAAAATTGTAGAACTCAACCTAGTACAGGCCTGTGAGTATTTGGCGGACAAACAGAAATTATCCGAGAAAACCAGTGATTTCCGTAGAGAAGGTATCAGAGTCCGTGGTCCACTAATCATTAATGGACCTGCCGATGACAATAACCGTATTGGTTACATCAAAGAAGAACTTGAAGAATTGGGTTATGAAACTTTGATGATATTTGTTAATACAACAAATGAAGCTAGTCAAGAACGCAATTCCCAGTTATCCAGAATGATGACAGAATCTATCCGTCAGGATAAGTGGTTGAAGGCACAACAAAATACTAAATATTTCACAGAATCCTTTACTAATTTTATTGAGTTTGATAATACAGGTAAAATAGAATCTAAAGAAGAAGATATTACAGAAATATATCTAACTACTAAATTATTTTTGGATTCCAAAGTAATTAATGATATTGCTGAAGATTGGTTCGAAAGAAACAACAAAGTAGATATTAACGAAAAAATTATAAACCTATTTAAGGAAAATGATGTTAAAAAAGATTCTAAGTCTATTCAGATCAAAACCGTTGGAAAGTACAACGCCAACTTTAGATCAGCCAAAGGACCAGCCGACATCACACCAGACAACTCCGGTTCCCTCGTTTCCGGTCAAGACCAAATCAAAGGCAACACCGGTCCGAGGAAAGACCCCAACGGTAAGCAAGGCGTCACAGGCGGAGCATGGTCAGGAGCATACAGCGAAAGCGCCCCAACGCTCAAAATCAACCCGCTCCCCAAAGAACCCAACTTCCAAAAAGACAACGACAAAGAAAAAGTAAAGAAGCGTGGTAATACATCTTTAAGTGCTGGTCGTGTTGGTAGACCAGACGGAGTAGGACAGAGTTATGATACCCGTGCAGGCGGTCAAGGTGCTGCAGCAGGTGCCGGTCTAGGACAAGCCATGGGTGAGAGTCAAGATTTTAGTAATGCACAACCTTCAAGTTCGGCTATGCCAGGAAGTAGTGCAATGTCACCGAATCCTTTAAATTCTTCCTATGATGAGAAGAAAAAGGATTTTAAATATTTTAGAAATAAAATTAAGAAAGAATCTATTGATTCACCAGCAGAATACGGTTCAATGGGTGTTGGTGGAGTACTTGGTGGTTCCACCAATAAAGAACCAATGGGTGACAATAAGGGCAATTTAATTGGAATTGAAATAAAAAAGAAAAAGAAACCAGTAGGTTAAGGAGAAAAAGAAAATGTTTGCAAAAAAGTTCGTATCACAATCAATGATTGACGCTGTTAACCAAGTACTTGGTGAAAAGACTGAGGAAGTTACAGCAGTTGAAAAACCACAACAATTCATTTTAGATGAATCTAATGAAAAAGTACTTCCAGAGGAAGGCGATTGTGTTACTAAACCAGAAGCAAAAACCATTGCTAAAAAAGAAGTAAAAGGTCATGAGAAGAAAATGCATGAAACTTTTGCTGAAAAACTCAAAGCTTCTATCAAAGAAGGTAAAGCTACTGGTACAGAAGAAATTTTCACCGATAATAATCTTGGTGAAGAAGAAATGACTGACAAACAGAAATCAAAGCGTGAAAAGATTGTTATGTCTATGAAAGACAAATCTGCTGATTTCAAACAACGCTACGGTAAAAACTGGAAGAATGTAATGTATGCTACTGCTACTAAACAAGCAATGGCAGAAGAAACAGAAGAATTGGATGAAGGTAAAATGAAAGCCATTGTTACCAATGATGCTGAAGATAAGCGTGTTGGTTCTTCTCCTAAAAAAGGTACTGATATTGCTGATAAAGCATATCTCAAACACAAACCAGGTACTGTTAAAGGTACAATGACACAAATTGGTCGTTTCCTCCGTGGTAAACCAGAAATTAAAGAAGATATTGAAGTTATCCAAGATAAAGCCGGACACAAAACTACAACAGATATGTTAAGTGGTCGTACTGCAGGCGGTAAACTAAATTCATTCAAAAACTTCAAAGTTAATTTAGTTACTAGTGGCGAAGAAGAAATTCCTAAAGAAGTTGATAAGGGTACAGACACTAAAGAAAAACAAAAAATATCCACAAATCCTGGTCCAGTTGATATTAAACTTGATGATAAGTTAACAGGTCCAACACCATTCTCATTGGTTAGTAATGAGGAAGTTAAACCAGAATTAAATAATATTCGTAATAAAGAATCAAATGTTCGTAACAAAGAAGTAACTGATTTTAAATCCAAACACAAAGAAGGTGGTTTAGTAGAAGCAGAACAAGTTGATGAAAAAGTTATTGCTGGAACACCTGGTTGGAAAGAAATGCCAAAAGATGTTAAAGATAAATCTGGCGCAGTTCATACACCAATGAGTCGTGCAAAAGATTTAGCTCGCCAGTCTTTTAAGAAGATTAAAACTGAAATGTTGGGTAAGATTTCCAATTAAGGTATAATATGTCAAGAAAAGTTAATGTCGTTAAAAAGAATACTGAACCAGCTAAGCCAGCAAATGTAGATGCTGGTCAGTTGGGGCAGTATTCGGCAAAAAGCCAAATATCTGAAGGATCCTTGGAACAATATCTTTTATCTAAAGGTATCAACCCAAAATATGTTTCCACGCCTACGAAGATTGCTCATTCTAAATCAGCACAATATTTAAAATGGAAACAAAGCCATACATTTGAAGAAGTATCGATAAAGTCACCTATTATTGATAAACATCAAGATTTAAAGAAAAGCAAAACTGCTGGTGAAATTATGCACCACAATCCTATCAAAAAAGAAGGATCACAAGTTCCTGCTTTGACACCTGAATCGGTTCAAGTAAATGAATCACCAAAAGAAGGTGGACGTAAAAAGTTCTCTGGTATGTTTAATCCAGCACCAAAAGGAACATTTGCTTACGATCAAGCAATGAGAAAAAAGAAGCATGACGAGATTGAGAAACAACAATCTAAAGATGGTTCTGGTATGACTTCTGCTATTGACCGTTTGGAGAAACATTTGAATAAAGAAGATGTAATGGATCCACAAGCAGCAATTGCTAAAGTACCTGATACTGATCCTAGTATTTCAGAAAGAACTCGTCAATTGTCAAAATCTGCTCGTATGATTAAGGCATTGTATAAAAGTAAAAGAATGGTCAAAGAAGATTTATATGACCATGAAAAAGAAGATAAATCGGTCGCAACCTATGGCAAGAAACCAAAGTTTGATAAAGCCGATGAAAAAGATAGTGCTGGTGAGAACAAACCTGCCGCTGCAGCTACTATGACTGGTGGTACTACATTAACTGGAGAGAAACGAGATGATATCGAAATTGATCCAATGATGAGGTTACGTCCAGGTCAGCCTGATCCTTTCAAAAAGGATGATAAGAAGAAGGATGACAAAAAAGACGGTAAAAAAGAAGAAAAGAAATAAGATAAATAAGAACATAACCAAGGCTAATCAAGGAGAATAAAATGCCAGCATGGGGAAATAACGACAACGCCAACAGTAAACCAAAGTTTTCGGTTGAGCGTCAAACAAGAGAAGTTACTTTTGCTACAACTGCCAACTTAACCGCAGCTCAAGCTAATACAATTCTATTTACCGGATTAACTGCACCTGCTGGTGTAACTGTCGGTCAATATGTTTATGTAGCTAATTTGTCATCTGGTGGTGTCGCAGGGTTTTTCAAATCCAATAATACTGTTTCAGTAATCAATGGAAATTTAGTAAGTTTTACTGCTAATACTTTTGGAACTATTGCTTCCGGTTCAACTATTGAATTTGATTCCGCTATAAATTACGGAACCAGCAAAACCGTTGAAGCCAATCTATGGTCCGATACAATTCTAGTTACAGATGGTCGTTTAGCTAATACTGCTAACGGTGGTTATCCAAATACTGCTTATGCATTTGGTAACTTGAATTCTGGTTGGAATAAAATTACCAAGAAAACCAATAATGACGGCGCAGTTCGTTACCTAAGAGAAACTTTAGTTGTTCTTGCTACTCCAACAGCATCGAATACCAATTCTGGTAATACTAGCTGGGGTCAGGCTTATACTGGTCTGTAATTAGTCCAAGTTGTGGTGCTTCGGTGCCACAACTTCTTTCATTATGACTTTATAATAAGAATAATAATATGTTTGATGATTTGAATGAAGATAATTTTATGATGTATGCAATGAAGTCTTATGCTTCACCAAATTGTGTTATGTCAGAATTTGAAGGCGATATTAAGAGAACAAAATACCTGAAAAGGTTATTTCGTAGATATAAAGTCACGAAAACTCTTAAAGAACGATTAATATTGAATCATGTCATTCTATTGAATAATGTTTTTGGTCCTGAAGTGACCGCAAGAATATTATTTTATAGAATAGACGAAAGAGATTATGACATTCTAAAAACTTTTTTGTTGTATTTGAATATTATGCCAGATAGAATTTCTGGTATTAATGGAAAAACAATTCACACAACCGATATACCGGTTGATATGAATATCGCAGAGATATTAAGGAAACTATGAAATCATTTAAAGAATTTATAAAAGAAGATGGTATGGGTGCTGGAGCCGTATCTGCTGGACCAACCAATGTAACAGGTGTTGCATCTTCTACCGATCCAGCAAGTGCTTCTGCAGTTAATAGAAAAAAGAAACGCAGTCCAATTTTAATGGGAATGGCCACTCGTAAGGCACCTAAGTGATTGACATACAAAAAAAAATAAAAGAGAAATTTGGATTAGAAGCAGAAGTGGTAGAAGCGGCAAATGTGTTATTTTTAAGAGTGCAAGGTTTGGATAATGTATCTCTTGCTGATTGGATTAGAGTGGAGTTTCACAACACATTTGTTAGTGTAAAGAATAGAAGAACTTTTGAATTTTCTGATGACGGTTGGATTAAGATAGAAAAAAATGATAACAGTAGATCAACTAGAAAAGATACTGCCACATAACACAACATTAAATTCTTTGTGTTCGGTGTTAAATGACTTATTACCAAAATATGATATTAATACAAAGAATAGAATTGCTGGTTTTTTAGCGCAATGTGCAGTTGAGTCGATTGAGTTTACAACATTAAAAGAAAATTTAAATTATGGTCCACAAAGTTTAATGAGAACTTGGCCAAAATTGTTTCCTTATGTTGGTATAGCAGAACAATATGCTCACCAACCAGAAAAGCTTGCTAATTATGTTTATGCAAATAGGTATGGTAACGGTAGTGTAACAAGTGGTGATGGATGGTTATAC